>WNGN01000167.1_pt1 | contig 37350 bp, 34 predicted proteins | sample 5400561 | NCBI WGS metagenome assembly WNGN01 (sample SAMN13153379, study PRJNA577476) | soil metagenome | isolation source: 115 cm soil or saprolite under Garry oak tree replicate 2 | place: USA:California | collected 2016-06-15 | reverse complement strand
CAGGGACAGGCCGGCCCGAGAGAGTTCCGAAGCGCCCCGCTGTGGGGTTTAGGGCAGAGAATTTTCTTCCTGCATGATGGGAGAACGTCGGACTTGCTGCAGGCGATTCAGGCGCATCAAAGCGGCAGCGCCAGTACCGGTGACGCTTCCGAAGCGAACGCCGTAATCAAGAAGTTCAACAGCCTTAAGGAGACTCAGAAGCAGGACATTCTCAACTTCCTGCGTTCGCTGTAGCAAAAGGTCAGCACCGAAACCCGCGCCGATGAAAATCGACGCGGGGTTTTCTCGGCTGCCTAGCACCGCAATTATGGCAGATGGAGAGTTTCGTATTCTGCGAAAGGGATGCAGGAACCGCAGGAGGTGTGCCAGTAAAAGTTAATCGAATCCCTTTTAAAGACGCGCAGCGCGTAACTCTGAAGCAGCCGGTGCGACTCGAGGGCGCGCTACCGCTTTCTTACTACTGCATCGAGCCCGTGGCGCCAGGCTGCTGCAAAGGCATCTGCGGTAGCGACGCACCGGGTTGCTGCGGCTGTTGCAGCGGCACCTGCTGTTGTGGAGCACCGGGCTGCTGCTGCGACGGCTGCACCTGGGCTTGTTGCGCGGCCGACGGATAGACGAACTTCCAGTCCGAGTATTTCGCCGCGCCTTCGAACTCCCTGTTGAAGATGCCGAATCCGGCGGTCTTCAACGGCTTGTCTTCGGACGGGCTGTAGACGCCCATGATCCCGACGCCGTTCGGCGCCTTCACCGTGCCCCACTCGGTTTTCCCGGTGATCGGCTCGTAGTAGAGCTTTCTCAGGTAGCGCACCGTGCCGGGCTGGCGCGGGTCCTTCAGCAGGTCCTCCAGCGCCCGCGGATATTCGCGCGACCCCGCCCTAGGCACCGACCCCGACACCGACCCGCTCAGGTAATAGCGCTCGATGGCGCGCCGGTACTGGTTGCCGGCGTAGAGCAGCTCGGCTTCCCTGTCGCGCATGACGGCGGTGTGCCACACCTGGCCGGCGACGGCGAGGCCCAGGCCCATGAACGCCACGACAAACAGGATCGCCAGATAGGTGAAACCGGCCGCCCGACGGCGCCGGCTATGGGGAACGCCGATTTTTCGCGTCATGCTCACCACTCCGCGTAGACGGTGCCGTCGCTGGCCTTGCCCTGCGCGCCGCTTCTCACGTCGTAGATCCCGCCCTTCTGCGGGTCATCGGGCGGAATGGTGAGCCAGGTCGCGCTGCTGTCGGTGATCGGGTCGATCGGGATCTTGCGCAGATACTTCTCGGTGGCGAGCGCGTCGAGCGATTCCGGATACTTGCCCTTGTCTCCGTAGTACTTCCCGATCGCGTCGCGCAGCTGAAAAAGGTCTTCCTTGAGCACGGCCTCCCTCGATTTGTCCAGGCTGCCGAAGTAGCGCGGAACCGCAAGCGTGAGCAGCACCGCGATGATCGACATCACCACGAGCAGCTCGATGAGCGTGAACCCGGGCCGGGAGCGCATCGCCATCACCATTCCCGGTAGGGCCGGCCGTTGATGCCTGTGCCAGGAGCGAGCGAGAACACGTCGAACACGTCCTCGCCCTCCTTCGGATCGTCCGGCGGGCTCGCGTAGCTGCGCTTGCCCCAGGTCGCCGCGGCCGAGATCGCGGGATCGGCATTGAAGGGGTCGCGCGGGATGCGGCGCAAAAAGTAGATTTTTGCTTTCTTCTGATTCTGCAGGTCGTCGACGCCTTCGACCAGTTCCTCGAGCTTTTTCGGATAGCCCGAATCGCCGATCGATTTCTTGATCCGATTCTCGTCCGAGGCCTGCTTGTAGGCGTCGATCGCTTCGCGAATCTGGCGCAGCGACCGGCGCAAATCCTGTTCGTTGGTCCTCTGTACGGCGAGCTCGCTGACGGGCAGCGCGACCGAGGCGAGCAGCGCGACGATCGCCACGGTGATCACGAGCTCGATGAGCGTGAATCCTCGAGCGGCCTTCATGCCGCGGCCATCCGCCATGCGACGCCCATTAATCACACTACTGGGGTTGCACGCCGCCGAAAGGCACCAGGGTGCCGCCCGGCTGGGCCGGGTAGGGCGCCGCCGCAGGGGGCGCGAATTGCTGAGCCGGAGCGGGAGCGACGGGCTGCGGAGAGACCGGAACAAACGGCTGCTGTACCGAGCCGGAAACGCCGCCGAGCGGGCCGCCGCCCGTCGAGGCTTCCGTGCCCGCCGCGAACTCGACCGTGCGCGCGTCGGGCCGCGCGAGCGTGCGCACGAGCCTGGGCGTGATGAGAAGCACGATCTCGGTCTTGGTGTTGGTATCGTTCGTCGAGGAGAACAGCCGGCCCAGGACCGGAAGATCGCCGAGCCCCGGCACGCGTTCGGCATTGCGGCGGTCCTCGTCGTTGATGAGCCCGGCGAGAATCTGGGTCTCGCTGTCGTGCAGGCGCAGCACCGTGCTCGTATTGCGTGTGCCGATCTGGTAGACGAGCGAGCCGCCGGCGCCCGGGGTTTGTATGGTGTTGGTTATGTTGCTCACCTCGAGCCCGACCTTGATGCCGACCTCGTCCTCGAGGTAGATGAGCGGCTCGACTTCGAGCTTGAGGCCGACGTCGAGATAGTTCACCGACTGGGAGACGAAGCCGCCCGCCACCGCCGCGGTCGTGGTGATGACCGGCACGCGGTCGCCGATATGAATTTTCGCTTTTTCGCGGTTCTTCACGCGGATGCGCGGGTTGGCGAGCAGATTGGTCCTGCCGTCCTGCTGCCGCAGGCTGAAGAGAAAGAGCGGGTCGGTAAAGGTCAGCCGCACCATGTCGGCGCTGCGGTTTCGCCACTCGGCGAGGCTCATCGCGCCGGGCGTGCCGGTCGTAGTGGTGGTCCCGCCGGAGGAGGTGGACGAACTGGTCGTTCCGCCGCCCGCCAGGCCGACCGCCAGGGACTGCGGATAGCGTATGCCGAGCTGCAGCAGCTTGTTGTAGCCGATCTCGAGAACCTCGACTTCCAGCATCACTTCCGGCTCGGCGATGTCCTGCGCCGCGATGAGCTTTTCCGCGAGGCGGATCGCGTTCGGCGTGTCCTTCATCACCAGCAGGTTGAGCTTCTCGTCGATGAAGATGTCGCGCGTCTTCAGGATGGTGCGAATGAGGTTGGCGGTCTGCTTGACGTCGGCATTCGAGAGATAGAAGCTCTTCACCACCAGGTCCTGGTAGTCGCGCAGCTTTTGCGGCGTGTTCGGATAAACGAGCGCCGTAGTTTCGTTGAGGACTTTCTGCTCGAGCTGGTTGGTGGCGAGGATCAGGCGTATGACGTCCTCGACCTGGGCGTCGCGCACCACGATGGTCGTTTTCTGATCGGTGCGCACGTCCTTGTCGAACAGGAAGTTGAGGTTCGCCGCGCGCGCCAGGACGTCGAACACGGTGCGCACCGGCACGTCCCTCAGCTCGAGGGAAATCGGCTTGGTGACCGAGCTCTTGAGTTGCAGCAGCGCGACCGCGGGTTTCATCGTTTTTTCTTCGATGAGGCGCTGCAGGCGGCGCGCGTCGCGCTGCGACGGGTTTTCCGTGAGCACCGGGGCGAGCATCTCCCGGGCGTCGCGGTACTTTTCCGCTTTGACGAGCTTTTCCGCCTCGGCAACGAGTCCCCGATGGCGTACGTCCATCTCGATTTGCGCAAGACCCGCCTTGGCGCGGCTGTTGGCCGGGTCGTACTGGAGCACGCGGCGATAGAGGTCATCCGCCGGCGCGTATTGCGCGGCGAGCCGCAGCGTGTCCGCCTGGCCGAGCCACTGCGCGACGGCGAATTCGCGCTGCCGGAAGTATTCCGAGCGGACGGCGTGATTTTGCGGCTCCTCCCGCGTCGCCTTTTCCAGCAGGGCGAGCGCTTCGTCGCTGCGGCCTTCGTTCGACAGCCGGCGCGAGTCTCTCACGGCGGAGTCGTAGGCGCAGGCGGCGGCCAGCGCGCAGGCGGCCAGCGCTGCGCAAACGGTTCTCGATCGAAGTTTCATGGGGTTTCGCCCTCGTTGCCGGAACGGAAATATACGGTCATGCGCAGCTGCGCCTCGATTTGCGTGTCGCCGGCTCTCTTGCGCTCGAAGCGCAGCGCGTCAAGCGACGCGATCGGCATGTCCGCAAGGGCGGAGCGCACGAACGCACGGACATGAGTATACCCGCCGCGCAAGGGCAGGGTGATGCGATAGGACATGAGGTGGCCGGAGGTTTTCTCGAGGCGGTATTCGCCCTGAAGCAGCTCAAGATTTGCCGCGCGCGCCAGTCCGAAAAGACGTTCGACCTCATCGGGCAGCTTTTCGACCGGCGGAAACAGGCTATAGAACCGGCGCAGCTCGTCCTCGCGGCCGCCGCTCGAAACCGGCTGGTACGGCGTCCTGTTCCGCAAGCGCTCGGCGGCCAGGCGCTGAGCCTGCAGCTCGCGCTCGGCCGGCTGGACCGCGGAGAAATAGAACGGGATGCAGAAAAACAGCACGCCGACGCCGATCACTCCGGCCGGTCCCAGCGCCTGCAGCCAGGCTTGCGCCCCCTTCACGGCGTCCCCCTGAACGACGCCTGCACCCCGAACTGGACGGGGCGGGAAGGATTATCGAGGAGGATCTGGTGATTGATCAGATGCACTTCGGAGAGCGCCTTGGTTTCCCCCAGGCGCTTTACGTACCTCAGCATGGCTTCCCGGCTCTTCGCTTCGGCCATCAGGCGCAGCAGGCGCTGCTGGGCCTCGGGCTGCAGTTGCAGCACCGCCACCTCCCCGGTCGAAGCCGCTTCCACCGCCTCGATCATCTGCGCCCAAGGCAAGGTGAGCTGGCGCACCACGGAGTCGACCTGCTTGACCTCGTCTTCGAGCCGCTCCTTGGAGACGGCGCGCGGCTTGCGCTCGACGTTGAGCAGGCCCTGCGCGGCTTCGAGCGCCGCCAGATCGTGTTGCGCGCCTTGGTAGCGGAAAACGATAAACGTGGCGACCCCGAGCGCGACGGCGAGGACGGCGACCCCCAGCCACTGCGCCCGGCGCGGCGCAGCGACGTAATCGAGCTCAAGCCGGCCGGCGGTCATTGTGCGCAGAGCGCCATGGCGAGCTGCCCGTCATCGGGCGGCGCAAAGCCTTCCGGCGCCTCGAGCCCGAGGCTCTCGAAGCGCCAAGTCCCCTCTTGCATATCTTCGGTTTTGCCTCGATGCGGCGCGTGAACGAGAACGCGGCCGGCCCACCCGGCGGCCGGCACGAGATGGCGTTCGCGCTCGAGCAGCTCCGCCCATTGCTCCGGCCCCTCGAAATCGCCGCGCGCATTGCGCACCGTGGTCCAGCGGCCGTTTTCCAGATGCGCCAGACAGGCGCGGTTCGACTCGACCAGGAGCAGCCACGTCGGGTCGTTTTTCACGAGCGGCCGCCACTTGTTGAAGGCCGACATCAAATAGGGCTGGACCGAAACCAGGCTCGCCTTCGAGCCCGCGGGGAAACACGCCTGGATCGCCTGCAGCAGCGCCGCGTCGATCGCGCTCGCGACGCGCGCGGAACCGGCAAGGCCGTTGCTCAGCCGGATCTCCCAGCCCTTGCTCCGGTCGCCGTGGATCTTGGCGAAGCAATAGCGGGCAAACGCGAGATCCTCGGTGCCGCGCTCTAAGCCCTCGCTCCAGGGAACGGAGGCGTAGCGGACGAAGTGGTTCGACAGCACCACGGTGACATCGGCTCTGCCGTCCTTCAGCACCGCGGCGCGCTCGGCAAGCGCCGCCGTGGCGCCTTGCCAGGGCTCGGGACCGAGGCGCGGGTCGCATTCGAGCACGCCCTTGTCGGTGATTTTCGGACGCGGGCCCCCCTCCAGGCGGGCGAAGGAAAGCGCCGCCGGCGAGAGCCCGATGAGAACGCGGTCAGGAAACAAACGTGACACGGTTGATTTCCTGCAGCGTCGTTTCCCCCCTGCGCACCGCTTCGTACGCGGCTTCGCGCAGGAACCGCGTTCCGCTCGCGTGCGCGGCCTCCTTCAGCTTTCTCACCGGCGCGCGCCCGGTGATCAGCTCGCGTATCTCGTCGTTCAGTATGAGCAGCTCCGCGATCGCTCTGCGCCCCTTGTACCCCGAGCCGCGGCATTCGCGGCAGCCGCGTCCCAGGCGGAAGCGGAACGAGCGCGCCTGCTCCTCGCTGAGCCCCGATTCCTTGAGGAGCTCGGGATCCGGACGGCAGTCCTCGCTGCAATGCGGGCAGATGAGCCGCACCAGGCGCTGAGCGAGAATCGCGTTGAGGGCGGAAACGAAGCCGTACAGGTCCACGTTCATGTGCATGAAGCGCCCGATCACGTCGAACACGTTGTTCGCGTGCACCGTGGTGAACACGAGGTGCCCGGTGAGCGCCGATTGCACGGCGATGTTGGCCGTCTCCGGGTCGCGGATCTCGCCGACCATGATCTTGTCGGGGTCGTGACGCAGGATGGAGCGCAGCCCGCGCGCGAACGTGAGGCCTTTCTTTTCGTTCACCGGGATCTGCAGCACGCCGGCGAGCTGGTATTCGACCGGGTCCTCGATGGTGACGATCTTGTCCTGGCCGTTGTTGATTTCGGTGATGGTGGCGTACAGCGTCGTGGTCTTGCCGCTGCCGGTCGGCCCGGTGACGAGCAGCATGCCGTAGGGCTCGTGCGACAGGCGCCGCAGCGTGTGGATGTCATCCGGCTCGAAGCCCAGGCTGTCGAGGTTCAGCTGCGTTTGGGTGCTCTCGTAGAGCGATTGCTTGTCGAGGATGCGCAGCACCGCGTCCTCGCCGTAGATGCTCGGCATGATGGAAACGCGGAAATCGACCGCGCGCCCGCGGTCGAGCGCCTTGAAGCGCCCGTCCTGCGGCACGCGCCGCTCGGTGATGTCCAGCTCGGCGAGCACCTTCACGCGCGAGATCGCCTGCTCGGCTTGCTGCGGATCCTGGATGAACTTGATCTGCGACAGGATGCCGTCGATGCGGAATTTGATCGTGAGTCCCGCGGCGACGGTCTCGAGATGGATATCGCTCGCGCCGATCATCAGCGCGTCGCGCAGGGTCGAGCGCACCAGCCGCACCACCTCGCTCGACTCGTCGCTGATCGCCTTGAGCGACAGGTCCTCGATCCCGCCGGTGTCCTCGCGCGTGTCGGCCACATCGGCGCGCACGGCATCGAGGGCGCGCAGCGTTTCCTCGTGGCTGGCGAGCAGCGCGACGAGATCGCCTCGATGCACCAGCCGCCAGGCAAACGCCTGCGGGATGCGCTCTTCGGCCCACGCCTTCAGCTCGGCGGAAAACGGATCGTCCGTGGCAAGCCACAAGGCGTCGCCCTCGCCGCGAAACAAGGCGCAGCCGTGCTGCGAGCATTCGCTGAACGGGAGCACGTCGAATGCGGGCGCCCCGCTGCGCAACTGCTCCATGCGCAGGACCGGCAGGCGCAGCGTCGCCCCGAGCCGCGCGACGAACGCATCGGGATCGAGCGCTAGCTTTTCCTCGAGCACGTCGATCGTGCGCCGCCGGGCGCGCGCGGCGGCGGCGCGCGCTTCGTCGATGTCGTGGACGTCGATCGTCTCGGTCGAATCGTGCTCTACGATGCTCATTGCAGGCTCCCGGCGAGCTCGAAGATCGGCATGTACATGAGGATCACGATGCCGCCGATCACCACGCCGATTGCGGCCATCAGGAGCGGCTCGAACAGCCGCGTGAACCAGTCGACCCAGCGCGAGATCTCGTCGTCGTGGAAACCGGCGATGCGGTCCATCATCTCGCCCATGTTGCCGCTTTGCTCGCCGACCGCGAGCATGCGCAGGGCGACCGGCGTGGTGAGGCCGTTCGCCTCCATCGATTGCGAAACCGGGCGGCCCTCGCTGATCGCGCGGCTCGCGGCGATCAGCCGCGTGCGCAAGACCGGGTGCAGCAGATCCGCCCCCATCTGCAATGCCGGCAGCAGCGGCATGCCGCCGCGCAGCAGCATGCCGATGGTGCGGTAGAAGCGGGCGAGCTGATAGAGCTTGAGACGCTCTCCGATCGCGGGCAGACTCCACAGCACCTTTTCGAGCCTTGCCTTCACGGTCGGCTGCCGCAGCGCGTAGACCGCAGCGATCACCAATCCGGCCAGCACGCCGACGACGAGCATGGCGTGTCCCTCGACGAGCTGCCCCCAGGCGAGGAGCACCTTGGAGAAGAACGGCAGATCGACGCCGCGCTCTTCGTAGATGCGGCTGAAGCGCGGCACGACGTAGAGAAGAAGGAACAGGCTCACCAGCCCCCCCACGCCGATCAGCAGCAGCGGATAGATCGAGGCATTGACGAGCCGCTTGCGGATGGCCTCGATCTGGTTCTGGTAGGTGACGTAGCGCGCGAGCGCAGGGCCGAGGTCGCTGGTTTTTTCGCTCGCCTGGACGGTGGACACGTAAAGCCGCGGGAACGCCTGGGGGAATTGCTCCAGCGCCGACGACAGCGTGTTTCCCTGGCGCACGATCGCGCAGATGCGCTCGAGCAGCGCGCGAAACTCGCTGCGGCGCTCGCGCTCGGCGAGCGTTTCGATCGACTCGACGAGCGGCAGGCCGGCGTTGAGCAGCACGAGCAGCTCCTGGCTGAAGAGCACGACGGGGAAACGCTCGTGCGCGCCGCGCCAGGACGTGGTGAAGCCCGCGCGCGGACGCACGGCGAGCACGGTATAGCCGCGGCTCTCGGCCTGCTGCACGGCGCTCGCTTCGTCGAGGCCCTGAAAATCGAGCGACTCGACGCGTCCTTCCTGGCTTACGGCTTTCAGCTCAAAGCGCATCGGATTCTGCCCGGCCTAGTCCTAGTGATTGGAGAGGTCGGCGTTCTCGCCGGTTCCCCCCGGCTGGCCGTCCTTTCCGTAGGAAACGATATCGTAGTCGCCGCGCTCGCCCGGGAATTTGTATGCATAGGCCTTGCCCCATGGATCCAATGGCACATCCTTCCTGAGGTAGGGCCCGTTCCACTTCGGCTCGTTCGCCGGCCGGTTGACCAGTGCCGCAAGCCCGAGCTCGGTGCTCGGGTAATGGCCGGTGTCAAGCCGGTATTGGTCGATCGCCTTCTCGAGCGCGTCGATCTGGGCCTTGGCCGTGGTGACCTCCGATTTCCCGACCTGGCCGAAGTAGCGCGGCGCCACGTACCCGACCAGCAGGCCGATGATGGCGACAACGACGAGCAATTCGAGAAGCGTGAAGCCGTGCTGAGGTCTGCGGATCGGCATACGGAACATTTTACGCGAGGCGAATGTCACTTCCGTGATGGCGGCCTGATCCCTGCCCATCCGCCTTGACATCGATTATTGTGCAGTGCAATAATCCGCCCTCTTTCAAGCACCTCGGGATCCTCAACGCCCGAGGCCATTCAACCGCCAGGAGCCCGATTGGCCGCTCAAGCCCCACCCCCATCGGAGCAGTTGTCCGCCGCCGGCCAGGCGCTGCTGCAGCAATTTCTCGCCTCGTTCGGCGCCCAGACCGGCCCCGAGCTCTCGGAAGTCCTGCAATCGATCGGCGTGAACGCCGCGAAGCTCGCGGCGCTGCAGGCGCAGTATTTCCAGCGGCACGCCGCGCTGTGGCAGGCGACGCTCGTGCGCGAGGCCGGGAAAGACGCGGCGCCCGTCGCCTCGCCCGAGCCTGGCGACCGCCGTTTTGCGTCGGCCGAGTGGCAGAAAAATCCCTGGTTCGACTATCTGCGCCAAAGCTACCTCATCAACGCGCGCTTTCTCGCCGATTACGTCGAGGCGCTCGAGGCCGAACCGCGCACGAAGGAGCGGCTTCGCTTTGCTACGCGCCAGTTCGTGGACGCGATGAGTCCCGCAAACTTTGCCGCGACCAACCCCGAAGCGTTGAAACTCGCGCTCGAAACGAAGGGCGAGAGCCTCGCGCAGGGCATCCGCCACCTCGTCGAGGACGCGCAGAAAGGGCGCGTCTCGAGCACCGATGAAGCGGCGTTCGAAGTCGGGCGGAACCTCGCCGCCACCGAAGGCGCGGTGGTGTTCGAGAACGAGCTCATGCAGCTCATCCAGTACAAGCCGCTCACCGACGCCGTGTTCAGGCGTCCGCTGGTGATGGTTCCGCCGTGCATCAACAAGTACTACATCCTCGATCTGCAGCCCGAAAACTCATTGGCACGGTACGCCGTGAGCGAGGGTCACACGGTATTCATGGTGTCATGGCGCAACGTCACCGAAGAGCTCGGACATCTCGGCTGGGACGATTACATCGAAAAAGGCGTGCTCCAGGCGCTCGAAGCCGCGCGCGCGGTCTCCGGCGCCGACAAGGTCAATGCGCTCGGTTTCTGCGTCGGCGGCACGATGCTCGGCGCGGCTCTCGCGGTGATGGCCGCGCGCGGGGAAGACGAGGTCGAAAGCGCAACGTTCCTCGCTTCGATGCTCGATTTTTCCGACACCGGGGAGATCGGACTGTTCATCGACGAGGCGAGCGTGGCGGCGCGCGAAGCCGCGATCGGAAGCGGCGGCATCATGCCGGGGCGCGAGCTCGCGTTCGTGTTCTCGTCGCTGCGCGCGAACGACCTGGTCTGGTCTTACGTCGTCAACAATTATCTCAAGGGCAAATCGCCCGAGGCGTTCGACCTGCTTTACTGGAACGCCGATTCGACCAACCTGCCCGGGCCGATGTACTGCTGGTACGTGCGCAACACGTATCTCGAAAACAGCCTGCGTGAGCCGGGGAAGCTCTCGATGCTCGGCGTCCCGGTCGATCTCGGCAAGGTCGCGCAGCCGGCCTATGTGCTGGCGACGCGCGAGGACCACATCGTGCCCTGGCGCACGGCCTACCGCACGACGCAGCTGTTGCAGGGCGAGATGCGCTTCGTGCTCGGCGCGAGCGGGCATGTCGCAGGCATCGTCAATCCGGCCGCGAAGCACCGGCGCAGCTATTGGACGGGCGAGCAGCTCTTCGGCGATGCGGAGGACTGGCTCTCCCACGCGGCCGAGAAGCCGGGGAGCTGGTGGACGGACTGGAGCGCCTGGCTTGCACGCTTCGGCGGGGAGCGCGTGGAGGCGCGGGCGCGGCTCGGCGATGTCGCGCACGAGCCGATCGAGCCGGCGCCCGGACGCTACGTCAAGTTTCGGATCGTGTGAGAGATCTTTGGGGACGAAACAAAGGATCGCGTTCGTGAGCGGGGGCATGGGCGGGATCGGCACTGCGGTGTGCCGGCGCCTGGCGAGGAGCGGCGCGAAGGTGGTGGCCGGATGCCTGCCCGGATACGAAAAAAAGGACGGCTGGCTGGCGCAAATGCGCGGCGAGGGCCTGCAGGTCCACGCCGCCGAAGGCAACGTCGACGACTACGAATCCTGCGCCGACATGTTCTACCAGATCGGCTCGGTCATCGGGCCGGTCGACATCCTCGTCAACAACGCCGGCATCACCCGCGACGGCGTGCTCAAGCGCATGCCGCCCGACGACTGGTACGCGGTGATCAACACCAATCTCAACAGCGTGTTCAACGTCACGCGCCAGGTGATCGAGGGCATGACCGAGCGCGGCTGGGGCCGCATCATCAACATCTCTTCGGTCAACGCGCTGAAAGGCCAGTTCGGCCAGACCAACTACTCGGCCGCCAAGGCGGGCATGCACGGGTTTTCGAAGGCGCTCGCGCAGGAAGTGGTGAAGAAGGGCGTGACGGTGAATACGATTTCGCCCGGTTACGTCGAGACCGACATGGTGAGGGCGATGAAGCCGGAGGTCCTCAAGTCGATCGTCGAGCAGATTCCCATGGGGCGGCTCGCGCAGCCCGAGGAAGTCGCCGGCCTGGTCGCCTACCTCGCTTCCGACGAGGCGGGCTACATCACCGGCGCGAACATCTCGATCAACGGCGGCCTGCACATGCTTTAAGCATGTTGGAAGAGGTGATAGTGGTGCAATAATCCCGAGGCATAATCGGGAAAGCACCGGATCTGAAATCAGGAGGAGGGGTCATGGCAACACGGCTCGCGCTCATCACGGGGGGCATGGGAGGGCTGGGAGAGACGATCAGCACCAAGATGGCGGACGCCGGCTACCGGGTTGCCGTCACCTACTCGCCTTCGAACAAGACCGCGGACAAGTGGCTTGCCGAAATGAGGGCCCGCCGCTACGACTTCCGCGCCTTTGCCTGCGACGTCGCGGATTTTGATTCCTGCAGCGGCTGCATCCAGACCATCATGACGGAGCTCGGCCCGGTGGACATCCTGGTGAACAACGCCGGGATCACCCGCGACATGACATTCCGGAAGATGACCAAGGCCGATTGGGACGCGGTCGTGCGCACCAACCTCGACTCGGTGTTCAACATGACCAAGCAAGTCTGCGACGGCATGGTCGATCGCGGCTGGGGACGGGTGATCAACGTGTCCTCGGTGAACGGCTCGAAAGGCGCGTTCGGCCAGACCAACTACGCGGCCGCCAAGGCCGGCATGCATGGATTCACCAAGTCGCTGGCTCTGGAGGTCGCGAAGAAGGGCGTCACAGTCAATACCATCTCGCCCGGCTACATCGGCACGAGGATGGTGACTGCGATCCCCAGGGACATCCTCGACTCGAAAATCCTGCCGCAGATTCCACTGGGGCGGCTGGGCAGGCCGGAGGAGGTGGCGGGGCTCATCATCTACTTGTGCTCCGAGGAAGCCGCTTTCGTCAACGGCGCCAATATCGCCATCAACGGCGGGCAGCATATGGCTTGAGAACCAACTCTTGCGTGTGATCTTGGGCAAAGTAGTATGATGTCGCAGCGCAGCACCCGCGGCGTTTCGCATTGAGGCGGGGCCCGATCCCCGTTAGGTCTTTCCCTATGTCCGAATCGGTCCGACAGATCAAGAAATATCCGAATCGCCGGCTCTACGACACCAATACGAGCGCCTATATCACGCTGGCCGACGTGAAGAAGCTCGTGCTGCAAGGCGAGGATTTCCAGGTCGTCGACGCCAAGACGGGCGAAGACCTGACCCGCTCGATCCTGCTGCAGATCATCCTGGAGGAGGAGGCGGGTGGCGCGCCGATGTTCTCCCTGAACATCCTGACCCAGTTCATCCGCTCCTACGGCAGCGCCATGCAGGGAATGCTGGGCACCTACCTCGAGCGCAACCTGCAACTCTTCAACGAGATTCAGAAGCGCATGCAGGAGCAATCGCAGAAGCTCTACGGCGAGCCCGGCAAGTTCAACGAGGAGCTGTGGAAGCAGTTCATGAGCTTCCAGGGCCCGGCAATGCAGAGCCTCGTTTCCGCTTACATGGAGCAAAGCCGCAACATGTTCGTACAGATGCAGGAGCAGCTGCAGAACCAGACGCGCAACATGTTCTCCGGGTTTGGATTTACCGGGTTTCCCGGCGTGCCCGGCTTCGGCACGCAGTCCGGCGGCGAGCAGCAGGGCGGCGGCGACACCAAGACACCGAACGAAGAAAAGAAAAGCTAGCTCCTGATGTCTGCGGCACCCAAGGTCGGGTTTGTCTCGCTCGGCTGCCCCAAGGCGCTGGTCGATTCGGAGGGCATCCTCACGCGCCTTCGCGCCGAGGGTTACGCCGTCTCCCCGACCTACGACCGCGCCGATCTGGTCATCGTCAACACCTGCGGCTTCATCGAGTCCGCGGTGCAGGAGTCGCTGCACGCCATCGGCGAGGCCTTGAGCGAAAATGGCCGCGTGGTCGTCACCGGCTGCCTCGGCGCGAAGGGCGACATCGTTCGCAGGACCCACCCCAAGGTTCTCGCGGTGACGGGGCCGCACGCGCTCGAGCAAGTGATGACGGCCGTGCACGAGCACCTGCCCAGGCCTCACGATCCCTATACCGACCTCGTGCCGCCGCAGGGAATCAAGCTGACGCCCCGGCACTACGCTTACCTCAAGATCTCGGAGGGCTGCAATCACCGCTGCAGCTTCTGCATCATCCCGTCGCTGCGCGGCGATCTGGTGAGCCGGCCCGTGGGGGAGGTGATGCAGGAGGCCGAGAATCTCGTCAGAGCCGGGGTGAAGGAGCTGCTGGTGATTTCGCAGGACACGAGCGCCTACGGCGTGGACATCAAGTACCGCACCGGGTTCTGGCGCGGGCGGCCGCTGAAAACGCGGATGCAGGATCTCGCAGCGGCGTTGGGCGATCTGGGCGTGTGGGTGCGGCTTCATTACGTCTACCCGTATCCACACGTGGATGACGTTATTCCGCTCATGGCCGGGGGAAAAATCCTGCCGTACATCGACGTGCCGTTCCAGCACGCAAGCCGCAGGATTCTGAAGCTCATGAAACGCCCCGCGAGCGGCGAGGACAACCTCGGGCGCATCAACGCCTGGCGCGGGATCTGCCCGGACATCACGATCCGCAGCACGTTCATCGCCGGGTTTCCGGGAGAGTCGGAGTCGGAGTTCCAGGAGCTGCTGGATTTCCTCGGGGAGGCGGAGCTCGACCGCGTCGGCTGTTTCGCCTATTCACCGGTCGAGGGTGCGAAGGCGAACGAGCTGCCCGGGGCGCTGCCGAAAGACGTACGCGAGGAGCGGCGCGCGCGGCTGATGCGGCTGCAGGAGAAAATCAGCGCCCGGCGCCTCAAGCGCAAGGTAGGCAAAATGCTCGAAGTTCTGGTCGATGAAGTCACGCCCGGGGGCGCAGTTGCGCGCTCCGCCGCCGACGCACCGGAGATCGATGGCACCGTTCACGTCGAAAGCGACGGCAAGCTTGCGCCAGGCGACCGGCTGCAGGTGAACGTAACACGTTCCGACGCTCACGACTTGTGGGCGCGCCGCGTCCCGGCCAAGCGTGCGGCGTGACCCGAGGAGACGTTCATGGCCCAGCGTGAAGTGGTGGTGGTGAGCGGCGTACGCACCGCGATCGGCGATTACGGCGGTGCGCTCAAGGATGTTCCGCCGACCCGACTCGGGGCGATTTGCGTGAAAGAAGTGGTCGCGCGCGCGAAAATCGACCCGGCGGCGGTGGGCCACGTTGTGTTCGGGAGCGTGATCCACGGCGAGGCGAAGGACATGTATTGCTCCCGCGTCGCGGCGATCGAGGGCGGGCTCCCGGTGGGTACGCCCTGCCTGACGGTGAATCGGCTGTGCGGCAGCGGCCTGCAGGCGATCGTGTCGGCCTCGCAGCACATCCTGCTCGGCGATATCGACGTCGCCATCGGCGCCGGCGCCGAGAGCATGAGCCGCTCCGCGTACTTCCTGCCCTCCGCACGCTGGGGCCAGCGCATGGGCGACGCGCAGCTCATCGATGCGATGAGCGCGGCGCTGCATGATCCATTCGGCCACGGCCACATGGGCGTGACGGCGGAGAACATCGCCGCCAAATACCGCATAACGCGCGACGAGCAGGATGCGTTCGCGCTCGAGAGCCACCGACGCGCGACGAAGGCCATCGATGCCGGTTACTTCAAGAGCCAGATCGTGCCGGTCGAGGTGAAGTCGAAAAAGGGGCCCGCCCAGTTCGACACCGACGAGCACGTGCGCCGAGACGCGAAAATCGAAGACCTGAAGAAACTGAAGACGGTGTTCAAGGAAAACGGCACAGTCACGGCGGGGAACGCCTCGGGCATCAACGACGCCGCCGCGGCGGTGATGCTGATGGAAAAATCCGCGGCGCAGAAACAAGGACTGAAACCGCTCGCGCGCCTGGTCGCTTACGCGCATGCGGGCGTCGAGCCGCAGCTGATGGGCCTGGGGCCGATTCCGGCGGTGAAGCGCGTGTTCGAGAAGGCCGGGATGAAGCCTGCGGACATGGACGTGATCGAGTCGAACGAGGCGTTCGCGGTGCAGGCGATGGCGGTGACCCGCGACCTCGGGCTCGATCCCGCCAGGGTCAATCCAAACGGCGGGGCGGTCGCGCTCGGTCATCCCATCGGCGCGACGGGCTGCATCCTCACCCTCAAGGCGATCCACGAGCTTCACCGCGCGCAGAAGCGCCACGCGCTGGTCACGATGTGCATCGGCGGCGGGCAGGGGATCGCGGCGATTTTCGAGCGGATGTGATGCCTTTCTCGGCGTCGCCTTTGAGCGATGGCGCGTAGACCCAAAATCGGATTCGTCCTGGGCGCGGGATCCGCGCGCGGCTGGGCGCACATCGGCGTGCTGCGCGCGCTGACCGAGGAGGGCATCAAGCCCGATATCATCGCCGGTTGCTCCATAGGCGCGCTGGTCGGAGCGGCATTCGCCGCGGACCGCCTCGATCAGCTTGAAGCCTGGGCGCGCGCCCTGGATTGGAAGCGCGTGCTGCGGCTTCTCGATTTCAGCTTGCGGGGCGGCCTCATCAAAGGCAAGCGCGTGATCGAGCTATTTCGCGAGCAAATCGTCGAATGCAGGTTTACGGATCTCCCCGTTCAGTTCGCCGCGGTGGCGACCGACCTGGCATCGGGTCAGGAAGTGTGGCTCCGCGAGGGGAGCGTTTCGGAAGCCGTTCGGGCTTCCATCGCCGTGCCGGGGCTTTTTCGGCCGATTCTCTACGAGGACCGCTATCTGGCCGATGGCAGCGTGGTCAATCCGGTTCCGGTTTCGTTGTGCCGGGCGATGGGCGCAGACATCGTCATCGCGGTCGATCTCGGATCCGACCTCGTCGGGCGTTACGGGCGCGACGATGATCGCGCGCCGACCACGCGCGCCAACCCGAGCGGCGTTATGAGCAAGTTGTTTCCGTGGTACGGCAAAACCGGCGACGCGCCCCCCGCTCCCGAGCTTTCGCCACCCTCATTGCTGGAAGCGCTGATGGGGTCGATCAATATCATGCAGGTGCGGATCGCACGGAGCCGCCTGGCGGGCGAGCCGCCCGACGTGCTGGTGACGCCGCGGCTCGGACATCTGGGCCTGCTCGACTATCATCGGGCGGAGCCGGCGATCGCCGAGGGACGCAAGGCGGTCGCGCGGATGTTGCCGGCGATTCGCAGCGCGCTGCCCGCCTAGCGAGCTGAATGTCCGGTCAGCCGGCTTGCAGGTGGCGCACGAAGCCTTCGATTCCGCGCAGCAGCATCTCCACCGCGATCGCGGTGAGCAGCAAGCCCATCAGCCGCTCGAAGGCTTCGAGCACCCGCTCGCCGAGCCATCTGCTGATCCGCTCCGCGAAGAGCAGGGTCACGAGCGACGCCGCCATCGCGACAGTTACCGCCAGCAGCCATTCGACTAGGCGCTGGGGCGCACGCGACACGAGCAGCACCACCGTTGCGATCGCCGCGGGTCCGGCGATCGACGGGATCGCGAGCGGGACGATGAGCGGCTCGCCCGAAGGCGTGTCGCCGAAAATGCCCTCCCGGCTGCGGAAGATCATCCGCAGCGCGATCAGAAACAAGATCATCCCGCCGGCGAGATTGAGCGAGCGCTCGGACAGCCCGAAGAGATCGAGGAGGGCCCTTCCGAACATCACGAATACGATTAGCACGGCGAGCGCGATCGCGCACTCGCGCGCGATCACCCGGAAGCGGCGCGCGGGCTTGACGTGCCGGAGCAGCGAGACGAACAACGGGATGTTGCCGATCGGGTCGGTGACCAGCAGCAGGATAACGACGGCGGAGGCGAACGAAATATCCACGGGGTGCCCTCCTTCAACCGACCGCCAGTGCGACGACGCCCAGCGCCATCGCCGCGGCCGCGGCGACGCGGCGCGGCACATCGCCTTCCTGCAGCCAGTGCGTTCCCATCAGCGCCGCGAACAGAATGCTGATCTCGCGCGCCGGCGCGACGTAGCTGACCGGGGTAAACACCATCGCCGTCAGCACTAGGATGTAGGAAAGCGGGCAGAGCAGCGCCACCAGGATAACAGCCTTGCGCTGCCGCGCCCACGCGGTCCTCACCTCCTCGCGGCGCCGCAGTGCGAGCGGCGACATGACGATGACCCGGCCGAGATTCGTGCCCCAGTCGAGGAGAATCGGCGGTATCAGCGCGGCGCTCACCGCCTGCTTGTCCACCACCGTATAGAACGCGATCATGCAGCCGGTGAGCAGTGCGAACGCGATTCCGCGCAGCGCTCCCGCTGCGCGCAGCCTCGCCGGGCTCGCCGCGAGAAAAAACGCGCCGCCGACCACCAGCGCCGCGCCGGCGAGCGCCACAACACCCGGACGCTCGCCGAGCAGCGTCACCGCGATCGCCACCGTCAGGAACGGGCCGGTCGCCCGCGCGAGCGGATAGACGATCGAGAGGTCGCCATGGCGATAGCCGCGGTCGAGCAGCAGATAGTATGCGGTGTGGAGCACGGCGCTCGCGAAGATGAAGGCGAACGCCGTCGCCGAGAACTCGAAGTGCTGAATGATGACGACGGCGAGGGCGAGCGGCGCATAGGACAGGGCGGAGAGCACGGCGAACGCCCAGACGAAGCCGATTCCGCCGCCGCTCTTCTTGAGAACATAATTCCAGCTCGCGTGGATCGACGCAGCGCCGAGCACGAGGGCGATGGCGAGGCCGGTCATGGCACCTCCAGAGCGAAAAGGTCAAGAAACGTTAAGTCCCCCGGCGCCGTCGCGCTACCCCCCCTTTTTCACAAGGAGGCCGAGGACCGCGTTTCAACCTATCCCCTCTAGACTTTTGTTCTTCGGGTGCATGCCGGGCGACAACCCGCGCGGCTTTGCGTAGCGCTCGGACCTGGCCTGCGTGCTTGCAGCGGAACCCTAGCTACCCGTCGGTTGAGCTGATTGCAAATGTAAGGCGGCGTGTCGGGTGCCGTCAACGGGGCGGCAAAAAATGAAAACGCGGGCGACCGCCCGCGTTGGCCCTGCGCCGCTCTCAGGCGTTCGACTGGAGCGCGCCGTTGATCAGCTTGACCTTGTCGCCCACGCGCCAGGAGGGCTGAGTCGGCTGGCTCAGAACCTGGGTCGTGCCGTCCTCGAAACGGATCGTGATTTCCCAGCTCTTCGTCGCTTTCGCCTTCTTCTCGATCTGATTGCCTGCCAGCGCGCCGCCGACCGCGCCCAGGACTGTCGCTAGATCGCGCCCGCGGCCGCTGCCCACTTGGTGGCCGACTACGCCTCCTGCCACGGCACCGCCGATCGCGCCGGCGCCGGATGCCTGGCCGGCTTTTTCGACTTCACGCACCGACTCGATCACGCCGCAGTCGGAGCACTTCGCAGCGGCTGCGATCGGGACCGTGCTCGCGGTGCGCGCCGGAGCCGTGTGCGGTTTCGCCGCCGGCCTGTCGGGCGGATTGTCGGACTTGGCGACCGCAGGAGTGTCCGTTGGACTGCTTTTCGAAGCGGGTATCCAGCCCATGAGTGCGGCAATGCCGACCGCGGAGAAGATGATTACGGCAACGCCCGCAATCACGAGAAGCGGATGTGGGGTCTTGTCCAGCTGCGTGTCCATGCCGTCCTCCTTTCGACTGCGCCCCATGAAACGAAGATTTATGCAGACGTCATTGTGACATTACAGGATAGCTCCCCTTGTGAAATTTTTCACGTTGCACCGCACGAAGGCGTGCGCAGCGTTGGGGCGGGAGAGGCGAGCAGCGCCCGGGACTCGGGGACCGATCGATGCGCTAACTGTTCGCCTGGATCACGCCGTTGAGGACTTTCACCTTGTCGCCAGGGCGCCACGTCGGCGGCGTGGCCGAGGGAAACAGGCGCGTGGTATCGTCCTCGAAGCGAACGGTGATACGATATTCCGTTGCCGTTTTCGCGTTTTTCTCGACCTGGTTGCCGGCAAGGCCACCGCCGAGCGCGCCGAGCACGGTCGCAAGATCGCGCCCGCGGCCGCCGCCGACCTGATGGCCAAGAACTCCGCCGAGGACGGCGCCACCGACCGCGCCGACGCCCGATCCTTGACCTTCCTTCGTGATCTCGCGCACCGACTCGATCACGCCGCATTCACTGCAGATAATTCTGACAGGAGCGGCGGACGGCGGCGGGGGAGGAGGAATCGCGGCCTCCGCCAATTGCGGCGGCGGCCCATTCCTTGCCGTCCGCGGCCTCTCGTGCCTTGGCGCCGGTTTCGCCTTCGCGCGCTCGGCCGCCGGCGCGCCCGCTTCCGGCCGCCCGGGCGCTTGCGCCAGGGGAGCCGGGACGGACGGGGTTGCGCCGCTCTGGCTTCCGGTCGAAGTCGGAATCCAGCCGAGTACGGCGCCGATTCCTACGAGACTGAACAGCGTGACGGCGATCGCAGCGACGATCATCAGTGGGTGAGGGGTTCTTGCGACTCGAGCTTCCATGTTCGTCTCCTGTTGCGGTTTTATCCAGCTTACCTGCAACAACGCGGGCCACGCCATCCTTGTAATGTAAAAGAATGTTGCAGGCGTTACACGGATACAGACAGGGAAGTTTTTACAAAGTTCTGACGCAGATCGCTCAGGATTCGCGGCGCAGGTGGGGAAAGAGCAGCACGTCCCGAATGCTCGGGCTGTTCGTGAAGAGCATCACGAGGCGATCGATGCCCACGCCTTCGCCGGCCGCAGGCGGCAGGCCGTACTCGAGCGCGCGGATGTAGTCCGCGTCGTAATACATGGATTCCTCGTTGCCCGCAGCCTTGGCCTTCGCCTGTTCTTCGAAACGCGCCGCCTGGTCCTCCGGATCGTTCAGCTCGGAAAAGCCGTTCGCGATCTCGCGGCCGGCGATGTAGAGCTCGAAACGGTCGGTGACTTCGGGATTGGCATCGCTGCGCCGCGCGAGCGGCGATACCTCGGCCGGGTAATCGACGATGAAAGTCGGCTGGATCAGCTGCTGCTCGGTTGATTCTTCGAAAAACGCCAATTGGAGAGTAGCGAGACCCGCATTCTCGTACTTCCGAGGATTACGAGCGTCCTCTTCTCCGGTTAGTGCATCAGTAACCGCTTTAACCTTCAGCTTGCTCAGAAGCCAATTGCGGTCTGCGAGTTGGGCGTCTGTTACTTCGCGGTCGTATTTCAGGATGGCACCCTTGATCGTAATTCTTTCAAAAGGCCTTGCGAGATCAACCGTGTGCTTGTCGTAGCGAACCTGTGTGGTTCCGAGGACCTTCTGCGCGATCGTTCGCAGCATTTCCTCGGTGAAATCCATGAGGTAGCGGTAGTCGCGGTAGGCTTCGTAGAACTCGAGCATGGTGAATTCGGGGTTGTGCCGGGTCGAGATGCCTTCGTTCCTGAAGTTGCGGTTGATCTCGAACACCTTCTCGAATCCTCCGACGACGAGGCGCTTGAGATAAAGCTCGGGTGCGACGCGCAGGTAGAGCTCCATGTCGAGCGCGTTGTGGTGCGTCTTGAACGGCCGCGCGTTCGCGCCACCCGGGATCGGCTGCATCATCGGCGTTTCGACTTCGAGAAAGCCCTTGCCCGCCATGAACTCGCGCGCCGCCTGCACGATGTGGCCGCGCACGCGGAACACCTCGCGCGTCGCATCGTTCATGATGAGATCGACGTAGCGCTGGCGGTATTTGCTCTCCTGGTCGGCGAGCCCGTGGAATTTTTCCGGCAGCGGCCGCAGCGCTTTCACCAAGAGCCGAAGCTCGGCGACCTTCACCGAAAGCTCGCCGGTCTTGGTCTTGAAGAGCGCCCCTTTCGCGCCGAGGATGTCGCCAAGGTCGTAATGCTTGAAGGCTTCGTATCCCGCTTCGCCGATGGCATCGCGGGTGACGTAGAGCTGGATGCGCCCGCTCATGTCCTGCACCGTGGCGAAGCTCGCCTTGCCCATGACGCGCTTCAGCATCATGCGTCCGGCGACAGCGGCCTCGACGGGCTTCGCTTCGATCTCCTCGTTGGACTTGCCGCCCCACGCGTCGCGCAGATCCGCCGCCAGGTGTCCGCGGCGGAAGTCGTTCGGAAAGGCGATGCCGCGCTTGCGCAGCTCGGCGAGCTTCGCGCGCCGCTCGGCGATGATCTGGTTTTCGTCGTCATTACTCATGTCATTCAGATTCTTCGCTTCGCTCAGAATGACACCTTAAACTCCCTGCTTCAGGCTCGCGCTGATGAAGTCGTCGAGATCGCCGTCGAGCACCTTCTGGGTGTTGCCGATCTCGACGCCGGTGCGCAGGTCCTTGATGCGCGACTGGTCGAGCACGTAGCTGCGGATTTGGTGGCCCCAGCCGATGTCGGTCTTGGCGGCCTCGAGCTTGTCGCGCTCGGTCTGGCGCTTGCGCAGTTCCAGCTCGTACAGCTTGGACTTCAGCAGCGCCATGGCTTCCGCGCGGTTGCGGTGCTGCGAGCGGTCATTCTGGCACTGTACCACGATGCCGGTCGGCAAATGCGTGATGCGAACGGCGGAATCCGTCTTGTTGACGTGCTGGCCGCCGGCGCCGGAGGCGCGATAGGTGTCGATGCGCAGATCCGCGGGATTCACTTCGACTTCGATGTTCTCGTCCACCTCGGGATAGACGAACACGCTGGCAAACGAGGTGTGGCGACGGGCGTTGGAATCGAAAGGCGACTTGCGCACGAGGCGGTGCACGCCGGTTTCGGTGCGCAGGTGCCCGTAGGCGTAGCTCCCGGAAATCTTCAGCGTCGCGCTTTTGATTCCGGCCACCTCGCCCGGCGACTCTTCCAGCACGTCCACGTGATAGCCCTTGCGGTCGCAGTACTTGGCGTACATGCGCTCGAGCATCTGCGCCCAGTCCTGCGCCTCGGTGCCGCCCGAGCCCGACTGAATGTCCATGAAGCAGTTGTTGGGGTCGAGCGGATCGGAGAACATGCGGCGGAACTCGAGGTCCGCGACGATCTTTTCCGCCTGCGCCACGTCGCCCTCGATCGCGGCGAGCGTGGCGTCGTCGTTCTCCGCGCGCGCGAGCTGGAAGAGCTCCTTCGCGTCGCGCAGCTGGCCGTCGAGGCCGTTGAGGATTCCGACGATGTCTTCGAGTTGCTTCTTCTCGCGCCCCAAGTCCTGGGCGCGCTTCTGGTCGGACCAGACGTTCGGCTCTTCGAGTTGCTTCGCTACTTCGGCGAGACGCGACTGCTTCGCGTCGAAGTCAAAGATACCTCCTCAGCTCCGCCGACCGTGTGTCCAGGCCGGCGAGCGTCGAGGCGATTTGATTGATGCGTTCTGCTTCCATGCGGGGCGCGCTCAAAATTGGCGCATTATAGGCTACTTCAAGCGGCGGGACGAAAAATTCTCGTCGATCTTATCCTCGAAGAAGCTCGTCGGCGAGGGCGCGGCAGTGAACTGGCGGTGCACTTCGGGCGAGACGCCGCGGTACTGATTGACCCTGCCGTCGCTGAACTCGACTTCGAGCACCTGCGATTTGGAGTCGTAGCCTACCGCGCGGATCTTGCTCGAATTGACGCGTTTGCGTTCCATGCAGCCTCCCGGGTCGTTTGCGCTACGGGCCCGCTGATTTCTCTCAGCCCCAACTCCTTCTGTCTATTTTTACCACGGTCATGAGGAACCAAGACGGTAGTCCGGCAATTAGCCGCATTTCCTGCCACGTCTTGTGCTTGATACGTAATGGCGTAGGTACGCCCATTTCCCGAACCTGATCTCTCGGCGCGAAGAGAGCCGCTCACGTCAGGCGTTCCGATTTGCCAACCCTGAATATCAGGATCGGCGTTGCCTGAACCTGACGTCTGAGCCGGGTCACTGCTGGTGACCGCGAGCAGCTTGAAACCCGCCACTCCGGAGAGGTTGTCGCCGGTGTTCACGGTCACGTGAATCGGGACCAGCTTATGGTTCGGTGGAAACAGGGTGCTGGGATTCGCACTGCAGCTGATGGAAGGAGGCGTTCGATCGATCCGGAACGACTGTTGCCGCGTTGCTTCCAACGCTCCCGCCACGTCCTGGGAACGGTAGTAGACGGTGATGATCCCGTCGGGAAGCGTAAACGGCGCGGTATAACGAACCCAGATATGGTTGTCGAAGCTGTACTCGCTATGATCGATGCCTTTACCGCTAACGTTGATAGCGGTGAGCGTCACCGTTATGGGGGTGTTAAACCATCCGGCGGCATTGGGCGTCCCGGTATGAGTAAGCTGGGTGAAGGGCGGGAAGCTCGCGCACGTTCCCATTCCCGGATCGGCTGGCAGTTGGCCGCTCAATGCGCCACAGAGGCTCTTTAATGTGTCCTCCCGATGCTGCTGTTGGCGCGGGTCGCGGACGGCGGTAAGCGCAGGCGGAGCCGATGCGGGTGCGGGCGGGTTACTTACTATATTTGGCACCAGTTGGAATGCATCGGGAGACGCCGGCGGCCGTGGGGGCAGCATCGCCAGGTAGGTCGCCTGCTGTTGCGGCGTCAGTTGCGCAAACAGGTCTGCGAGCTGGCTTTCCGGTGACTCACTATCATCCACTGGAGCTACTGTCGTCATCGCCGCATTCGCCGTAGTGGGGGAGGCTATGGGAGCCGCGGCGCCGCTCCATTGCAAATGCAACTCTCCGCTGACCCGGTCTCCGTCGTTGCCGTCCGCCGGCGGTGACGGGAGATGGAACGTAATGAACGTATCCTGGTTTGGTGCGGAGAAGACATCAACGCCAAGAGCCGCCGACGGACTGCTTGCCCAGAACTGCGTGCCAGCGCCTATGGTTGCCTGAGTCGTCGCCGGCGCAGAAATCAGGCGCGGCAATCGGAGCGTGACATTGTTGAAGTTGCTGTAGTGCATGTTGTCACTGCACCAGCCCTCATTCCCATAGTTGCGAGCGAAGATGGCCCAGGTGTCATCCAACGGCGCCGACTTGACGTGGACCGCCAAGACAAAAACGGGGTGGCTCTCCGAACCCGAACCGTGTACCCGGTCTAGTCCCAGTAAGCCGATGACGATGGCGTCTTTATTGTCAACCTTGATGTGCGCTTCAGCATCATTATTATCCACTGCATCGTGAAAATCGTGCCAGAACGGACTCTTGTCGAAGTGGTCAATCGTCTCGCGCGCCTGAAATTCGAGTTTGATCTGCTGCGGATTGGTTGCCGTCACCCCGGATGGGAAACCGTTTGTGACGAGCGTATTCAGGAAAAAGTTGTAGTCATCATCGCCGAAGGTCGGGTTCGAGTGAGCGTCCCAGAAAATCCGGCCTTCGTAGGTGACAACAGTCCAGTTGAGGTGACCTTTTCCGCCATTGCAATTAATAAGGTCAAATATGAGAATGGGGATGATCGGAATGGGGATGATATCCGGTAGATCCTCCGTCAGTACCTGCCCAGTGCACGCCGACGGGCTGGAGCAATTGTCAAAGTTTAGCGGCGCAGGGACAGGTGCGGTTTGCCACCCCCAGCGGGGGTTGAATAGGAGCGCGTTCAGGTCGAATGGGTCGGAGACCGCCGGGTCGGCTGCGACAATATCCCAGGGCATGGGTGACGCATTGGGCGGCGGCGGCGCGTTGTGCTGGATGGTCACGGTGACGAAGGCATCGCCGCCGAAACCATGAGAGCCGTCAAGGTTACACTGCTCCGGATTCCCGTCGTCATGCCCCCAATAGCCGTTGTCGCCGTAATTGTCATCTTCATAGCCGAGGCGCAGCGGCTGAGCGACAGGAATCCAGAAGGGCTGCAAGCGCACATCCTGGATGCGTATGGGATTGGGCATTGTCGTACCGTCCGGTTCGATCGCATTTAACACCCCTAACAGGCCGTGATACAGGCGGTCCGCGTTATTGCCTTGTGGGTTGACATACCGTTTCCAGGTGCTGCCACTGCCGCCGGTCTGCGCGCAGCCGTCAGCATCAACCGTCACCAGGTCGCCGCGCCGCAAGGAGATCCCGGGCAGGTTGACGCCGAAGCGCTGATTGCATCCGAAAATATTGCAATTACCAAAGGCTTCGAAGATCTCGGGATGAAAGGCCCCGTCATATTCGGTCATTCTTTGGGTGACAATGGGGTTATCGATCCGGCATGTCGTGGTGTTGGTGGCCGGGTCATCCGTGCAAATACTGGTGGGATCCTGGGCCAAGGCGCGGGATGCCGCGCCCAGCAGCAAGCCACTCAAGATGATGCTCAGAAGTACAAAACGGTGAATGACTCGCATAGATATATTTCCTTTGAAGTGTGTAGCAAACGATCTTCCGGCGGCCTTTAGGTCGGTGAATTCAATGGGGCTTATCGACGTAGCACAGTGTCCAGCATAGCGCTCGCCGCGCCTTTGGGCCAGGCGATTCCGATTCTTGCGTGCGTCATGCTTTCTCCCAATGTTCGATGACGAGTTGCAGGCTCTGCGCGCCGTTGAACTCGTTCACCGAGAGCCGATACGCCGCGCGCACCGGCGAAGGCAGGGGCTCGAGCGCGTTGAAGCGCATCGCCTCGACGGCCCTCCCGGCGCGCGCGAGCTTCAGCTTCAGGTGCTTCTCGCCGACCACGCGCTGATTGACGACCTCGAACTCGTCCCAGAACAGCGGCTGCGGAAAGCCTTGTCCCCAGATCTGCTGGTCGAGCAGTTGCGCGAGGCCGAGGTCGAGGTAAGCGGGCGCTAGCGACCCGTCGGTCTCGATCGCGCGCGCGAGCTGCGACGCGGACAGCAGCTCCCGCGCCACCGACTCGAACACCCCGGCAAAGCGCGCAAAGTCGGACGCCCGCAGCGTCAGCCCCGCGGCCGCCGCGTGCCCGCCGAACCTGAGCAGCAAATCGGGCGCGCGCTTGGCGACGAGATCGAGCGCGTCGCGCAAATGCAGTCCCGCGATGGAGCGTCCCGATCCCTTGATCTCGCCGGCGCTGCCCGGCGCGAAGGCAAACGTCGGCCGGTTGTAGCTGTCCTTGACGCGGCCCGCAAGGATGCCGATCACGCCCTGGTGCCAGGACGGATCGTAGAGGCTGATGCTGCAGCTCTCCCCGACGGTGAGCTTTGCCAGCAGCTCTTCGGCCTGATCCTGCATGCCGGTTTCGATGACGCGGCGCTCGCGGTTCAGGTCGTCGAGCTCGCGCGCGATGGACAGCGCGCGAGCGCGGTCGTCGGTCGCGAGGCATTCGATGCCGAGGCCCATGTCCGCGAGGCGGCCGGCGGCGTTCAGCCGCGGCGCAAGCAGAAATCCCAGATCGAAGCCGCTCGCCCTCGAAGGATCGCGGCCGGCGGCGGCGAAGAGCGCGCGCACGCCTTCCCGCATCCGGCCCGCGCGGATGCGCTTCAGTCCCTGCGACACGAGCACGCGGTTGTTGAAATCGAGCGGCACCACGTCGGCGACCGTGCCGAGCGCGACCAGATCGAGCAGGTCGGCGAGGTTTGGCTCCTCGCGTCCGGCGAACGCGCCACGGTTGCGCAGCTCGGCGCGCAGCGCCAGCAGCACGTAGAACATCACTCCGACGCCGGCAAGGCTCTTGCTCTGGAATCCGCAGCCGCGCTGGTTGGGATTCACGATCGCGGCGGCGCGCGGGAGCTCGGCTCCGGGGAGGTGATGATCGGTGACGAGCACCTCGATGCCGAGCTTCGCGGCCGCCTCCACTCCTTCGACGCTCGCGATGCCGTTATCGACCGTGATCAGCAGGTCGGGGCGCGATTGCACGGCGAGCGCGACGATCTCGGGCGTGAGGCCGTAGCCGTACTCGAAGCGGTTGGGAACGAGATAGCCGACATTTGCGCCCAAGGCGGACAGCGCGCGCACGCCGAGCGCGCAGGCGGTCGCGCCGTCGCAGTCGTAATCGGCGACGATGAGCAGGCGCTTTCGGGCGGCGATGGCGTCTGCGAGCAGCACCGCGGCGCGGTCCGCGTTCAGCAGATCGCTGGGCGGAAGCAGCCCGGCGAGCGCGTCGTCGAGCTCCCCGCTCCGGCTGATTCCGCGCGCGGCGCAGACGCGCGCGAGCACCGGGTGCAGGCCCTCGCGCACGAGCCGGTCCTCGCTGCGCAGCGGCACGGAGCGGGTGACGATGCGGGTCATCGGAAAATCCTACGCAAATAGCTGTCATCCTGAGCGAAGCGAAGGATCTGCTGTTGCGGTTGCGCCAAAGCAGATTCTTCGGGCTGCGCCCTCAGAATGACAAGCGTATTAAACATATGCCGACAGCGGTTTGCACCGCCGCCAGAAATAACGCAGGTCGGAGCGCACGGTCTCGACCTCGAGCAGCGTGTCTTTCCCCGGCAGGTGCAGGGTCAGCATCCCGATGCGCCCGGATTGCAGGGCCCCGAGCAGAGGTTCGAACCAGTCGCGCTCGATCGCGGCGCGTCGTTCGCGAAAGCCGGCAGCTTCGGCATCGCCGTGCTGCATGGCGTCCAGGACGATCAGCACCACGCCTTCGTCTTCGGCGGCGGCGAGCAAGGAATCGGCGCGCTCCGGCAGCGCGCGGGCCGGGATTCCGGCGGCGAGCGCAAGGCCGCGCGCGAGCGGGTCGTCGCCGATCACGGCAGAGTAGGGACGCGCTTTCGCCGCGCCGATCGCGCCGCCGCCCCAGAACCAGACGCTGTTGATCGCAGGCTCGCCGCGCGCTTCACGCTCGAGGTTGACGGGATGCTCGTGCAGGAGCATCTGCGCTTCGTTCATGAGCGCGTGGAAACGCATGGCGTCGCGGCCGGCGGGGAGACTGCCTTCGAGCGCCTCGCGGCGCGCCGCGGACGGCGGAGTCGTTTCCACCCCCGGCGGGCTTTCGAGGCACACGTACCAGCGCTCGGGCCGGACCGGATGAAACCTCATCGCGTCGCCGAAATGGCGGTTGAGCGTCTCGACCAGCGCGTCCGCCTCCGCGCGCGAGACATCGAACAGCGCGCTGTCGGCGACAGCCAGTCGGTCGCGGTTCACGCGCAGGTGCACCGGATCGGCGCGCAGCCAGAAATCCCGTCCCGGCACGCCGCCGTCGGCGAGCATCGAGTAAGGCGCGACCGGCCAGTCGCGCTGCTTGGCTACCCGGAACTGCCCGAACAGCCAGGCCTCCGGCGAGATCGCCGCGAGTCGCTTGCGCCGGCCCTTTGCGATCAGCGTTTCCGCCGCGCCGAAGCGGTCGTCGGCTTCGCTGCCGGCGAAAAAATCGGGAATGAACAGATGGCAGTGCATGTGATTTCGAGTTTAGCACCGGCGCCTTTTGTGGCACACTTGCGCGCGTGCAATACGAACTGTTCGTCGGTCTGCGCTACACCCGAGCAAAGCGCCGCAATCACTTCATTTCCGTCATCTCGCTTATATCGATGCTCGGCATGGCCGTCGGTGTCTGGGCGCTCATCGTGGTTCTCTCCGTGATGAACGGATTCCAGAAGGAAGTGCAGGCACGCATCCTCGGGGTCGCCTCGCACGTGCAGATCACCGGCCCCAACGGGGAGCTCGGCGGCTGGCAGGCGGTGGCGGCGGAAGCCACTGCATATCCGAACGTCTTGGCCGCCGCACCTTTCATCAACGCGCAGGCCATGCTCTCCCTCGGCGGCAGCGTGCGCGGCGCGGTGGTGCGGGGAATCGATCCGAAGCTCGAGGAACGGGTCGCGGACATCGGCGAGCACATGATCAGCGGGAAGCTCGAAGCGCTCGCACCTGGAGGATTCGGCATCGTGCTCGGCTCCGAGCTTGCACGCGCGCTCGGTGCGGTGGCCGGCGACAAGGTCACGCTGATCGCGCCTCAGGGACTGGTGACCCCCGCCGGCATCCTGCCGCGGCTGAAACGGTTCACCCTGGTCGGCATCTTCAACGTCGATATGTTCGAATTCGATTCGGGGCTTGCGCTCATCAATATCGAGGACGCGCAGAAGCTCTACCGCATGGAAAACCGCGTCTCCGGAGTCCGGCTCAAGCTCGCCGACCTGTTCCAGTCGCGCGAGGTGGCGCGGGACCTGACCCTGCGGCTGCGCGGCGACTTCTACATCTCCGATTGGACCCGGAGCTACGCCAACTGGTTTAAGGCGCTGCAGATCGAGAAGCACATGATGCTCATCATTCTGTTCCTGATCGTCGTCGTGGCGGCATTCAATATCATCTCCACCCTCGTGATGGCGGTCACCGACAAGCAGTCCGACATCGCCATCCTGAGGACGCTCGGCGCGAGCCCCGGGAGCATTATGAAGATCTTCATCGTCCAGGGCGCGCTGATCGGCGTGATCGGCACGCTGATCGGCGTCGCAAGCGGGGTACTCACGGCCCTCAACATCGACGTGATAGTTCCGTTCATCGAGCGAACCTTCAGCATCCAGTTTCTTCCGCGGCAGGTGTACTACATCAGCGAGCTGCCCTCCGACCTGCAGCGCGGCGATATCATCGTGATTGCCCTGGTGTCCCTAGTGCTGTCGCTGCTTGCGACGATCTACCCGAGCTGGCGCGCCTCGCGCGTCAATCCCGCGCAAGCGCTGCGGTATGAATGAAGCGCGCACGCAGCCGGTGCTCGCCTGCCGCAGGCTGTGCAAGACCTACCATCAAGGCAAGACGCCCGTGCCGGTGCTGCTCGGGGTCGATCTGGAGATCGGCGCGGGGGAGCTGGTCGCGATCGTCGGCATCTCGGGGTCGGGCAAGAGCACGCTGCTGCATCTGCTCGGGGGGCTCGACGATCCGACCTCGGGCGAGGTCATGGTCGCGGGGCGGCCGATGCACAGCCTGTCGGACGCCGAGCGCGGTCTCGTGCGCAACCGATCGCTGGGCTTCGTCTATCAATTCCATCACCTGCTGATGGAGTTCACCGCGCTCGAGAACGTGGCGATGCCCTTGCTGATCCGGCGCACGCCGCCCGCCGAGGCGCGCGCCGCGGCCGCGACGGTGCTCAGGGAAGTCGGCCTGGGCGAGCGCCTCGCCCACACGCCGGGCGAGCTCTCGGGCGGCGAGCGCCAGCGCGCGGCGCTCGCGCGCGCGCTCGTGACCGCGCCCGCGTGCGTGCTCGCGGACGAGCCGACCGGAAATCTCGACCGCCACACCGCGGAGGGCGTGTTCCAGCTGATGCTCGAGCTCAATCGCGCGCACCGCACGAGCTTCGTCATCGTCACCCACGAGCCTTCGCTCGCCGCGCAGGCGCACCGCGTCATGCGGCTGCAGGATGGGGTGCTCGCGGCGGAGCGGTGAAGCCTCAGCCTCAAGTTTTGTGCGACCGCGCCAGCCTTCGCCTGCGCCAGGCGAAGACGACGTAGGCGCGCCAGGCGAGCTGGACGAATACATAGCCCGCGATGGCGAATCCTGCTGCCAGCACCGCCAGCCCGACCGCGAGCGGCTTGCCCAGCGACAGCAGCCAGGCGAACCAGGTCTCGAGCCAGCGCGAAAGATCGGACCAGTCGAACTGCGGCTCGGGCGCGAATGACGCTTCGCCGCCCACCAGGAGTTTTCCAATCTGATAGGCGAGCAGATACAGCGGTACGATGGTGAACGGGTTCTCATAGAGCGTGACGATCAGCGCGACGGGCAGATTGACGCGAAACGTGATCGCGAGCAGCGCTCCGACCAGGAACTTTACCGCGTGGGTACCCGGGGCCAGCCCCGCGAACAGACCTGCCGCTGCTCCGCCCGCCACCGACCGGCGGTTCAGGTGCCAGAGGTTGGGGTGATGGAGCAGGGCGCCGAAGCGTGCGAGGTACCGGTTCTGCCTGATCGAATCGGGGGTGGGCAGGTATTTGCGGAAGAATTTTCTGGGCATGGTCGATAAGCATATCAACCTCCTGGGTTCCCGGTCGTTACTGAGCGAATGGAGTTTCAGCCACGCCGTCCGTGAGGCTCGCCGCGCTTGGCTTTGCGCTCGGCGTCTGGCTGTTGCAGTGGCAGCCCGTGCTGCCGGGGGCGGGCTGGCTGTGCGTCGCGCTGTCGACCGCGCTCGCCTTGCTCGCCGGCGCCCGGCTCCTCCGGGGCAAGGCGCTCGCGCTGAGGGCGAGCTTCGCCGTCGCCGCGTTTGCGGCGCTGGGTTTTTCCTGGGCGGCGGCGCTCGCGCATTCCCGGCTGGCCGACCGCCTCGATGCGGCGCTCGAAGGCCGCGACATCGCCGTGACGGGTGTCGTCGCGAGCCTGCCGCAGTCCTTCGAGCGCGGCGTGCGTTTCGATTTCGACGTCGAGGCGCCCGAGGCCGGCGTGCCGCAGCGCATCTCCCTTTCCTGGTACAGCGGGCCCGGCCCCGAAGAAACGCGGGAAGCGCCTCGAGTGCGCGCCGGCGAGCGCTGGCGTTTTACCGTGCGGCTGCGCCGGCCTCACGGCAGCGCCAACCCGCACGGCTTCGACTACGAGGCCTGGCTGCTCGAGCGCGGCATCCGTGCGACCGGCTACGTGAGGCTGCCGACGCGCCGCGCGCCGGGAGAGCGCGCGCAGGCCGCGCCCGAGCGTCTGGCGGACAGGGTTCCGCGGCCGCAGTACTGGATCGAGCGGCTGCGCGAGGCGGTGCGGGCAAAATTCGAAAACGCGCTGCCCGGGCACCGCTACGCCGGCGTGCTGATCGCGCTCGCGATCGGCGACCAGCGCGCGATCGATGCGGACCAATGGCAGATGTTCGCCCGCACCGGAATCACGCATCTGATGAGCATCTCCGGCCTTCACGTCACCATGGTCGCGGGCCTGTTTGCGATGCTCGTGTCGTGGTGCTGGCGGCGAAGCGAAACCCTCGCGCTCGCGCTGCCGGCGCAGAAGGCGGCGGCGCTCGCGGGATTTCTCGCCGCCCTCGCCTACTGCCTCATCTCCGGATTCGCCGTTCCGGCGCAGCGCACGCTCTACATGGTGGGCGTGGTCGCGGCCGCGCTGTGGCTCGGGCGGGCGAGCAGCGCCTCGCGGGTGCTGGCGGCGGCGCTCCTCCTCGTTCTCCTGCTCGACCCCTGGGCGGTGCTCTCGCCCGGCTTCTGGCTTTCGTTTGCCGCGGTCGCGGTGATTTTCTACGTCGGGACCGGCCGCACCTCGAGTTCGCATTGGCTCGCGCAATGGGGACGCGTGCAGTGGGCGGTGACGGTCGGCCTCGCGCCGCTGCTGCTCGTGCTGTTTCGGCAAGTATCGATCGTGTCGCCGATCGCCAACGCGGCGGCGATCCCGCTGGTGAGCTTCATCATCACGCCGCTCGCTCTCACCGGCGCGGTGCTGCCGTTCGATTGGCCGCTCGAGCTCGCGCACGCGCTGCTCGAAGCGCTGATGGCGATGCTCGACTGGCTCGCTTTTCTCCCGAACGCGGTGTGGCACCAGCACGCGCCCGCGGCGTGGACCGTGCCGCTCGCGCTCGCGGGCATCGTCTGGCTGCTGCTGCCGCGCGGATTTCCGGCACGCTGGCTCGGCGTGCCGCTCGCCCTGCCGCTCTTTGCCGTCGCGCCGGCCGGGCCGCGCGCGGGCGATCTCTGGGTCACCGTGTTCGACGTGGGGCAGGGGCTTGCGGTGCTCGCGCGCACCGAGCGGCACGCGGTGCTCTACGACGCCGGGCCGATGTTCAACGCTTTCGCCGACAGCGGCAGCCGGGTGATTCTCCCTTACCTGCGCGGCGAGGGGATCGAGCGCCTCGACGCGCTGGTCGTATCGCATGACGACAACGACCACGCCGGCGGCGCGGGCTCGCTGCTCGCGGCGATGCCGGTCGGCATGCTCTGGTCGTCGCTTTCCGCCGGTCACCCGCTGCTCGCGGCGCCGACTTACCGCGCCCCGTGCGTCGCCGGCCGCGGCTGGCGCTGGGACGGCGTGTCGTTCGAATTTCTCCACCCGGGCCCGGAGCTGCCCGACGATGCGAACGCCCGCGCCAACGACCGCAGCTGCGTGCTCCGGATCGAGAGCGCGGGCGGCAGCGTGCTCCTGACCGGCGACATCGAGCGCGCGGCCGAGCGCGAGCTGCTCAAGCGCGCGCCGGAGCGGCTGCGCGCGGAGGCGCTGCTCGTGCCGCATCACGGCAGCGCGTCTTCATCGACGCCGGAATTCGTCAAGCAGGTAAGGCCGCGCCACGCCGTCTTCACCGTCGGCTATCGCAACCGCTTCGGCCATCCGCGCGAGGACGTGCTGGCGCGCTACCGCGAGGCGGGCAGCAGCCTGCTTCGCACCGATGAGGCCGGCGCGATTCAATTGCGCTTCGAGTCCGGAGGCCTGCGGATCGTCGCGCAGCGCGAAAGCGCGCGGCGTTACTGGCACGAGCGCTGAGCCGAGCGGTTATACTCGCCGCCCAGGAGGCGGAATTGAATTTGACGCTGCTGGCTGCGGCCGAAGCCGTGACGGACCGGCGATGAGCGAGCCCTTCCGGCGCTGCAAGGTGCAGTGCGCGCACGCGACCGGGCTGCACCGCATGGCGTATCTCGAATGGGGCGAGCGCGACCGAGTGCTCGTCTGCGTGCACGGCCTCACGCGCTGCGCGCGCGATTTCGATTTTCTCGCGGCCGAGCTCGCTTCGCGCTACCGCGTGGTCTGCCCCGACGTCGCCGGCCGCGGCGACTCGGACTGGCTCGACAACCCCATGGAGTACGCGGTGCCGACCTACGTCAACGACATGGTGGCGCTGGTGGCGCGGCTGGACGTCGAATCGGTCCATTGGGTCGGCACCTCGCTCGGCGGCCTGATCGGGATGACCCTGGCGGCGCTGCCCGATACGCCCGTGAGGAAGCTCGTCCTGAACGACGTCGGCCCGGTGCTGACGGCGGTTTCGCTCGAGCGCATCGGTACCTACCTCGGCACGTGGCCGCCGCTGCCCACCCTCGAGGCGGCCGAAGCCTTCGTCCGCGCCGTGAGCGCGCCCTTCGGTCCCCACACGGATGCCGAGTGGCGTTTCCTGACCGAGCACGTGGTGCGCAGGAACCCGGACGGGTCGTACCGCATGCACTACGACCCGGCGATCGCGGTGCCGTTCAACGTGCAGCTCCCCCGCAGGGATATCGAGCTGTGGAATCTCTACGACGCGATCCGCTGCCCGACTCTCGTCCTGCGCGGCGAGCAGTCGGATCTGTTGACGCGGGAGACGGCCGCGAAGATGGCCGTGCGCGGCCCGCGCGCGAAGGTGGTCGAGATTGCGGGCGTCGGGCATGCGCCGACGTTGATCCACGCGGATCAGATCAAGATCGTGCGGGATTTTCTGTTTGAAGGCGACTAGCACCCGGTTTCGCGGTGCCGGTAAGACGCTTAATCCAGCTTGCTGATCAAGCGATAGACGGCAATTAGAATTCCGAATCCGATGTACATCCCCAGCAACGCAATAATCATCAGTTTCGCCATCGTGGAGCCTATTATTTCCGCTGCCAGCAGAAAAATAATCGTGCCGACGAGCCCCATCAACGAAGCAGCGATGCCCGCAACGACCTTCAGCGTTCTATTCTTCGGCATAGGTTATGCGGGCTCTGGAGCGACTTGTTGGGCATCAACTAGCCCCGCGATTCTTCAAAGGTATCGGGTCTTGGCTGGAGTTTTCCAATCGTCATTGCGTCCGTCTGCGAAATGAATCGGCGCTTGCGCCAATTCTTCATCTGTCGCGTCGTCCAGGCAAGCGATATTTACTGCGTGAAATTCGCCACCGAGCTCGGGTAGGGGTCCGCCTTTCGAGAACGCTCTGACACCGCACCGGCTGCAAAAGTAGAGATGCAGGAATGGTTGAGACTTCGACGGCGGCGTGTGCTGGTAGTCGGTCAGAGCATCAGCTCCCTGCAACAGACGAAATGCACCTTCCCCCTTTGCGAAGGCCATCCAAAATCGCGCCTTCCTGCAAAACGTGCAATTGCAACGGGTTGTACCAGCGGAAAGATCGAGGTCGCATTCGAACCGGACAGCGCCGCAGTGGCAACTACCTTTGTATGTCTTCTTCATTTTGAGCCTCTTATGCTGCCCGACGTGCTGTTCTGCGGCGAGCCATGACAACGCTTGAACTGACGCGACGCTGATGGCCCGTCCGCAGCAACGGAGGGTTGGGCTGCGTCATGGTTGTGGCACCCCAAGATCCTTGCAGATCTTTCTTGCCAGATGGTCGTTTATTTCGTTGTGGCGTGGCTGTTCTGAGACGGGTTATGCCACCAAGAGTGCCTGCCACCTTCCCGGAGAAGGGAGCAGCCATGAGATGAAAGGTGCCGCAGCAAATCGCGGCGTTTCATACCGCGATTTTGATCTCTTCATAGCCTTTCCCTGCCGCCTCTTTGGCGTCCGCGCGATTCATCTCTAGCGCTTCACCAAGGGTGATTCGAAGGGATTCGAGCAGCTCGTCTCGAGTGCGCTCCTGGCAGTTAACACCAGGGACTTCTTCAATCCAGCCGATCCACCACTGACCGTCCTGCTTCACTACAGCTGTGTAACTTTGGTTCATGCTGACTCCTCAAAAACCAATTGTACCTCGGCGAGAGATTCGACTATTCAGCAATCCAACGTTCACAATGAGGGGCGAGCCGCTTGCGGCCCGTCCCTCTCGATTGTGCGGTTGGGCGTCACTCGGCACATGGCGAGAACTTGCTGGCCACTCGCCAGGTATGAAGATAACCGAGCGGCGAGAAACGCTGGCAAGTCACTTGGCTCGACGATGCTGAAGCCTGCACCACCGTAGAACGACACGAGGTGCGTGTACGGCAGGCAGAAGGTGCGGCCGGCATTGAGAAACGGGATGCATGCGGACAAGAGGCGAGAGCCGACGCCCTGCCTCCGAAACGCCGGATGAACTTGCATGCCGCGCAGAACGACAAATCCCTCTTGCGGACAGAGCCGCACCACGCCGACGAGTTGACCGCAGATACGCGAAACAAGCACGGTGTCAGCTTGGCTGATGCCGCCACCGTAACCGCACGTCGCGTAGAACGCAGCAACCTCCGGCAACTCGGACGTGGAAGCTACTGTGACCTCACTCATGTGATGCCCAACGTCTCGTTGAGCGGCGGGGCGGCTCGGCAGCCAAGTAGGCACGGTGCTCCAAGCCCGTCCGCACCAACTAATTGTTGGGCATGGTGACCGAGGGCGTCTAACTCATTCGCGAATGCCGAGCGACGTCGCGAGGCGTTTGTAAAGCTCGTACTGCTCGCGCACGAATTTCTCCGTCTCGGCGGGCGAGCGGATCGCAGGAATGCCGCCGATCCTGGCGTTGCCGGCGAGCCAGTCGGGGTCTGACGCGAGCTTACCGAGCACCCCGCTCCACTTGTCCAGCGCCTCTTTCGCCATCCCCGGCGGGCCCATCAGCGCGCTCCAGCCAACAATGCGCTCCATGTCCGGCCAGCCTAGCTCGCGCGAGGTCGGCACCTCCGGCAGGTCGGCGAGCCGCTGCGGTGTCGTGACCATCAGCGCGCGCAGCGTGCCCGACTTCGAGTGCCCGAGGAGCGTAGTGAGGTTGTTGCACGCGAACTGGACCTGCTCGCCGAGCAGCGATGTCGTCACCTCGCCGCCGCCCTTGTAGTGGATGCCGACCGCATGATCCTTGGTGAGCCCGGCCAGAGTGAACAGGTACTGCGGGCCGAAGTTCTGGATGGTCCCGATGCCCGAAGTGGAGAAGTTGAGCCTGCCGGGGCTTTTGCGCATCTGCTCGACGAGCTCCCGCATCGACCTGATCGGCGAATCGCCTTTGACGACGCAAACGTACGGATTCACCTCGAGCAGCGACACCATCGTGAACTCGTTCCATTTGTACGGCACCTTGGTGTCGATTGCCGGCAAGATCGCGTGGGAGGCAACGCGCGCGATCAGCAGCGTGTAGCCGTCGGGCGCCGCATTCCATACCGCCATCGTGCCGACCAAGTTTGAGGCGCCCGGCCGGTTCACTACCAAGACTGGCTGATTGTTAAGAAATTTCTGCGAATGCTGCGCGAGGTTTCGGCCCGAGAGATCGGCGTCGCCGCCTGCGGCAGCGGCCGCGATGAAGGTGATCGGCTTGG
>WNGN01000166.1_pt1 | contig 37379 bp, 34 predicted proteins | sample 5400561 | NCBI WGS metagenome assembly WNGN01 (sample SAMN13153379, study PRJNA577476) | soil metagenome | isolation source: 115 cm soil or saprolite under Garry oak tree replicate 2 | place: USA:California | collected 2016-06-15 | reverse complement strand
GGCTGTATTACGTTTCAGTATCAGGCTGATTTTCGCACGTCCCGATACCTGGTGTTTCTTGTGGATATGTTACAACTGGCAGGGTTTCGCGCCACTCTCAAGTCTACGCATCTATAGTGAGAATGCAAGCTCAAGCACACTCATTTTGAGCATTGCAGGGTAGCCATCCGGGCAGTTATTTGCTATGAGCACAGTGATGCTCCATGGGAGTCGAGTTATTTCCCCTGGTGCGCGTCCATATTGCGATGGCGGTAGACATCGCTCCCCAGTTGCCCGTATTTCCACTGGGAGCCGAAAAGGCCAACCGGGATGTATTGCTGGAGAGGAGGATTCGATGAGGTGGAACCCCCCGCATGAGAACGCCCCCCTCCCAGAACGGAGACAATGCTGAGGATGAGGACCACTCCCCTGAGCACCGGGAGAGCCTCCTCCGTCGCTCGAACTGCCGTGGTCTTCGTCACAACGGCGATCCGCTGCTGTATGCCCTCTTCCAGACTCAGGCCGCTCACAGCTTCTCGGCGCAGGCGCAAGTTCTCCACCTTGAATGATCCCATGAGCTTGGATTCTACCTCAGCGATGTTTCGCCAGGGGGTATAGACACAGGTGCCGCTGCTACTGTAGAGCAGCCCCTCGGGCGCGGTGAGAATGAACGTGTTCACGGTTACTAAACACAAGAGCGCTCCCAGAGCCAGGACAAAGAGCGAAATCATCAGGAGAAAGAACGACAAAGAGGCGGCCCCCTTCGCCGTCGAGGAAGTGGCTTGACAGAGCGTGATAACCCAGAGAAAAGCCACCACACCCGCGCAAACCAGCAGAGGTGAGAGGCGATACACCCATGATGCACGATAGATGGTTGGTGAGGTAAACAACCCTTCTTTGATTTTCATGGCATGCCCCTTCAGTTCAAACTGCGAACGCTGTTCTCTTATGAGAACGCCCAGAGGAGGTTTTTTTGGAGTCCGGGAAAGAGTCGAGGTTAACAAGCAGCCAGTCCTGGGCTGGTGCCAGTCCCTGATTGGCGCCCTCGGGGCAGGGAGATGGTGGGGATGAGGTGCCCTCGCCCCCGTCAGGCAGTGGCGACGCCCAGGCACCACCGGGCAGGCCCAGCATGAAATCCACCGTCACCATCGATGACATCTGCTCGACTGGCTTCATGAGCAATTCCAATCCGGCGGTGCGCCTGAGTCTTTCTATGACCTTCGCTCAAGCTGAGCGAAGGTGACCAACAAGTGCCAACAGAGAGCAGATCTTTTTGACACCCAATACCGTTTACTTTCGCTTAAGTCGGTTTACATTGGCGAACGACAAAACCTACTCCCAGGCGCCAATCTTGACGTAGCCCTTGAGCAGATCGCGGGCGATGATGAAATGCTGGATCTCGTCGGTTCCCTCGTAAATACGTGTCACTCGCAGATCGCGATACCAGCGCTCAATGGGCATTTCCCGCGTATACCCCATGCCGCCATGAATTTGCATTACGCGATCAACCACCCGGTTTGCCATATTCGCGCCATACAGCTTCGCAATACTCGCCTCGTGGCGGTTATCCATCTCCTGATCGGCCTTCCACGCAGCATGCAGCGCCAGCCACCTGGTTGCCTCGATCTCCACCTTGGAATCGGCGAGCATCCATTGGATAGCCTGGCGATCCGCAATGGGATGGCCGAAAGTCACGCGCTGTTTCGCATACTCAACCGCCATCTGGAGTAAACGCTCAGCTGTACCAACGCAGCGCGAAGCGATCAACCACCGCCCCTGCCCAATCCACTGCATTCCCAGCGAGAAGCCCAGTCCCACCTCGCCGAGGACATGGTCTTCCGGTACACGCACGTTCTCAAAGAACAGCTCGGCAGGTGACCACCCACCCATAGTGGGCACCGGGCGCGAGGTCCAGCCCATCGCGCGGTCCACCAGGAAGCAGGTCACGCCGCCATTCTGGGGTGGCTTGCTGCGGTCGGTGACAGCGAAAACCATCGCGAAATCGGCCTCGTTGCCGCCCGTGATGAAGACCTTCTGTCCATTGAGCACCCAGTACTTGCCATCTTTGACGGCGCTCGCGCGAATAGCCGAAGGATCGGAACCGGCTCCCGGCTCGGTGAGCGCAAAGCACGAGTGCCGCTTGCCCTCAATCGTGGGGATCAGGTACTCTTCCTTCTGCTGCTCGTTGCCAAGATAGAGGATGTTATCAGCGCCTCCGCCAAAAGAAAACGGGACGAGGGTTCGTCCCATCTCCATTGCAATCAGCGCCGTCATTACGGCCCCCAGGTTCGCCCCACCGTACTCCTCGGGCGTGTTGATGCCCCAGAACCCCATCTCTTTTGCCTTCATCTGGAGCGAACGGTACAGGCCTGGCTCTACACCCGTGGGGTATTTGCCTTCGCTTTGCAGCACCTCTTTCTCAAGTGGTATCAATTCGCGCTCAACAAAACGGCGTACAGTCTGCTGAACCATCTTCTGTTCATCTGTCAGGGAGAAATCCAAGCGCGGCCTCCTTATGGGAAAGGTGTAACGATCATAGGCATATTGTAACACAACTTTCCACAGGAATCTGTCACTCCTGAATCGAATCATCTGCCAGCAGCAGCGTAAACCAGAAGGTCGAACCATGTCCCAGGCGACTCTCGACTCCCACCTGTCCCCCGTGATGCTCGACGATGCTGCGCGCAATATGTAACCCCAGGCCCAGTCCGCCCTCTGCTCCCCGATACCCGGGCGGTCCTGCTTGATAGAACCGCTCCCAGATCTCTTCCTGCTGCACTGGCGTCAATCCTGGCCCCTGGTCCACCACCGACACCCGCGCCATGCGCCCTGCTACGTCCAGCCGCACCAGCACGTCCTGCTCAGCCGGAGAGTACCTCAGGGCATTGGCCAGGTAGTTGGTCAGCACCTGCCCGATCCGCCCTGGGTCTGCTATCACCGCTACCTCCTCCTGTAGAGGCAGCACCAGCTCGAGGTGACGCGTCGCTGCTGCCTGCTGTTGGCCGGCAACCGCCTCCTGCACGATCGCGGTGAGATTGCAGCGCTGCAACGCCAGGTCCACTGGCTGCGTCTCCAGCCGGGATACATCGAGCAACTCCTCCACTAAGCGGGCTTCGATGTTGACTTGCCCCATCGCCCGCTTGAGCACCATCTCGATCTTGCCGATCAGCCCCTCTGCCTCGGGCGCGAGCGGGCTGGGAAGGAGTTCATGGTACAGTAGCGCCAGTTCCACGAAGCCCATGATGCTCTGCAGCGGCGTTCTGAGTTCATGGCTCACCATGCTCAGAAAGTCCTGCTTGCGCCGCTCGGCCGCTTTCTGCTCGGACATGTCCAGGATCACCCCCAGCATGAGATGACGCTCCCGATCCAGCAGCGTTCCCGCCGCCAGGACGGGCACGCGACTGCCGTCTTTGCGCAGGTATTCCCCTTCCGAAGGAGGCAAGGCTCCTGTCAAGAGAATGGTCTTCATGACCTGCTCCAGTGCCTCTTGACGACCTGGGGGCACCAATTGGAGCCAATTGAAGCTCTCGGAGAGCAGTTCGTCTCTTCGGTAGCCAAGCAAGTGCACGAACCAGTCATTGATGTCATAGATGCGCCCGTCGAGATCGGCCACCGCCATCCCGAGAATGTTGGACTCCACCAGTGAGCGCAACTTCCGTTCGCTGCTCTGGAATTGCTGTTCCAGGAGGCGCCGCTCGGTTACGTCGCGGAACACGACAACACCGCCCACGATTTGCCCTGCTGCATCACGAATCGGAGCGCCACTGGCATTGAAGTACATGTCCTGCTCCTCGCCGGTGTGACACATGAGGTCCATCGTGTTGGTACCTGAGAGGCGTTCTCCGCGCAGCACGCGGAAGATGGCCCACTGGTCTTTGGGCAGCGGTCTTCCCTCCAGGTCGCGCGGAATCGCTCCGGCATTGCGCTTGTGAGCGAGGAGGGATTCGGGATCAGTGTCTGCCTGCAGGTTGAAGAAAGTACGAAAGGCAGCATTGGTGTGCCTGGCCTGTCCCTCGCTATTACTGACCACAACGCCATCGGTCATGGCCTCAAAGATCGCGTCAAGCTCACTGGCTCTCGCCTCGGCCTCCTGTTGGGTCTGGCGCAGGGCATCCTTCTCCGCCTCCAACTGGCGGTTCAAGTCTTCGACGCAGCGGCGCTCCGCTTCAGCCTCCATACGTGCCGCTTGCTCACGCGCAAGCAACTGGCTGCGTTCCTCCTCCGCTTGTTTGCGCTCCGTGATGTCACGGCAGTTGACCACGAGCGCGCCAATCACCGGATCATGGAGCAGGTTGGTCGCAGTGCCTTCCATCCAGCGCCAGGAGCCGTCTTTAAGGCGTAGGCGATACTCAACGGTGATGACCTTTCCTGGATGATCGAGCAGGTCGTTAAATCGTTGGGGCTTTCGTTCCAACTCGTCAGGGTAGACGAAGGCAAAACCGTTCGTCCCAATCAGCTCCTCGGCAGTGTAGCCGGTCACGCGCGCTATGGCAGGACTGGCATAGAGGATAGTGCCCTCTGCGGTGACAAGAGTGATGGCATCGGAACTCTGTTCGACAAGTGCGCGGAACCATTGTTCCTGCTGTATGAGCGCTGCAAGTGGCATAGGTCTCTTCCCTCCTACCAAGCCACTGAAAAGGCCTTTTGATCCCTACTGAAAGTGGTTGAGAACTAAGTAATAATAACATATCAATAGTGCTTGTACAAAAAATAAATGACTTTTGGGCCGGGCGAGGCTGCATTATCAGTGCTTCACTGGCTCGTATCAATAAGATGCAACAGCGCTTGCAAGCGAAAGGGCTTCTGCAAGACGCGCACCCGGGGATAGCGTGCCTGGATATCCTGCAAAGTGCTCCAACTCATTGCGGAGATTACAATAATCGGAATCTGCTGCGTTGAGGCATCCTGTTGGAGAGCCTCAATGACCTCCTGACCGGACATGGTTCCGGCAAGCGTGAGGTCAACGAGCAGCAGATCATAGGGCAGAGGAGCTGGTTGGCCCTGCGCTGCAAACAGTGTCTGTAAGAACGTAGAACCATCGGCATAAGTGTGGACGATATGTCCTGCCATGTCCAGGGCAATCGCCAGATACTCAGCGGTATCTGCATCATCCTCGAGGAGTCCAATGTTCATCCTTCTCTCCCTTCCATCCAATAGCAGAGTAGCGCCTACGAGAAGAATAGAGCATTCCTCTCGCCATAGCTTACTTAGTAAAACGAGCGACGACAAAAATATAGCTGATGCTATCAAGCAGGCAGGACTATTAGCACAGATGTTTTGTTGAAATAGATAGGACGCTGGTGTGATATACTTACGGATAATTCCAATGCCATCTAACCACCTTTCAGAAAGGAACATTCCCGATAAATGAGTGACCAGCAGAGCCTTCCAGGCAACTATTTTTACCATCGCCTACCTAATGGAATAGAGATGATCGGCCAGTACATGCCCAGCCTCAGTTCGATCACTTTTGGCTTCCAGCTTGACGCCGCTGTGATAAACGAGCCAGAAGAGAAACAGGGCCTTGCGCATCTGTTTGAATACATGCTCTTCCAGGGAACCAGGAACAAAGATGCACGCGCGCTGAACGAAGCATTTGAATCCCTGGGTGCGCGTAAAGGCGCCAGCACGGGCTTAGAGACAGCGCAAGTATGGGCGCAAATCGTCAACACCAAATTTGATGCCACCCTCGAACTCGTTCACGAACTCTTGCTCATGCCTACCTTTCCCGGGGATGAATTAGAGCCAATGCGCAACATCATCCTGCAAGAGATTCGCCGCCGTGACGATGAGCCGATGAGTCGCATTTTTGACCTGGCACGTGCCAATTTCTATCGCAGCTCATCCCTGGGCCGCCTCGTGCTGGGCACTACGGACAGCGTGAATCAACTGCAGCGACAGGACTTGCAAAATTTCTGGGCGGCTCGCTATCAACCTGATAACACCCTCTTCTCGATTGCAGGCAAGTTCGATTGGGAACACGTCGTTGAGCGCATGCAGGAGTTATTTGGTGACTGGAGTGGCCACGCGGAGTCTTCTCCGGAACAGCAACCGCAGCCCACGCCCAGTATAGCGCTCGAGCATCAAGAAGGGAAGCAAGAACATCTGGGATTGATGGTTCCCTTCCCCAACTACACCGATCCCGACTATTATGCTGCCCAGGTACTGAGCGAAGTGCTGGGTGGAAATATGGCCTCGCGACTTTTCGTAGAGGTACGTGAAAAACGTGGCCTTGTCTACAGCGTCTCTGCAGGCCTCGCAAGCAACAAACCTATTGGTGCTTTGCGCATCTACGCTGGCACGACTCCTGAGCAGGGCCGCGAGTGCCTGAAAGTGATCGTTGACGAACTAAGGAAGCTGCAACAGGACGGCATCACAGTCGACGAATTGGAGCGCGCCAAAGTCCAGTTGAAGAGCGAAAATGTTATGCGCGGCGAGGGCTCTGGCGCTCGTATGGGGGCCATTGCCCGCTCGTGGTGGTATGAGCGTAGGATGCGCACCATTCAGGAGGTAAAAGAGGCTATAGACGCGGTCACCGGGGAACAGGTATTGAACGTGCTGCGTCGCTTCTCGCCGCTTAATCCACTCACTGTCGCCGCCATTGGCCCCCTTGATCGCGATGCCCTCGTCGGCGATACCCTGTAGAGGGGTGCGGAACGGGGCGGGGGCAAGCCCCGCCTCTACATTTCTCATTCGACAAGATACCCTGTAGAAGGGTGCGGAACAGGGCGGGGGCAAGCCCCGCCCCTACATTTCTCATTCGACAAGATACCCTGTAGAAGGGTGCGGAACAGGGCGGGGGCAAGCCCCGCCCCTACATTTCTCATTCGACAAGTGAGCAGCCCCTACAGGGTTGCCGCGTGGTTTACTTTGCTCTCTTCCGTCTCAAGCTCGCTGAGGCGGACCCATAGCGATTGCAATTCTTCCTCCAGCGCCACCTTCATACCGCGTTGATAATCCGCGCTGGCATTGGGTGTGCTGTCGATCTCCGCCAGGCGAGTTTCCAATGTGTGGGCCCGTTGGCGCAGGTAAAGTTGCTCAGCAGAGAGCCGGGTATGTTGCTGGCCATCCCTGCCCTCTCTGGCAAACTGAACATCCTGCTCGTAGTCCCCCGATTTATCGTGGGGAATTCCTTTGTCCTGGTTACCCGAGCTGGGCGCGGCCGGTGAAGGGAGGGCCGTCGCATGCTCGCTCGATATCTGCCGTTCTGGCTTAACAGCATCCGGCGCCTCGAGGGGGGCCTGCTGCACTGTGGTGCGACCGCTGCCCAGCATCGTCCTGGACTCACCACTGCGCGCCACCAGGACAATCGATAAAAGATCTACTACAAGGAAGGCTACAAGCCCCCAGAGAATCAAACTACTCATAAAACCATCCTCTCAGACCTGTAGGCGGAGGTAATGCCGGGTATCTGTTCATGCCTTCACTCCGCCTTACCAGTTCTTAATGCAGGTGGATCGTCACCGTGGCGCTCATGCCGGGCATCAGAGTCTTACCGGCACTGCCATCGAGCGTGATGATCACTGGAATGCGCTGGCCAACCTTGGTAAAGTTGCCGCTGGCATTGTCCTGCGTGGGCAGCAGCGAAAATTCGCTAGCCGTCGCATTGATAATCTGGCTCACATGTCCCGTGAAGCTCGTGTCGCTGTAGGCGTCTACCTTGATGTCTACGGACTGCCCGGTAGAGATGTTGTTCAGCACTCCTTCGTCAACATAGGCAGTTATGGTGACACTACTTAGATCGGTCTCTTGAGCCAGAGGTACACCTGGAGTAACAACCTGCCCAACCACGGCCGGCACCTGCAGGATGGTCCCGCCGATGGGGGCCGTCAGATTGACTGAGATTGCGCCGCCCTTGTTGTCGCTCGCATTGATTGTGCCAATGGTCTGACCGCCGCTCACGCGATCACCTACCTTCACCGACAGGCTGTTCAGCGTGCCCGGTGTCGTGGTTGTGATGTTCACGATATTGCTTGTCACCTGGGCATCATCGGTCGAGTAGAAGTTGTAATTGTTGTAAACCAGATAAGCGACAACGCCGCCAATGGCCGCCACAGCCAGAATAACGAGAATATTGATGAGAATCGCACGCATACAATCGTATCCTTTCTTGTTCCGTTGGGTTTACCGCCCATAACGGAATATATCTATGATAACAAATGTGCAGGTCTCCCGGCAAAGCATCTAGCTCTGAAGACAGGTATTTTACCAGGAGCGCCACAGTGTATCATGCTGGTTAATCTACCAGCGCCATTTCCCGGGTCTTTCTTGTCTCTTCGGGTCTGGCAGCCTTGCCAGCTTCCTGGGCCACCTTCGGACGCCCGCGCAGGAACAATGCAACGACAATTCCCAGCACGGCTATGCCTGCTGCCAGCAAGTAGGTATCATCAAACGCCATTACTGTAGCCTGCTTCTGAAGCTGGAATGATAAGATGTTCAACGCCGCTACCTTTGCATTGATCGCGGTGTAGCCTCGGGCCTCCAGCCCCAGCGCAATCTGTGAGACAAAAGTCGCCGCCGGTGAGAAAATGCTGGCCTGTTCAGCCAGGTGCGCAAAATGTGTTGGTATGCGGTTCTGTACGTAGGTTGCCAGTGCAGCCGTGCCAAGAGATGCTGCTACCTGGCGCATCACATTTACCAGCGAACTTGCACGAGGCAGGGCATCGCGTGGCACATTATACAACGCCACCACGTTGGATGGCTGCAAGGTAAACGCCAGTGCCACGCTCCTGGAGATGAGCAGGACCTGTAAGCCCCAGAAGGTTGTGTACAGGCCCAGGTGAGACAGGCCATAGGAGGCCAGTGCAAGCGCGATTGTCCCGACCAGGATTACCCACTTGGCCCCAATGCGGTCAACCAGAAAGCCGCTGATGGGCAGAATGACGGCCGTTGTCAAGGCCGCGGGCAGCAGCCAGAGACCTGTCTCGAACGGTGAGAGCCCGCGCAATTCCTGTAAGAAGAGCGACAGCAGGAACAGCGCTCCAAACAGGCTGACTTGCAGGACCCAGGTGATCAAATTGCCGCTGGTGAAGTTCCAATCCTTGAAGAGCCGTAGATCCAGCAGCGGTGACTCCCCAGTCAGCTCGATGAACGCGAAGATGAGCAGGCTGATGACGCCGACGCCGATAAACGTCAGAACCTTGAGCGAGGTCCAACCATCGGTCGAAGCGTCCGAGATGCCGTAGAGCAGCGTGCCAAAGCCAATGGTCGAAAACACGAACCCCCGCCAATCAAAGCGTCCGGGGTGAGGTGAGCGTCGCTCGCGCAGCAAAAGTCCCGCTATCAGGAAACCAATGATACCAATGGGCACATTGATGTAGAATATCAAACGCCAGTCGCCATATTGCACAATATAGCCGCCTAGCGTCGGACCAAGCGCTGGGGCAAGTAGTATCGGCACTCCCAGCGCCGCCGAAGCCATGCCACGTTGTTGCGGGGGAAATGCCGCGAAAATCATCGCTGTAGCCAGCGGCAGCAGCGCGCCACCGCCCAGCCCTTGCAGGATACGGAAGAAGACGATGCTATCAGCGCTCCATGAAAGGCCGCACAACATCGATCCGCCGGTGAACAGCAGCAGCGCCGTCATGTAGACACGTTTGATGCCGAAGCGATCTGCGAGGTAGCCCGCCAGCGGGATACTTATCGCCAGCGAGAGCAAATAGGCCGTTATCACCCACTGAATCTGGTTGAGGTCGGCACCGAAGACTGCCTGCAGCTTCGCCAGGGCGATGTTGACGATGGTGGCATCCAGAATGCTCATGAAAATGCCAAAGACGACCGCCACGACCACTAGCCATTTGTATGGTATCCCACTTGACCCGGCTTCATCGTTATAAGCAGAACTTACTGCCGGGTTAGCAGGCCTGCCGCGTCCCCCCGGTTCGCTTATGGTGTGCCCCGTGTTATTTGTGGGCTCTGTACTCATGAGCTAAGTCTCTTTCTTTAGTCTTACTCTTCAATAGCACTAAGCGGAGGATAGGGACAACGCGCCGCCAGTTCAGGCCGGTGCCGGATGAGTGTCCGCTGCAACTCCATCAGGCCACTTACAAGTGCTACCTGGTGCTCGTGATCCATCGAGCAAAGGACATCTTGCAGGTGATGGAATAATGGCGCCGCGCACTTCTGAGCCGCCTCGCTTCCCGCGGGTGTCACGCGAATGACGAAGCGGCGCTTATCCTCGGCATCTAGCTCGCGCGTAATGTAACCCTGGCGCTCTAAACCGGCCAATAATGTGCTGACCGTGTTGCGCGTCACCGCCAGGTGCCCACTCAGTTCCGAGGGGTTTAGCCCTTCCTGGCCTTCTTCCTGCATGGCTCTCAGCCACAACAAAATGAACAGCTTCGACCACGAAAGACCCGCTGGCCGCAGGTACTCCTCCGCCGCCACCATCAGCAGGCCATGTGTGAAGCCCAACTCGCGAGCAATGCGGATGGAACTGAAATCCACCTCTGGGTAGTGATCGTGGAGGCTCTTGAGCATCAGGTTCTTGAACGGCGGAAGATCGCCATAGGCAGGGTAACCAAACTCCTTCCTGTAACGATCGATCTGTTCCTCAAGATCTCCCTCTTTGTCGGCCTCGCTGCTTTCTTTCGCCATCGGTAATACCCCTCTTCCTCCTCAAGTGTAATGTTTCGTTGTGTTATTATACGGAACCGAACTATTGGTTGTCAATATATTTCGTGACTGCATAGTTCACTACAAAGACGACTTTTTCTGCCCGATGAACTGTCAAGGTTCAATTGATGAGATCCATTCATAAATGGGGAGCGGAGCCCGCCGCCCCACCTCAGGGCGAGGGCAAGCCTCGCCCCTACATTTTTATCTAGATAGGTACGATCCATTGTGCCAGCCATTGCTGGGCGTGGTGATCACGTAGACGCATAATCGCCTGGTGGCGATAAATCCATACTCCAAAAGTCGCCAGCATATCTGGCGTATCGGGGTGGTATTCCAGCGTCACACGATCAGTGCTCAGGCGCGGGCCACGGTGACTACCGGTGTACCATGGACACATGAGATTGACATGGGTTACCGGGTGATTGCCCAGCGTCTCAGTAAACACCAGTTGAGGCGATCCCCAGCCCGAGTGCGTGTGCCCGCTAAAGTAGAGCACGGCATTAGCATGCCGCGCCAGGATAGCTCGCACCTGCTGCGAATTTTCAACGTAGAAGAAGGGATCCTGCGAGTCATCGTCCAGGTTGCGCTCCGGGTCGCGGTCTAGCACCGTATCGCGCAGCGGGCAGTGAGCAAAAATGACCGCGAGCCGATTTTCGTGCTCCTCCAACGTCGCGTCCAGGAAGGAGAGCGTGTCCTGCGAAAAGACCACCTGGGGGTTCTCCCGGCCCGGGTCCTGCTCGTAGGGGTTGGGCTGGTCGAGCATAATACAGACTACCTCCCCTGCCATCCACGAGTAGCGTACAGGTTTGCCCCAGGCAGCACTGAACTCAGCCGCCGTATGCAAAATATCTATTCTGCTCTCGCGATGGAACTCGTGATTGCCGATACCGGGATAGATGGGAACCTTCCCCAATTGCGCTGCGAGGTCCATCTTTGCCAGTTTGTAGTTCTCAGGCGCACCTGTATCCACGATATCGCCGGGTGAGACGCAGAAAGCAGGCGGTCCTTGAGCTAGCCATAACGAGCGCATATCCTGAAACATAGGAGCCATGCGCGCAGAGTGCATGGCGTGCCACTGGTCGAGGGCCCGATAATGCAGGTCTCCAAACGCCCAGAAGTAGAGCAACAACCTCCCCTGTACGGCCTCGATATCCAGTCTATGATCCATAAGATCTCTAGCCTCCTTTGTACATCTTCAGTCAATTGTAGCCTCTCGAAGTTAAGGCTTTGCTACGAAAGGGGAGGCGCGAAAAACAACCCTTGCAGCAGTCTTGACTGCCCGCTATAATGTACCTCACCACTGAAAGTATAGTGAGGGAGCAGAAACATGTCGGAGCAACAAGACCAGGACGTAAAAGATCGTATCCTGGCGACAATCGAAGCAGAGCATGTACGCTTTGTCAACCTGGAATTTACTGATGTCGTGGGGATGGCCAAATGTGTGACCATCCCCGTCGAGCAATTTCCCGATTGCCTTACTCACGGCAAGTGGTTCGATGGCTCCTCCCTGGAAAGCTTTGCCCGTGTCGCCGAAAGCGACATGTACCTCTTTCCGGATCTCGACACCTTTGCCATCCTTCCCGCAGGAGTGCGCCCTGAGACGCTGTCACAGACTGCGCACGAGGAATCGACCGGAAAGGGCACCAGTGACGACGTAGTCGCCCGCGTGATTTGTAACGTGCGCACTCCTGAGGGAGAAGCGTTCGACGGTGACCCTCGAGCGACCCTCATGCGAGCCCTTGATGTAGCCCGCTTAATGGGCTATAGTTTTCGCGCTGCTCCCGAACTGGAATTTTTTCTCTTACTCTTCGAGAATAACACACCCGCTCCCCTCCCACACGATCGCGGTGGCTATTTCGATCTCTCTACCGATCTTGCCGCCGCTGCTCGCCGGCAAATGGCGCGCACGCTCCAGCAAATGGGCATCATGATCGAGACCAGTCACCACGAGATTGCCGCTGGCCAGCACGAACTGGATTTCGAGATGAACGATGCGCTGCACATCGCCGATGGCCTGATGACTGCCAAATATGTCCTCAAAGCTATCGCTGCGCAGCACGGCCTCTACGCCACGTTCCTGCCGAAGCCTTTCTATGGTGTGAGCGGCTCCGGCATGCATACTCACCAACAGTTGATGAGTATCTCGACGGGTAAGAATGCCTTTGTCGATGAACAGGGTGAATATGGCCTTTCCGATAGCGGGCGCTATTTCATCGCCGGGCAACTGGCGCATGCGCGTGCTATGTGCGCCATTGTCGCTCCGCTAGTAAACTCCTATAAACGCCTGGTGCCGGGTTTCGAAGCCCCGGTCTTCGTCAATTGGGGACGTGTAAACCGCGAGGCGCTAATCCGCGTTCCCCGGCCCGGCGCGGACCGCCAGACCTCGACGCGGATCGAACTGCGTTCCTGCGATCCCAGTTGTAATCCCTATCTTGCCCTGGCCGTCATGCTAAGAACTGGCCTGGATGGCATCAAGCGCAAGTTGCCACTACCACCTGCCATGGAGGAAAGCCTCTTCCCGCAAGATGAAGGAGAACGCCTGCATCGCCGCTCCCAGTTGCTACCAGCTACCCTCGGCGAGGCTTTGGAAGGGCTACGCGAAGATGCTCTCATTCGAGAAACACTGGGAGACCTCCTCTACGAGGGCTTTGTGGAGGCCAAGACCATCGAGTGGACCGACTATCGCAAGCAGGTACATCCGTGGGAGATTGAGCGCTACCTGAGCGTGTTCTAACGTCTCACCTCTCTATACACTCGTTCGTACTCATCTAGCATCCGCTCCAGGGCAAAGTGCTCCTCGACGTGTCGACGGCATTGGACGCGGGGGATATCCATCAACTTATCAACCAGGGCAGCAGCCTGGACCAGGTCTCCTGGTTCGACCAGGAAGCCCGTCTCCCCCTGGCGAATCACCTCTACCGCCGCGCCCCGGCGGAACGCAATTACCGGCGTTCCGGTCGCCATCGCCTCCACCGCCGCCAGGCCAAACGGCTCATCCCACTCTATTGGAAAAAGAAAACCAAGTGATCGACCCATCGTCTCCCACAATTTATCCCGCTCCAGCAACCCCAGGTAGGTTACCAGGCTGTTCTCTCGCTGCAGCCGGGGGGCAATACGCGCTTCATAGTACGCGTGGTCATAAATGCCACCCGCCAGCAAGAGACGGCGTCCTGCTCTGTGCGCAATCTCGATGGCCGCCTCGACGCCTTTCTCTGGCGCGATACGCCCGGCAAAGAGCAGAGGCGCCTCTGCGGAAGCGCTAGCCGTGAATGGAATAGTGCTCACGTCGAGGCCGTTATAAATAACATAGTCGATGGAAGTATAGCCGGAGTAGGTCATGGCGCACGCGTGGGACACCGTCACGAGCGTAATGGCGTGCCCCTGCCGGTGCAGCACGCGCAAAGCGCCATTTATCTCAGGCGATAATGCCGGGAGATGCAGTGTGTGAAGAACAGGAATTTCGTAGACCAGCGCGCTGCAGGCGAATGCAGGCCAGTCAAATGCGTGTGCGTGAATCAGGTCAAAATCGGCACTGTGCCTGCGCAAGCTCAGGAACAGATCAAAGAAGAGGTTGGCCTGAGCGAAGAAACCGGCATCAGCAGGGGATGCGTGCGATGGTCCAGCGAAGTTGGCGGGGTGTACGCTCTGGGGCACGGCGATTGCTTCGATACTAACGCCGGGAACAGAAGAATCATCCCTGGCAAAGAGCGTCACCGCGTGTCCACGTCTGACCAGCCCCTGCGCGAGATCGGCCAGGAGCGCCTGCGCTCCACCCAGGAACGGTTGAGCGATAGCAGACACCAACGGGGCTACAAGCGCAATTCTCACTCTTCCCCCCGGTAACTGGCGATGTTGTGCTCGGTTTCAAACAGCTTTACTTCGTAGAGCGAGCCCCTGGGAAAAGCACGTTGCAGGCGTTCCCAGAACTTCATTACCAGTACCTCCGTCGTGGGAATATTGCCTTGCAGCCAGGGGACATCATAGTTCAGGTGCTTGTGGTCAACCCAGTCTACTACCTCCTGGTTCATCACATCCTTCAACTCTGTCAGGTTTAACACCATCCCCGTGCGCGAATCGGGCGTTCCGCGTACCGTCACCTCTAACACATAGTTGTGCCCATGTCCATTGGGGTTAGCACATTTCTCGTAGAGGGCCAGGTTCTCCTCTTCCGTAAGCTGTTCGCTCCACAGGCGGTGCGACGCACTAAAACTCGCCCGCCGTGTCAGGTAAACCATAAAGAAATCCTTTAAGCGTTGCTGAATATCTCGATATTGCTTCCACTGAGCATACGACCCGAATCGCCGGCCAGGAACAGCAAGATCTCGGCAAGGTCATCTGGAGTCATCCCTGCCTTCAGATGAGGCGCGGCCTGCCGCAGCATCTCCGTATCCACCGCACCAGGGCTGACAGCGCATACGCGAATATGAAACGGCTTGCCCTCCACCGCGAGAATCTCGGTCAGGCTAGCTACCCCGGCCTTCGAAACATTGTACGCGCTCAGTCCCGGAAACTTTTCTACTCCTCTCACGCCCGAGAGCGAAGAAAGGTTGATAATGACTCCCGATTGCTGAGTCATCATAACACGAAAGGCCTGCCGGCAACATAAAAACGTCCCGCGCAGGTTGACCGCGATCACTCGATCCCAGGTTTCCGCATCCATATCAACAAATGGACGTACCAGGACTATTCCCGCACAATTCACCAGGATATCCACCCTGCCATAGGCGTCCATAGCCCGTTGAAAAAGCGCGCGCACGTCTTCCTCGCGCGAAACGTCGCCCGCCATCGACAGCACCTGGCCTCCCTCGTGTGCAATGTCAGTGGTGGTCTCATCGAGCGGCCCGGGCGTTCGACTGAAGAGAACAACCCGCGCCCCTTCGCGCGCGAAGCGGCGAGCCGTGGCCTTCCCAACACCGCGTCCCGCCCCTGTAATAATAGCAACGCGATCTCTTATGCTCATACAGAAATTATAGCATTGTGAGGTTGTACACAGCCAAAATCATGCATATGCGATGCTCAGTGATACATTCTGGCACCTGTTGTGTTATAATGCCAGATCAGAGAAGCTAGACTCACATTATATTCATTTGACTGTATGGGGGATGCATGACAACCAATACCAGGCTCTTGCAAGGTTCGCTCAAAGAATTTGGCTTGGTAGAGATCCTGCAAATGATGGAACTGGGCAGCATATCCGGGGCCATCCATCTCAGGCATGTTTCCGGAAGCGTGGGCACCGTCTATTTCGAGGACGGGAAAATGGCGAACTGCTCCGAACTCGATGCCGGCGCCTTAACCCTGGGCGACGTGCTGCAGCAGCTGGGCATGGCAACGAATCAACAGATCGAGCAAGCATTTTCCCAGCAGTTACAGAAGGCATTCAGCATGCGTATTGGCGAGCGCTTGATGATGATGGGCGTTATTAACGATATGCAACTGAAAGAGGCCTTGCGTACGAAGGTTTTGTGGACAGCGCGCGAATTAGCTCTGTGGCGTGCGGGAAGCTACGAGTTCATCACCGGTACCAAAGGCCGAACTATTCTCCCATATGGTGAAGAACCCCTGCAACTGGAAATAATGCGCGTCACCATGGAGATGGTGCGTTATACCGACGAATGGGACCAACTTTCTCAATTTCTGCCGCAGGGCATACGCACAACCCTGCAAATGGCCCCGGCCATCCCCTATGCCATGAGCTTCGATACGCGCACCCTCGAGTTACTGGGTGCTGTGAATCGCTCCCGCAGCGTGCGCCGCATTGCCAGCACGCTGCGCCGTCCAGAACTGGAGGTAGCGCGTGATCTTGCGCTGCTCGTCCAGCACGGGTTTCTCCGCCATTTCTTGCAACCGACTGCACCTCGTCCAGGCGGCCGTGCCGTGCGTCTGCCAGACCCCGCCGAGAAACTGCGCATGGAGAGCTTTGAATTCCTCAACCTCATAAGCCGCATGGAGCAGGATTGGCTCCGGCGGCGTGGACCGATGGAGCAACTTCCTGCTCTGGCCGAATATATCAACTGGACAATGGATGCCCTCGCCGAGGCCTGCCAGATCAATAGAATCGAGTTAGACCCGAAGACGCTGGAGTACCTGCTTGCCCGCCATAACCTCCGTTACATGGGCAACTACATGTTTATTGTTGAGCAGAACCACATCGACGTTGACAATTTCACCTCGCTCTGCCACGAGGTTCTCGGCGGCGAAATACGCAGGTCGGCCGAATTCTATGACGAAGCCTCAATTGTACTCGAACGTATCCTGCGTGGCGTCTTCGAAATGATCAACTCTCGTGTAGCCTCGCTGCTCGAACGCCTCGAAAACCAGGAGGTATGGGAAGCCATGTTTACTCAATTCGCCTTGCAACGCCAATAGGGCGACCGCAAGGGTCGCCCCCACATTTATTAGCCTATTGCAATGAGTTGTGCGGCGAGTTCTGTGGCGTTGAATGTGCCCCAACCAGTTGACATATCATAGCCGTTCGTGACGGGATAGGCACCGCCGTTGAAGCCCAACTCATCATTGTTAGATGGTGTGCTGGAATCGCTCGGGGGTGTAATGTCGTGGAAGGCGCGATGATAGTCAGAGCCACTGCCGATCTTGTAAAGGGCGGGGTTGAGGAAACCAAGCTGGCTTTTGCCTTGTCTTGCGGCCTGTTCGTTGGCAAGGACGATCATGGCAGCCCACATGGGGGCAGCAGCCGATGTACCGCCAATGGTCAGCCAGCCTCCGGCCGTTCCTCCCAGGGTGCCGCCGCTGCCGTTGCACGTGCTGCCTGCCGTGCAGTACATAGGATAGCCGGTGGCAGGATCGGCGTCGAGCGAGACATCCGGGGTTTCACGCATGCCGTTCGAGTACGAGTTCTGCACACCGGGACCGGTCTGCCAGCTTGGCTGTTTCCAGAACTGGCTGATGCCACCTCCGCCAGCGCCGCCTAAAAAGCCGCCATTCCACACGTGCTCGGATTGGTAGCTGTTGTCACTGTTCAAAGAGAGCGTTGTACCACCTACTGCCGTTACAAAGGGCTGGGCGGCGGGATCGTCGGCGTTAAGCGAGAAATCAAAGCCCTGGCCACCAGCCTGTAACTGGAAGCAGCTTGAACTGCCACTATCGCCCGCCGCGACGAGGATGGTCTGGCCCTGGGCGGCAGCTTCCTGGAAGAACTTGTTTTCCTGGTTGGCCTCTTGCTGGCCCATGTTCTTCTCGCAGTCACCCCAACTAACGCTGATGACGGGGGTGTGGTCGCTTACGATACGCGCGAACTCATCGTTATAGCCCTGGGTAGTGTTTGGAGCTTCGTAGACGATCATTTTAGCCAGTTTGGGAGCCATGCTCAGGATGATTTCCATATCCAGCTCGACCTCAACAGCTCCTGCTCCCGGCTGACCATTGAACCCATCGAGGATGACGTTCTGGATAGGAACGTTGCCACCGCCGAAGCACTGGGTGTAGGTCTGTACGTCACTCTGAGAGTAGCCATCCAATTCGAAGACGCCGACGGTCTGGCCTTCGCCTTGCAGGCCGGCATTGTGCAGCCCGTCGTAGTTATAGGCTTTGGCGAATTGGCTGGGAATGTAGGCGACCTGGCTCGTAGATCCAGGGAGACCGCCGCCACCGCCACCGCCACTCTGACCGGGGGCAGGACAATTACTTCCTGCGTTGGGGCTCGTAGCGGGGATCTGCTGTCCAACAACGGGCGGGTGATAGAACTGGTTTGCGTCGTCCAGACCCCCCAGGTAGGTTACATACGAAGCGATATAGGCGGGGAGGGTCGGTACCTGCGCATTAGCGAAGAAATGACGCCCATCAGGTCCCTGGTAGTCGTAGATCCTTACGCTAAAGACTTGCTCTGCCAGTGATTCTGACCCACTGAAATCGATGAGGAGATGGTTGGGGTAGGTCTGGGTGATGGTAAAGCCCTGCTGCGTCAAATAGTTAATGACTGCCTGTTGCTGCTCAGCGGTGGGACCAAATTGCTGGGCGAACTGGTCCACGGTGAGGAAACGATGATAGGCAGGAGAAGATGGGTCATAGAGGTCATGCAACAAGGCATTTAACTGGTCCTGGTTGCGCATTGCCAGACCAACGCTCATCTGCAAGCTACGATGCGACTGGTCAAGTCCGAGCTGGTGGCTTACGCTGAGTAGGGGGGGAATGCCACCGACGTCTCTCGGCGCAAGTTGTCCCGCTGCTTTTGCCGAAAGGAAGTAACGTACTGGCAGCAGTACACCAGCGAGGATAAATACGGTGAGCAGGCCAGGGATGACGAAGACTCTAAAGCGCACGATGTCCTCCTTACGATAATGATGTAAGTTCTGTCTGCTTGATAGAACGTCTTCTTGTAGATAAATTGCAGATGTCTAGCGTTGCAGTGAGATTTACAAGTCGCGCCTACGGCGCGTTTAGAGTGGTTTTGATGGGTTTTTCGCGGGCGACGCCCGCGAAAAACCCATCAAAACCACCAGACTGGTCCGCTTGCGGACCAGTCTGAGGGAGAAAAACGACTGTAAATCGCCCTGCTGACGTCGCGCGTTAGCTTGTTTGTAGTGGATGAGTATGTTATGATTCAAGGATGGGAAAGGGAAAGGAAAACATGGAAGCGCTCGCCTTTGATATGTATGGCACCCTGGTCAATCCGATACGCATCTGGAAGCAGCTCGAACAGTATATTCCAGGCGATACGCTGCGTATTGCAGAAGTATGGCGACAAAAGCAGCTTGAGTTCACATTTCGCCTGACGGCAATGGAACGCTACGAGGACTTTGAAGAGGTTACCCGCAAGGCGCTCGACTACGCCCTCGCCGCGTTCGGGCAGCAGCTGGAAGCCGGGCAGAAACAGGCGCTGCTGGCGCAGTACAATGACCTGGAGCGGTTTCCGGATGTGGAACCAGGGCTGCAGCGCTTGCAAGCAGCAGGCCACACGATGGTGGTTTTCTCTAACGGTAGTCCCGCGATGTTGACGGCGATTATGCAGGCGGCAGGACTCAACACGTACTTCAGTGGATTTGTGAGCGTGGACGAGGTGAAGGTCTATAAGCCTTCGCCGAAGGTGTACAGGCATGTTGCAGATAGGCTTGGACGCGCTGTGAACGAAGTGCGGCTGATCTCCTCGAACCCGTTTGATGTGGTTGGAGCAACGGCCGCTGGCATGCAAGCCGCGTGGGTAGACCGCTCCGGCGGGCTGTTTGATACATTAGACGAGCGCCCGGATATGGTCGTCGGCACGCTCGTCGAACTGGCGGACAGGTTGGAACAGAAGCGGGGATGATGGTTACGCTACGCGAGCAATTGTTGCTCGCTCAATGGGCCAAGGGTTGTCAACACCTCTTTGTCGCGCATAGGGAAACGGCGGAGCGCACGCATAACGTCTTCGGTGGTTACTTTCTCGACGCGCTCGACCTCTTCATCGATACTGATCAGGCGGCCTTCGGTTACCCAATCGGAGGCGAGGGCGCGCATACGAGAGAAGGTGGATTCGCTGCTGAGAACCAGACTGCTAATCCATTTGTCTTTGGCGCGGCGCAGTTCGTCCTCGTATACGCCATCATCTAACAGGCTATCTAGTTCGGCACGCAGCAACTTGAGGACCCTGGGAGCCTCCTCGGGAGTTGTATTGGCATCCATGATCATCATGCCTGTTCCTTCGAGCGCCCATATGCCTGCGCTTGCTGACTCGGCCAGGCCCTTCTGGTAGATGTTCCAGTAGAGGCGTGAGCCGTCGCTATCTCCGAAGACGCTGCCACCTAGCATGGCTGCATAATAATCGGGGTCCTGTACGCTTACCGAAGGCATGGCGATGATGATAATCTGCTGTTTGAGTTTTTCATCAACGGTAACCTGGTTGATGGCCTGTGTAGGTTCATAGTGTTCGACATTACGCCCGGCATCACCAGTACGCCAGCCGCTACAGTAGCGCTCAGCCAGGCGGACGATATGATCCCAATCAAAATTCCCCGCAATCGAGAGGATCAGATTGTTGGCAGCATAGCGGCGCTGCCAGTAGTCGCGCATCTGCTCAACTCGCATGCCGCGGATGCTCTCGCGAGTACCCAGTACATCGTGCCCAAGTGGATGGTTGCCGAAATAGGTTTGCACCATGCGCCTGTAGGCAAGGTTATAAGGCTGGTCTTCCGAGCGGGCGATTTCATTGACGATGACTTCTTTTTCCGTCTCGAAGTCGCTTTCGGCGAGACGAGGATACATCATGTCGCTGAGGAGTCCGATAGCACGCTCCAGGTATTCACCCAGGACGCGCGCATAGTAAACGGTGGCTTCATGGGAGGTAAAGGCGTTGAGTTCGGCTCCGATTTTGTTGAATTCAAGGGTGATTTGCTGCCAGTCAAGCGTCCGAGTGCCCTTGAAGACCATGTGCTCCAGGAAGTGAGAGACGCCAGCGATGTTGGGGTCTGGTTCATCACGGGAGCCGGTACGCACAAAGAAGGAGGCGGCAACCGATTCGAAATCGGGCATAGGTTGAGCGACGATTTGCAAGCCATTGTCCAGCTGATGGGTATGAAACACAGTACCGTTGGCTGTGGATTCTGTCATTAGTATTCCTTCCGATCTGCAAGGTCTAAGCACCCGTAGTGCATAGGGAGCGTGTGATTCTAGATATCATGATAGCCCTGAGGCGCAGCGGATGTCAAATCGATGCCAGGCCGGGTGACGTTATGCAAAGCTCCAGGCACAACATTGTTAAATCAACCTAACATCCGCTTAATGGTTTCCAGGAGTTCGTCCAGGTCGAATGGTTTGATAAGAACGGTGATATTGCGGTCTGCCAGCTCTTTTTCAATCCTGCTGGCACTTGTCATAATGGTGGGGATGTATGCTATTCCTTCCATAGCCTGAATCTGGTCGTAGAGTTCAATGCCGCTCATCATGGGAAGACGATAATCCACGAGTAGCAAATCAGGCTGGATATCTCTGACAGCTTTCAGTGCCTGGATACCATCGGATACTACAATAGGATGATAGAGTGTCTCGTATGAGATGGTTTCGGTGAGGAGATCACCAATGGCGGAATCATCTTCTACTATCAGGATGCTTTTTGCGCCGGAGCGCTCTTCACCATTGATCATGTTTTTCTCCCAAAGTTTTGTGGCAATTTGTTGCAACTATATCACGGCAATAAGGTCAACGACAAGTTTTAGTACCTTTTACGAAGTCTGGTGGGGTTGAGCAGATGGGCGATTGTTTTGAGCACGTCATCCAGGTCAAACGGCTTGGCCAGCAGCGGAGCATAAGGACACTCGGAGCGATTGATTCTGGTGCCCGCGGCACTCATAATTGCCTTCCTCTCGCAGGCGATGAGTATTCAGACCAAAGCTATTCATCTTGCGACATACGCCAACATGACGATGATCATGAGGTGGATGAGCATGAAAATAACGAAGCCCCAGGCGATGAACAGGATCAACCTGCGGTCGTTAGATAAGGCACGTGAACTTGAGTAGGCCTGGTCCCATCGTTCGGAAGCGACCATGCCGATAGCGACCCGCAGGCGCAGGGACGAACGTACGGGAGAACGGCGCATTTCGAAGAGGAGGGCGCCATAACAGTCTTTACAGAGTATCCATGAATGGCGCGGTTCTGGCGCGCCTTCTGGCTCCATGAGGAAGATAGGGTCAAACCAGGTGCGACGAGCACAGATAGAACAGTGTTGGCTTAAACGTTTTTTTGCTCTGCGCGAGCTCTCTTGACGAGCCTCAACGGTGGATTCGCCGCTACGCATGGCATCCTTCATCGCTGCCGGTCCTTTCTGTTTCTTGCACCCGGGGACATTACATCAAATACCGGACTCACCACACACCCAACATAGAGATTCTATCATATTTTCGTAGTAATAAGAAGCGCTATTGGCCGACAGTAACAGGGCTGGCAGGGCGACCCTTGCGGTCGCCCGTACACATCAGATACAGACGGTGCCAGCTATTACCCCCGGATAAGGGGGAGCAGATAGACAGTACTGAAGACGACTACCCAGACACCGTCAACGAAGTGCCAGTACATCTCAACCGCCTCGACAGCAAAGTGTCGCTTGCCTGCGAAATCACCACGAATTGCACGAAAGAAGCAGATTAGCAAGAAGAGGACACCGACTGTGACATGCAGGCCGTGGAAACCGGTCAAAGTGAAGAAAGCCGAACCAAAAATGTTTGTCTGTGGTGTAAAATTGAGACCGAAGATAAGGTGAGTATATTCAACGCCAAATTGGAGGCTCACGAAGATTGCACCTAAAATGGCAGTTAATAGCAGATAAAGGGCCATAGCACGCTGGTTACCCCTCGCAAGCGCTCTGCCGAACAAACGTGCAGGAATACTACTCGAGAAGAGAATAATGGTGTTAAGAATCAAAATCCCTGTATAGATATCAGGTCCAAGTAACTGCTCTCCATTCGGCAACGACCAGGACCCCTGGCGGATCTCCAGGTAGAGGTAAGAGGCTATTATATTGGCAAAGATCAACGCCTCCGAGGTGATGAAGAAGACCATGCCCCACCAGTTGACGCCTCGCCCCCCTTCTTCTCCATGTTCTGCGGGGATGTGGACTTGCTCACCGCGCGCAACGCTCATAATCAAATTCTCCAGTTCTCTCTACTCTATAACAGGAGCGCATACTGCTTTAGCAGGCGCGCCCGCTATGGATATCAACGACGTTCCACTCCCCAGCCGATGACTGCAACTATCACCAGCACGACGCCTACGCCTAAGATGATGGGCTGTGTGATAAAGCCCATGAGCAAGACCATCAGCGCCACAGCCAGCGTAAACGGCCACACACTCAGGTGTGGCTTGATGGCCTCTTCCTGGACCGGTTTCGAGGCATCCTCTTTACGCGGCTTTGGTGGTTGATCTTGCTCTTGTTGTTCAGACACGATCAAGCTCTTTCTTCAATGTGTAGCCGTTTTCCAGTCGGCTATGTCAGGATGTTTCTTATCGTAGAACGGGCGGCGGCTGCGTACGATAGGTATGCTGAGGAAGTTGTAAACCTTGGGTGGGGAGTCTGTATCCCACTCAAGGGTAAAGGCATCCCACGGATCGGTGCCGGCTTGCTTACCGCTGCGCAGGCTGACGATGACGTTCCAGAGGAAGATCACCATGGCGATGCCAAGGATAAAGGCGCCGATCGAGGCAAGCAGGTTCATTTCATTCCAACCGAGATTGCCGGGATAGGTGTAGATGCGGCGCGCCATACCGAGCAGCCCCAGGATGTGCATGGGGAAGAAGGTGAGGTTGACGCCAATCAACATCAGCCAGAACTGGATCTGCCCCAGGCCTTCGCCGAGCAACTTGCCAGTCACCTTGGGGAACCAGTAGTAGATGCCTGCGAAAACGCCAAAGACCGTGCCGCCGAAGAGCACATAGTGCAGGTGTGAGACCACGAAATAGCTATCTGTGACCTGGTAGTCAACAGGCACCACGGCCAAAGCTATACCATTGAGGCCGCCGATCAAGAACATGGCGATGAAGCCAAGCGCAAAGAGCATGGGTACCTTGAGGCTGACCTTACCTCTGAAGACAGTTGCGATCCAGTTGAAGATTTTGACCGCCGTCGGAATGGCGATGAGCGTGGTGCTGGTGGCGAAGAAGGCCTGGGCGACGAGTGGAAGACCAACCGCGAACATGTGGTGCGCCCACACCGTAAAGCTCAAGAAGCCAATGGCGACCCCCGACCAGGCGACGAAGGTATAGCCGAAGATGGGCTTGCGCGAGAAGACGGGCAATACCTCCGAGATAATGCCAAAGGCGGGTAAGATGAGGATATACACCTCGGGATGACCAAAAGACCAGAAGAGGTGCTGCCAGAGCAAGGGATCGCCATGGAAGCTGGCTTGATAGAAGTGGGTACCCAGGTGACGGTCGAGCAGCAGCAGGCCAGCGGCAGCGGTAACGCTGGGCAGGGCAAAGAGCAGCAGGAAAGAGGTTACCAGGGTCATCCACGTGAACAGCGGTACGCGGTTCATGGTCATGCCAGGGGCGCGCAACCTGAGGATGGTTACCACGAAGTTGAGAGCGCCGGCGATCGAGGAGACGCCGAGCAAGAGAATGCCGAGCGCCCAGAAGTCGGCGTTCATGGCAGGGAGGCAGTTTGCAATGCCACAGCCATATTGCTGTTCGCTCAATGGCGCGTAGTAGAACCAGCCGCCATTGGGAGCCTGGTTGAACAGGAAGCTGGCATCCAGGAAAATTGTGGCAAAGAGAATGAGCCAGTACCCGAAGGCGTTCAGGCGTGGGAAGGCCATATCACGGGCGCCGATCATGAGGGGTACAATGTAGTTGCCGAGGCCAGTAAGCATGGGCATCACAAATAGGAAGATCATGGTGGTGCCATGCATGGTGAAGACCTCATTGTACACCTCGGGACTTAAGACATGTCCGTTTGGCGCGGCCAATTGCGTGCGGATGAGCAGCGCCTCAAGGCCGCCGACCAGGAAGGAGAAGAAAGCGGTTACGATGTACATAACGCCAATCTTCTTATGGTCGGTCGTCATGATCCACTGGCCGATGTAGGTTTCGCCGAAACGCTTCTGGCGTACTACACCGGGTCGCTCAACGATAGTTGCCATGAGCAATTCCTCCGATATCCAGCCCCGTAGAGATACGGGAAATATTTCTTAATGTGTTGCCCTGCACATAGTTTATCATGTTGCGGGAGCACAATAAATCGGCCTCTACTTGAGGCTTTCCAGGTAGGCCACAAGCGCGTTGATTTGATCCTGGGAGAGCCCCAGATCCGGCATGTCGTTGCCCGGTTTGACGTCCTGCGGATTATGCAGCCATAGAGCAAGATTCTGCGGGTTGTTTTCCAGGATACCACCGGCGATCAGATCGCGACTACCGAAATGCGTCAGGTTGGGCCCGACCAAACCTAAAGCTTTGGGATCGTTATAGCCGTTCAGGTTGACGCCTACGATGCCATGGCAGCCTACGCACGCTCCCTGGGCGAAGAATTTTGCGCCACAGGCGACGAGGTCGCTCTGCGGGATGGGCGGCTTGCAGGCGGCACTGGTACTGAGAGGAGTCGCCGCCTGTTGCTGCACACTTACCCATCTATTAAAGGTGTTCTGGTCGTCGACGTACACGTCAAAGCGCATGTGTGCGTGCTGCGCCCCGCAGAACTCGGCGCATTCACCAAGAAATTTCTGGCCAGTCGCGTTCATATCAGCCTTGAACAGCAACTGGTTATTATGACCTGGGATGACATCCAACTTTCCCGACAGGGCCGGAATCCAGAAGCTGTGGATCACGTTATTCGATGCCAGGTCGGCCTGGATGACTGCGCCAGCAGGGATGTGCAGGGAGTCGGCGGTGACAATATTGTAGTTGGGATAGTCAAACTCCCACCACCACTGGTGAGCAACTACTCTCACCTCTACCTTGTTTCCGCCCCCCAAATCGCTCAATCCGAACATGGTATAGATAGTGGCACCCAGCACAAGGAACAGGAAGATGGAAGGCGCAACCGTCCAGGCGATTTCGAGGGTGGTATTGCCGTGGATTTGCTCAGGATTCGGCGAGTTCGGGCGTTCGCGGTAGCGAAAGATGGAATAGAGCAGTACTCCCTCGACGATGACAAAAACGATTGTAGCAACTATCAGGGTAAACCAGAACAGGCTTGCTTCTCGCGCGGCGACAGGCCCAAAAGTATTTAAAACAGAAGGGCTGTTCTCAGCGCAAGCGCTTAAGAGAAGCGAAGACAGAAGCATGGCTGCGACGATGACGACCCAGCGCTTCGTCCCGCGAAATAAAGGCATCCTCACTGCGGCAACTCCTAAAAAGAAATTTGAACCCGATTCATGGGCGATACATGTCTCATTCTAGCGTGTAGTGTAGCCATCTTCCCTGACGGGGGGCTTGCAGTTCCTCGCCAGTACCTTACAACAACCTGAACGTGCAGGCTACACAGCGCCTGTGCCCTGCTCTGCTGCCACCTCCGACGTGCCTGATAAATCAGCATTCTACAGCATCTTGCCTGGCTTCCTCTGCTCGCTGCTTCGCTTCCTGCTGCTGCATCCAGCGGATGAACAGGATACTGACGACAATGATATAGATGATATTCCCCGGGACCCACATGATCAGCCCACCAAGCTGCTGGTCGGTTGCGGGGGAGAGTCCCCAGACGCGCGGGGCGTGGATGTAAGGCGCATAGAGGGGCGCGGCAAAGGTGAGTCCTGCCCCCAGCGCCACGATGGGCATACCACCGAGAAAGAGGTAAAGCACCTGGCCACCGAGGGACAGGCGTGGCAAATCCTCCGTCATCGGGCTGAAGATAGGCCACCAGTAGATGACGGCGAAGACGATGAAAGTTATATGCTCCAGGATGTGTATATTCTGATTGGTCAAGGTTGCATTATACAAAGGAGGCGCGTGCCAGAGCCAGAAGTCTACATTGAATAAGAAGAAGGCCACCAATGGATGCGTCAGCACTCGGGCTACAGGAAATACGAGGCGATTACGTATGATGGGTTTGAGCAATACCTCGGGGGTGCCCAACAGCAAGAGGGGCGGGCCGATCATGGTGAGGAGGAGGTGTTGTATCATGTGCATACTGAAGAGGTACTTGTCGCCTATTTCGTCTATTGGTGAAACCAGGGCAAGAAATATGACCAGTATGCCCAGCCAGAAGGAGATCACCTGGCTTTGTGTGACGCCCTCGATGAGTGTGTACGGTTTGCGCAATAGGCCTACTGCGTAGAGATACAGGCCAAGGATGACGGCCGTACCGATGATGATGGATGGCTCCCAGTTCCACTGTGTGAGCCAGAAGTTGAGTCCTACATCCACCACTAATTTGCTGACCTTTCCAGAGTGCTTTTCCTATTTCTGCATATACATTACATACTTTAACGGGTGAGCACAAGGGGGTTATCATTTCCCTCCAGGGCATGATAATGATTTTTACCAACCAAGACCGGTCATACCGGTGTGTCACCCTGAGTGAGCCGAAGCCCTGATCGCAGCGAAGGGGAAGCGAAGGGTCTAGCTCAAGGGGCACGGAGATGCTGAGCGAAGCGAAGCATGACAACACCTGACCGATGTTGGTCGTAAAAATTCATTATCACGCCCCTACACAATAATCCGGGGGAGAGACATTCAGGCAACTGTAAGGAGTGGTTTACGCTCTGCAAGGAATGCAACAGGGCTGCCAGCGACAATAGTTATGCATGAAATTATCTGGGACGGGCGCAACACGTTGGGCCCCTACGGAGGTTGCTATTTTTATGAAGGTCGTACGCCGTATTGCATGGGTGACGGTTGGGTTTACATATTTTCTGGTTTCGCTGGGCGGTACTGTGCGTGTCAAGAACGCTGGATTAAGCTGCCCCGACTGGCCGCTGTGCTACGGCAAAGTGTTTGCCTTTCCAGATGTGGGGGCGCTGCTCGAGGAGGCCCATCGCTACACCGCCTCAATTGTCAGCGCATTGATTGTGGCCCTGGTGATTTGCGCGTTGATATGGGCGCGCAAAGAGCGCCAGGTGCTCATCCCTGCTTTGATCGCGCCAGTATTGCTGGCTGTACAGATTGTACTCGGCGGCCTCACCGTGCTGTGGAAGCTGCCGCCAACGATTATCACGGCGCACCTGGGAACGGCACTGGCGATTTTCGCTACAGTGATTACGATAGCGGTGATGGCAGGCAAAGCGGCCCCAAACAAGGAACATCCAGACAAGACGCGCAAGTTTGCTTTGTTGGCGATGACGAACGCGCTGTTTGTCTACGGGCTGATGCTCAGCGGCTCTTACGTGGTGGGGAGCGGGGCATCGCTGGCTTGTCCAGGCTGGCCCCTCTGTGGGACGCCACCGGCGTGGGCGGTGACGTATCACCTGGCGGATATCAATGTGCTTCACCGCTACATCGCCACCTTCGTTGGGCTCGTGCTGATATGGACGGTGGTATCGGGGTGGCGCAGGCGCAAGGTCGCACCCGGCCAGGCCTGGATCGCGCTGGCGGCAGGCATTCTCTTCGTGGTACAGGCAGCGGTAGGCGGCCTGGTTGTCCTGCTGCGCAGGCCCGACCTCATAGCTGCACTACACCTTGCGCTGGCTACGTCGGTATGGGGTCTGCTGGTGATACTGGCGGTGCTGGCTGCACGCCAGTTGCGTGCGGCGCCTAGAGGCAGTGATTTGGAGAAACTCGAGGAAGCCGAGCCGAAGAAAGAGCGGAACCTGGTTGGACAGACTATCGCGAGCTACGTTGACCTGATGAAACCACACGTTACTGTATTGTTGCTCGGCACAACGGCGGCGGCTATGGCCATTGCTGCCGGGGGTTTACCTCCACTAGGGCGGATGCTGGCGACATTACTGGGGGGTGCAATGGCAGCCGGCAGCGCCAATTGTATCAACTGCTATATCGATCGCGATATCGACCAGATCATGGGGCGTACGCAGCGACGTTCGTTACCATCGGGCAGGGTACAGCCAGCACACGCGTTGATCTTTGGTATTGCGCTGGGCACCGGGGCGTTCATCGTGCTGGCGGCCTTCGTGAACCTGCTCAGCGCCACCCTGGCGTGCTCAGCGATTTTATTCTATGTGTTCATTTATACGCTGTGGCTGAAGCGTTCCTCGGTGCAGAACATCGTGATTGGCGGAGCGGCCGGGGCCGTACCGGTACTGGTGGGATGGGCAGCGGTGACAAATACGATTACGCTGCCAGCTATCTGGCTCTTTGCAATTATCTTCTACTGGACGCCGCCACACTTCTGGGCGCTCTCGCTGTTGATCCAGAAAGATTATGAGAAGGCGCACATACCTATGCTACCAGTGGTGATGGGCGAGGCCGAGACGCGTAAGCAGATTTTCCTGTACTCTCTGCTGCTGCTGGCTGTCACCCTTGTGTTGTTTGGCATACACGCGATGGGCTACCTGTACCTGGTAGTGGCAGTTATGTTAGGTGGCATCCTGGTTTACATGTCGGTACGCCTCATGCAGGACCGGTCGAAACGCTGGGCGCGTACGCTGTTCTGGTATTCCAACTGTTACCTGGCAGCAATTTTTGCCACTATGGTGGTAGACAGGGTTATACAAAGATGAACTGGCGTTTAGCTTCGCGTCTCTCTGTGATTGTTATGGCTTTGCTGGTGGTCGTGTTTGTGATCTTCCTGCAGGACATTGAGCAGAGATTCAGCGGATCGTTTGCTGCCAATGGACAAAATACAAATCAAGCGGGGCTACAAGGAACGAACCTTGGTAATACTCCTGCGCCAGATTTCCGGCTGATCGACCAGTTTGGCGCTCCCATCTCACTCTCACAGTTCAAGGGGAAGCCGGTTGTGTTGACGTTCCTCTATACACACTGTAAAGACTTATGCCCGCTAACCGCGGAGAAGCTCCACGTGGTGATGCAGAACCTGGGCGGCGACGCACAGAAGGTGGCGGTGCTGGCTGTGAGCATAGACCCAAAGGGAGACACGACCGCCGCGGCGCTCGCGTTCTCGAAGGCCCACAGGATGGAAGGCTACTGGCATTTTCTTACGGGAACGTTCAATGTCCTCTCTCCAATCTGGTCAAACTACGATGTTTATGCTGATACGAGTGACCAGTCAGTGAACCACTCTTTTGCGCTCTATGTGCTCGATAAGCAGGGACGTGAACGTATTTTCCTGGACGATGGTTTTACCCCGGCGGAGCTGACGGCAGATTTGAAAATTTTGCTGGGCGAGTAGACGTTCCACAGTTCAGTTCACAGAAAAACTCATCCTCAGCATTGTTGACTAAAAACACCTCTTGAGTTATGCTTGTATGCAGGAAATGCGTTTTGTTGCCATTACGTTATCTGGCCATAGAAGATGTGGCAAAACCAGGTGGAAAGAGAGAGCCAGCAATGGTAATGGTAGAGTATTAAAAAGCGTAGTAAGTATTTTCACACGTGACTGTAGACAAGTATAAAGAAAAGGCATGCAAGAAGCGCAAACGTGGCGTGAACTACTGGGAACTATCATCAGGGACCCACAGGAGAAACAGCGTCTCGCTGACGAACTGCAAGTTGGCCCAATCAGTCTGATGCGTTGGGTGAACGGCCAGGCGACTCCACGTCCGCAGAAGCTATGGGAATTGATCAATGCTCTTCCCCAGCATCGCCCGGTGCTGCTGGAGTTGATCGGAAGGGAGTTTGAAGGCTTTATCATCGCATTTGAGAGAATAAGCGATGATACATCACAAGAAATTCCTTCTGCATTTTACGCTCGTGTGCTTAGCGCGTACAGCACTACACCGCGTTTGCTACGTTCCACATCGATCTCCAGCCTTATTTTGCAACAGGCGCTGGCGCACCTTGATCCAAACAAGCAGGGCATGTCCATAACAGTTGTGCTGTGTTCTACTCCCAGGCCGGGAGGCAAGGTGCGCAGCTTGCGCGAGACCCTGGGCAGGGGAACGTACCCCTGGAAGAGCCACCTGGATAACCAGGCGCTGCTGCTCGGGTACGAGTCACTGGCGGGATACGCTGTTACCACTTTTCGCTCCTTAGCCAATCAGAACATCAAAGAAGGGCAAACCTTTTTTCCAGTCTTGCGCACGGAGTACGAGGAGAGCGCGGCCGCCTGTCCTCTTTTGCGAGGGAATCGCGTTGCTGGATGTCTGCTGGTGGCAAGTAACAAAGTAAACTATTTTACGCCTGCTCGCCAGGCGCTTATCCAGAATTACGCCAATTTATTGGTGCTGGCGTGCGAACCCGAAGCTTTCTATGACCAGCAAAGTATCGAATTAGGGATCATGCCATCCTTAGAGGCGCAGCAGCCATACTTTGCTCACTTTCAACAGCGCGTCACTGATCTGATGGTGCGGACCGCTGCAGAAGAGCATCCAATGACGAGGACGCAGGCTGAGCTTGAGATATGGCAGCAACTAGAGGAAGAGTTTCTCCGCTTATCAGGGCAAGAGGCAAAAAACACACAATACCAGGGGGCAATTGATGTCAACAGCAGCGGATTCATCCAAGAATGAGAATGAGAGCACTTACGTGATCAATGCCGAGGATGCGGCAGAGTCAGATTTCAGCTTACTCCGTTCTGCGCTTACCAGGGTGTTTGTATTGCTCTAACTCCTGCTCCAAGGCTTGCAAGCGAGAGCGTAAATGGAGGATTACCTGGATGCCAGCCAGGTTGACACCGAGGTCGCGATGCAAGCGACGAATTCGACGCAGTTCGGCTATGTCTTCTTCGCTATAACGCTGCTCGCCTCCGGCCAGCGTAATGCCCTCGATCAATCCCACGACCTGCAAGCGGCGTATCATTTGCACATCAACCTGGCAAGATTCGGCCATCTCTTGTTCGCTATAGTAGGAGGCGGACCGGCTTTCCCCAATGACGATACGCGTATACTGGTTATTGTCCATGGCTTCCTCCGGTACCCGCCGTTGTTTCCGAACCTGTGTAGCCGATAGAACGGGCGAAGGCTTCGAAAAGGCGGCGCTGTTCGCTGTTAAGATGCGTGGGCAGTGTGATGGATACTTCAGCATAGAGGTCGCCGCGATGCTCTGGATGGCCCAGATGAGGCATGCCCTGACCACGCAAACGGAAGGCTTTGCCGTTGGGGGTTCCAGCAGGGATACGCAACAGCAAGCGGCGCCCATCGGGCGTTGGAACCTGAACTTCGCCGCCAAGGACGGCGACCGGCAGGGGAACTTCTATCTTCGTGCGGAGGGTGGTTCCTTCCCTGGTAAAGCCTGGATGAGGCAGCATCTGCACGAGTAGATAAAGATCACCACGACCCGAGGTACCTTGAACGCCCTGGCCGGCAATACGTATGCGCGAGCCATTGTCTACTCCAGCAGGGATCTTTACCTCTAAGCGGCGAGTGCTGCCATCACTATCTGCCAGTTCGAAGACACGGGTTGCGCCTTTATATGCTTCGGCGAGCGTGACCTCCACAGGGGATTCTATGTCCTGTCCACGCGCTGCCCTGCTACGCCCCCTGCTCGTGGCGCGTGTGCCTCCACCCACACCAGGCGAGAAAGCTGAACCGAAGAATGTTTCAAAGAAGTCGGAGAAGGGGGATTGGTCGCCGAAGATGTCGTGCAGGTCTTCTTCATCGACTGTACGGTACTGGTATTGTCCGCTACCTCTTGCCCAGCCGGGGGCCTCGGCTCCGGGCGCATGCCCATATCGCTGGTAATAATCGCTCAATTCGTCATATTTCTTGCGCTTCTCGGGATCGGAGAGCACTTCATTGGCCTCGTTGATCTCCTTAAATTTCTCTTCGGCATCTTTGTTGTCCGGATTCACGTCAGGGTGATACTGGCGGGCCAGTTTGCGGTAGGCCTGCCGGATTTCTTTTTCGGTGGCGTTTTTGCTCACGCCTAATGTCTTGTAGTAGTCTTTATAGTCGACAGCCATAGGCACCTTCTTTTATGACGGTCATTTCACGATAGCCATGTCATTATATAACATAATGAGCCGCAGTAGCAGGGCGACCGTGGCAGGGCCACACAGCCCCCCAGACTGCGTTCGCAAGGGTCACCGCAAGACGACGGTAAGCATCGCCCTTACATTTAAGGATTCACGCGTGCTGGCGAGCAAGGGTGAAAGGCACCGGAGGTGAGGTCGTCCAGCTTATATTTCGCGGTACTCGCCCTCGACGGTGCCGGGTTCCTTGCCGGCGACCTGGGCCAGCGGTGGTTCCGACCCGGCTGTAGATTTCCTGCACGACCTGCTGCATAGTGCGTTCCAGGCAGCTCACTCGCTCTGATTAGAGACGACGACCTGGGCGGGTCGAATGATACGCTCTCTATAGGCATAGCCCGGGCGCGTGACATCGAGAACAATCCCCGGCGGGACATCCGAACGCTCCTCCGTTGCCACAGCCTCGTACATATGCGGGTTGAATGCTTCTCCTGCTTTGCCGACCTGCTGTATACCCAGTTGATTCAGCGTGGCCGCGAGCCTCTTTGCAACCAGGAGGAGACCCTGAACCCAGGGGTCATCGACAAGATCGGGTGGAGCAGCTTCAAGCGCCCGCCCAAGGTCATCGAGCACGGGCAAGAGCTGTTGTAGTACAGCAATTTGCGCTGTTGTCCGTACTTCATCCTGTTCTTGCTTAATACGACGCCGGTAGTTTATGAAATCGGCCTGGGTACGGCGCAGAAGGTCCAGGTATTCTTCAGCTTTCTGCTGTTCTTCCGCAAGCTTTTGCTCTAACTGGGCTCCATTCTGGTTGGAGTCACCTGTTTCTTCCTGCGGAGAACCTGTGGTATCCTGTATTTGTTCGTCATCTTGCATGTTGTATCTCCTTAATAGCGGTTTAACCCACGACACAAAGGGGTTTACTACATCTTACCAGGCTTGCACATGACCTGAATACTCTCCTCTTCTGAACACGCCTCGATCTAAAGTAAAGTCACACACCTCCCAAAGTGAGCGGTGATCTTCGCGCCAAAAGTGCAGATTTAAGGAGCAGCGACTGACGCAGGTGATGTAATTCGATATCGGGCAACCAGCCGGGAAGCGTAGGGTTGACGTAGAGACGTTTGTGTGGCCCATTAGCACGCAGGCCAGGGATCATGCAGGGCCATTTGTAGAACCTGGGCGAGGTGCAGGACACGGCGGTCTGTTGCCTGGGCGATCTGTTCACGACAACTGAAGCCGTCGGCTATAATGATGGTGTCCTTGGCAGCATCGCGCACAGCGGGCAGCAGCACCCGTTCACCGGCCTTCATAGAGATATCGTAGTGATCTTTCTCAAAGCCGAAGGCGCCAGCCATGCCACAGCAGCCGGAGTCGGGCACAGTGAAGTCCAGGCCGATCTTTGACAGGATTGCTTCTTCGCTGCCCATACCCATGATGGCTTTATGATGGCAGTGACCATGCACAAGCGCCTTGCGCTGGAGCCGGGGAAATTCGAAATGTCCTGCTTGCTTTGCAAGAAATTCGCCAAGCAGGAAGGTTTGCTGGCTGAGTCGCCTGGCTTCTGCATCGCCCGGAAAAAGGTTGACGAGTTCATCGCGGAAGACTGCAACACAGCTCGGCTCAAGTCCAACCACGGGCACGCCCTGGGTAATCTGTGGCCGCAGGGTATCGAGTATGGTTCTGAGCAGGTGTTTTGCCGTGTCAAGCATGCCGTAATCGTAAAGCGGGCGGCCACAACATAATGCCTGCTGCGGCACCTCGACGTGGTAGCCAGCAGCTTCAAGCACTTCGACTGCTGCGATAGCGGTCTCAGGATGGAAATGATTGTTGAACGTGTCAGGCCACAGGATGACCACCGGCTTTTCCAGGTTGCGCGGGCTACGCTGACGGAACCACTGCTTGAAAGTTTGAGGGGCGAACGCCGGGACCTGGCGCTGAGGAGCGATACCTGCCAGCTTCTTTGCTACGTTCCGCAGCAAGGGTGCATGGGTGAAGAAGTTTGCAACGCCCGGCATGAATGCTGCCAGCCGCGCCCACCAGTGGATCAGGCCCATAGTATAGGCGGTAAGCGGGCGCAGCCTTCCTTCATAGTAATGCGAGAGAAATTCAGCTTTGTAGGTTGCCATATCGACATTTACCGGGCAGTCACTTTTACACCCTTTGCAGGCAAAGCAGAGGTCCAGGGCCTCTTTTACTTCTTCGCTGCGCCAGCCACCCTGTAAGGGATGGCCTTCCAGCATTTCAAAGAGCAAGCGGGCACGTCCGCGCGTCGAGTGCTGCTCTTCGCGTGTGACCATGAAGCTGGGGCACATGGTGCCACCCTCGATGCGACGGCACGCGCCCACGCCGACACAGCGCAGGGTGGCACGGGAAAAACTGCCCTGGTCGTCAGGGAACCTGAAATGCGTTTTAAGCTGCGGTGGGTTGTAAGAGGTACCAAGACGCAGGTTTTCGTCCATACGATAGGGGTTCACTACCTTACCAGGGTTCATCTTGCCGTGAGGATCCCAGATGGCCTTAAATTCCTGGAAGGCTGCGACCAGTTCTGGTCCAAACATTTTTGGCAAGAGTTCGGCGCGCGCCTGGCCGTCACCGTGTTCTCCTGAGAGCGAGCCACCATAGTGTACCACCAGGTCGGCAGCATCTTCCATGAAGGAGCGGAACTTTTTGATGCCAGCGGCGGTTTCGAGGTCGAAATCGATGCGCGTATGGACGCATCCCTGGCCAAAGTGACCATAGAGATCAGCCTCATAATCATATTTAACATACAGCTTTTGAAGGTCGCGCAAATAGCTGCCCAGCTTGTCGGGAGGAACCGCTGCATCTTCCCAACCTTCCCACTTGAGCTTTTCGCCGGGCACAAAGGTGCTGGCGCCCAGCCCGGACTCACGGACCTGCCAGATCAGCCTGGCCTGTTGAGGATTATCGAAGAGCTTCATAGCGGGCGCGTGGTCTTTTTTCCCCAGTTCTTCCATCAATGCGTGGGCATGGTCAACGGCTTCCTGTTTTGTTTCGCTGCCGAACTCAACAAGGAGCCAGCCACCGCCGCCCGGCAGCAGCTTTACATTCTCGGGATGCAGGTGTTTCTTCCGCATACCCTCGATGAGGCGATTATCAAAGCCCTCTAACGCGATTGGTTTATGTGCCAGGATCTCCATGAGATGATCACAGGCGGTGTAAACGTCGGGATAGCCAAGCACCAGGAGCGTGCGCGCGGGAGGACTGTATACCAGGCGAACAGTTGCCTCCAGGACGGTGACACAGGTACTTTCTGTGCCAACCAGGGCCCGCGCCACATGGAACCCGTTTTCCGGCAAGAGTTGATCGAGGTTGTAGCCCGAGACGCGGCGAGGAATGTTGGGGAAGCGCTCCCTGATCAGACCGGCATATCTATCGCGCAGGGACTTAAGGCGAGCGTAGATCTGGCCGCGCTGGCCGCCCTCTTGAATGATGCGTTCGAGGTCCTCGTCGCTCGTCCTGCCTGCGCGCATGCGCAGGCCATCATAGGTCAGTATCTCCAGTTCTTCGACGTTATCATCCGTTTTGCCAGACATTACGGAATGGACACCGCAGGAATTATTCCCGATCATGCCGCCGAGGGTGCAGCGAGAGTGAGTAGCCGGGTCCGGGCCAAATGTGAGTTTAAAGTGTTCCGCTGCATGGCGCAGGTCATCGAGAATGGTGCCCGGCTGCACGTGCGCTAGCTTTTGCCGTGGATCTATGGAGATGACCTGGTTCATGTACTTTGACATGTCGATCACAACTGCCGCGTTGCAGCACTGCCCAGCAAGGCTCGTGCCACCACCGCGCGTAAAGATAGGCGTGCTGTAGCGGCGTGCTGCCGCTACGGTCTTAATGACATCATCCACGTCTTTGGGGATCACGATGCCTACCGGCACCTGCCGGTAATTAGAAGCATCTGTCGCGTACATTGCTCGACTGCCATTATCGAAACGCACTTCGCCACGAACGGAGGTACGCAGCTCAGCCGCCAGAGTCCCAGCAGGGTTCGAGGATTTCATCATTTTGGGTTGACCTCTTCCTCTTTCATGTCATTAGCATGCTCGCGCGTAGAGCGCTTCTTTGCCTTTTGTATTCGCCTCACGAGTGGAGAGCTATCGAGGAGTAAGACCTTTCGTTCGCTTCCCAACCGGAAAACTCGATTACAAGCATAACTGATACCAAATAAAAAAACAATCGTGTATGGAAAAATCACAGGGCTTTCCAATGCTCGCCAGCTTCCCTCTGCGAAGGCCGCCCCACCCCAGAAAATTAGGTGAGTGTGCCGTGTCGGGCTCCGCCCGACACGGCACACTCACAAAAAAAGGGGTGGGGTGGGGCCTCGCAGAGAGAATTGGAAAGCCCTGGGAAAAATCACAGTCGATGTCAGAACCGATATGGGAAACTGTTTTTACGGGATGGGAACGGAGTGATATGA
>WNGN01000392.1_pt1 | contig 37907 bp, 38 predicted proteins | sample 5400561 | NCBI WGS metagenome assembly WNGN01 (sample SAMN13153379, study PRJNA577476) | soil metagenome | isolation source: 115 cm soil or saprolite under Garry oak tree replicate 2 | place: USA:California | collected 2016-06-15 | reverse complement strand
GTGATCGTATCCTGTCTTACCCGTGAATTTCACGTTAGGCGTGTAGCGAATCTCATGCAGATCAAGCCAAGCTTGAACATCTTCAAAAAATAGACTACTGACAATGGGTGCGGCTAGATAAAAGAGATCATCAAGGGCGAGCATAGCTTGAACCAAATTGTGCTTGCGGACCGCAAAATTGTCCCGAGATGCATGCACTTCGAGCCTGTCTCCCTGGAGACGAATACCGAACCCGTTCAAGGTTGTCTTTAGTAATGCCTGTCGCTTCGCCGATTCGAGCTTGCAGCCCGAGAGCTCAAGTTCCTGCAGCACGTAACCGTCATCTGTTAGGACGTAATCACCGTTTTTCCTTTGAACATAGATTTGTAGGTAGTCGTTGTGCCGGTCAAGATAGGGGGTCGTAATTTCAACCCAGTCCTCCACCTGTCGAAGGGCAGTCTTGTCCTTGAGCCAAGCCGTGTATTGCTCAATCAGCGCGTGAATTTCGTCCATCATAGGAGGACTTTATCGATGACAGGAGGCTTCGTCACATTGCAGTAGCCCATGAAGTCTTGAAGGGTGCGCCAGTAGTCTGATAAATGAGGGAATCTTTCAGTTGGCACGGGTAATGCCCACTTGTCGGCAAACCCTTCACGATAAATGTGGAAATGCGGGCATGGAACTTCCTTTCCATCGGGATTTCGATGAGGAGGCCCTCCCAAGTCCAAGCGCACCAGCACAACAACGGCGCGGCCACGGTTCTGATGCGTGACTTTGAGCAGATCAATTCGTCCTCTGCGGACGTCCAAGAGAAACTGCTCCCGCTTATCGGGCGAGGCAAGAGGGGCTGAAATCAATTCTCCGGGAAGAGGATAGCTGTAGCGTGTGTCGCCGATATGATGCTTTTCCATTGCGATTAAGGCGTTGGCCTCAAGCTGGGTTAAATTGATCTCCGCCATGGCTGAATCCTAGCTGATGTGCTCCCGTTAATGCTGTTCATCTTCACCGATAGATTCGAAAAGGGAATCTCCATCGGCAACGAGATTACTTATACTCTCGAAGACACAAAAGCTGACAGGAGTCGCGGCTGCGCCCCGGTGATGCCTCCCGTCAGCCGAAAGCGCGAAAATCATACATACCCCTTGCGCATTTGGGGGAAGCTCGCAAAAATCTTCGCGCGCCGCAATGCGGCTCAGCACGTATTTAGGTGCGCCAGCGCAGCGTGATCGGGCCTTCCAGCGGATGCTGCATCGGCATGCCGCTCTGCTGCGACGCCAGGTACGCCGACTTCAGTTGAAAATACCAGCGCGCTTGCCGGTCTGCGTCGTCCACTAGCATCATGCGCGGCTGAACTTTCAATCCCGGCTTCTGCAGCTCGATCACGCGTTGATCCTGCGCGATGAAGCGCCTTCCAAAAAAATGAAGCAGCGGCGCCACCAGCGGGAACCAGGAAAATAGATTCCACGCCGCGCAGAAGTCCAACTGGCAGAGGTCGCGCCGGATAGGCGTGATCGTGGTGCGATTGGTGAACCAATATTTGCCGCAGCGAACCTCTTCGGTGCGCATGTTGGGGAGCACGAAATCGATTTGCGTTGTGACCGCCGCGCCATACACCTTCAGCAGTTTGTAGGGCGCGCTATTGGCCGAAGGCGTGTGCGAACTCATCCGGAATCCCTGCGGGATCGGCTCAAAAGCTTTTTGCTTCTCGCGGATACTGCGGCGGCTCCGCCACCACCACGAACGGTGCACAAACGGGCCATGAGCGGGATCCATCAGCCCGATGATGGCGGTATCCATGCTGCAATCCAACGTGGCGGAAAGATGGGCGATGCGATAGCGGCCGCTGTATTTTGGCAGTTCCGGCACCGGCGGGGGCGGGCAGCCGCCGGGCGAACGCCCTTCGGGATTGGCGAAATATGCCCACACATAGCCGTCGCGCTCTTCACACGGGAAGCTCCCCGCGTGGATGCGGTCACACTGGAGTTTGGAATCCTCGGTAATGGAAGGAACCAAGCGGCACTGGCCGGTGTGGGCTTCGAAACGCCAGCCATGGTAAGCACATTCGACGGTGTGTCCATCGTAGCGTCCAAGCGATAACGGGAAGGCCCGATGCGGGCAGACGTCGCGGAGAGCGAAAGCTTTTCCGGCGCCATCGCGCCCAAGGACCAGGGGAACTTCGAGGCGTGCGGAGGTCACCAGCCTTCGGCCACGAATTCGGTTGCTTCGCAGAACCGGATACCAAAAACCCCAGAGGAATTCGTCGTCGCCTTGCGCGGGGCTCGAGATTGCGAGTGGCAGGGTTTGTTCCATTCCAGTGTAAATCCCATGATAACCGCCGCCAGGATATACGGTCCACCACGTTGCCCAACCGCGAACCGGATGCGTCCGTGGTAATGGGCGGGTTTCTTGTGCCGCGAGGTTACGGTATCCTGTCCGGCCATGCATGACCTCAACTACTTTCGCGAGCACCTGCCGGACTTCGAGAAAATGGCCGCCCATCGCGGTGTGCGCATAGATTTCGAGGGCTTCCGTGCGCTGGATCGCGAACGGCGTGAACGCATTACCGCCACCGAGCGCCGCAAGGCCGAGCGCAATCGAGCGAGCGAAGAGATTGCCCGGCGCAAGCGGGCCGGCGAAAAAGCGGACGATCTGCTGGCAGAAATGAAACGGGCTTCCGAGGAGATCAAGCATGCGGATGAGGAGATTGCACGCTTCGATGCCCAGCTACAAGAATTCATGCTCTCGGTGCCGAACCTCCCGCATGCCTCTGCCCCGGTCGGTCAGGACGCCACGTGCAATGTCGAAGTTCGCCGCTGGGGCAGCCCTCCACAATTTGATTTTGCGCCGAAGCCGCATTGGGAAGTCGGCGAACGCGCCGGCATTCTGGATCTCGCGCGAGCAGCAAAAATATCGGGTGCGCGTTTTGCCCTTTATCGCGGGTTAGGAGCGCGGCTCGAGAGAGCCCTGGCGAATTTCTTTCTCGACGCGCACACGCGCAATGGGTATACGGAATACCTTCCGCCGTTTCTGGTGAACACGGCATCTTTGATCGGCGTCGGACAACTCCCGAAGTTTGCGGCTGAAATGTTTCGCCTGGAAGGGAGCGATCTCTGGCTCACACCCACGGCGGAAGTCGAGCTGACCAGCCTTTATCGGGACGAAACTCTCGATGCGGATCAGTTGCCCATCAAAGTCTGCGCGTGGACGGCGTGCTTTCGTTCCGAAGCGGGAGCTGCGGGCAAGGATACACGCGGCATTCTCCGGCAGCATCAATTTCAAAAAGTAGAGATGTTCAAATTCACTCGGCCCGAGCAAAGCTATGAGGAACTGGAATCACTGGTTCGCGATGCGGAATCGCTCCTGCAGAAGCTCGGACTGCATTATCGAGTCGTCTTGCTTTGCACAGGGGACATGGGCTTCGCCTCTAGCAAGACTTACGATGTTGAAGTCTGGCTGCCGTCCGCCAACGAGTTTCGCGAAATTTCATCCTGCTCGAATTGTGAAGCGTTTCAGGCACGGCGAAGCGGCATTCGGTTCAAGCCCAAGGGCGGCAAGAGTGAATTCGTACACACGTTGAACGGCTCAGGCCTGGCAGTGGGGCGCACCTGGCTGGCATTACTCGAAAATTATCAACAGGCTGACGGATCGATCCTGATTCCGGAGGCTTTGAGGCCGTATATGGGTGTCGAGCGAGTCCCACCGGGCGCGCCGCCCTAGCTCTGCGTAAGCCTAGTACAATCATGATGATAGAGGCAAATAGAGCCGCCGGCCGTGTCCTAAGTTAAACCAACCAATTCGACAGAACCTGCCAGATTCAATTGACAAGCCCTTTTGCTACTCAATACACTGCGCGCTTGTTTGGGATCAAACTGAGGATTGAGTGAACTCACTCAGCCGCATATTTCGGGCCATCCTGTGGGGGGTCGTGACCGGTGAGTTGCTATGCTTTGTGCGGCGATGGAATGCGTCTGGTGCGCGGCAGATGACCCACGGCCAGCGGCCGGAAAAGTCTTCCGCCGCAATCCGTCTGCATCGGGACCCTGTTTGCGGCACTTACGTCTCCCCGGAGATTTCATTTAAGGTAAAGAAATCGGGTCATATCACGCATTTCTGCTCCACCAATTGCCGCGACCGTTATGCCCAGCCGGCCGCACGCGCGGCAAGAACCTAGAAGAGCACGGCGCCCCAAGCGCCAAAACGAGAAGGAGATACTGGATGGGAACGGTCGCCAAAGCTATCCCGCAACCGGTGATTCCGAAAGTGGCTCCTCGCGAGGATCTCAATCCCTTCCGCATCGCTCAGATTCAATTTGATATGGCGGCGGAGTTTCTGAAAATCGACACGGGATTGCGGCAGATTCTGCGCACGCCAAAGCGGGTGATGGAGGTTTCCATTCCCATCAAGCTCGATAATGGCCAGGTGAAGGTCTTTTCCGGTTATCGCGTGCAGCACAATACCGCGCGAGGCCCGGCCAAAGGCGGCGTTCGTTACCATCCCAATCTCACGCTGGATGAAGTCAAGGCGCTTGCTTCCTGGATGACCTGGAAGACGGCGACAGTGAACATCCCGTACGGCGGCGCGAAGGGGGGCGTTATTTGCGATGCGAAGCGAATGTCACGCGGCGAATTGGAGCGCCTGACGCGGCGGTTCACTTATGAAATTTCTCCCATCTTGGGCCCCGAACGTGATATTCCGGCTCCGGACGTAGCCACTGACGCGCAAACCATGGCGTGGATGATGGATACCTATTCGACGCTGGCTGGCCAAGCCGCGCTGTGCTCGGTCACGGGCAAACCCATTTCGCTGGGCGGTTCCGAGGGCCGCGCTGACGCTACCGCGCGGGGCCTGCTTTTTGCTATCGAGGAAGCCTGCAAGCTGAAAAAGGTATCCTTGCGCGGGGCCAGCGTGGCGGTGCAGGGTTTTGGCAATGTGGGTTCCGCAGCGGCCCGCATCCTCTTTGAGAAAAAAGCAAAAATTGTGGCCCTCAGTGACACGCGGGGCGGGGTTTTTAATGCGCGCGGGATTGATCCGCTGAAAGCTTACCGGTATAAGGAACGCGCCGGAACCGTCGTCGGCATGCCCGGCGCCTCGCGCATTTCAAACGAGGACCTTTTGGCGCTCAAATGTGACATTCTCATTCCCGCGGCGTTGGAAAATGCCATAACGCTGCACAATGCCGACCAGATCAAGGCCAAAATCCTGGCCGAAGGGGCCAACGGACCTACCACACCGCATGCCGACGAGGTTTTGAACCGTAAAGGGATCTTCGTCATCCCAGACATCCTGGCCAACGCCGGCGGAGTCGCCGTCAGCTATTTTGAATGGACCCAAAATCTGCAGGGCGCGCACTGGCAGGATACGGAAGTGAACCAGAAGCTGGATCTCGTCATGCGCCGCGCCTTCAACGATGTGTACATGACTATGCGCAAACACCGCACCCACTCGCGCGCGGCCGCTTACGTGCTGGCGGTCAGCCGTGTTACGGAAGCCATGCTGGTGCGCGGCCTCTTCCCCTGAAATTTTCGGCTCGATTGCACGTACCCTACCCTTCTGCCACGCATCTTAAAAAGAGACGCGGACGGCTCTCGAGTTGGAAAAACTTTTTCATCCCACGAAAAAAACTTGCACGCGCGCGTCGAGGCGCGTAAATTCTGCTGTGCTGGTTCGTTCCGGGAGTCGGAGTGGCCGGCATTTGTGCCTGGCGCGGAGGGCACGACGCGTTGAATAATCATCATCACTTTTCTTTGCCCATTGTTTTGACAATCGCGGGATTCGATCCTTCCTGTGGCGCTGGAATCGCTGCCGATTTGAAGACTCTGTCGGCGAACAATTGTTATGGCGTCGCGGCGATCACCGCGCTCACGGTCCAGTCCACTCAGGGCGTCAAAGCCGTCCACGTGACGCCGGCGGCGACCTTGCGGGCGCAACTCGATACGCTCGCGGAGGATTTGCAGATCGCGGCGGTAAAAATTGGCATGCTGGGCAATCGCGCCAACGCCGTCGCCGTGGCTGAATTTCTGGACAAAGCAAATTTTGCGAACGTCGTGCTGGATCCCGTGGTGCAGCCGACGGCTGGCGGACCGGACTTACTCGATGCCGGCGGGGTGAAGTATCTCGCCGACGAATTAATGAAGCGTGTGTCGGTCATCACGCCAAATGTTCCGGAAGCGGCGTTGCTTGCAGGAATGGAGATCAAGGACATAGGCGATATGGAGGCTGCGGCGCGTAAGCTGGTGGAGCGCGGGGCTCGCGCCGTAGTGGTCAAAGGCGGCCACATGGATAAAGCCGTCGATCTCCTTTTCGATGGCTCCGAAGCGCTGACGCTGGGCGGCGACCACGTCCGCACAGAACACACCCACGGATCCGGTTGCACCTTCGCCTCAGCGATTGCTGCGCAGCTCGCTTTGGGACGCGGCTTGCGCGAAGCGGTGATGCTTGCGAAAGCCTATGTAGTGAAAGCCATCGAAAATGGCTTTGCCATCGGAAAAGGGCCCGGCCCCCTCGATCATTTCTACCGCGCCCATTACGAGCCGCCGCTGCGCGGGGTCCACGAAGTGCCGCAGCACGGCATGCATCCGGCAGCGGAGCCCGCCACGCGCTGAGCTTCTTCCTCGCGGGGCGTCAGCGAACTCTTCAGAGCACGTATCCCCGTTCATGGATCCCGGCGATAGACAATGCGTCCGGCGACCATGGTGATCATGGGAGCGCCGCGGAATTTGCGGCCGTCGAATGGGGTGTTGGTTGACTTGCTCGCGGATTGTTTCAAGTGAAACGTCCAGGGGTGGTCGGTGGAAAAGATCGTGAGGTCGGCCGGCTCGCCGGCCACGATCGAGCGCTTTCGTCCGAGAACGCGTGCCGGACCGGTGGTAAAGAGTTCCACCATGCGCATGAGCGACAGTTTTCCGGCATGGACCAGTTCCAAAGCCAGAGCTAATGCGGTTTCGAATCCGGTGATGCCGAAGGGGGCGCGGTCAAATTCGACCTCCTTGATGGCCGCCTCATGCGGCGCGTGGTCGGTGGCAATAGCGTCTATTGCTCCATCGGCGAGCCCCTCGATCAATGCCGAGCGGTCCTCCGCCGAGGCAAGCGGAGGATTCATCTTGAAACGCGCATCGTAGACGACGTCCTCGTCACACAGCGTGAAATGGTGCGGAGTGACCTCACAGCTCACACGCAACCCGCGCTTTTTAGCGGCACGGACCAAATCAAGGGAGACGCGCGAAGATAGGTGCGCGACGTGAAAGCGGCAGTCCGTCAATTCCGTCACCTGAATATCGCGCCCCACGGCGATGGATTCGGTAGCCGCCGGCATGCCGCGAAGACCCAGGCGCACCGATTGCCGGCCCTCACGCATAACCGCGCCGGCAAACAGCGAAGAGTCCTCACAATGATCGATTACCGGCAGATCAAGCGCGCGGCAATAGTCCATCACCTGGCGCAGCAGTCTGGCTGTGGCGATAGGATGCCCATCGTCGCTGACTGCGATAATGCCAGCCTTTTGCATGGCGCCAATTTCCGCCAGAGATTCGCCGCGGCTTCCTAGAGACGCGGCGCCGATGGGCCACACGTGCGTGCTGGCCACGGCGGCCGAGCGCTCCAGAATGGCGCGTGTGACCGAGGCGTTGTCATTGACTGGCCGCGTGTTTGGCATCGGGCATACGGCCGTGAAGCCTCCGCGTGCGGCTGCGCGCGTTCCCGTTTCGATGGTTTCGGAGCTTTCGCCGCCGGGCTCGCGCAGATGACAATGCAGGTCGATAAAACCGGGCGCAACGACCAGGCCAGCGGCATCAAGCGTCTCGCCATTTGGCGATGCAGAAGAATCTCCCGGAGCTTCCGCCGGCGCGAGGCGCGCGATGCGTTCCCCATCAATCCAAATGTTGCGCCGCGCATCGGTTCCACTGCCGGGATCGATGACTCGCCCATTCTTAATGAGCAGCATGGGCAGATCCTTTGGCTTCGTCGGTTTCCGACCCCGTTGCAAGCATGACGAAGAGCAGGGCCATGCGCACGGCGAGGCCGTTAGTGACCTGTTCCAGAACGCAAGACTGCGGGCCATCGGCTACGGCCGGATCAATTTCCAGCCCGCGAATCATCGGCCCGGGATGAAGGACAAGCGCATCCGGCCCGGCGATCTTGAGGCGTTCAGGCGTAAGCTGATAGAGCAAGATGTATTCGTCGAGCGGCAGGGCGGGTTCATGCAAGCGTTCCTGCTGGACCCGCAGAACGATGACCGCATCGGCCCCCTCGAGGGCATCTTCGATTCTGCAGGAGCGCCGCACTTGCTTGCTCAGGCATTCAAATTCCCGCGGCAACCACATAGGCGGGCCACAAAGGGTGAAACGGCAGCCGAATTTACCGAGCAGGTGGAGATTAGAACGGGCCACACGGCTGTGCAGGATGTCGCCGATGATGGTGACGTTCAGATTTTCTATACCGCCGCGGCGATCGCGGATGGTGAGGGCATCGAGCAGCGCCTGAGTAGGATGTTCGTGCGTGCCGTCGCCGGCGTTGATCACCGGAATATCCAAATGCCGGGCGACGAAATCCGCTGCTCCCGAGGAGCTGTGGCGCATGACAATGCAGTCCGGCTTCATGGCGTCGAGTGTGCGCGCCGTATCCAGCAGAGATTCCCCCTTTTTCAAGCTGGAAGACTCGGCCTGCAGGTTCATCGTGTCGGCGCCGAGGCGCGAGGCTGCGGTTGCGAAGCTGATGCGCGTCCGCGTGGAAGCCTCAAAGAAGGCCAGTGCGACCGTTTTGCCGCGCAGAGTGGCCAGTTTTTTCAGCGGATAACGTTGAAATTCCTGGAACGGCTTGGCCTCATCGAGAAGAAAAGCGATCTGCTCCGCGGTCAGGTCCTCAATGCTCAGCAGGTCGCGCAAGCGTTCTGCCACTTCGGCTCCTCACAGAGATTTGCGACGGGCGCCAGCTCGCCGCAACGCTGGCCGCTGGTTATTCCACGCGTTCGACCAGCATTACGCGTTCTTCCCGATCGGTTTCATGCAACCGGACCTCAACGATCTCATGGCTACTGGTCTGCACGGATCGGCCGACGAAGCTCGCTTCAATCGGAAGTTCGCGATGGCCTCGATCAATCAGCACCACCATGCGCACACGGCTGGGGCGGCCGAGATCGAAGAGACCGTTCATGGCTGCGCGCGCGGTCCGTCCGGTGTAGAGAACGTCGTCCACCAAGAGCACGTCCTTATCGTCCACGGGAAACGGTATTTCGCTCGAATGCAGCACAGGCTGTGAGGCGATCTTGGAGAGGTCATCGCGGTAAAGGGTGATATCCAGTGTTCCAACCGGCACTTCCACGTGCTCGATGCCTTGCATAGCGCGAGCGATCCGCTGTGCGAGAGGGACGCCCCGCCGGCGTATTCCGATGAGCGCCAGGTTCACCGTGCCGCCGCTTTTCTCCACGATTTCGTGAGCCAGGCGCTGCAACGTGCGGTCGATCTCCGTGGCGGACATCAACTGGGTTTTCTCGACGACGCGCATCCGGGCGAACATCCTAGCATAGGAGAGCGAAGGCGCGGCACCCGCCTCCCGCACGCCCAACGCACCGAACTGGGGCTTCCGCAAGGCCTTTCGGGTTTACGCGCGGGCTTCAGCCGCCAAATTTAGGTCATTTCGCATGTTAGACTAGCGCGCAGTGAACCCTCCGGCGGCAGTGGATCTCTCCGTAGAAATCGGCGCACTGCATCTCGCTAATCCCGTTATCGCCGCGAGCGGTACCTTCGGATATGCCATCGAGTTCGCCGAGCTGACCGACCTCAACCGGTTGGGAGCCATCGTCGTCAAGGGCCTCTCGCTCGAGCCCATGGAGGGCGCACCGGCGCCCCGACTAACCCCAACGCCTGCGGGCATGCTCAATGCTGTGGGCCTGCAAAACGTAGGCGTGCGGCGGTTTATTTCCGAAAAGCTGCCCGCCTTGCGATCCTACCGCACTCCGATCGTTGCTAATGTCTTCGGCCGATCTATGGAAGAATACGCCGAAGTCGTCCGGCACCTCGAAGGTGCCGAAGGCTTGGCGGCCTATGAGTTGAATATCTCGTGTCCCAACGTGGCCTGCGGCGGAATTCAGTTCGGCAGCAACGCGCAGATGGCGGCAGAGGTCGTAGCGGCGGCACGAAAAGTGAGCCGCCGGCCATTGTGGGTGAAGCTTTCGCCAAATGTGGCCGATATCGGTGCGATTGCCAAAGCGGCGGAACAGGCCGGCGGTGATGCTCTCACTGTCGCCAATACCTATCCGGCAATGAGCGTCGATTTCAGGAGCCGGAGATCACGCATCGGAAATCCAACCGGAGGACTATCTGGCCGCGCCATCAAACCGATCACTCTCCGGCTGGTTTATGAAGCTTCACGGGCGGGAGGCATACCCGTCATCGGACTGGGGGGCATTGATACGGCGGAGGATGTCCTGGAATACTTCGTCGTAGGTGCTTCGGCCGTTCAGGTGGGCACGGCAAACTTCGCGGACCCGAACTCATGCGTCCGGATCATCGCTGATCTGGAGAAGCTGTGTACTTCCGAGAACATCCATAGGATCAGAGACTTACGTGGCACATTTAACGCAGAAAGCCATTGAGCCGATGCGGGGTCGCATAATCTCCCCAGCCAGTCAAAAGCTAATCCTGGCGCTCGACTTCGGCCGCCTGAACGAGGCGCTGGACATGGCGCGCAGCTTGGCCGGCCTAGTCGGGATGTTCAAAATCAACATCCATCTATTCACGGCCGAAGGGCCGGAGGCGGTTCGCAAAATCGGCGCGCTTGGTCCCGGCATATTCCTCGATTTGAAGTACCACGATATTCCGAACACGGTTGCCGGAGCAATTTCCGCCGCAGCGGAGCTATCCGAAGTGCGGTTGTTGGATCTCCATGCGACAGGAAGCGAGGCCATGATGCAGGCGGCGGTGCAGGCGCTCGCACAGAGGGGCTCGGATCGTCCGAAACTACTGGGCATAACGATACTGACGAGTTTGAACCAAGCCGACCTGCGTCATGTGGGGATCGCCGGTACGCCCGGATCCAGAGCGCTCAGCCTCGCGCGGATTGCGAAGCGATGCGGCTTGGATGGAGTTGTGGCCTCGCCGAAAGAGGTTCGGCGGATTCGCAGCGGCTGCGGGCGCGATTTCCTGATCGTTGTGCCGGGCATTCGGCTGGCGCAAGGGGCGCCGAGCCGCGCGGATGATCAGGCGCGGATTGCTACGCCGGGGGAGGCCATTCGCGCAGGGGCCGACTATCTCGTCGTGGGCCGACCCATCACGGCGTCGGCGGACCCACCGGAAGCGGCGCGGGAGATCGCCGCAGAAATCGCCGCAGTCCTGCGGCCGGCCTGAAGGCTCTTCTGTAGCATCAGCTAAAGATTTCAGTGCAGTCGCGCTACTATGCGAAATATCGTCGTCGGCACAGCCGGTCATATCGATCATGGGAAATCCGCGCTGGTTGAGGCCCTGACCGGCACGCATCCCGACCGCCTGGAGGAAGAGAAGCGGCGAGGCATTACCCTGGATATCGGCTTTGCATTTCTCCAACTGGGCGACGTTAGCCTCGGTTTTGTTGATGTGCCGGGACACGAGCGGTTCGTGCGTAACATGCTCGCGGGCGCCAGCGGTTTCGATCTCGTGCTGCTGGTGATTGCGGCCGATGAATCGATCAAACCGCAAACGCGAGAGCATTTTGAGATTTGCAAACTGCTCGGGATTCCCCGCGGCCTGGTGGTGCTCACAAAATGCGATCTGGTTGAGCCCGAGGTCCTCGAATTAGTTCGCCTCGAAACCGAGGAATTTATCCGCGGCTCGTTTCTCGGTGGCGCCCCTATTGTTGCGGTAAGCGCAAAGACCGGCACAGGATTGGACGAGCTTCGCCGGCAACTCGCTCGGATCGCGAGCGAAACGCCTCCCAAAGACGCCTCGCGTTACTTCCGGCTGCCCATTGACCGCGCGTTTGTCATGAAGGGCTTCGGCACGGTAGTGACCGGCACACTGATCGCCGGAGAGGTGAAAGCCGAAGATGAAGTGGAGTTGTTCCCCTCGAGGCGCCGCCTGCGCGTTCGTGGTGTGCAGTCGGCCGGCCGAGTGGTGCTCGGCGCCGCAGCCGGACAGCGCACGGCATTGAATCTCGCCGGAATCGAGCACCAGGAGGTGCGCCGGGGCATGGTGCTTGCCGCGCCCAAGCGCTTTGACGCTACCGCACGGCTGGACGCGCGCATTGTCCTGCTTGCTTCGGCAAAAAAGTTGAAGAATCGCGCGCGCGTGCACTTCCACCACGGCTCGTCGGAAACGATTGCAGAGCTCCATTTATTCGGTGCGAGGGAAATGACGCCAGGGAGCACGGGCCTCGCGCAGTTGCGCCTGGCCGATAGGACGCTCGCTCTTCCGGGAGATCACTTCATCCTGCGGCAGTTCTCGCCGGTAGTCACGATCGGCGGCGGCACGGTCCTGCATATACCGCGCGGGGGGCGGCTTCGCGAGCCGGAAGCGACGAATTTTCTCGAGGTGCAGGAACGCGGCCTGGGCGGCGATCTCCTTGCGCGCGCGGCCGCCCTGGAGGCCATCATTTCTGCGAGTGGGGAGGGAAGCACCCTGGCAGAGCTGGTATTGCGTACCGGCTGGGCGGAAGAGGATCTTCGCAGGATAGTGGAAGATCTCGCGGCGGAAGGCAAATCGCGGATCGTCGCCGAACAGCCGTTGGTGGCGGTTTCGCCGTCGACTGTGGCTTCCTGTGCGAACCGGCTTTTAAGGGAAGTCGAGCGATTCCATCGCGCGAATCCCTTGGCGGAGGCAATCTCGAAGGAGGATCTGCGCACGCGCTGCGCCTCGGGTTTGCGTGCGGATATATTTCGCGCTGCGCTCGGAGACGCCGTTTCGGCGGGCAAGCTTGCGCTTGCGGGCGATTTAGTGAAGCGCGCCGGGCGTTCGATCCATCTGCAGCCGGGCGAGGCGCGCGCCAAGGAGCAGATTGAGCGAGAATTTGCGCGCGGTGGGCTCGCGGCGCCCGGAGTCGAGGCCGTGCTGACAACGCTTCCTGTTGAGATGAGCCAAGCTCAGAGGCTTTTCCAATCGCTGCTGCGCGAGCAGGTCCTGTTGAAGATCAGCAACGATGTCGTGCTTCATCACAAAGCCGTCGATCGCGTTCGGGAGTTGCTCGCAGAATACAAGAAAACGCGAGGAGAACGGCTGGCAGTTGCAGATTTCAAGGAACTTGCGGGCATTAGCCGCAAGTATGCCATCCCGCTTCTGGAATATCTGGATCGGACCGGGGTTACCCGGCGCGTTGGAGATTACCGTGTTATACTGTAGCCGTCGGGCCTTGAGCGGGGGCCGGAGTAGAAGTATCTTCAAAAACGCGTAAGAGTGGCAGCTTTAAAAGGCGAGGTTAATCATGGGTGAGTTTAGCCCGATTCACTGGCTGATCGTTTTGGCGATCATCGTAATTTTGTTTGGCGGCAGGCGCATCCCCGAGGTTATGCGCGGCATGGGCGAAGGCATCCGCAGCTTTAAAGAAGGTATGCGGGGCGATACGTCCAACAATGCGCAACAGAATCCAGCTCCGCCAGCCAATACCGCGGTTTCGAGTTCGGCTGAGAAGAAATAAGCCCGCGGACCGGCGTGCGCTTTGCTGAGTGGCCGGCCGCGCACAGGTTACCCTGCGTTTTTGCCTCTCCTACTTGGCGCCGCAGGGCGCCAGCCGAGATTGATGAGCATGTGGTAAAGCCGCGCCAGAGGTAGCCCCACCACGTTGAAGTAGCATCCCTCAATCTTTTCGATGAACCGACCGCCAATTCCCTGCACCGCATAAGCGCCTGCCTTGTCGAGCGGTTCTCCGGTCGCCACGTATTCGGCGATTTCCTTTGTCGTCAGGGCCGCAAAGCGAACTCGCGTGGATTCCGTCGCTGTCGTTTCGGCATAATCTGGAATACGGATTGCTACAACGGACGTGACCACGCGATGGGTTCTTCCGCCCAATTTCATTAGCATTTCACGCGCCGCTCTGGGAGATTGCGGCTTTCCCAGGAATTCGCCGTTCACTTCCACAATTGTGTCCGCGCCGATTACGATAGCGTCGGGTAGCTCGTTTCCGAGCCTCTCAACTACGGTATGGGCTTTGGCTTGGGCCAGGCGCCGCGTCAGAAGGCGAGCAGTTTCCCCTCGCTTGCGACGCTCGCTCACGGTCGCCTGTGCGAGCTCGAAGCGCAGGCCCGCATCGCGGAGGATTTGCGCGCGGCGCGGCGAAGCCGATGCCAGAATCAATTTCATTGCACTGCCAGTGTGAGAGGCTGTGTCAAGAATGCGGCTAAAGCGCGAGCGTCTCCTGATGCTCCCCGAAGACGCGGCGCATGGCATCGGAGATTTCGCCCACAGTGGCATAAGCCTCCACGGCCGCGAGGATCGCCGGCATGAGATTTTCCCCCGATCGGGCGCGGGATTCGACTTCGGCAATGGCTTTCGTGGCGCGTGGAGTATCGCGGCGCGCTCGGAGCGTGCGCAGGCGCTCGATCTGCTCGTGCTCGATGGCTGGGTCGATGCGCAAAATGGGAATGGGCTCCTGGCGCTCGGTGCGATAACGGTTCACGCCCACGATAATGCGTTCGTTGCGTTCCACGCTCTGCTGGTATTCGTAGGCGGCTTTTTGGATCTCGCGCTGCACATAGCCGGTTTCTATGGCCCGCAGCATGCCGCCCAACGCGTCGATACGCTGGAGGCAGGCGCGCGCGGCGGTCTCGATCTCATCGGTCAGGCGCTCGATGGCGTAGGAGCCGCCGACGGGGTCTACCGTGTTGGCCACTCCGCTTTCGTGAGCCAAAATCTGCTGGGTGCGAAGGGCGAGCCGGGCGGACTCCTCCGTAGGCAGCGCCAGCGCTTCATCGAGCGCGTTGGCGTGCAAAGATTGGCATCCGCCGAGCACGGCCGCGAGCGCCTGGATGGCTACGCGCACAATATTATTTTCCGGCTGCTGTGCCGTGAGCGACGAGCCGGCGGTCTGCGCATGGAAGCGCAACATCATCGAGCGCGGGTCGTTAGCGCCAAAGCGGTCGCGCATTAGCCGCGCCCAGAGCCGCCGCGCCGCACGGTACTTGGCGATCTCCTCGAGGAGATCGCTATGCGCATTAAAGAAAAACGAAAGCCGCGGCGCGAACTCGTCCACGCGAAGGCCTGCGGCTATTGCCGCCTCGACGTAGGCAATGCCATCGGCGAGCGCAAAGCCCACTTCCTGGGCGGCCGTCGATCCAGCTTCGCGGATGTGGTAGCCAGAGATAGAAATCGTGACCCAATTCGGCAGTTCCTCTTTGCACCAGGCGAAGACGTCGGTGACGATGCGCATCGCCGGCCCCGGCGGATAGATGTAGGTTCCGCGCGCGATGTATTCCTTGAGAATGTCGTTCTGCACGGTTCCCGAGAGCTTTTCGAGGTCTGCCCCCTGCTGCCGGGCTACGGCTGTATACAGCGCTAAAAGAATCGCCGCGGTGGAATTGATGGTCATGGAAGTGGATACTCGCGCGAGCGGAATGCCTGCAAACAGCGTCTGCATGTCTTCGAGCGAGCAGATGGCCACGCCGACTTTGCCCACCTCGCCTCGCGCGCGGGGATGGTCGGAATCAAAACCCATCTGGGTGGGCAGATCGAAGGCGACGGAGAGGCCGGTTTGGCCCTGCGCCAGCAGATAGCGATAGCGGGCGTTCGACTGGCTCGCCGTGCCGAAGCCGGCATATTGCCGCATAGTCCAGAGTTTGCCGCGGTACATCGTGGAATGAATTCCCCGGGTGTAGGGGAACTCGCCGGGAGAGCCGAGCGACGATTGCGACTCGAAATCGCTCAGATCTTCGGGCGTGTATACAGTTTTGAGCGGGATGCCGGATAAGGTCGTTCCGCTGGAGGGAGGGAAAGCAGGGTTCGGCGTGTCGCGGGAATCGGCAACTCCCGCGCGCTGTGGGCCCGGAGACGTGCGTTCGTCCTGATGTGGCATGTCATCACGAAAAGAGCGAGAGCGATCAGCGAACGCGGCGCGCGGCGCGAAATGAGGCCAAGCCGAAGAGCGCCATCACCAGGGCCATGCCTACGCTCGTCCTCCATTCCCAATTGGGCGCACGCTGCCGCCAGTAGCGCAGCGCCGCATTCGTCCAGGTCAAAGCCAGAAGGAAAAATACCGCGCCGGTGGTTTCGTGGAAGACCTGCCGAACGGCACGCCAGAGCGCGCGAAGAAAGCCGCGCGGCCTTGTGGCTGCCGGAGTGGCGCTTTCCATAAAACGATTCTAACGCAAAACGCGGGGGCAGCGCTCTTGATCACACGCGGGCGATGCAAGACTTGTATCGGCGCGCTCGAGCGCCTACAATTCCGGTAAGTAGAGTACGGGAGGGACGCACCTTGCAACTCGACGACCACCTGAAGCGCCTGCTTCGCGAGTTGGGCCATGCCATCAACGACACTGTTTCCGAGTCCGACCGGATCAGCGAAGCGATTTCGGGAGTTCGCGCCGCCGGATATGACATCGTGTTGAAACTGGATGCCACCATTGGGTTGGCGCGTCGCGAGCCGAGTGCTGGCCAGATCACATCGAACGACCGGCGCTTCCTGGAATCGCTACACATTCAGGTGGATCAGGATGTGCTTGACGAAGAGAAACACGAGGCGAAATTCGAGATCACGCCCCAGGACTTGCGCTTTCTGAAATCGCTCAAGATTTCATTCGACGAGCCAAAATAGCTAAAACTTCTCTGGCCCCCGCTGAGGCTGTTTTCAAAATGAAGGGTGGCAGATTTGGTGCTTCGCCTGCCCGCTGTCGCCGGCCGTTTTTATCCCGATGATCCCGCGGAACTCGCGCGACAGATCGCCGCGTTCGCTTCCTGCCCCGAAGAACCGCCTCGCCAGGCGATTGCTTGTGTCGTTCCCCACGCGGGCTATCGATACTCCGGCCACGTTGCCGGAGCCGTCTATGCCCGCTTGAAACTGCCGCGGCGGATTCTTCTGCTGGGGCCCCGGCATTTCCCTCGCGGGAAGGCACAAGCCATTCTTTCCGAGGGGGCCTGGCAGACGCCGCTCGGCTGCGCGGACATCGATTCGGAACTTGCCCGTGAGCTCAAAGACGCTTATCCCGAGCTCTGTGAGGACGGGGTGGCGCACCAGGTCGAGCACGCTCTGGAAGTGCAGCTTCCTTTTATTCAATGTCACTTGGCTGATTTTCGTTTCGTGCCCATCGCTCTGGGCACTAGGGATTACGCGCAATTCGAATCGCTGGGGCAGGCCATGGCCGAGGTATTGCGGCAGCATTCCGATCCTGTGCTGATGATCGCCAGCTCCGACATGAATCACTACGAATCGGATGAGGTCACGCGCCGCAAGGACCGTCTGGCGCTCGAACGCGTGCTGGCGCTCGATGCGCGCGGCCTTTTCGACATAGTGCGCCGTGAAGGCATAACCATGTGCGGTTTAGGCCCGGTGGTGAGCGTGCTCACGGCAGCGCGGCTGCTGGGCGCGACCCGAGCTCCGCTGGTGCGCTATGCCACCTCCGGCGACATCACGGGCGATCGTCAGGAAGTGGTGGGCTACGCAGGCGTCATCGTCGAGTGAGATCCAGATCGGCGCTCAATTAGCTCGGCAATATGGAAAATCAAATTTTCTGAAGTGAATTTAGGGATGCTTACTGGCAGGTTGGGGAGCCGTGCCTTCCGGTGAGGACGTCATGCGAATTCTCTCCGCGAGAGCGCGCGCGAGCTGGCGGGCCACCTCTACCACTCGCGAATCTGCGGCGATACGATCCAAGACCGGCAGGAGCCGTTCGGGTTCGGGGAGAGTATGCTGCCCCAGATCGTCCTCGAATTGATGTAGTGCATCATTTACTCCCAACCGGTCGTATTTCAGTCTTTGTTCGAGCAGCGTAAGATCGCGTTGCTGTTGAAAGAGTCCTTCGAAGATAAGCGACAGCTGCGTTGCGGAGCGATTCAGGGTGTAGTTGTAATGGGCTTCGTGCCCTTCACCGCTCTTTTCATAACGGAAGGTCTTATCGCCGAGATCGGCAATTCGCCGGTGAACATCAAGATCGAGTCCCTCAAAATCGTGCAACTCGCCCGCGAGCTCGAAAATCCTGGTTCGCACGGCGTCCCCCACCCGGAAAGGCTCAGGATCGGGATTCTCACTTAATTGCCGGATGTCGTAGCTCGCAGACCCATCTTCCCCGACCTTTATCTCGATGAATTCGGGATTGCTGCCTTTAAATACCCGGCGATAGGTGATCGTCGCGCCCCCGGCAGCACGGAGAAATACGGGGCATACCAGAACCGCCGCGAGTGAAAATATCGCGCACCAGCAGGGGGAGCTTCGGTTGGGGCGGCGGCTAGAATTCATGGTACTGAAAGGATGCCCGGAGGGGATTCGCGGTTACCCCGCCCTCGAGTCCTGGCGGCGCTCTTAGACGTCACACTGGCGCCCAGGCGCTCTTTGCCTTCGGCAATCTGAATATGGCATAGAGCGACAGCCAATGCGTCCGCTGCATCCGCTGGTTCAGGTGTCTCTGTCATGCTCAGTAACGCACGGACCATCTGTTGCACCTGTTCTTTTCCTGCATGGCCGTAGCCGGCGACGGTCGCCTTGACCTCGCGTGGAGAGTAACTGAAGGCCGGAACGCCAGCCTGCGCGGCAGCGAGAAGAACCACACCGCGAACCTCCGCGAGCCGCAAAGCCGCCTTCACATTGAGTGCGGCGAAGACCGATTCGAGTGCGACGGCCCGAGGTTGAAATTCCTGAATTAATTTGGTAATCAGCCGATGGATGTGGCACAGATGACTATTCGCCGCAACAGATAGCGGTTTTAAAGGCCGCAGGGCGCCCAAACGGAGCATCCGGCAGTGGTTCCCGTCCCGTTCGACGACCCCAAATCCCGTCGCGCCGGCGGCGGCGGGGTCGATTCCCAATACGCAATATGTGTGAGCAGTCACGCGAGTCGAGGTGCAGCTCAGGATTATGGCAGCGGTATGACGCCTGGCCAGACTTCTTCCTCCGACCGAGAGGAAGCGCTCAACCCGAAGCGATCAAGGCTGGGCGGCCATGACGGCCATCTCTTTTTCGTCGATGTCGAAGTTGGCGAAGACGTGCTGTACGTCGTCGTACTCTTCGAGCGCTTCGACGAGTTTGAGCATTTGCTGCGCCGCCGAACCCGTCAGTTTAATGTAATTCTGCGGAACCCAAGCGATCTCCGCCGATTCGGGCTTGACGCCCGTTTTGATCAGGGCCTCGCGCACGTTCTCGAACATATCGGGGGGAGTGAGCACTTCCCAGGCCGAACCATCATCGCGCAGGTCCTCTGCCCCGGCATCCAGAACGATAGAAAGCATTTTATCTTCGCCGGCCTGTTCCTTCGAGACCACGATCTGACCTTTGCGGCTGAACATCCAGCCCACCGCGCCCGTCTCGGCCAGGTTCCCGCCATGGCGGCTCATCAGGTGGCGAATCTCGCTGACCACCCGGTTGCGGTTGGTGGTGACCACCTGCACGATCATTCCCACCCCTCCCGGACCGTAGCCCTCGAAGTTTACTTCCTCATACTGTTCCCCTTCGAGTTGGCCGGCGCCTCGCTGGATGGCTCGCTCGATATTTTCATTGGGCATGTTCTCGTTCTTGGCTGCCGCAATCGCAGTGCGCAGCCTCGGATTGGAGTCGGGGTCCGCGCCGCCAACGCGTGCGGCAATGGTGATTTCGCGGATCACCTTGGTGAAGATGCGTCCTCGTTTGGCGTCTGTAGCCGCCTTCTTGTGCTTGATGGTCGCCCATTTAGAATGCCCAGACATATCTTGCCTCGCATTGGGTTTAGAGCAGTTACCGCGCGCTCGCGGCCTTCAGAAGATGATTTCGAACTGCTAGCCCTGCTTTTGCCTCGTTAGTCTAGCACACCCTATGGTCAGCCGGCATCAACATGCGTCCTGCGTAGGAAGAAATCCTGCTTCGATTTCAGAACGCGCAAACGACAATGGCTGATTCGCGGTTTCGGGGCAACGAGCCACTGGATTTTGTACGGATGGGATGCAAAAATCAATTTTCGAGGTTTTTTTCACGATGAACCCCTGCAGTGCACTCGGATGCAAAATGACGGTGCCGGTGGCCCTGGAACCCGAAAAACTCTGCATTTTGCACTTCACTATGGAAATCGAGCGGCGCTGCGCCGAGATGCGTCGTGAGACGGCCACTGGGCGCACGCCTCGCGAGCGCCAGGTGGAGATTATCAACTATGTTGGAGGGCGGGGCGAGTTGCTGGCACGCACTGCGACCAGCGGGCTGCACCTTCCGGACGAGTTGAAGGCGCGCGTCCTCAATACCTTCCTTACCCTCATGAACCTGCGAGAAAACCTCGATCGCGCCGCGCTCCGCCACCCCATTGGCCGGAGCGAAGGGCGGTGAGGGGTTCTCGAACCAGCGGAAGGGGCGCGTTTCTCTCCCCCAAAATCGCTGCCTCACGCTCCCAGGTAACGCGCGTAGATTGAACGCGCCACAGACGGGTCGCGCGTGCCTTTAATAATGGCGCGGCCATCCGCAAAGACGGTCAACTCATAGGGCGGGACCTGTAGACGTAACAGAAAATCGTTCTGCCGCACATGGCTTCCTGTCGCGGCCAGGTTGCGTCCCAGCGCAGCCAGGTCCAGGCGGCGCCGGCGTTCGTGGATCTGCACCGAATCGCGGCCGCACAGGGTGAGGCGGGGCTGTGCTTCTCCTTCCAGGTAAGAAAATTGGCGCTGCCCACAGGCGCGGCAGCCTTGTCGCCGTGGGACACGCAGCGATTGGAATCGCGCGGTCCACACGTCAAATGCGATGAGGCGTACGTCCCCCGGTTCGGACTTGCCGAGCAGAATCTTGATCGCAAAGGTAGCTTCAAGCGACGCAATGACTCCAGCTGCTGTGCCCAGCACGCCGACCGTGTCACACGTCGGCTCATTTACTCGCGTCGAGCCCTCCTCTGCAGGATCGCCGTCCTCGGCCAGACACGCCAGACAAGCACTCTCTCCAGGATGGATTGGCATGGTTAAGCCATGGCTCGATACAACCGCTGCATAAATCCAGGGAACGGATTTCTTTACCGCATAGTCATTGATCAGGAAACGCGTTTCGAAATTGTCGGTGCCGTCTAGCAACACCGCCGAATCGCTCAGAAGCTCCTCCGCGTTTGCCGGCGTTAGATCTCCGACGACGCCCCGCACCTCCACATCCGAGTTAATGCACCGGAGGCGGCGCTCAGCGGCCACTGCCTTAGGCAGCAGTTCTTGCGCGTCGGCTTCCTCGAAGAGGGTCTGCCGTTGCAGGTTAGAGGGCTCTACAAAGTCGCGGTCCACGATCCGGAGACGACCGATACCAGCTCGGACTATGAGGCTCGCAAGAGTCGAACCCAAAGCGCCGCAGCCGATAATCGTCACCGAAGAATGGCGCAGGCGCTCCTGCCCTTCCTCGCCAATCGGTCCGAAGAGGATTTGCCGGGAGTAGCGTTCTCGAAGTCTGGCGTCCATTGGTGAATTTCCGCCGCTTTTTGCAGGAGCTCGGTCGAAGCTGGGCCCTTTGTTCGCTAAGGCCCCCTTCATGATAGCGCGATTCCTCGGCGGAGCCGCTGAGCACCACGCTGGTACGGAAGTCTCTGAGAGGCAACGCGCTTGTGCTAACCTTTTCTTTTATAGTGGCGAATGATTCCGAATCGTCCCTGGGCGGCTCTTCTCTTGCTGGCCGGTATCGGGCTGGGCTGCGTGGCCGTTGCCGTGGCCCAGGCGCAAACGGCGCCATCGCCACCAGCGCAACTCGACGGCCGACGGGTGGTTGCCATTCGAATTGTGGATCAGTCCGGCGAAGTCCTTGACGAAAACGCCAGCGGTCTTCCGCTTCGCCTAAATCAGCCTTTTACGCTGGACGTTGAGCGCGAAAGCCTGCGCCAGCTTTACCGTACAGGGCGATATGCTGATATTGTGGCCCAGGTCACGAACCGCCCCGAAGGTTTGCAATTGGATTTTGTGGTGCGGCGGAACTTCTTTATTAACGCTGTCAGGGTTAACGGACTTCACGAGCCTCCGAGCGATGCTGTGGCGATTTCTTCGATGCGCCTGGGACTCGGCGAGCCCTTCCGTGAGTCCGATATGGCCGCTGCATTGGACCGTTTGAAGAGCGCCCTGGAAGACGAAGGCCTGTATCAGGCAAAACTCACGTACCATCTGGTGCCTCATCCCCAGACCCAGCAGATGGACATGATCGTGAACGTAGTCCCGGGCGAGCGTGCTGCCGTCGGCACAGTCAACCTGATCAATGAGTCCCCTTTCAGCGATGCGGGGATTCGGGATCACCTGAAACTCAAGCCCAAAACGAAGGTGACCTCAGAGGCGCTGGAGCGAAGTGTCGAAAACGGCCGCAAGTGGCTGATCGGGCGGGGCTATCTAGGCGCAAGGGTTTCCGTGGTGCGCGGCGCATACGAGTCGGATACAAATCAGGTGGCGCTCCAAGCATCGGTCTTCGCGCAACTTAGAGTGCGCGTTCAGGTACTAGGGGCGAAGATTTCCGCAAGCACCCTGCGATCCCTCCTTCCGATTTATGAGGAGGGCGCAGTCGACGAAGATCTGCTTCAGGAAGGGCGGCGCAACCTTCGCGATTACCTGCAACGGCAAGGCTATTTCGACGCGGAAGTCAATTACACAACTTCGGAGGATCCTGCGGAAGGCCAGCAAGGCAGCACGGAAGTGATCACCTACCGCGTGGAATTGGGTTCGCATCATCGCCTCACAGGCGTGGCGTTTTCGGGAAATCACTACTTTCGCGATGATCTGCTGCGCGGCCGCATTCGCATCCAGCCCGCCGCTTTTGCCTCTCCCGGACGGTTCAGTTCCGGACAGCTCAGCAGTGATGTGGCTTCGCTTATCGAGCTTTACCAATCCAACGGTTTCCGCCAAGTACAGGTGAGCAGCGATTTGATGGACAATTATCACGGTCATAGCGGCGACCTCTTCGTTACCTTCCGCATCCAGGAAGGTTTGCAGACGCGCATTGCCAGGCTGACCCTCGAGGGCAACCACGCGCTGAGCAATGACGAGCTTTCGAAAGTGATCGGTTCGACGGCGGGACAGCCTTATTCCGATCTAAATGTCGCCGGCGACCGCGATAACGTTCTGGCCCTCTACTACGACCAAGGCTTTCCCAATGCCCAATTTCGTGCCAGCGTCGGTAATCTGCCCGTACAGGCCGGAGAGGGACCGCGCGTGAATCTCACGTACCAAATTGAAGAAGGCCCGCAAATTCGTGTGGCGCAGGTACTCGTGGGCGGTTATGAACACACGCATCCGAGCGTCATCGTTCGCGAAATCCAACTGCACTCCGGCGGTCCTTTAAGTGAAAGCGCTGTCGTGGAAACACAACGCCGTCTGTACAACCTGGGAATCTTCAGCCGCGTGGCCATCGCTCCGCAGAATCCGGAGGGCAGCGACACGTCGAAGACCATAGACGTACTCGTAGACGAGGCGCGGCGATACACTATCGGTTACGGTCTGGGTTTGGAAGCTCAGCGGCTAGGTACGGCCAGTAATGGCCCGGTGGCCGAGCCCCTGTACTTCAGCCCGCGCGGCACGGTTGAGTTCAGCAAGCTCAATCTCACCGGCCGCGCCGATTCGCTTTCCTTCAAAGCACGAGCCAGCACGCTGCAAGGCCGCGCGCTGCTGACCTATAGCTCCTCGAACCATTTTCTTCTTCCCACGCTGAGTTTTCAGCTCACCGGCACTTACCTCAAAGCGCGCGACGTCCAGACCTTCACGTCGACGCGCGAAGAAGGTTCGGCGCAGTTGACCGATCGCCGTTCGCCTTTTATTGCTCTGCTTTATCGGTTCGTCTACCGGCGCGTGCAGGCGACCGATCTACAGGTCGCCCCGGAGGAAATACCCCTGTTCAGCGCACCGACGCGGGTCTCTTTCTTCAGCTTCACCTGGGTGCGCGATCGCCGGGATAATGCCGCCGATCCGACAGCGGGAAGTTTCAATACTTTTGACGTCGACCTCGCCAGCACGGCGATTAGCTCCGCCGCCTCTTTTCTCCGCGCCACATACCAGAACTCCACCTACACGCATCTGGGGTCGCGCCTGGTGTTTGCGCGTTCGACACGCATTGGCACGGAGAAACCTTTCGCCGGCTCAACCGAATCGGATATTCCATTGCCTGAGCGCTTCTTCGCTGGCGGCGGCACCACGTTACGCGGCTTCGGCCTCAATCAGGCCGGTCCGCGCGATCCGGTGACCGGCTTCCCGGTTGGCGGATTGGGTATGGTCATCTTCAATCAGCAACTGCAATTTCCGATGCGGCTTCCGCTGATCGGCAGCCGCGCCAGCGGTGGATTTTTCTATGATGCTGGAAACGTGTTCAGCAGCCTTTCGAAGTTTACGCTCCGCACGGCGCCGCCGCAGGCCACGTTGAATCCGGCCCAGGCCACTGTATGTCTTACGAACTGCACCAATGAGCTGAATTATTTTTCGCATACGGTGGGATTTGAGATTCGCTATCACACTCCGGTGGGGCCCGTGAGCATCGATCTGGCCTATCAGCTCAATCCGGCGAATTTTGTGGTTCCGGTGAACACAGCGGCGCCGAATGGTCCTGTGACCATTTCGCGGCTGCCCGCGTTTCAATTTTTCGTGAATTTGGGGTCCACGTTCTGATGCGCATCGTGTCTCGTCTAGCACCCGGGTTTTGCCTCGCCGCGTTCGCTATAGGAACAGCAGCTGCCGCTCCGCGCCCGCAGGCGCACATCGTTGACGGCATCGTGGCGCACATCGAGGACGACATCATCACTCTGAGTGAGATTGGCGAACTGGCTGCTTACCAACAGCTCTTCGAGGGCCGTTCTCAAAGCAATGAGGAGTTGCGTTCAGAGCTGATCGAGCAATGGGTCGTAAATAATGAGGCGACCACAGCGCGGTTTCCCTTGCCGGCCGAGACGGAAGTGGATCGGGAAGTCGCCCGGGTCGAGAATAGCTTCCCCAACGCTGCCTATCAACAACGCCTTGCCGCGGTCGGGCTCACGCCCGAGAGGCTACGCCGCATCATCACGCGGCAAATCTATTTGGCGCGCTATCTCGATTACAAATTCCGCTCCTCCGTTCAAGCGAATGACGCCGCCATCGCAAGCTATTATCGCGATCACCTTCTGCCAGAACTACAGGCAAAAGGCCAGCAAGCGCCTCCCCTGGCGGATGTAAGCGCTCAAATACGCGAGCTGCTGATCGAGCAGGGCGTCAACGACCGCACGGCGGCCTGGTTTGAGGAAACCAAATCGCGCCTCAGGATCGAACTCGAGCCGATGGATGCCCCCTCCCTCGGCACACCCGGTGATAAGCCATGACCGGAACCGGAACAAGGCGAAAATGGAAGCGCTGGGTTTTGGGCATTGGCCTGGTGATTGTGGCTTTGCCCCTAATTCCTATGGTGATTCTCTCGAGCGGCGCCGCGGATAATTATATTCGCCGGACGATTGTCACACAGATTGAAAAATTGACTTCCGGCAGCGCCGAACTTGCGGCGTTTCATTTTAGCCCTTGGCGGCTGCGGGTCACCCTCAATGACTTCACGGTTCACGGTCGCGAACCCCAGGGCACGCCACCATTTTTCCATGCCGATCGGCTCGAGGTGGGTCTGCGTATCGATTCCGTGTGGGGACGCAGGGTTTCCCTGGGCGATGTAAAAGTCAGCCATCCGGTATTGCACGTTCGCGTGGAGCGCAATGGCTCGATCAATGTGCCGATAGCGCAGCGGCCTGCGCAAGCAAAACCCCTGCGCGAACGTATTTTCGAAGTGGTGGCGCGCCGACTGCGCCTGGAAGACGGCGAGATGCTATTTAACGACGTACGTGTCCCTCTGGTAGCCGAAGGCGGGCGCTTTGAGTTTTCTGTTGACTATGCCGAACTCGATGCAAAGCCCGTGTACCTGGGCCAATTTCGCTGGCAAGAAATGGAACTCGTGGCCCGCCGTTATCTTCCATTTAATTCGGATTTATCTCTGCGTTTTACGCTGGAGCCGGATTCTTTATCGGTCACACAACTGCTTTGGAAGGCGCCGCACACCTCGATTGACGCTCAACTCTCGAATTCCAGCTTTGCACACTCGAACTGGGCGTTTCGCTATCGCGGTCATCTCGACTTCGAAGATATTCGCACCATCCTGCGCAAACCCAACAGCCCAGCCGGCGAGGTCGATTTCTCCGGCAATGGCCATTTTGTAGAGGGTCGCCTAGCGGTGACCGGAAATTACTCTGCGGCGGATATTGCCATGCCCTATGCCTGGTTCCACAGCACTGGAATCAGTTCCCGCGGTAGTTACCGGGCAGACCGCGTCGCTCTCGAAGTTCCCGATTTCTCCGCCCAGGCGCTTGGCGGGGCGATTGACGGTCAGGTTCATCTCGATTTTCCCGGGCTTCGTTTTCGCGTGAACGCCCATGCGCACGACATGGACCTCGCCACGCTGCTGGCAGCCGTGAGCAATGACCATCTGCCTGTGGCCCCCCTGCATTGGGGCGGTATCGCCGACGTGCATGCGGTCACTACCTGGGCGGCAGATTTCAAGAACCTGGATTCGCGTGGCATTTCACTTTGGGTTCCGCGGCGGCAGTTGCCGGCCAGCCAGATTCCCGTCACGGCAAGCCTCGATTATCACTACAGCATGGCCGGACGTGACGTGGTGCTGAATGCCAGCCATATCGACACGCCCTCGAGCAACGTGCAGTTCAGCGGAACGCTCGCGGCAGAGGCTTCCAAGCTCGACGCAACGTTTGACTCCCAGGACCTGGTTCCCTGGGATGATTTCATCAATCGCATCAGAGGCAAAAACGCCGAGCCTAAAGTCATTGCCGGGCGTTTTCATTGGCAGGGGCACCTAACCGGACCGCTCGCGCGGCCCACGTTCAGTGGACACGTGATCGGCGCAAATGCCCGTTACGACAAGCTCTCCTGGGACGAAATCGAAGGCGACATGGCCTATTCGCCCCAGGGGTTCAGCTTCACCCGGGCGAACGTGCGCCGCGACCGCTCCTCGGCTCAACTCGAGCTATCGTTGATGTTGGATAACTGGAGTTTTCGCCCCGAGAACTCCTGGCAGTTGGATGCCACGCTCGTGCGCACCGATAGCGACGGATTGCAAGCGCTGCTCGGATACTCCTATCCCGTGCACGGCTTGCTGAGCGGAACGTTTCATGGCCGCGGAACGCATGCCAGTCCGGAGCTAACCGGCCTATTTGACGTGGTTGATCCTCAGGCCTGGGGCTGGCGTTTCGATCGAGCGCGAGGTGAAATCACGCTCCATCACGGCGAAGTGCGCATCGCCAACGCGGAATTGCGCCTGCTGCCGCTGGCGGTCAGCAGCGCGAATCCGCCGGCCCCCGGCCTGCTGACTGGAAATTTCACTTACCACACCGGTGACGGTCAGGCCATTTTCGATCTAACCGGTGCCGGGCTCCCGCTCGAGGGTGTTACCCGCATCCAGACACCACGCCTGCCGGTCGGAGGCAACATCAGTTTTCACTTGAGCGGGCAAGGGCCGCTCTTCGCGCCCAGGCTGGATGGTTCTCTGCGTCTAATAGATCTAAAGCTCAGAAATGAGGTGATTGGCAGTTTCGACGCGAAGGTCGCCTCCGATGGCACGAAGCTCGGTTTACAAGTCGATTCGGCCATTTCCACGGGAGAATTGCACGGTAATGTGGACGTATCGTTCACCGGCGCATATCCTCTGACCGGCCAGGTCACAGTTTCGCAGCTCGATCTCGATCCTCTGATCATCAGTGCCCTGCATCTGAGCGGACTCACCGGCCACAGCCAGGTCGTCGGTGCATTTGGCATCTCTGGCGCGCTTTTGGAGCCCGATACGATTTCCGTGGATGCCAATCTGACGCAGGTCTCACTGGACTACGAATATATCAAGTTGCAGAACCAAGGTCCCGTGCAGCTCCGGTATGGCAATCATGAGGTCCAGGTGCGTCAGGCAAATTTGCGCGGCGTGGACACAGACTTCCGCATCGGCGGTTTCGCGCGATTCGCCGCCGATCGCGCCTTGGATATGCGTATCGCCGGAGCCGCCAATCTGAGGCTGTTCAGCGGATTCGTGCCCAATCTGGATGTCCGCGGCCCGGCGGACGTGGACGCCACAATTGCCGGAACTCTGTCGAGCCCCCGCATCACCGGCCGCGTGCATGTGCAGAATGCCTCGGCGCGTTACGGAGATTTTCCCGCCGGCCTGAGCCAACTTGCCGGTGATTTCATTTTCGATACCAGCCGCATTGCATTTAACAACGTCGAATCGGAGACCGGAGGCGGACGTCTCCTGCTTTCTGGCTCGCTAACCTATGGCAATGGACCCGTGAGCTACGATCTGACGGCACGCACCGAGCAGGTACGCGTTCGCTATCCCGTGGGTACGAGTTGGCTGGCCGGCGGCGATCTGCGTTTGCTGGGCACGGCCCAGGCGGCGACTCTCTCTGGCCATGTCACCGTTGATCGCCTGCTGATGTCGCCGGGCTTCGATATTACGTCTTTGATCGCCTCCTCCACAGAGACCACCAGCGGGCCCCGGACAACCTCGCCCTTCTTGCGTAACTTGCAGTTTGACGTGCAAGCGGACACCACCCCCGCGGCCGTGCTGGAATGGTCCAGCGGCAGATTTCAGAGCGAAGCCAACGTGCGTGTGCGCGGCACTTGGGACCACCCCATCCTCCTCGGAAATGTTCACCTGCTGAGCGGGGAGATGAGCATGCGGGGCAATCAATACCGTCTGACGCGCGGGGATCTGAATTTCGCCAATCCCTTTCGCGCCGATCCCGTGCTCAACGTCGAAGTCGCCACCACCATCCAGCAATATGAGGTCACCGTGGATTTCACGGGCCCGGCCAGCCATCTCACTATGGCTTACCGCTCAGATCCGCCGCTGCCTTCGAGCGACATCATCACGCTGCTGGCTCTTGGACAGACCGGCGAGGAGAGCATGCTTCGGGGTGGCGCTGCGGCGGTACAGACTCCGCAGCTCGGCGCCACTACGCTGCTTTCCGAGGCCATCTCTTCTCAGTTGGGCGGCCGTGTGCAACGCCTATTTGGGGTCCGCCGTTTCAGTGTCGATCCCGACTATATCGCCGCCACCAGCGCCACGCAGAATCCTGGTGCGCGCGTCACCATCGCGGAGCAGTTTTCACGCAACCTCGTCATTACTTACAGCACCGATGTGACTTCCACTCAGCAGCAGGTGATTCAGATCGAATATACCGTGCGGCCCGATGTTTCCGTGGTGGCCTTGCGCGACGAAAACGGTACCTTCGGCATCGACGTCGTCCGCAGGCAGCGATTCAAGTAGCGCGCAGGGGGCTCCGTGTCTAGTTCGGACGACGGTTCCACCCGCGGCAATGGCTTCCATCCCGCGGCACCTCCCGCTGCGCAAATGGATCCAGTATTGCTTCGCCGCGAGATGGTCGAGCGGCAGCTTCTCAAAAGAGGCATCCGGGATGAGCGCGTCGTCGCAGCCATGCTCAGCGTGCCGCGCCATGAATTTGTTCCCGCGGGACTGGCCGGCGAAGCCTATAGTGATCGTCCGCTTCCCATTGGCCATGATCAAACGATATCGCAGCCCTTCATGGTCGCGGCGATGACTGAGGCATTGCAGCTCTCGGGCAGCGAACGCGTGCTGGAGATTGGCGCGGGCTCCGGTTACCAAGCCGCTGTGCTATCGCTCCTGGCGCGTGAAGTCCACACCGTCGAGATGCACGAAGATCTCGCCGTAAACACTCGTGAGCGGCTGCAGCGGCTCGGCTATGGCAACGTGCAGGTGCACGTCGGCGATGGAACACTCGGATGGCCGGACCAGGCTCCATTTGAGGCCATTGTGGTCACCGCGGCAGCGCCCGAGATTCCGCCGCCGCTCGGGGCGCAGCTCGCAGACGGCGGACGTCTGATTGTTCCGGTGGGGACCGCGGAAGAGCAGCGGCTCTTGCGCGTGGAGAAGCGCGACAACGTGCTCTTGAAGCGGCCGCTTTATCACTGCCGTTTTGTTCCTCTCATCGGGCAGTATGGCTGGAAACCCAAAGACAGTTGACGCCTGACTTCGACTCTATCTTGCAAAGAAGTTGACAAGGCCCGACCTGCGCGTATCCTCGACTGCATGACTCCGGCGGAACCTGCCCGCTCCACGCGCCCCGTCCTGGTTCCGCTCGAAGACCGTGCGGCGGATAACCTCCGCTTCATTCGCGAAACGATGGAGCGCGCGGGCTCGTTCACCGCTGTTCCAGGCTGGGGCGGCGCCGCAATCGGCTTCACCGCACTCGCCGCGGCCGCCATTGCCTCACATCAACCTACCGCGGCTCGCTGGATTCTCATATGGCTCGTGGAAGCGGGCCTGGCTATGGTGCTTGCCGTGCTTACTGTCGCTCAGAAGGCCCATGCTGCCCGCATGCCGCTCTTCTCCGGCCCGGGCCGCAAATTCGCGCTCAGTTTCGCCCCGCCGATGGTCGTTGGCGCGTTGTTGACCGCGGCGCTTTATCGCGATGGTGATCTCCGCCTGCTGCCGGGGATGTGGTTGCTACTGTACGGCACGGCCGTAGTCAGTGGCGGTTCTTTTTCTGTGCGCGTAGTTCCAATGATGGGCGTGTGCTTTATTGCCCTGGGCGCCGCGGCCCTCGTTTCGCCCGCCTCCTGGGGCAACGGTTACATGATCGCCGGTTTTGGGGGTTTGCAAATCCTCTTCGGATTGATCATCGCCCAGAAGTACGGCGGCTGAGTGCACGTGCGAGATTGCGCCTGGTTTTGGGAGGCCACGTGAGAGCTAAGCTGGGAAGCGCGACGGTAGAACGCATTTCCAAATCCCGTCCTCAGGAGCCGCGCCTCGCCGCGCTCCGCGGTCGGGCTCAGGAGGCCGTCGCGCCCGGGCTCAACCGGCTGATCCACGAGCGCATGCGGCTGGGAATTGTCAGCGCCCTGGCGGTGAATCCTTCGCTCACTTTCAACGAATTGAAAGCTTTGCTCAGGACCACGGACGGAAATCTCTCCGTACACGCCCGCAAGCTCGAGGAAGCTGCTTATATCAATTGCACCAAGATGTTTGACGGTCGGCTGCCCAAAACCAAGTACCGCCTCACGGCGGCAGGCCGGCGCGCTTTCGAGCGTTATCTCGATCACATGGAATCTCTCATTCGCGCTGCTCGGGAGAAGTGACCGCGTCCGCGCAGACCATGTATTTTCACACTCCATGAGACGGGGTCATTCCGCGCGTAGACAGGGACCTGTTTGAGAGCGAGCGTAACGCTTTACGCTCCTGCTCGAGCGCGGCTCATGGCAAAGGCCGTGTGCAACACTCGTGTCGCCGCGGGCGTAAGCGCGTAACTCGCCAGTTCTTTCTCGGCCACAAAGGCCAGATCGCTGACCTCTGCACTGATCGCCGGCTCCCCGGAAACGCGCTCGCATAAGTAATCAAGAATGACGTAGTGGTAGCGCGGACGCGGGCGCACCCCCAAAGTTCGGGTAACTTCCTGGGAGGAGGGCGGAACGCACGCGGCGTCTGGCCCGGAGTGGATTTCCTCGGAATCCGAAAAAATGCGCTCCAGGGCTTCGATCAGTGCGACCACCCGCACAGTCAGCCCAGTCTCTTCCAGAATCTCCCGTTCCACGGCGCCGGTGAGCGTTTCACCGACTTCCAGCAATCCTCCCGGAATGGTCCATTCGCCCAGCGCTGGTTCCCTTGCGCGGCGCACCAGCAGGGCGCGATCCTGGTCAATCACCACGCCGCCCACGCCCACCAGCGGCCACTCGGGAAACTCACGTTTGCTCATGAACTCGGGCGGCTCCCCCCTTGACTCGCCTGCGTAATATAATACGCTTGCGTGAGAGGGCCATGCTTGGCCAGGGGGGGTCGGCTGTGGTGCGCTGCCCGAAATGCGCCGTCGAGATTGATCTCGATGAAGATGAAGTGGAAGAGGGCGAGATTCTGAATTGTCCGGAGTGTGGAGCCGAGCTGGAAGTTGTGCAGACCCATCCGGTGCATCTGAACGTCATCTCCGAAGACGAAGAAGAGGAAGAGGCGGAAAAAGAAGGAGACGACGGTGATATGCGCGACGGAGTCTTGGAAGACGAGGAGGAAGACTTCGAGGAGTGACTCTTTGGCTGCCGGCCAGCATCTCTTCCCTTAGCCTATGCCATCTTACAGTCAGCGGTCAGAATCGGTTCGCTGGCAGTGTCCGCTTTCACCAAGCAAGAGTGATCGAGTGCTCCAGGCGGAAAGGAACACGATGAGATCAGCCAAGCTTGTGGAATCTGCCCCACGGCGGGAGGCGAATTTTTGCCTCTTGGGAGGACTCTTCTTTTTAGCGCTGCTGGCCATTCCGGCGTGGACCCAGCAATCCGAATTGCGCACCGTTCGCGGAGCCGTGCTGGACAAGGCCGAGAATCCGGTGGCTTCGGCGGTTGTGTATCTGAAAAACGTCCGCACCCTGGCCGTAAAGACCTATATCTCCGATAAATTTGGCGAGTATCGCTTCAGCGGCCTCGATCCGAACGTCGATTACGAGGTGCACGCTGAAACCGAGAACATGACTTCGAATACGCGTACTGTCTCCAGTTTTGACGGCCGCAAAGACATCGTGATTTCGCTCAAGCTGGACAAAGAGAAGAAGAAAACATAAATCCGCCCGCACCCACTCGCCTGTTTATCTCGGAGCGGCCCTCGTTCCTCCTATTCTCACGCGTGCGATTCTGCACCGGCCTTCAGTTTTCCAAAATGACTTCAGCCAGCGCGAAATTGCCGGTATGCGTGATGCTCAAGCTGATCTGTCGCGCGCCCAAGCGCTCGGCGTGTTCGCGGGCCACGCCATGAAAAATAATGGTCGGACGGCCGCCGGGCTGGCGCATCACTTCAATATCGCGCCAGCGCACTCCTTTGCCCCAACCGGTGCCAAGAGCCTTCATCGCCGCTTCCTTCGCGGCAAAGCGTCCTGCATAGCGCTCCACGGGATCACGATGACGTTCGCAGTATGCGATCTCGGCCGGAGTAAAGATGCGTTCCAGGAAAATTCGGCCGTGGCGCTTGATCGCGTCGCCCAATCGAGTAATCTCCTCCATGTCCACCCCCAAGCCGACAATCACGTCGCCTATGCCTCCTCGTTGCGCCCGGCGGTAACAAACGCATTACCAGCGGCAGCGGATTATACCGCCCCGCTCTGCGTTTTTTGCGGGCTCCATCGCCTCGCTCTCGAGACAGGTGGGCTGGGCATAGTAATGTCGCGCATGGTGGTCAGGAGCAATACAGGCGCCTTAGTACAGTGGAGGCGACCATAATGCCGAGCGCGCATTCCACCCGGCGGCAAGCCCGCAAAGCCGCCGCCGCAAGCGTCATCGAGTATGGTTGGGCTCTGCGCCGCATTTCGGGCCTGGAGATTCTCACCGCTGAGATTTTCCACTCGGTTCCGTGGCTTGTCCACGGCTTCAGCACCCGAAAGGGCGGAGCAAGCCGGCTCAATGGAGTTGCGGCGCTTAATTTGTCCTTCACCGACTGGGATTCGCGCGAAGCGGTTACCCAAAATCGCGGCGCCTTCGTGCGTGCGATCTTGGCCCAGAAATCAGCCTCAAAATTGGGCGCGAAAATCGGAATCGAGGAATCCCTGATCACTCTCCGCCAGATCCATTCCGACGTCGTGCATGTTTGCTCGAAAGCTCCTGCTCGCGCCACGCAGGGCGACGCCGCATTGTGCGTCAAAGCCGGCTTGCTCCTTGGAATCCAGACTGCCGACTGTATCCCGATCTTATTGGCCGATCCGCGCCGGCGTGTTATCGGCGCGGTACATGCCGGATGGCGCGGCACGCTGGCGCGGGTCGTCGCCAAAGCGCTCGGCAGAATGCGCCTTGAGTTCGGGTCCCAGCCCGTAGACGTAATCGCCGCGCTCGGGCCGGCGATTGGCCCGTGCTGCTATGAAGTCGGCCCGGAAGTCGCGCAGGCTTTTTCCGCGCAATTCGCGCAGGCCGCGGAATGGTTCGAGGGACCGTTTGAGCGCCTCGCCACCGGCGAGGATCCGAACCCCCTTCCTTGGCTCACCATGATTCCGCCGGGCCACGAGCCGCCGCGCGAACGCGTTTGGCTTGATCTGCGTGCTGCCAATCGCTGGCAGCTCGTAGACGCCGGTGTTGACCCGCGGAATATTGCCGTGAGCGCGCTCTGCACCGGCTGCCGAACCGACCTGTTCTTCAGTTATCGAAAAGAAGGAGCCGGCACGGGACGGATGATGAGCGCCATCGGAATGTGCGCGAATTCGCGCTAGGCGGCGGGCCCAGGCCCAGGAACCGGTGCGATTGCGGAGACCACGGAGCCGGCTTCGCTGAGCGCGAGCTGGCCGCAGGCCGCGCGGACATCCTGCCCTCGTGAATAACGTACAAACGTGGGAACGCCCTTCGCGGTGAGGACGTCGCGAAATTCGTTTACTCGTTCTGCAGCCGGCGGGCGGTAGGGCAGTTCACCGGGATTCCAGGGAATGAGATTGATCTTGGCGCGCAAACCAACGAGGAGCCGTGCCACGCGGCGGGCATCCTCCGGCGAATCGTTGAAGCCGCCCAGGAGCACGTATTCAAACGTGAGCCGCTCCCACGGCCGCAAGGGATATTTTCGGCAAACCGCCAGCAGCGCTGCGAGCGGATATCTTCGATTGATCGGCATGATGGCATCGCGCTCTGCGTCGGTCGAGGCGTTGAGAGAAATCGCGAGCTTGGGTCGGACCTTTTCGTGGGCCAGGCGCTCGATTCCCGGCAGGATTCCGCTGGTCGAAAGTGTGACGTGCCTCGGAGCAAGCGCCATCCCGTTCGGGTCAAGCATGATGCGCAGCGCTGCCATGACGGGTTCGTAGTTCAATAGGGGTTCGCCCTGGCCCATGAGCACGACGTTGGTGCGCGGCGTGAGCGATTCCCGATGATCTTCGAGTGCCATGAGAACCTGGGCCAGAATTTCCCCGGCCGTGACATTGCGCACGAGTCCGAGCTGTGCCGTCAGGCAGAAGTGGCAATCCACTGCGCATCCCGCTTGCGTCGAAATACAAATCGTCTGGCGGCCATCCGAGGGCATGAAGACAGCTTCCACACGCGCAGGCGCTTCGCTGCCGTGCTGCGTCGCACTCGCATCGCCAAGCGTTAGCAGATAACGCAGCGAGCCGTCGCTCGAAGGAAAACGCTGCGAAATCTTCGGCATGCCGATGCGGAAATCATTCGCGAGGCGCTGGCGAAGCGAGGCAGGAAGATTGCTCATGGACGCAAAATTGAGACGCCGCTCGGCATAAAGCGCGTGATAAAGCTGGGAGCCACGATAGGCAGGCCCGCCCATTTCCGCCATCCAGGCGCGCAAATCGTCGCGGGATCGTCCCAGCAGGTCGCGCTTGGGAGCCGCCGATCGAAGCTCCGAAGCGAAATTTTGCGAGCCGGCATCCCTAGAGTTTTCTAATGACTGAGGCATGGAGATTCCGCTTCTGAATTTCATCTTAGCATGCGCGAGTGCAGGGATCGCAGGATGACGGATTGTCCACATATTTTCACTCCCGCCGGCAATGCGGAATAGTTTTTCGGTTCCGACTGTGCCATTATTTTAGAAACGATGAAGCAGGCCGGAATTTCCATCGAAAGAGAAGCCCTGCCCAATGGCTTGGTCCTGGTGGCCGAGCATATGCCGCACATGCGCTCGGTGGCCATCGGTATTTGGGTGCGCGCCGGTTCGCGCGGGGAGCCCTCGGGCCTTAATGGAATCGCCCATTTCATCGAGCACATGGTCTTCAAAGGCACTTCCCGGCGCACCGCTGAACAGATCGCCCGGGAGATGGATTCCGTGGGAGGTTTGCTCGACGCCTTCACCTCAAAGGAGATGGTCAGCTTCAATGCCAAGGTGCTGGACGAAAATCTGCCCATCGCTTTTGACGTGCTCTCGGACCTGGTGCTGGGCCCCGTCTTTGCTGAAGACGACATTACCAAGGAAAAGCAGGTCATCCTCGAAGAGATCCGCATGGAGGACGACAATCCCGAATCGCTGGCGCACGAAATGCTCACGCAGAGCTTTTGGCGCGGGCATCCGTTGGGTGCGCCCATACTCGGGACACGCGCCACGGTGCGCCGCTTTACGCGCAACTCCATCGTGAACTGCTTCGAACGCTGGTATACGCCGGCGAACACGGTGATCACTGCTGCCGGCAATATCCATATCGAAGACCTCTTGAAGCTTGTGGATAAGCCTTTCGCCAGTCTCAAAGGCAAGCCGCAGACGTCTCCCAACAGCCGAACCGCTCCGCACACGCATGCGCGCCTGATCACGCGCAATAAACCTGCGCTCGAGCAAGCCCACATCACACTGGCTGTGCCCTCTTATCCCCTTGCGCATCCCCGCCGTTATGCGGCTTCGGTGTTGAATAATATTCTCGGCGGCAGCATGTCTTCGCGGCTATTCCAAAATATCCGCGAACGCCAGGGACTGGCCTACGCCGTCTTCAGTGAGCTCAATCCTTATTCCGACGCGGGAATGCTTTCGGTTTATGCCGGCACCAGCCGCAGTACGACTGAACGTGTGCTGCGCTCGATCGCCGGCGAATTTGCGCGCCTGAAGAAGGAGCTCGTCGGCGCGGAGGAACTCCGGCGTGCCAAGGACCAGTTGAAGGGTTCGCTGGTGCTTTCTCTGGAATCCCCGGGCGCGCGCATGTCCAATTTAGCGCGCCAGGAAATCTATTTTGCGCGCTTTTTTAGTGTCGAGGAATTGCACGCCTCGATTGAATCCGTCACCGCAGAAGATGTGCAGCAGACGGCCGTGGAATTTTTTGAGCCGCGGAAAATTGCCGCCAGCGTGGTTGGCCCGCTTGACGGTTTTCGGCTAAAACGCGATTTGCTGGCCTGCTGAAATTTTCTAAACTGACTCTCTCGAATCGCATTGACGCGCGCCCCGCGCTTTTGCGATGATGCGTGCGGCCGCGTTTTTTTGGCATTTGCGGCCCGCGCGCAAAAAACGCGTAAAGGAAGTCCGGGATTCGGGGGAGAATCCATCAGCCTTCGCGTGAGCATTCTCGCGTCGGGCAGTTCGGGCAATTGCACCTTGCTCGAGACTTCCCGGACGCGCCTGCTGGTGGATGCGGGCCTGGGAAAGCGCGAAACGCTGCGGCGCCTTGCCGCTCTGGCGCATTCGGTCGATCGCCTCGACGGCATCGTCATCTCTCACGAACACACGGATCATATCGGCGGTCTCGCCGCGCTGCTGGCCGCCTGGCGCACCACCGTATATCTCACCGCTGAAACTCATGCCGAAACGCTGCGTTTTCTTCCCGAGCGCCACGCGCGGAGATTCGAGCGCGTCGAGTTCATTCAGGCCGGCCACGGCTTTTGCATTGGCGATATCGAAGTCGCGCCGTTTCGCATTCCCCACGACGCCATCGACCCGCTCGGCTTCACCTTCCGCGCTGCCGGCGTGAAGCTCGCCCTGGTGACCGATCTTGGTTACATGCCCGAGCTGGTCAAGCAGCACTTGCGCGATTGCGATGGCCTCGTGCTCGAATCGAATCACGATGTGGAGATGCTCAAGGTCGGCCCGTATCCCTGGCACGTCAAGCAGCGCGTCATGAGCCGCACCGGCCATCTCTCGAATGAGAGCGTCAGCGCGTTTCTCGCCGATCCCGAAGGTTTCGACGCGCGCCCGCGCTATCTGGTGCTGGCGCATCTTTCCGAAAACAACAATAATCCCGATGTTGCGCGCATCTGCGCGGAAGAAGCCCTGGGCCGGCGGCCAAGCGAATTCGCCTTCCGCGGCGAGTTGCAGATCGCTTCTCAGCACGAGCCCCTCGCACCCATCCAGCTGTAGCCAGTATTCTGTCGCCCGAACTACGATGCATGCTAACGAAGTCCAACAAGGCATTGACCTTCTAAGACAATTCTCCAGACGACAAGAATACAAATTGACAGAATCTCGCCTAT
>WNGN01000474.1_pt1 | contig 38065 bp, 38 predicted proteins | sample 5400561 | NCBI WGS metagenome assembly WNGN01 (sample SAMN13153379, study PRJNA577476) | soil metagenome | isolation source: 115 cm soil or saprolite under Garry oak tree replicate 2 | place: USA:California | collected 2016-06-15 | reverse complement strand
CAGTTTCGAGGCCTGAGCCTTCACCGCGTCGAGGAGGACGGGGGAGGGCTTGTCACTGGCCATGTTCGGTCACCGCCTGTTTCCAGGCAAAACGAACTGGTGCATCCGACTCTATATAAGCCGTCGTCCGCGGGAATCAACCATGAGAACAAAAGCCGTACGGGAGAGGAAGAATCGAACCGGGTGGGTGAGGTGCTCGAGCGACTCATCCGTATTTGCACGCGCGCCGGCCGGCCTCGCGGATCACCATGCGACCCGTCGGCGACCCTCCATCGCTTTGTCAACAAACGTCAGACAAACGAAAGACACTTATAGCATCATTGTCGTACAGCCGTCAGCACGCCTCCATACGGTGGCGCAACGAAGGGATGGAACATGCCTGCACTCAAGCAAATCTCGTTCGAGTACGCGCGGCAGATCGCCGCGGTGAAGGGCCTCCAGCCGAGCAAGGTTCGGGGCACAAACACGCTGCGGTTCACGAAGGGCGGCAGCGAGAAACTCCAGGTCATCACCTGGGATGAGTTCGAACGGACCGCCAGCGGCCGCGATCTCGCCGTCTACGAGGGCGGCGGCTGGATGAAACTGATGCGAAGGCATTAGGCCCCATCCGTCTCAGGGACGACCATGGTGGACTTGGCGTTCGGCGCCACCGCCATGGCCTCCATCTTCGCAATCGTCGATCCCCTCGGGGTCGTCCCGTTCTTCTCCGTCCTCACCGAGGACATGGACGCGGCCCAGAAACAAAACATCATTTCGAAGGCGTGCCTGACCGCGACGATCACCCTCGGCGTGTTCGCGGTGTTCGGCCAATGGATCTTCGCGGGATTCGGATTCACGATTCCCGCGTTCCGTATCGCGGGCGGCATCGTCCTCTTCGGCGTCGCGTTTGAGATGTTGCGCGGCGAGCGGTCCCGCACGCGCCTCACCCAACAGGAACGCGAGGAGACGCTCGAGCGGGATGAGGTGGCCGTCGTCCCTCTGGGCATCCCCCTCCTGGCAGGACCCGGCGCAATCACGACCGTCATGATCTTGATGTCATCTCCCGCCACCGCGCCGGAGGACAAGCTGTTCGTGTTCGCCGGCATCCTCGCGGCGGTCCTCGCCACGTACCTCTTGTTGCACAACGCCGATCGGATTTTCCGAAGAATCGGGCGCGCGGGCACACGCGCTGTCGGCCGCGTAATGGGGCTCCTGATCGCCGCGATCGCGGTGCAATTCGTCATTGACGGCATCCTCGAGGTGGCGCGGTCCCACGGAGTCCTTCTCTCGTAGAACCCCCATGTGCTTTTATGCGTGACCAGCATGCGGTCCGCATGACGGTGGAGGGGCAGGTCCTCGCACGGATCCGACCGTCCCCGGAAGAGGAAGCCCGGATTGAGAATGTCGTCCGGGAACTCCTCGAACGTCTCCGGGCCACGCTGAAGTCGAAGGGCTGGGAGGCGAAGCCGTTCCTGGCGGGCTCCGTCGCGAAGGGCACGCACCTCACCGGCACAGAGATCGACGTGTTCGTCGCGTTCCCGCCGGACCTCCCGCGCGCGGACCTCGAAGAACGCGGCTTGGCCCTCGGGAAGATCCTCGAAAAAGGCACCCATCGCTACGCCGAGCATCCGTACACCCGCGGTTGGTACGGCGGCTTCGAGGTCGAGATTGTCCCCTGTTATCGCATCACCGACGCGACCCAGCGGATGAGCGCCGTCGACCGAACGCCCCTCCACGTGGACTACGTCCTCGGCCGCGTGAAAGAGGGCCAGACGGACGAGATCCGCCTGCTGAAGGCGTGGGCCGAGGGCATCGGCGTCTACGGCGCGGAGGCGAAGATCCTAGGATTCAGCGGCTACCTGTGCGAGCTGCTCGTCCTGAGGTACGGCACGTTCCGCGGCGTCCTCGAGGCGAGCCTCTCCTGGCGTCCCGGGATCGTCCTCGAGCTGGATCGGGCGCCCGCGCGGACGTTCCCGGAGCCCCTCACGGTCGTCGACCCGGTCGACCCGAACCGCAACGTCGCCAGCGCGGTGAGCGTCGAACAGCTCGCGACGTTCGTCCATGCGGCCCGCGAATATCTGCAGAGCCCGAGCGAGCGATTCTTCTTCCCCCGGCCGCTGAAGCCGCTGTCGGTCTCGAAGTTACGGGCCTTAGCGAAGCGGCGCGGCGGCGGCCTCCTGTCGATTTCGATTCTAGCGCCCGGCGTCACGGACGACGTTCTGTACCCGCAGCTTCGGAAATCGCATCGGGCCTTCCTCGACCTCTTCCATCGACACGCGTTCGAGGTGTTCGACTCCCGCTTTGACCTCGCCGGGAAGGACGCAATCTTCCTCTTCGAGTTCGCGGTGGACACCCTGCCCCGCGTCTCGCGTCACGTGGGCCCGCCCGTCTGGGTGAAGAACGCGAAAGAATTCCTCGACAAGTGGCGAGGGAGTCCGAAGACGATCGCAGGTCCGTTCGTGCAAGGGGAGCGCTGGGCCGTCGACGTGGCCCGGGACGCGACTACGGCGTCCGCGATCGCGAAGGCGAAGTGGCGGGAGCTCAGCATCGGCAAGGACCTCGAGAAGGCGGCCCGCCGCTCGTTACAAGTCCGTCCGGGCGCGAGCGCGCTCCGAGCGGGATACGCCGAGGCGTGGACGCGCCTCTTCGACAAACGGTTTCCGTGGGAACGCTAGGGTGTCAGCAAGACGGAGAACGCGACCCCCGAGGGAGGGTTGCTCCCGTCGGTGGCGACGATCGTGATGTCGTACCTCGTGGCGTACGGCAGTGTGGCGTTGTAGGTTCCGCCGGCGTACTTCTCGCCGGGGTGGTGGCCGACGCAGCGGTTGTCCTGCCCGGCGACGAGGGTGGGTACAACGACGAACGGGGGGGTGCTGCCCTCGGGCGCGGCGTGCACTTCGACGCTTCGAAGGCCGACATTGTCGGTCGCGCGAAACAGGATGTACAGGGAGTCGTTGCTCGGACCCATGCTGACCGATCCGGCGGGCGGCAGGCAGAGTAAGTCTCTAGGATACCCGGCGTGATAGGGCGACACGGAGATCGACTGGATCGTCGGGGGGACGTGATCGCTGAACGGCGGATTCAGGAGGATGATCCAGAACGCGAGCCAGCTGAAGAAATACGTGATCCCGTGGCCGATCCAGTCGCGACGTTTGAAGGACTCCGTCTTGAACCCGATGAGAGGGAAGATGAAGTACATCCCGAATCCCACGGCAATTCCGCTGAAGAAAGCGAGGACGGGGAGGACGGAGTAGAGGGCGAACCCCACGAGCGCCCCGATGACGGCCCAGGCGATGGTCGCGACGGCGGCGCGGGCCCCTTCGATCTCTCGCCGCATGAAGCCGACTTCGTCGAAGTCGGGCGCGACCCAAGCGGGGGTCTCGTCCTTGCGCTTCCGGCGGGCCATTGGGCGGTCGGAAGCAGGGGGCGCTTCAAAAACCTTCGCTCAGAGCAAGGGCCAGCCGGAGATTGCGCAGCGCGAAACGCACATTCTGGAATCAGGTCTGGCCTTTCGCCATCGTCTCGAGCACGTGAAGGGCCCACCCATGGTGAGCGACTTCGTTTCGGACCGGCAACTTCCGCAGGTCGAACCACTCCGCCTCCGCAAGGGCGTTCGAAAGCTTGAGTCGAGGCATCCGTTCGAGGTCGAGCTTGTTGTGGAACGACATGTGCCATGCGCCGCTGTCCCCCTTGAACGATTCGATGTGATCGAGCCGCGGCTTCAGACCGGGCAGGCCGAGCTGCTCCTTCAAGATCCGAGTCCCGGCGCGCTCGGGATGCTCGAGATAGGTCAGCTCATCGTCCGGCAAGAACCAACCGCTCTCGTCGTCGTACTTCGCCATGTCGCGGTACCGGACGAGCAGCACCTGGCCCTCGGCGAAAAGCGCGACGTCGGCGACGAGTGTGTGAATCCGGCATTCGGTTTCCAATGAGAGACCTCCCCGCAGTCTCGGATCCCACCGACGGCAGTCTGGCGGGAAGTAATTTGCTCCGAATCGAGGGACGCGGCCTTCGCGGGCGGTCCTACCGCTCCGGAGCCGGCGCGAGCGCGTATCGGGCCTGGAGCGCTTGCATCTCGATCGAGAATTGGCGGATCGTCACGAGCATCGCGGCGACCAAGAGACCTCCGACGAACCCTGCGAGGCCGCCGGTCAGCACGCGCGCCAAGGGCGTGGACTCGTAGTTGTTCACCCGGAAGAGCTGCGTGAATCCGTCGATTCCCATCGGGATCAACCCGAGGACCACGATGGCGGCGCCCGCTCGCTCCGTCCCGAGTTTCGCGAGCCGGCGGCGCAGAAACGCGGGCAGCGCGTCCAACATGACTTGACCGGTGCTGGTGGAGGGCCGAGCGAAGATGGCGGCGATGACGCCGAGGTTCGCGAAGACGTACATCGATGTCATGCGCTCGTCGATCGGCATCTGGTTCCCATTCAGCCAGAAGGAACGGTAGTACAGCTGGTGGCATTGCGCGTCGCCAATCGTGTAGACGATCCGCGGGTAGAGCGGGAACGTCGCCCAGATGTTCTCGTGATCGATGACGTTCGCGCCGCCGACTTGATTCGCAAAGGAGCCGGGCGACACCAGGAACGGACAGATGAACAAGGAGGCGGTCCAAGCGACATTTACGATGAGGAGGCCGAAGAGCGCCTTGCTCCAAGTGAGCCGGGCCCAGAGGTCGGACGCCACGGATCGTGGTACAGGCGAGCCGGAATTAAGGTTTGCTGCATCCGGTATCTGGGAGAACTTCGCCGTAGCGCTCCAGAATACCCCTCTAGATTGCTCGCAAGAATCGGGAGGTCGGTCCGCAAACGCCTCTAGCGCTGTCGCGGCAGGAGGGTTTTTATCAGCCGCAAGATGTCCCGCGGGCGATGGCGAGAGGAACGCCCGAGGCGATCCGCGTCCGTCCGAAAGAGACCGTTACGCTGAGTGGCATTGCGGTCACGAACCGCACCGCGAACTCGATCACCGTGCAGAAGACGTCAAAGGGCGTTGTCGTGACGGACTGCTGCCTAGAAGAGCAGGGAATGTAGAATTCACGGTTATCGATGAAGCCGAGCCGGGTCGCAGCTTGACCTGAGGAGCCAATTCGGCCGGGATGCGGCCGCAAAGTCCTGTGTTCACTTGCGCAGAGCTTTGGGCGAGTCTTCCAGGTGGATCCAAGGCTGACCGTCCGCCTTCCCTTCTCTTCCGGCGGCCTGCCGCTGTTGCCGCCATTGCGATCGTTCAGACGCTCGATCAGCGCGCGTACTTGGTGGGGGCTTTATCGAACGAGGCCTTGCAGGACGCGGAACAGAAGTAGAACGTCTTGCCTCCGAAAACGGAGTTGCCTGCGGCTCGCTTCGGGTCGACCATCATCCCGCACACAGGATCTTTCTCCATGGGTCACCTCCTGGCTTGCGCCCTTCACAGTTGCGGCCTGAATCGCCGCAGCGTCATCGAGTTCATCACGACGGACACGGAGCTGAAGCCCATCGCCGCCCCGGCGACAATCGGATTCAGCACAATTCCGATTCCCGCTAGCACTCCCGCGGCAATCGGGATGAGCGCGGTGTTGTAGAAAAAAGCCCAAAAGAGATTTTGCCGAATTTTCTGAACGGTGCGGCGGCTGAGCTGGATGGAGGCCACGACGTCGCGAAGGTCGTCTTTGATGAGGACGATGCCTCCCGCCTCCATCGCTACATCAGTGCCGCTCCCGAGGGCGATCCCGACATCGCTTTGCGCGAGGGCCGGCGCATCGTTGATGCCGTCCCCCACCATCGCGACGACTTTGCCCCGACTCTGAAGGTCCTTGATCACTTCGGCTTTTTGAGCGGGGAGAACCTCCGCAATCACATCGTCCACGCCGACCTGGCGCGCGATCGCTTCCGCGGTCCGTCGATTGTCGCCTGTGAGCATGGTCACTTCGATGCCCATCGCCTTGAGAGCGCGGACCGCTTCGATGGAATGCTTCTTCAACGTGTCCGCAACCGCAATCACGCCGGCCAGCTTGTCGTCGACGGCGAGAATCATTGCCGTCTTCCCCGCCTCTTCCATCGACTGGAGGATGGACTCGGCCGCGTGCACAGGAATCCCGTGGCTCGCCATCAGCATCCGGTTTCCGAGGAGGATGTGGTGATCCCCGATCGCCGCACGCACCCCCTGTCCGGGGATGGCTAGAAAGTCTCTCGGGTCCTCCAGAGCCAGGGCTTTCGCAGTCGCGGCACGGACGATGGCCTCTCCCAGGGGATGTTCGGACCCTTTCTCGGCGGAGGCCGCCAGCCGCAAGACCCCGTCGTCCGAAATCGCGCCGACAGGCACCACATCCGTCACCGATGGCCGGCCCTTCGTGAGGGTGCCGGTCTTGTCGAACACGACCGTCGTCAGCTTGTGGGCTTTCTCGAGATATTCGCCGCCTTTGATGAGCAGGCCGTTCTCCGCGCCCTTCCCCGTGCCGACCATGATCGCCGCCGGCGTCGCAATGCCCAGGGCGCAAGGACATGCGATAATCAAGACCGCGATGAAGAACACGAGTGCGTGGGCGACCGATTCCCCGAGCGGCACGGACCAGAGGAAGAACGTGAGGGCCGCAATCCCGACGACCGCGGGGACGAACACAGAAGCCACGCGATCCGCGAGTCGCTGGATCGGGGCGCGGGAGGCCTGGGCGTCCTCGACGAGCTTGATGATCTGGTTCAGGGTCGTGTCTGCGCCGACGCGCGTGGCCCGGAGCCGCAGGAGACCCGTCTTGTTCATGGTCGCGCCGATCGCGGTGTCGCCAACCTTCTTCTCGACCGGGAGCGACTCGCCTGTGATCATCGACTCGTCAATTGCGGAGAATCCGTCCACAATGATTCCGTCCACTGGGATCCGCTCCCCCGGTCGGACGATGACGAGATCGTCGACCTGAACGAGCTCGACGGGAATCTCCTCCTCCTTCCCGTCTCGAACGACGCGGGCGGTCCGCGGGGCGAGGTCCATGAGCTTGCGGATCGCGTCGCTCGCCCTCCCTTTCGCAATCTCCTCGAAGTACTTGCCGAGGAGGATGAGGCCGATGATGACTGCCGCGGTGTCGTAATACGTCCCCTTGTCCGCAAGGAGGACGCCGAAGACAGGGAGGAATGTCACGACGGCGCTGTAGCCCCACGCCGCCGTCGTCCCGATTGCAATGAGCACGTCCATGTTCGCGCTCTTGTTGCGAATTGCGTCACCAAAGCCGCGATAGAAGCGATATCCGGCGACGAACTGGACCGGCGTGGCGAGCACGAAGAACACGAGGTTCACCGGTTCCTCGAGGCCCGCGAGCCACCAGCCCAGGCCTTGGCCGAGGCCGACGACGAACAACGGGATCCCGATCCCGAGGCTGAAAAGCGTCAGCCGCTTGAGCCGCGCCATCTCCTTCTCCGGCGCGGTGAACGTCTCGAGGCACGTCTCGGAACAGAAGTAGTACTTCCGGCCGCGGACGACCGCCGTGAGGTGGGTGCCCTCGTCCACATACATGCCGCACACTGGGTCTGTCGCCATCTTTGTCCATCGGGGCTAACACGATGGTCTTCCATCCCGTTTGGGGTTTACAAACGTAAAGCGAGTATGCCGCGGTCCGGTCCTGGGCAAAGCTTCAAACTTCACCCGCGACTGGTTATGTCGTGGATCTCGACCCGCTTGACATTCGGATACTGAAAGCCCTTCAAGAGGACGCCCGGCTGTCCTTCCGGGAGCTAGGCCGCCAGACGCATGCGAGCGTGCCGACCGTCAGCGCCCACGTCAGTCGACTCGAACGGCTCGGAGTCGTGCGGGGCTATCGCGCGGACGTCGACCCGTTGCAACTCGGGGAGACGTCGGTGTTCCTCGTTGTCGAGGCGGCGCCCGGTCTGACGCGGCGAGTGGCTTCCGAAATCGCGAAGCTTCCGGAGGTCCGACGGACCATGGAGACCCGGGAGGGCCGAGTCGTCGCAGAGGCGATCCTACCGCGGGAAAGCCAGGCGACCCGTTTCCTCCGGAGACTCGGGAAGATCCGAGGCATCGTGGCGACGGAGCATTACGTCGCGAGTGGGCGAGTGAAGGACGAGCCGCGGGCGCACGTCGCCCATGGCGTTCAGGTGCTCGTGGCTTGCTACGAGTGCGGCAAAACCATCGAGGGCGCACCGGTGGTCCGTCGGCTCGACCGTCGAGAACATTACTTCTGTTGCCGAACGTGTGAGGCCCAGTTCGTGGACCGCTATCGCCGCCTGAAGGCCGCGGCTTGAGCGCGGCACACGCGTGGGTTTCCTCCACGTGTCGGCCGGGTGGCAAGACTGGGAAGGACCTCAGCGATACATCTCGCTCGGGATCGGCTCCGGCGCGACGACGGCCGCGGCCTGTTGCTTCAACTTCGACAGATGGTCTTCGAGCGCCTTCGCCTGCGCCTGGAGCGGCTTCAGGTCGATCTCGATCTCCGGCAACAGGAGGTCCAGCGTATGGACGAGGGCGACCGCCGCCCGCGCGTCCGGGATGTCGAGCCGGGCTTCCGCGAGGAGCGCGACAACGTCGGCGTTGCGCCACCGACCTTCCCGGTAATGATGCCCGTCTCGAGTTGCGGGATCCCGCGCTTCTCGAGTTCGGACCGCGCGCGGTCTGTGCTGCCGATGCCCCAAACGGGAGGTTCCGCCGGGATCGGCGCTTCGGGTTCCGCGGGCAAACCCTCGAGCGGGACGATCCAACGGCATCCGTGGTCTTTCGCCCACTTCAGCAAGGCATACGCCACGGGACGGTGCGTCCACATGGGCAAGGGCATCTCACAGATGAAGATCGCAATCTTCGGATCCTGGGATGCGTACACACGGGCGGGAAATTTCGGCTTCTTCGCGTAGATCATCGACAGCGACGGGAAGTCGGGCGACTCGAGCGCGACGACCTGATCGGTCTTCAGATTCGTGATCATGTACGTCGCGGTGATCGTGCTCACGAGCCCGATGCTCGGGAACGCGGCCACGACGGTCCCGCCTTTCAGATCGACTTCCTTCAACGTTCGAACCTCGACCTCGGCCATGGAACGCGCCTCGCCCCTCGTAGCAGGCTCTCGACTAAGTAGGTTTGGCAATGCGCCGGGCCGATGCTGGCTCACGCTTGCCCGACGAGCTCGAAACCATCGAAGGCCATCGCGGGGACGTAGGCGCAGCCCGGAGCCGTCAGGAACGCGTGGGTGGGCGTCAGCTCCCGCCCCACGCCGACGACGTTCCTGAGTCCGTCATAGAAGTTCCCGGTCAGCAAGGCGAATTTCACATGGTCCGCGAGCTCTCCCTTCTTGATCAAGGTCGCGTTGCGGACCTCCATCGCAAACGATCCGGAGAACGGGTTCACCTCCGGCGCGGCGAACTTCTCGACGTACACGCCGGAATCGACTTCGGCGAGCAGCGCGTCGAGGGACTTCCGCCCCGGCTCCACGACCAGGTTCGACGGCTCCGTCTCCGCGGGCCTCGTGTACGCGCCCTCGACCGTCGCGACCGCCCGCCGGTACCCGTTCCCGGCCGGTACGCCGATCAACGCCGCGTGCTTCCGGTCCGCGAAGAAGCCCTTCAGCGTGCCCGCTTCGACGAGGGTCCGGTCGCGGGTCGCGTTCCCTTCGTCGTCCGCGACGCCGGAGGCGAGGCCGCCGGGCATCCGGGGCCGGTCGCGGATCGTGACGCCGGCCGACGCAATCTCCTGGCCGACCTTCCCGGCCCACGGAGAGCGGCCTTTGTGGACGTCCTCTCCGTTCACCGCGCTGCCGACCGTCGTAAGGAAGACCTCACCGAGGTCCAACGAATCGAGGACGGCGATCCCGGGGAGCTTGCCCTTGAACGCGCGGGCCTTCAGGTTCGCGGCGGCGCGCCGGGCCACGGTGGCCCCGAGGCGCGCGAAATCGATGGCCCGGATCGAGGTGTTCATCGCCTTCAAGATGCCCTCTCCGAACTTCCCCTTCGATCCGCACTTCGCGGTCAGGTAGGCGAACACGATCGTGCCGCGGTGATTCGCGAGGATGTCATTCGAGTTCGCGATTCGGAACCCGTAATCTTGGATTCGAAAGATCGCCTTCGGGACGGAGGTCGCCTTCGACTCCGTGACGGCATCCGTGAACGTCGTCGCGGCCTCGAGGAGACCGGCGACCTCCATCGCCGCGGTCGGCGCGTCCCAGGCCCCGCTCACTTCGCCTTTCCCGGCTTCCGTCGGCAGGCCGGAGAAGTCCGGGTCCTCGGGGACGCGTCTCAACCCGGCGATCGCCGCGGCCACCGCGGAGCGGACGTCCGAAGGCGACGCCAGGGTCGTGGCCGAGAACGCGACGCGTTTCGCCTTCGCCGCTCGGACCCCGAGGCCCGTCTCGCTCCGATCCTCCGCGACCTTCGGGACGTCGTCTTCGATGTAGACGGACCGCGAGGTGAAGGCGATCGCGTATGCCTCCGCGGCGTCGGCGCCCTCGGCCCGCGCGCGTCGCACCGCGTCCGGCACGAGGTCGAGACCGTCCACGTCAGCCGCCTCCGACGACGATCTTGCATCGCATGTACGGTCCGCCGGCGGCCACGGGAACGTAGTCCTCCTCGCCTTTCCCGCACGAGCCGCCGTCGAGGGCGATCTCCTTCGACACCCGGTCGACGCTCTTCAGGATCGAGAGGGCGTTTCCGGTCAGGGTCATCCCGCGGACGCGCTCCCCGACCTCGCCCTTCGTGATTCGGAATCCGGACTGGGTGACGGCCTGGAACGACCCGCCGACGGGATCCTCCATCCCGCTGATCCACTTCCGCGTCAGGACGCCGGACTTCGTGTCCTCGACGATCTCGTCCTTCTTGTCGCGACCCGCACCGAAGTACGTGTTCGTCATGCGCACCCAGACCCGGCGGCCGAAGTCCTGCGCGCGCCCATTGCCAGTCGGCCGGGCCTTCAACATCCCCGAGGTCTCGAGGCTGTGGAGGAAGCCGCGGTAGATCCCGCGATCGATGACGGTCGTCTTGTGGGCCGGCGTCCCCTCCGCATCGAACGGGATGGAGCCGTGCGCCCCCGGATAGGTGCCGTCGTCGTACATCGAGACCAGCGGCGATCCGACCTTCCTGCCAACTTGATCGGTAAGGAAGGAGCGCTTCTTGACGATCTCATCGCCCTCGGACGCGTGGCCCATCACCTCGTGCGCCAGGAGGCCGGAGACGCCCGGGTCCGTCACGACCGTCATCAGCCCAGCGGGCGGCTTCGCCGCGCCCAGCATCTCGACCGCGTCTCGCGCGACGCCCCGACCGAACTCCTCGAGGTCGAGCGCCTTCACGAGTTCCCACCCCGTGGTCCCGTCCCGGAAATCGGACGCGGCCTCGCGGTGATCCCCTTCGCCAGCAACCGCCTGACCGGCGATCCGGACGCGGACCTCCCGCCATTGCAGGCACGCGCCCCAGGTGTTCGCGAGCTCGAAAGTCCAGTCGGAGTCGGAGTACGAGGCGTTCGTGTTTGCGACCTCGTCCCGCTTCTGGGCGCGGCACACCTCCATCGTGGCCGCGACCTTGTCTTCCCCGGACACGTCGCGCGGCTCGATACGGACTTTCGGCTCCAAGGTGATTGTGGTGGACGGCATCTTGCGGAGCTTCGACGTCGGCACGCCCGCCGCCGCGCCTGCGCGAGCGATCGCGACCGCTTTCCGCGCGGCCTGGACCGCATCCCCCGACCGACCGGACGTGCCGGACGCGTAGCCCCACGCTCCGTCGAAGAACGCGCGGACGCCCCAGCCGTGGCGACGGACCTCGTTCACGCTCTGGATCTGGTCGTTCGCCACGCGGACGACGAACGCCGTGCGGTCCTCCCTGCGGACGTCGCCGAACCCGGCGCCCGCTTTCTCGAGGGCCCGCACCGCGGCGGACATGAACTCCGTCACGCGAGACCGCGAAGACGCGCCGCGATAAAGGGATTTCGCGCGGCCGAGCGACGCGGCCCTCGTGGTCCTCGAGAGATTCGCCGTCTCGATTCGCGGTTATATATTATTATGGGGCTATTATTTTATAAGCTGAGGCCCATCGCGCGGACGAGGAACTCCCCATGCAGTCGAATCCCCCGCAGTACCCCGGAGCGCCGTACTACCCGATGGCCACCGAGAACTTGCTCAAGAAGCGGTATGCGCTCGCGTTGAACGCCGTCGCCTTGCTGGCGATCTGGCTCGCCGCGATGATTGCGATCCTGAGCAGCGACCTGAACGCGCGCGGGTTCGCGCGGTTCCTGACGATCTCCGGCGGCCTCGTCGGGGCGTTCGGGAGCCTCGCGGTGGCGCTCGGCTCGAAGCGGACGTCTGACATGCAGAACCTCGGTCTCCTCGTGTGGGCCGGTCTCCTGCTCTCCTTCACGATCAGCGTCCTCGGATGGATCGGCCGGTAGGCGGACTCACTTCAGAGCCCGGATTGCGGCGGCGAACTCCGGGGCGACGCTGACCTTCGTGTGCGGCGACAGGACCGTATCCGTCGCGATCACGTCGTCGCAGACCTTCAGGTTCGCCTCGGCCGGGCCGACGAAGAGGCCGTGGACGCAGGCCGCGATCACGCGGCGCGCGCCTTGGGCCTTCAGCTCCTTCGCCGCCGTCGCAATCGTGCCGCCCGTCGAGATCACGTCGTCCACGATGCCGACGGACTTGCCTCGGACATCGAGCGCCTTCGGCTCGATCTTCACCGTGTACGAATCGATGCGCTTCTTCACGAGGAAGTCGAACGGGACACCGGCGACCGAGGACGCCTCCTTCGCAAGCCGAAGCGCGCCCTGGTCGGGGGCGAGGAGCACGTCGACCTTCGCGGACTTCAGGTAGCGACCGATCGCCGGCATGCCGCTCACTTCGCGGGTCGGGAGCGGGAACGTCTTGAGGATCTCCGGGTTCGCTGGAATCGCCATCGTCAGGAGTTCGTGGCAGTCGACCGCGATGTGTTTCGCAATCGTCTTCGCGGAGACGGCTTCCCCATCGAGGAATCGCTTGTCCTGGCGGCCATATCCAAAGTACGGGACGACCGCTGTAAGACGCCGGGCACCCGCGTCCCGGATTGCGTCGGCCAGAAGGAACAGTTCGACAATCATCGGGTCTGGATGGGTCGTCTGGACGAGGACCACATGCTCGCCCGACACGGGGCCCAACAGGCGGACGTACCGCTCAGCGTCGGGGAATCCACCGGAGTGCTTCTCGAAAGCGACATCGACGAAACCGACGGAGAGCTCATGGGCGATCCCGCGAGCCAGGAGGACCGACGCGGAGCCGCCGACGACCTTCATGGGCTGGCCGAGCCGTTGTATGGGTTCAGCCTATTTGAATCGTCCTACTCGTGGCGTGTGCGATAACGGGCTGCGATGCTTATTATATGGAGGGCAGAACTTGGCTCGACGAGCATCGAGATGGACTCCAAGACTCTGGCCGTTCCCGTGAAGGCCCGTGGGGCCAGCGGGCTTGCGATCCTCGCTCTCCTCACCACCTTCGCTGGCGTCGGACTGCTCATTGATCGCCCTAAGGGGAGCATCCTCGAATGGCTCGGAGTACCGTTCATCGTACTAGGCGGAGCCATCTTCGCGTGGGCAGTGTGGCCTTTCCATCCGTCCGACCTGGAGACGAACACCCTGGCGAACCGGTTACTGCGATGGCTTACATGGGACGGCAAGCTCGTGCGAAGCTTTCCCGCAATCGGGGTCGGGATGGCCCTTGCGGACATTTCATACAATTTGGCACTCTCTGCCACGCCAGCCCTGCAGACCGAGGACACAATCGTCCTCCTGACCGCCAGCGCATTCATCGCGTATGAATTCGTCCCGAAACGTTTCGCCCGGGAGCGAGACTTCGCCCTGATTTTCTTTCTCGCACTGACTGTCATCCTGGTCCTGCCCTTGTTGATAGCCAGGCTGTACTACGAGGACTTCGAGAAGTCCGTCGATCTCTACTCATGGGTTGCCCTCGCCCCGGAAACCGGCACCATTTTGGCTGTCCTCGGAGTCGCGAATTCCGTCCACCCAGTCGCGGGGTACACGGCTCCGGGGCTCACCTTTACGCCAAAGCAAATCGGGGTCCCCGTGACGATCGTGATCACAACGGCGTGTTCGGGTATCTATTCGTTTGGCATCTTCGCAGCCGCCTTCGCAGCATTTGTCCTCACCGAGTACGACCGCCCGTCTTCGCGACTCTGGGCAATGCTTGCATGTGGATTCTTGACCGCGTATGTTGCCAACGTTCTCCGCATGGTTCTCATCGTCCTCGTTGGATACTATACCGACACAGCGCAAACGGAGCTGCAAAACCTGCTCATTGCCCACTCGTATGCCGGATGGATCATCTTCTTGGGATGGATCGCGCTGTTCTGGGGCCCTCTCCTGAAATTCCTTTCGCCCCCTCTGACAAGCAGCGATGGGACGCCGGGGTTTCCTCGGAAGCCCGTGAAGGAGTCGCTCTGTGGGATCTGTCATCAAGCGTTGACGCCCGCGATTCCCGCATTGCGATGCGAATGCGGCGAGTTCCACCATCGGACGTGCGGAGACTCCGCCGGTCGATGTCCGTCATGTGGAAGACCATCCGAAACGTGGAATGCTTTGGTCCCGTCGTCCTTGTGACGTCGCTACGTCCCGGCGCCAGGACGCCGACCCTGGACTCAAATCGCGTCGTTCTCGCTCGCCAGTGCCGAGAGTCTGAGCCAAGCGATGGAGGAGCCCGGCCATCAAGGGGATGGAGATCGCAATCTCCCGAGCGAACGGTCGGTGCACGCGTAATCCTTCCGGACGAAGAGGACGGATTGCCATCCTACACAGGCGTCCGAGGCTCATCGATGAGCTCGCGAGCCTGCTCACCTAGATTAAAGAGGGCATCGACTACAGACAGGTTCGGGACGAAATCTCCGAAGAGTTGACGATAGGGCCGCGCGACGAACGCATCGTACTCAAGGTGTACATCCTGGAAAGCATCGGCCCTCAGGTAGTGTCGTCCGCCCGGACCTGAGAGATACGTTGTGCCTCCGCATTGACGAGTCATCTGGAGAATCGCCTCGGTGGGGTCTTCGGATCCGGGAGCCGCGAGGGTCGATGCTCGGACAACCCGAGTTCCCAAGGAAAGCCATCGCGCAACAACCGCAAGGAGGCTCAGGTTTAGCTCCACTAGCCGGGTCCAGCGCTTCCCCAGGATTCGATTCAGCTCGTCGGCGTATGTTCCGTAGGCACGAGCTCGGGCATAGTTCGCTTCGAGAGTTCTCCGATGGCGATCCGCCCAATCCTTGCCCCTTGCAATCTCGACGTCGCGAAGGACCGTTCGCCGATGACCGCGCACCGGCACCGTAAGCCATTGTGGGCCCCTCGGTGTCTTGATTCGGTTCCGATTGTGATACTCGTTTCTCGAGAATTGCGCGGTATCATACATCACGAAGACGTCAGCGCGCGCGAGCTTGTGGAAGAAACCTAGATACGGGAGAAAATTCGGTTGGTGGATGGCAACCGTCACCATTGCCGTGCCTCCCTGTAGAGGTACAGTGTGAAGTCGTGTGGAAGATAGTCATGGCGAAGTACAACGAAAGGGGCGAGCGACTGGGCCAGCCCAAGGAAGCGGCCCGGCTCGTAATAGTGCCGTCCCTCGGTCCGGGAACGCGCTCGTGCGCTGAGCATGTTTACGGCGACAGCGATTCGACACGCGCCCCAAGCTTTCGTCAGCAAGCGCTCCATGTCCTCGTCGTTCGTGCCCGTTTCGAGGTTGTGTAGACCGGAGCTCAACACGACGTCGTAAAGTCCAGGAATCCGATCGCGAACGACATCCAGCTCGTCGAACGAGGCCTCCGCATGTCTCCTTCGGGCCTCTTCCAGGATGGGTCGCGAGAAGTCGACCCCGTGATACGCGATGCTAGGAAAAGGCGTCACTAGGAATGAGAGAAGGTCTCCAAATCCGCAGCCGAGGTCGAGAACGCTCCATCCGCTCATGTCACCGACACTTGCGAGGACCTGAAACCGACGCCGTTGACCTTCCTCGCTCCAGTCGAGGGCTTTTGGGCCGGGCCCAAAGCGTCGATATCGATCCTCGAAAAACGAGCGCGCATCCATGGAATATCTCAGAGGAACATCTTGTAGACCACGAAGCCTTCGGCGTATCCGTACCCGCTTTGAGCGCCTCGGGTACGCGCGAGGCTTCGGAAGCTTTCTTCATCATAGTACTTGCGCTGTTTGAGCTGGCTCCGATAACACTTCAAGATTGATACTTTCGCGTCCAACGTTGCCGACACATCGACGAAGAGACTCGGTGTGAACGTGTGGCTCCCGTACCGCAGAATTTCGTACTGGAGGATCGATTCCTTTCCGCGGAACGTGCGGATTCCCGCATTTGCGATCGTCTCATGGTCTTGGTGGGGGTCCTGAAGGAAAGGAATGAACACCGTGTCCGGACGCAGGGTCGCTTGGAGTTTCGCCATCTCGGTCATAATCGACTCGCGGTGTTCGGGGAGCAGCCGATTGGGAAGGTCGAAAATCAATGCAGAGTCCGCGCCCAGAACTTTCGCCGCCTCGAGATACTCACGTTCGCGGACCTCCGAATCTTCGGGATTCTCGTCGGTGCATTTCGAGAATACTGCGAGGTGTATCCCCGCGCCGGAAGTCTTGAGCTTGAGAAGGGTGCCGCCGCAACCCAACTCGATGTCGTCAGGATGGGCCCCAAGTGCGAGAACCTCTCGCGTCCCAGGCAAGAGCGTTCGCATCTTTCGAGAAAGGCCGTCCGATTTCGTATTAAGTCGCTGATGTCGTTCTCGGGTGTGATAACCAGCGAGGTTCTATGCGATTGACGCAAGCGCTGATTGACACGATGCGGCAATAGGAGGGTAACGTACTTATCAAACAACGAAGTGAGTGCCTCCTCAGGGCCATCCCCGGTGGCGTCACATACGCCTCAGTTCCCAGACATCTCCGCGATCATCATTGCGCGAAACGAAGAAGGGAACATCGGTGAGGCTGTCTCGGCGGTCCTCCGAGGATTGGAACACGCACGAGCAGCGGGGATCCTCCGAAGCTACGAAATCCTCCTTGTCGATTCGGCCTCTACAGACCGCACAGTCGAGGTCGCCTCTCAATACCCGATCGGCATCATCCGACTCCGACGCGGGTGGCCGCTTTCCGCCTCTGCAGGGCGCGCTGCCGGTGCGAGATTGAGCGCTGGGCGGTTCCTCCTCTTCGTCGATGGTGACTATTTCCTAAGCGAGACGTGGCTTCCCGTCGCACTGCCCCTCCTGGACCGCAGCGCGGTGGCAGCCGTTTGCGGAACTCACCTTGAGGAGATCACGGGGACCACCATCCTGAGGCGCCGGTGGGCAGAGCAGCAAGGCACTCCGAAAGAAACAATCGACGAAGTCGACAGTGCTCCTCTCGGCGTCTTCCGTCGGGAGGCGTACGAAGCCGTGGGAGGTTTCCACCCATACCTCAGGGGCGGAGAGGACCGGGACCTCGGACTCCGCCTTCAGGACGCAGGCTGGAGGATTCTGGAAACTGCGGAACCGATGGGTGTCCATCGTTTCGCTCCGTGGAATAGCTCCACGATCTACTTCGACTACTATCGGTCCGTGGCCGTCTGGTCCCTCGGTGACGGACAGGTGTGCCGTGCACGGTGGCGCGCACGAGCGATGCGTAGGAAGCTCATTCGCCGGTACGCGAACGGACGATTCCTCATTAACGACTTCCTTTTCCTGAGTTTCACTGCGATCCTTCTGCTCAACATTGCAGGCGTCCTCGCGAGCGGGATCACAGGTTGGTTCGCAATCGCGGCTGACTTCCTGACGCTGGGTTTTCTTGAGGTCCTTCGCCGTCGCAGGCACTGGACCTGGCGGGAAGCTCTCTTCGAGCTCCAAGGTGCGCTCTACGGTCCGTTCCGGCAAGTCGCGTTCATGGCGGGTCTCTTCGTGCGCACCCCCCCGGCGCGGTCCTACCCGTCGGATGTAGAAACCTTGCGGCTGCCAACCCTCTTCGGTGCCTGATTCGGTCTCGCGACTGTTGCTGACTGACAGTGCTACGATGCGCCCTGGATTGAGACGTTCACTGACTTGCGGCTGGTCTTGGAGACACGCAATGCTTCCAAGACATCCATAACCTGCGCTCCAAGAAGGCCGCTGTTACGGGTTTCGGTGAGTGGATCGCCGACGGATTTGATGAAGTGAATGAGTTCGTCGTGGATCGTGTTGTTCCGCTCAACCGCGAGCCGATATTGGTACCCGCTCTCTTGCACGGCAATTTCCTGCGTAAGCATGTCTACGCCCGCCGACCGGTTCTCGCCAGCAATCAGTAGACGCCGGGTCTTCGGCGGGATGAGCCAACTCGCGATCGCATGTGCCCGCGTTCCCCGGTCGAATTCGAACCACATCGATACAGCCTCATCCTGTGCGGCCCGACGGAATGAACCGCCGGAACACGAGACGGCACTTGGCCAAGTACCTAGAAGGAAATTGAGGATGTCAACGATGTGAGGTGCCAAGTCCATCACGACGTCTCGGTCTTCGAACGCACGCTCGAGGTTCGACCATCGCAGCTCGACCATGTACACCGGGCCAAAAAACGCCTCGCTCAAGAGCCTTCGAAGTTCGATGATTGCGCTGTTGAACCGGTAAATGTGGCCGACTGATAACGTGAGGTTTTCCCGTTCCGCAATCTCGACAAGGCGATGCGCTTCCGCAGAAGTTTGGCACATCGGCTTCTCCACCAGAACATGCTTACCCGCCTGGAGGGCGGCTTCGGCGATCTTGAAGTGTTCCGCGTTTGGAGCGGCGATGTGAACGGCCGTGGTGGCCGGATCAGCGAACAATGCCCGCGGCTCTTCGTGGGCGCGCTTGATTCCGTATCGCTCGGCCGCATAGGCGAGTTGTTTCGGTGCCGGATCGACGACACCGGTGACTCGAACCTCGGGGATCTTCGCGTATTCCTCGAGGATCTTTCGGCCCCAGCCGCCGAGGCCAATCACGCCAACGTTGAAGGTTCGCACGTTCATCCGCCCTCGTAAAAACCCCGAATCGTGCGACAGATGTACCTTACGTCATTCCGGGCCAGGCCGGGGTGGCAAGGGAGAGATAGCACCTCAGTCGCGAGCTGTTCTGAGTGCGGGAACTCGCCACCGTGATAGCCGAAGAGGGCACGGTAGGCGGGCTGCAAGTGAATTGGGATTGGATAGTGGATAGCGGTCTCGACTCCTGCGGCGGCCAAGTGATGTTTCAGCTTGTCCCGCTGCCGGGCACGCACGACATACAAATGATAGACGGGATTCATCCGGGACGTAGGCGAGGGCGGAAGCGCAAACTCGGGAAGGTCACGAAGTTCTGCTCCGTACTGGAGTGCAAACGTCCGGCGCCGTTCATTCCATTGGTCGAGATTCCGAAGTTGGACAAGGCCTATCGCTGCATTCACGGTGTTGAGACGCGCAGTGTAGCCAATGATGTCGTGCTCGTACCGTGAAGTCCGCCCGCAGTCGCGCAGTTTGCGAACCGTGTCTGCAACCCTGGTGTCGTTGGTGCTCACGGCTCCTCCGTCGCCGCCAACCGTCAGGTTCTTGGATGGGTAGAATGAGAAGCAGCCGGCAAGGCCGAACGCTCCAACCTTTGTGCCATCCACGGTAGCTCCGTGCGCTTGAGCCGCATCTTCGATGATCGGAGCACCAATGCGTTCAGCTTCCTCCGCGATCCGGGGCATGTCGCAAGGGTGTCCGAACAAATGCACGGGCACGATGGCAACCGCTGGTACACCGCGTCTCGCCTCGATCAGTGTCGGGTCCATTGTGTAAGTAGTGGGATTGATGTCGCAGAAAACGGGCGTTCCTCCCGCATGCAGCGCCGCATTTGCGGTTGCGATGAACGAATTCGGAACCGTCAACACCGGCGCTCCCCCCGTAACTCCGGCCGCGATGAGAGCGAACTGGAGCGCATGTGTCCCTGAGCTCACGGAGATGACTTGGTCAACACTCAGGTATTGCGCGAGGGCCTCTTCGAACCGGTATACGCTTTCACCGAGGACGAACTTCTCCGTCTCCATTGCCTGAAGTGCGGCGTCCTTCATCTCCTTCGTGAGGACCGGATTTGCGAGCCTTATTTCGCTCATGTCTTCCGCCTGCCGTTTCGGCGACCGCGAGGATTGTCATGGGCAAAGGAGTAGGCCGAGGCGCGCCTATGCCCGATTGCGAGACGAGGCCCGCGAGGGCCCACTACGTCGCCGGCATTCGTGTCCCGCCCGACTTCGCCGTCCCCGACAATCCACCCTCGGGGCTCCCGCAAGGACGCCATGGTGCCGCACAGTGGACGAACAGGAATGGCCGATAATGGTTTGCGCCTGAGTCGCACCGTTGAAACCAGCGCTCGACGGCCGCGCCCATTGCATCAGCGGGCTTATTTGGCGGATGCGACAATTGGCTGCGGGTGCCCGACGTCAGTGTTTGCATGACGAATTACAACACCGCGGACGTCATCGAACGGTGTTTCGACTCCATTCTGAACGCGTTGGATGCAATCGACTACGAGATCATCGTCGTGGACAACATGAGCGGCGACGGTTCGTTCGAGTGGCTCGCTATGCTGTCGCGGCGGAATCCGCGGGTGCGCCTAATCCGAAAACGATGCTTGCGCGGCATGGGCTGGCAAACCGCGTTTCGGGCCTCGTCCGCACCAACGATTGCGATCGCCGCATGCGACACTGTCTATAATGACGCTTGGCGACGTTTGATCGCGCGATTCCTCGAAGAGCGGTTTTCGTTTGGCATCATTGCCGTCCTAGGCGAAGTCTATCCCCGGGGCGCATTGGACAGGGTGGGAGGGTGGAGAAACCTCCAGTACTGGGAGGATGTCGACCTGCGGGCTCGACTTGCCTCAATCGGGTCCCTGCGGATTTACCCCGTTGTGTGTGGGCAAAACCTGAAGCGGACGCCCGCATCGAATCGCGCGGAGCAGATTTATCGGCTCTACCGGAAAATTCATGACAAGATTCTCGTCGCTACCTGGATTCCGGCGCGTTTCTATCTCGTCGGCTATGTACGAGCGATTCTCAGGCAGGGAGGGACGCGCACATTCGTCCGTCTACCCTACTACCTCTCTATCCTCACCCTCGCCATCCTGGTCGCGCGCGCGCAACGACGAGGGTTCCAGGCCCGGGGGGTCGATGCAAGAATCCTGAATGCCAAAAACTACGCGATCGATCTTGGGTTGGTACCGCGCCAAGAGCTGACCGCCGCCACGAGCCAGTACGACAGCTTCGAAGGCTGCCGGGACGCGCTCGCCCGGGGCGATTTCGGCTTCCTGCCCGGTTTCTACGACTAAGGAATCATCGATTCGTGTCACGACCTCGTCCGACCGATCGCGAGCCGACCTACTCCTTTGAGTTCCGCGAGGAACGAGCCATTCGTCAGGATTTCCATCGCGGCGAAGTAGGTGCCGGCGTATCCGAAAAACTGAAAGATTAGTCCGGGGAGACCGATCGGCAAGAAGGTGCCCAACAAAAAGCTCGTCCCGAGCGACGCTGCGCCAGCGACGGACGGTGGAATGAAAGCCTTGCGCCACGCGAGGCCGGCAGTGGGTTTGAGCTCTCGTCGGGCGAGATAGCGACTCACACCTGCGAGCACGCCAAACGTGACCACCACGGCAATCGAAGCACCGGGGAGCCCCATCATCGTCGTGCCAAAATACAGGCCCGCGGCAATTACGATGAGTGCTATCAGTTGGACCTCGGCCACCAAGGCCGACTTGCCCAATGCATTCAGGAGGTCATTCGAGAGGCCTGCGATGCCCACGAGCAGTCCGGCAAAGGCAAGGATCCTCATCGGGAGCACGGTCGGCTGCCACCGGGCTCCAAGGACTACGCCGACAAACGGTTCGGCAAGGGCGACGACGCCGAAGGACACGAAAAATCCGACGTAGGCGAACAGGCGAGTTGTCTCCGCATACGCTCGGCGCAGGCGATCCGGAGAATCCGGGCCTACGCGCCCGTAGATGGGATAGGCAACGCCGCTCACAACCGCGGCGACGCTCGTTGGAAGGCCGATTGCCCAGGAAAACGCCACCAGATAATACCCCAAGGAGGTCAGGCCGAGCAAGAAACCGATGAGGAGTTTGTCCAACGAAGAAACAGCGAAGGCGAGGAAGGACGCGACGACTACAAACTTTGAAAAGTCGACGAGGCTCCGGGCCATTCTCGGGTCGAGCCGCCAGCCGGGTTTCCAGGGGACGACCTTGTAAAACAGGATCGAACCGACGATCGTTCCGAGAATCCCGCCAAAGATTGGACCGAAGTACCCGAAACCCAGCGCGACGAGCGCAATCGATACTCCGCTGACAACTGCTTTGCCGACCTGATCCGGAAGTACCGCACGGGGAAAGTCGAGAGCCTTGGTCGCCTTCACTCGAGGAATTAGAGAGAACGCGGCGAGTGGAATCGTCACCGCATACAGGACGGTCGCCAGGAACAGGCGCGAGTCTTGGTATACCACCACAGCGAGGTAGGCGGCGGGAATCGCGGCGAGAAGCAACGCGAATCCTAAGCCGGTGCGAATGCTGAATGCGGTCTCATAGGCCACGTTGAGGTCGTCGCTCCTGCGGATGAGGTCGGTGCTGAGCCCGAAATCGCCCGCGAGTCCGATCGCCCCGACGAACGCGTATACGATCCCGAGGATGCCAAATTGCACGGGATCGAGCCATAGAGGAAGCAGGATTGCGGCGGCTTGGGCGAGGACGATGCTGACGATCTTCGCTGCGAGGATGACAAGGAGTCCTTGGGTGGCGACCGTCCGTAGGCTCCCAGGCTTCGGCATCCCCGCGTTCAGTGGAAGGAATCCTACTTAAGCGGTCGGATGCCAGAATCAACCAGGAGGATTGCGCGAGCGAGCTTTCCGACCGGGCGAACGTGGGCATCCGTTCCCACGTCTGATAACCTCTCCTCAGGGTTCATATCCTCATCGAGAGGGTCGGAGCTTCCGGGAGAAGTCGCATGGGGGCCCTAGTGAAAAAACTAGACGAGATCGGAGTCGAATGGGCCGATCCACAGGAACATGGCGTTGGAAGGGCACTGTTCAACCGAATTCTTCACCTGCTCGCCCGAAACCTACCCGGATCGATGTCGCTCCGGGTATCGCTCCACAAAGCGCGGGGCGTCAAGTTCCACGGATCCGCATTCATCAGCTCGGATGTCTACATCGACGACGGACATCCGGAGTATCTCGAAATCGGAAATGAGGTCTCAATTGGCGTGCGCGCTGTCATAATTACGCACATGAGGGAGCATGTCTCGAGGACCGTCATCGAGGATGAGGTATTCGTGGGCGCGAACGCCACGCTTCTTCCAGGTGTGCGGATTGGACGAGGCTCTGTCGTCGCAGCAGGGTCGACGGTTGTTGACGACGTCCCCCCGTATACGTTTGTGGCCGGGGTGCCCGCGAGGCCGATTCGTAAGATTACGAAACCGTTGGGGTTGAGGACGGCCTACAAAGATTTCATTGCTGGGCTTAGGCCCCTCGGCATTTCGTCTAATGACCACTCAAGCGAAGTAGATTCAGGGTCCGCGGCTGAGAACGGGTTCGAGCGCCCGCGAGAGCTCGACCCGCCGACGATCGAGTGAGAACTCTGCTACAATCCGCTCGCGGGCTCGTGTTCCGGCGACCTCATCGGCAAGGCCGTTGCGAACGGCGCTCACAGCGGCATCGATGTCGCCGTAGTCGACGAGATAACCCGTAGATCCCACGAGGCTTGGAAGGCCCCCACGCGACGATGCGACCGGGACGCATCCGCATGCCATAGCTTCCGCGAGAGCTACGCCGAAAGACTCGTGGGCGCTGAATTGTGCATACACATGCGAGGTTTGGTATACTTGGCGTATCGCGGACGGACCGAGACGGCCGAGCAGGCGAACGTTCGCGGGAGCACGATCCATGATACGACGATCCCACGAAGGCCCATGGCCTCCGACGAGGAGGAACGGGACCTCGGGAATCCGTCGCGCGACTTCCAAGAAGATGTCCAACCCTTTCACTCGGAACCGAACCTCGCTGTCGACGCCCGCAACAGTGACCACCCGCTTGGTCGACACGCCCAGGGGTTTGAAAAAATCGGTGTCCACTCCGTTCGGGACGACACGCACATCCCGCGAGACCCATAGTGCGACTTGGTCCCTCGTATAGTCAGACACTGCTAGGACCTGCGTGGCGTGCCCCAATGCATAGCGGGTTTTCCGCGCGCGTCGTCGGTCGAGCATCGCGCCGTACCCGAGCCCGGGCTCGGAAGCGACATCCCAGCCCCCCGCAATCAGGACCGTAGGGGTGCCAATTGACCGGCCGATCAGAACGCTTGCGGTCGCGTAACCAAGGACGAACCAACACACGACCACATCCGAAGAGACGACGAGCCGTAGCAGTCGGAAGAGATCGGCGCGTCGCCGATAGTGAAGGAATGTGACGCGCCCGAGGCCCCCTAGGATTCGGACGTCATTCGAAACAAAGGGCGCGTCGATGTTCGAGATGAGGAGGATCCGCAAAGGCGTCAAAGCGCTATCCTCCGGCACGCGCAGCGACGTTGGACCTCGCGCCCTTGAGAGTCGCAGACGGTGTCCGAGGTGGAGGCCAGTTTAGGGCGAGGAGAAACCCAGTCCTGGTCGCATCCTCTCGCAGCCAGCTCAAACGGAGATCTCTGGTTTGAGCCCACCATGAAAGCAGGTCTCGTCCTCGCATGACCTGATGTCCATTCCGAGCGACGTCACGCTGGGCTGCACGGAGGAGCCAGCGTTGCCCCGCGGGATCGAGTCGCCAGTTCCCATGCACATGTCTCGGGGCGGCTCCCAACGCCATGTCGTGATCCGCGAGTACGACAAGCCCTCCATGTTGTGCGCTCGAACGGATATATGCCTCAAGGCCGGAACGGTTCCTCTTCCGGGACCGGAGGCCCTTGAGACGCGAGGGCCCCGCCTTGACGATTCCGATGACTTCGACGCAAGGAAATTCCCAGAGGTCCAGAGGCTCGCCTCGCTCGGACGAGAACATTCGGTGGGGAACCGCCGCGAACGGCGGTTGAGCGAAGGAGGACGAGTCGTATCCAAGGCCCGCCGCCGCGACTCCATCGTGAGTCGCGGCCGCACGTCGCCAAGACGGGTTGCGAAACCCTCGCGCTTGGTGATCGACGATTCCCTCAAGCTCTCGCAGGCCCCCGCGACACGCCGCTTCGACCTGCGTCGAGTCTCCCATCACTCCGGTCCATGCCTCGTGACCGCCAAGACGGGGCATGTGAAACGCAACATCGTGCTGCCGGTCCGCGCGCTTCAAGGCGTCTCGGTCCTCTTCGTCGTACACGGCATTCAGATCGACATGAAACGTTCCCAATAGGCGAGCGTGACCGAGACGGGTCATACACATGTCAATTGCATCGGAGAGTTTCGTGTCCTGAGGCCGCCGCGCGTGGTGTCGGCTCACGGCCCAAACACAACGACCCGCCCCTACGTCGAAGTAACTCGTCGCGGCCTCGACATCGACGGAGTAGAGGAGGGGCGGGATGCCCTCCGGCCATAGCCCCTTCCACGCGATCACGTCGGACGCCCATACGATCGCCCCGAGGATCGGCATGATCCAATTGCCGTTCAGCGCGGCCTCGAGGGGTCCGGCATCCAAGCGTGAGTCGTGCCAGAGGGCCTCGACAGGATCGAAACCAAGAACGACGCTCCGCGCCGGCGAATCGAGCGCGCCGCATACGACCTGGCCGTGTTCGTCAGTTACGAGGGGCAGGAGTCCCTTGACATGGAGAGGATGGCAACCGCCACGGAATGGGACGACCTCCCCCGCTGCGAAGGGGGCGGTCGCAGGATGACACCTTACGATGTGCAACGAATGGAGCGTGTCCGCCTCCGGACCACGGAGACAGATCACGCTGGGTCCTTCTGTCGGCGCTATTGGGGACGCAGTGCCTGCGAGGCGGACGCACGCGGAACCAGCTGGAGAAAACGCATTCGCACCGCCGACGACTGTCGGCTCGAAACCAAGGTAATCGCGGAAGAGCCACGACCAAGGAACCCCAGCCTCTCGCCGGGACGGCTCGATGAGAATTCGAGGGCGAAATTCAACATCGGAGTGGGCATCGGCTCGAAGGTCCGGTGGCCGGCCATGGAGCGGGACCATGCAACCGAATACCCCCATGCCACCCCATGTGACGCGGGACCAGCCTGGAGCCTGGAAGTCAGTTCCCTCCGGGAGCTTCGCGAATAGAGGTACCCGATCGGCCGCCGCGGTCAGCATGCGCAGACTTCCGCGACCCGTTCCGCGGTTGCGATCCAAGTGCAATTTCGCTCGACGAAGGCGCGTCCGGCAGATCCCATCCGCCGCGCTGCGTCTAGATCGCGCATCAAAGCGAGCACCCCCTGCTCGATGGCTTCGACGCGAGAGGGGTCGACGAGGACGCCCGCACCGGCCTCCTCAACAATTCCAAAGTCATACGCGGTCCCCGCCGAAGCGATGACGGGTCGCGCACATGCCATGTATTCACGAACCTTCAGGGGCGAGCCGGGAAGAAGGGCCGGCCGCACTGCGAAAGCGACGTCAAACGTTGCGATGTATCCGGGGACGTCTTCATAGGGAACGCCACCCGTGAATGCAACATGCTCTGTGATCCGGAGCGACTCTGCCAAGGATCGCAGCCGAGCCCGATCCGGTCCGTCACCAACGACGATGGCCATGACGTCGACTCCATTGTGGCGAAGCGCCGCGACCGCTCGCAGCATCAGATCCAGGCCTTGCCATGGCGTGAGGTGACCGGCAAAACCCAAGACGAAACGCTGGGCGGGGACGCCGAGCCGGCGACGGGCCTCCTCTTGGTCCATCGGTCGAAACAGACGGGTGTTCACGCCATTGGGGATGACGACGACCTTGTCCTCGGAGATGCCGTGGGCCCCGATGAGGGCAGCCTGTATTGCAGGTGAGACAGCGACAATTCCTGTGGCACGCCTGAGCAGGAAGCCTCGAGTCGCCTTGCGGAAGGCAGAAAACCTGTGCGGCGCGGCTGTTCCCAAGATTCTTCGCTCCTCATCTGGGAATCCGTTGATCTCTACAAATAGTGGCAAGTGCCGCAAGCGCGAGGCGACGAACCCAACCTTCGGCGTCGGCCGGCGCTCGTAGATCACCTGTGCTCGCTCCTCCCGGGCAATCCGAGAGGCGGTCAAGGCCATCCGCCACGTCCCGGGGCGGGCCGACGTATGGATGCGAAGCCCCGTCTCCTCGGAGGCGGGAACACCCGCTCGCTCCACGACCAGACTCACAGAGTGGCCCAGTTCCACGAGGCCGAGCGCGAGTTCCCTGACATGAGTTGCATCTCCCGCGGGGCGGCTAAGGTCCACATCCAAAGCGAGAAACAGAAAGCGCATCGAAGCGGATCACCTGGGCGATCGATCGGCGCCGGCGTGACAACCACGGTGGATGGGCATCTGACTTGACCTCGCCAACGGCCGGTCCATATCCGGGGGGCTTTTGAAAATTTCGAAACAATTCAACGAATTGGAAACGCCCTAAGATGCCCTCTCGGCAAGAAGAGAGCCGAGCATCCGCGATTCCTTCCAAGGCGGTTATCGGGTTCGATAGCAACCCGGGAACTTTGATAAGGTCAAAAGCCGCAAGCCCGGCAACTGCGTGAAGGAGGCCCGCGATGGAGCGACCCGTCGGGGTGCCCCAGCGCAATCGCGATGGAATTAACATGTCGAGGGTCGTCGTCTTGGGACTCGGGTACATCGGCCTCCCGACAGCGGCGACACTGGCACTGCATGGATGGGAGGTGCACGGTGTCGACGTCCGAGCCGAACTGGTGGAGTCACTGAAGCAAGGGAATGTTCCCGTGCGCGAGCGGGACTTGAGTGCGATCGTAAGGGACGCCTTGGGCGGCGGGGACCTCCAAGTCTCCACGAAGCCGGAAAATGGGGACTACTTCGTCTTGTGCGTCCCGACGCCGCTCAAGGACAGACAAGCGGACCTGTCCTACTTGCGGAAGGCTTCGGCGACGGTCGCGGGGGTCCTACGTCGTGGCAATACCGTGATTGTCGAATCCACAGTGCCACCGGGTACGACGACGCAAATCGTCCGACCGATCCTGGAGAAAAGTGGACTTGCGGCAGGCAAGGATTTTCACCTCGCCTATTGCCCAGAGCGCGTCATGCCTGGCAGCATCCTGAGAGAGATCGTGGAGAATGACCGGATCATTGGGGGATTCGATCCGGAGTCGGCCGAGGAAGCGGCTTCCATCTACCGGAGTTTTGTCCGGGGGAAGCTCTTCTTGACGGACGCCACGACCGCCGAGTTCGTGAAGTTGGTCGAGAACGCGTACCGGGACGTGAATGTCGCATTCGCCAACGAGATTGCGAAGCTAGCGGAAGTCCATGGGGTGGACGTCTGGGAAGTCATCAGCCTTGCAAACCACCATCCCAGAGTCAGAGTCCTCCAGCCGGGGCCTGGCGTCGGCGGGCATTGCATCGCGGTTGACCCGTGGTTTCTGCTGACTCAGGACGTGAAAGGTTCGCTGATACCGGCAGCCCGGGCCGTGAACGATGGACAGCCAAAGCAGGTTGTCCAACGGACCCTCGAGATCGTCCATGGCATCTCTCGCCCCAAAGTTGCAGCGTTCGGGGTCGCGTACAAGGGAGAGGCGGACGACATACGGGAGAGCCCCGCAATCGAGATCATCGAACGATTGGAGGGGCACGGCATCACCGTCGCGGCCTACGATCCGCTCGTCCCAAACGATCGGTATCCGACGCAGTCACTGGAGGAGACGATCGGCGATGCCGATTGCATCCTCATTCTGGCAAGCCACCGCGAGTTCCACTACATGGACGCTTCGCCTCTGTCCAAGCGCGTACGCCACCGGCTTCTGTTCGACACGAAAAACTGTGTAGACCATCGGAAATGGACCCGTGCGGGGTTCACAGTCCACGTGCTCGGCCGCGCTGCGCCGATCGCGCCGCCAGGGTAGCAAATGGTCCGGACCCTCATGGCGGGAGCCAACGTCCCTGCGCCGCCATCCGAGTCCGAGCGGTCTGCGAACGAGCCGGTTCGTAATGCCGAGCTTCATGAGCCTGGGTCACTGCGCTTCGATCGCGAACACCGAAGCACGAGTGTCGACGACACAATCGTCATCACACTCCCCTACTCAATCCGTGAGATTACGGGCGTCGGCCGGGTTGTCCGGGAGATTTCGCGTGGCATCGAGCGTCGTGGATTCGGGACGTTGTGGATTCTACCCGATGCTCCGGGTAGTGCTCTCATCACGCCTCCCGCGCGGACGGTCCTGCACGAAATCCCAGTTCGAAACTTTCTGGTCTTCGGCAACGTGGCGCTCGCCGCGGAGACCTTCCGGAAGCTCCTCATAACGCGAAATAGGATTGCCCTAATACACGCTCACACTCCGCACCTCCAGACGCTGGCTGCTCTCTTCGCGGCGCGAATCCTGAACGTCCCATGCGTCGTTACTTTCCATGGGATTCATCCGAGGCCGCGGAATCGCGGACGACGCCTCGTCTTGTCATGGCTCGAGTCGCTTACCCTCCGCCTCGCGACGGAAGTTACGGCGGTCTCCAAAGCGACTCGCGATGCTCTTAGGTCACCGCGCATTCGGGTTATCCCGAACGGAGTCGAAATCCTACGTGATGATCGAACAAACCGAGATGACACGCGCCAATCTTGGGGCGTCACGAACGAGACCGTCCTCCTTTTCGCCGGCAGGTTCGCGGAGTCGAAAGGCCTCGAGGTCATCTTGCAAGCCGTAGCCAAGCTTGTGAAGGAAGAACGACTTGAGGTTAGACTTGTGCTTGTAGGAATGGGCGCCTCGGCCGAAGTTGTTCGGCTCCGAGAAATCGCGCTCACCCTTGGCATCCAGTCTCGCATCATCTTCGAGCCTGCGACCGAAGACCATCGAAGGTTCCTCGACGGCGCCGATCTATTTTTGCTTCCGTCCTACTACGAAGGAATGCCGCTCGGGGTTCTTGATGCGATGATGGCGGGCCTGCCTGTTATTGCCTCCAAGGTGGGTGGGATCCCGGAAGTGATCCGGCAAGGCGTCGATGGTCGTTTGGTGCCGGCGGGGGACGCGAACTTCCTTGCCGCGGTTGTGTCCGAGCTCGTTCGCAACCCTATACTACGTCAGGAGATGGCGTCTCGTGCGCGAAAGCGCGCAGCCGAGAGTTTCTCCGCGCAAGAGATGATCGCCGGGTATGAGGCGGTCTACTCGCGCCTCGTCCCTCCAAGCTCTGGGAAACGATAGAGACGCGCGAGCGTCTGGAAGGCGGCATTCCAGTTCCACTCGCTGGCGGCGTGCCGTGCACGACGGCCCAGATCCTTCCGGAGTTCCGCATCCTTGCAAAGCCTGATAATGGCGTCGGCAAACGATTTCGGGTCGCCCGGTACGGGGACGAGTCCTACTTCGTTCGGCGCGACTCCGAGGTTCCGAACAGCCCCCTGATTTGCGATCATGGGTCGGCCCACCGACAATCCCTCCAGCATCGACTGGCCGAAGGTCTCCTGGAAGGAACAGTGAAGCAAGAGGTCGCTTGCCTCGAGGTATGGAGCTGGGTTTTGCCGCTCACCCACAAACACCACAGCCGAATGGAGCCCGAGATCACTCGCTAGCGCCTCGAGTGACCTGCGTCCCGTCCCATCGCCCACGACGATCAGCTTTGCGGCCGGATATGCTCCGAGTACACGAGGCATCGCTCGCAACAGGACCTCAAGTCCTCCGACTTTCGCGGGCCACGCCATCTGGCTGACCACGCACAGCCGTGGATGAGCGGTCGCGAGACCGTGTTCCCGGGACACTTGATCGACTTCGGCGCTCGTGACAGAAAGCAATCGAATTCCAGGCCGGACGATTTCCACGCGGTGGACCTGCGGAAAGCGCGCTCGGAAACGGTCGAACGACTGCTGGGAAAGAACGGTCACTGCATCGACTCGTCCGAACATCCGGGACATCACTCGGTCTCGGAACCACCGTCCCCTGTCGGCGAAGTCAGTGTGAATGGTGAACACGGTACTTGCCGCAACCGTTCCGTAGGGCGTGAGACCCGCGAGGAGCGCATACCAATGGGCGTGAGCGTGGACTACGTCGGCTCGCCACGTTCGAATTCCCCGACGCGCCTTCGCGGAAAAGAGCATTGGATGGACGGGACCTATCTCGACGCCCCTGTCGTCGTCGCCGTACCGGGCCCAGACTCTGACGTCCGCCCCTCGGGCAGATAGCTCACGCCGGAGGCCATCGACGAATGTCGTTATCCCGCCTACGACAGGCTGATAGTAGGGAGTTATGAGCGCGACCTTCAGACCGTTCACCAATCCTGCCGAAGACCGATCGCTCCGCGCGCCGAGCCGAAGGTTGCTCGCGTTACCCGCCGACGTACCAGATCGACACCTCTGCATCTGCGTAGACCCGATAGGTCGATTCGTGCAAGCTCGTGAAATAGGCGGAGTAGTAGACGTTGCCGTAGGCCGTAAATGAGCCCAGAAGCCGGTGGTCTTCGATTGCGTACGCCAAGTGGTATGCCTCGGAGAGGCGCGATCCGTTCGAAGTGTACGGGCTGAAAAGAATAGAAGCCCAATCCGCTGCAGCGTTCACCCCGTCCAGTGAGAAGATCGAGTCTGATTCCACGGTCAACTGTTCGAGGGGAATCCGGGATAAGGCGAGGTGCTCTCGATCCAGAAACCCAAAGATGAGAAGTTCCGGGCTCTGAAATCCCGTTGTGGCGCCACCCACCGGGAGGCAAGGTTTCCCGGAAATCGCGAAAATCTTGCTCGCCGTGAAGCCATCATTCGCGATAATCGTCCCATTTGTTGCGTATTTCACATAGAGGCCGTCCGTGTACGTCTGATCATCTAGATATGCGTGGAAGTCAAGGTCGTAGGCGACAACGAACTGCGCCGTCCCGAGCGTCGCTGCAACGGCGACAGCGACCAGAGCGATTCGACTAGTAGGAGTTGAGCATCGGCGGAGGATCGATAGCAGAGCCATCGCCACGAAGACTGCTGTGAATGGAATGATGTAGTATCCAGTGTACTGCCGAAGGGAAAGCGTTGGGAGGAGAACCAACATCGCCATGAGGAAGAACCACTCGGGGATGCCCCGGCTCCGAGTCCGGTACATCGCGATCACGCCGAGGGGCACAAGGACGACCAAGATGCCCGCGCTGCGGGCTAAGCTCACGCCAAAGTTTGACAGCTGCGAGACGATTCCGGAACCGATCGAGACCTGACCCTGCTCGTACTCTCCCAGGACACCTCCGAGAACGAGAAGCCCGCCACAAAGAATGAAGAATACCGTAATCGCGCTTATGTTTGCAACCTTCCGGAATTGCTTGCTAAGAACTCTCGACCCGTACCGAATCCGGAGCGTCTTGGCGGTCACGGCGATGAAGATGGTAAAGATGAACGCAAGAAGGATCGCGACCATGAGCACGGTGAGCCTGTGCGCAGACATCATGCAGAGGAAGGCTGCGACGAGGATTATCAGCCACCGCATCTCTCGCATCTTATGCCATCGAAGAATCGAAAGTAGAAACACAGGCACGAGAGTGGTGAAAAATGTCCGCGTAGGAATCTGCCAAATCGTGTCCGCCACGAGGCGAGGCGAAAGGCTGAAAATCGCAGCGACGAAGATTCCGAACACCGCGTCCCGCCGGATTTCCATTCCCAGAAAAAAGCCGGCACACAGCCCGACTGCGACCAGGATCATTCCAAATGGAAGGATAGCGCCCTCGATGGATATGCCGGACGATTCGCTGAGGCTCGCAAGAACGAAAAGGCTCCCGCTGGGATGACTCAGTGGAAACAGACCGAAGTAACTCAAAGGGTGGACCACCCATCGGGCGTACCCGTGCGCGACGAGGTCGGCTGTCATCCCGTGAAAAATGAAGGCGTCGACGCCCATCTCGTGGGGGGTGCGCGGATACCTGGCGATGTAGTTTACGGCCAAGAGGCACGCCAGCAGCGCGATTGTGACGCGTGGTGAGAGGGCCATGAATCATCCTCGCGTCCGGAAGGTTTGCACGAGAGCCTCAATGTTGTCCAGTGAGAAGTATTTCAGAGCGATCGAACGATTTCGCTGTCCCATCGCAGGCCATTGCTGGCGACGATCGAGCATTTCCCTGATCCCGGAGGCGAGCGCCCGCGGATCCCCCTCCGGGACCAAGATTTCGGATACGACTTCCGGAATTCCTGCATGCTTGGATGCAACGATCGGCTTGCCGTGAGCCATCGCCTCTGCAATCGCGATCGGAAAGCCTTCCCGTGCCCCCAGTCGCACGCGTCCAGAAGAATCGATAGCATCTCGGGAGCCACACACCCGAGGAACACGACGCGATCCATCACCTCCGCGGTCTTCGCGAGAGCTTCAACATCAAGCTCGCCCCCGCCCACGATCCACACCGTGATTTCTGACGCCGGAATCTCGCGTAGGGCCTGAACGAGCACGTCGTAGCCCTTCTTCTCGACGAAGTTGGCGACGACGAGCATCTTCGCCCGTCGGTCGGCTCGCTGGTGGTCGCGGCCGAGGATGAGTCGATTGGTAACCACTTTGGAGGGGGAGAGAGCCCAGTCCCGAATGAGGCTTTCCCGATTGAAGTCCGCGACCGTGAACACACGAACCGATTCTCTGAGGGCGCGGGACCTGGCTCGACGTTGGTACATGGACGTGAGTTCGTGCGCGTGGATGGTGACGGAGTACGGACAGGCGAGGAGAATCGAAGCGAGCCGGGCTACGAGGACTTTCCGATCTCCGAAGTGAGCGTGAATCCACGTAACACCGTGGCGCCTCATGTCCCAGGCGAACGCAGCGGCGACAAGGAACTCTGCCCACAGGAATTCCCGCACAGTTTCCGATAGGGCTCGGCCAAACCGCCGAGGATAACGGGTGAAGAAACCAAAGAGGCCTATCAACGTGTCGGCCGGGTTTGGACCGCGAACTTTCCAGTCGCGGCTCGGGGTGTAGGGCCCCGCGCCGATCTTCGTAGCATACAGGATGAACGGAATCTTGCGATTCTCGAGTTCGAGTAGCTCGTCACGGTTGAAACTCGGGAGACCCGACTTCATGGAGAGGACATAGGCGACGGTCATTGTGCGGCCTCGGACTGCCACCAAAGGCCGACGGTGATACGAAGACACGCGTCTTTGCCGAGGCTCGCTCGCGCCGATTCACCAAGGGGCGGTTGACAGTCATCCACCGGTGCGATCGTGGTCCTGTGGGGTCCACGGACTCCGAGCCGCACGGACACCCACACGTCGTCGGCTCCGGAAATCACCTCATCAAAGGCAACCGTTCGCGACACGTTCATCCGACTCCTATCGTGAGAGCTTCGTATGTCTCTTGGAGCGCCTTCCTTGAGTGTCGCCAATCGAAACGCTCCGCCAGCGACCGAGCCTTCCCGCTCAGGCGCGTTCTAAGACCGACGTCGCCGAACAGTTGTTCGATTCGCGACGCGAGGTCCGCGGCGTCTCCCGGACGGTAGAAGAGCGCGGCGCTGTCCCAAACCTCCCGGAGGCCGTTCAAATCGGCCAAGACGAGCGGTTTGCCCGCAGCCGCGTACTCGAGAATCTTGTGCGGGGCGGCCAGTTCCGTCAGCGGATTTCGCTCATATGTTACGACACCGACCTCGGAGAGAAGAACCAGCTGAAAGGCGAGCGACTGCGGTACCCAGCCGCCGAATCGAAAGTCTAGGCGGGAATATTCGGCGGCGACAGTCTGGAGCCGATCAATGTAACCCGGATCCCCTCTCCCGTAGAGCAAGAGAGACATCGGATATTGGGCGGATAGTTGCCCCGCGGCCCTGATCAAGACTTCGAGATCGCGCTCGGGATTGACGCCTCCCGCGTGGACAACGACCCGCTTCCCATCGAGTCCGAGCTGGGATCGCAACTCGTCTGAAGGCGGACCGGCGATGCTTGCGTCGTCTGGGCTGTTCATCACGACGGCTATCTTGGTCGATTCCACCCCCCGACGGGTTAGGAGACGCTGTCGCTGGTCCGTCGGGACGACGATGCGATCTGCGTACTGCGCGCTCAGGCGCTCTGCGGCGCGGGACAGGGCCACGAGCGGGTGGTGGGAACTCAAATGAAATCGCGCCTGGACGATTTCTGGCATGGCCTCGTGCAAATCGAGAATGACGCGGGCACCGAGAAGCCGCTCCAGGAACGTGCAGAAGACTTGGAAGTCGGGGAGGGAATGCACATGGATCACCGCGTATCGCCTAACGAGGAAAAGGCGGAAGAGCAGCGCAGCGGAACACAGAAAGAAGAGGCCGTACTGGTAAGCGTATCGCAACTTCTCACCACGAATGATGGCGATCGGGAGACGATAGACGTGCAGGCGCCCGAGCCCTTCCTCCCGCTGCTCGCCTTGGTCTTGGACCGCAATTACGTCGATGTCATATCCAAGAGCGGCGAGCGCCCCGACCTCTTTCCGGACACGTGGGTCGAACGGGTAGTGCGAGTATACCACATGGCAGATGTTCATCGAGTCACCAGCGAGACGGCTATGACCGCGAGACACACTGTGGCTTCGAGCCCCCAGACGATCCCGACAATCTGCCACTCTTTGAGGCGTCTCCACCTCATGACCGCATGTGCAAGTGACTCGATTCTCCCGTTCCAGGAGAGCTTGCCGTCTTCATCCATGACACCGTAGTTCTCCCCTTGGAAGCGGCCGCGCGCTTTCAGGATGAATTCGACAATCATAGGGGCGAACAACACCGCGCCGAACGCCTTGAGAGAAGGAGCCGAGATGATCGCGGCACATGCGATCGTGGCCCCGGTAAACAGGGTCATCGAATCGCCCGGAAACACGCGCGCAGGATATCGGTTGAAACAGAGGAACGCGGTGAGGGCGCCGAGAAGCGGAAACAGAAGGAAGAGCCCTCCTTGGGCCCCGGTGATGATCGAGATCGCGATCAGGGAAGACGTCATGATCACGCCCAGCCCGGCCCCGAGGCCGTTGAAGCCTTCAAGCATGTTCGCCGCGTTGCTGGCACTCGTGACGCCCAAGGGGACCATCACTGCCATGAGCAGCCCGATGTCGACTCCGAGGAGCACCGTGTTCTTCGCTGCATAGACGACCGCCCCGAGCGGGAGGGCGAGCACAAAAGGGAGGATCGCCTTCGAACGCTTCCGGAGTCGGAACATGTCGTCCATCAGCCCCACGAGGCCGGCGCCAAGGCACGCACTCATGGCTGCGAAGAACAGGGCGGCCGACGCGGATGGGACCGCGAACGCCGAGAGGACCCCCACGCCGACGTAGAATCCGAGGATGACGCCAATCCCGCCCATCTCAGGGATGAGGGGCGCGTGCGGCTTGTTCAAATCCTTGCCGACGAGGGTCGTCCCGCGCAGAGACCGAATCAGCCAAGGAAGGAACAGCCACGAGGCCGCGAACGACACCATGGCTGACGCTACCAGGATCGGAAGATCCATCGGACGAAATCGCCCATCTCTCGCCTACGGCAAATTCCGATATTTGGGCGTTCTCTCGAGAATCCGCACGGTGAGAACACGATGAGAGGAGGCCTATCATCCGCGATAAGAGGCCGGAAACCTTCTTAAGCGCTCGCGAGCACCCTCCAGCCGATGAACGCCGACAAGGTTCGCACGGCGAATCTCCCGAGCTTTCGACTCGAGCCACGCGACGCGGTCATCGTCATCTCTCTCATCGGAGCGGCCGCTTACGTCATCGGATTCATTGTCGGCCTTACCGCTTGAATTGCGACCGGCGGTCGCTTAGAGAACTGCGACCATCCAGGCACGGGAAACCTACTTGAACCGATTGCCACGTCTGGGTTCGCCTTGAGACCCCGGATTCATCCCACGGCCGACGTCTCCGAGGAAGCGACCATCGGCGATGGAAGCCGTATCTGGAATTGGGTGCAAGTTCGGGAGCGAGCTCGCATCGGCCAGAACTGCGTCATTGGCAAAGATGTCTACATTGACACCGATGTTGTCATCGGCGATGACTGCAAACTGGAGAACTTCGCGACCGTCTACAAGGGAGTGACGCTTGGCAATCGAGTGTTCATCGGACCGCACGCTTGCTTCACGAATGACCTCTATCCACGAGCGGTGAGCCCCGACTGGCGCATCGTCGAGACAATCGTTCACGACGGTGCCTCGGTCGGCGCAAATGCCACGATCCGCTGTGGCATCACGATTGGCCGGAACGCGATGGTCGCTGCCGGTGCGGTCGTGACGAAGGATGTCCCTCCGCACGCCCTGGTCGCCGGCGTTCCCGCGAAACTCATCGGATGGGTGTGCGAATGCGGCCGGCCTCTGGACCGGAACATGCGATGCACCCACGACGGAAAAGTATTCTCCGGGTTGAAGCCAAAGACACGTGGACTCCGTCCCCGGCGGCGCAAGTGACCAGCGAAACTTCATGCTCCGGAGCCTGTTCCGCGCCTCGATGATCCCGATTCCCATCGCCCGCCCGATCCTCGGCGAAGAGGAACTCGCGGCGTTGCGGGAGGTCCTCGCGTCCGGGATGCTCGCCCAGGGCCCAAAGGTGGAGGCGTTCGAGAGGGCCTTCGCCAATGACCTCGGCCGGAAGCATGCGATCGCCGTGACCAATGGCACCGCGGCCCTCCATGTCGCCCTGCTCGCCCACGGGATCGGTCCGGGCCAGGAGGTCGTGATCCCGCCCCTGACGTTCTTCGCGACCGCGTCGACGGTCCTCCTGTGCGGCGCGAAGCCCGTCTTCGTCGACATCGATCGGTCGTCGTACAACATGGACCCCGCGAAGGTCGCTTCCGCCATCACGCGCAAGACCGCGGCCGTCATGCCCGTCCACCTGTACGGCCAGACCGCGGAGATGGACCCGATCCTCGCCGCCGCCCGGGATCGCGGCATCCCGGTCATCGAGGACGCCGCCCAGGCGGCCGGCGCGGAGTGCCACGGCAAGAAGGCGGGCAACCTGGGCGACACCGCTTGTTTCTCGTTCTACGCGACGAAGAACATGACGACGGGCGAAGGAGGCATGATTGTCACCGACGACGACCGCATCGCGGACAGGGCCCGGCTTCTCCGGCATCACGGCCAGCCCGCGAAGTACGAACACGTCCTCGTCGGTTTCAACTATCGGATGACGGAAATCGCGGCGGCGATTGGCCTCGCGCAGCGCGCGAAGCTCGACGGCTGGGTGAAACAGCGGCG
>WNGN01000192.1_pt1 | contig 38133 bp, 30 predicted proteins | sample 5400561 | NCBI WGS metagenome assembly WNGN01 (sample SAMN13153379, study PRJNA577476) | soil metagenome | isolation source: 115 cm soil or saprolite under Garry oak tree replicate 2 | place: USA:California | collected 2016-06-15 | reverse complement strand
AGGCGGGGTTGCCGGCTGGCTGGTGGCCGTGGACGCCACGACGCTCGCTGACGGCGCCGCGGTCGCAGCAGCGACGTCCGGGGCCGTTTGCACGTCGATCACTAGGCGAGTCGGTCCGCTGAGTTCGAGGACCCGGATGCACGCCGGTGTCGAAAGGCCCACGCCGTAGCCCACGACGCGCTCGAAGTCGCCGATCTGCGCCACTTCGCGGATCTCCGGCAAGTTGGGTTTGAGGTCACTCGGCGCACCGCTGACAATATCGGCGTTCCGAAGGACGACGCCGATTCCGGCGGAGCCGCTGAGCGTCACCGGTTGGCCGCTGGCGTCGCGGACGAAGTGGGCCGTCGTCTGACGAAAGAGCTGATACTCCGGCATGCTGTTGGTCGTCGGAAAGTCGATGACCAGGCGGTCGTAACCGTCATGGTGGGCGACCCTGACGTCGTACACGGTCCCGGAGGCCCCGGCGACGCCTCCGGTCTTGTCGGCACAGGTGAAAGCGCCGACGCTATCGGCGGATGCTGGCAAGATGCCCGTGAGGGTCAGGGCGCCCGCGGTTACCGCGAGGGCACCAAGTGTCAATCGGACGTGGCGTCGAAGACTCGGGAACATTACGGTTTTCCTCCTATGAGTCCAATGAATCTGGCGGCGTTTTGCCGTTCAATCCCTTAGACGCCGCGAGAGGCTGGCGCGGGTGAGGTGGAGCTAGGCGGCGGCGACGACGCGGTTTCGGCCGCCGGCCTTGGCCTGGTAGAGGGCGCGATCGGCGGTGGCGATCAGGGTCGCCGCATCCTGGCCATCAGCCGGAAAGGTCGCGATGCCCAGGCTGACGGTCATGGCCTCGCCGTTGGGAAGGAACTTGGCGCCCTCCGTAACGCCGCGTAGCGTTTCGGATACATCGACCGCACCCGCCTTGTCGGTGTCGCCCATCAGGATCGCGAACTCCTCGCCACCGATCCGGAAACTCGCGTCGGTCGCGCGCCGAGGCACCTGCTGGATCAGGCGGGCCATCTGCTGCAACCCGCGGTCGCCCTCCTGGTGCCCGAAGCGGTCGTTGACCTGCTTGAAGTGATCGATGTCGGCCATGATCAGGGATAGGGGCTGGCCCGACTGGGTTGCGGCGGCCAGCGCTTGCTGCAGCAACCGATCGAACTCGCGGCGGTTGTGGAGGCCGGTCAGCGGATCGATCCGCGACAGCGTATCGATGAACTGATACAACGTTGCGTTCTGGATCGCCAGGGCGGCGTGGCCGATGACGGTCCGGAGAAAGGCGCCGTCCTCGACGGTGTACGCGGGACGTCGGCGCGAGGTCAGCGCCACGATGCCGATACGCTGGCCCTGGGCGTCGAGCAGCGGCGCGGCCATGCAGGGCATCTCACGGTCGAGCCAGAAGGGGAGGAGCAGGCCGGCATCGCCCGCCATGACCGTCGCGACCCAGCGGTCGTGCGGGTTGAGCGAGGTCGGGAAATCCTCCGCGACCTTGACGGCCAGCTCGAAGTGTCCTTGCGAGGCGCGGATCCAGATGGCGACGCCATCGCCGGCGAAGAAGCGGCTCAGCCCGAAGCTCAGCCGATCCAGAACGGCCGCCGGCTGCATGACCTGGTTGAACTCGGCCATCAGGTCGATCAGCGCCCGGGCCTGGCCGTAACGACGCTGTAATTCGCCATTCTGTTCGAGGAGCTGGCGCTGGCGAGTCATGACCGGCTCGGTGAGTGCCCAGAGGCGGGTAAGCGCGGCCCGAGCGAGCTTGTCCGCGATCTTCGGTGTCCTCTGCTTCAAGCCCTCCGGAGTCAGCTCGCTGATGATCCGCAGCGCCGAGCGCTGGGGAGCCGACCGGCGCCTGGCCAGGCGATAGCCGGCCAGCCCGGCCGCGAGCAACGCCAGAATTGCGCCGGCAAGGACGGCAGCGGCGAGCAGCGGCTCGAGGAACGGCACATTAGGTCCAACGGCTGAGGACGCTGGAAACGGCAGGCGGGCGACGAGGCTACGGACCGATCGATTCCGCTCGCTTCCGCCAGGCCAGGAACAGCAGCAGCACGCCGAGGCAGAGGACCGTGCCGTACGGGATAAGGGCCCAGAGTGTCTCGATCGAATAGCACTCGTACGATCCGCCGCCGCCTGACGAGGACCCAACCTGACCGCTTCCGCCGCAGACGTTGCGGATGCGGACAACCAGGGCGAGAAGGGGAGCTGCTCCGCCGATTCCGCCGCCGAGCAGGAACGCGCCAATTCGCCGCAGTCGCGTGCGCCTGTCGGCCTGCATCAGAAATAGTCCGAGCAGCAGCAGCGTCGCTAGCAGGAAGAGGATCGAGAAGATGCCGGATTCCAGGAGAGAGAAGCCCAGCATCCCGCCTAGAAGGAGACAGGCCCACAGGAGTAGCGCGGAGCGGAGTTTCAACGCCCCCACGCTACCCTCCCGCGCAACGGGGGAGGAGATGTTCACCGCGCTGAGGGAAATACCGAGTCAGATCGCGGGTTGTGGTGGAGGGAGAGGCTTCTGCGAGAAATCGAAGCAATCGGACATGTCGTCGGCGGCCTTGTCGCGTGCGTTGATCGCCTTTGGGTTTCGCGTAGGGGCTGAGGACCAGACACCCAACGCGTGAGCCCAAGCGGAACTGCGTGCCGTCCTTCCACTTCTCGACCAGTGGCGGGGTGACATGGTCGTACCAGCCGCCGTAGTCATCCCAGGTGATGAAGACGACGGTGGTGGGCCACAGCCCACCCTTGACGATCGCGTCGACCTGGTCCGCCGTCCATTTCTGACCGGCCTTCACCGATTCCACCGGATGCTCGCTGAGACCGGTCGGCCCGTAGACCCAGGAGACGGTGGGGAGCTTGCCGGCGGCGGCGGCGGGGGCGAACTTGTCGGCGGTCATGTTCTTCTTGCTCACCTTGAGCGCCGTGATATATCCCTGCGCATAACCGCCGTAGTTGCCCCAGGTCAGGCCGGCTTTCTCCAGGGCCGCCGGCAGCGAGGGGATGTTGAAGGGAGGCTGCGACTTGATCGGATCACGGTAATGCGGGTTGTTGATGATGGGCGAGTCGGCCGCGATCAACATCAGGTGGTTCGGTGTCGAGGGACCGGCGACCTCGGTGAAGTATTTGTCGCAGAGCGTGTACTGCTGCGCGTAGCGCCAGTAGTTCGGAATGTTCGCCTGCGCATATTGCTCCTTCGCCGCGACATTGGCGCGGTTCAGCCAGGCCGCATGCGTGTGCGGATGGTCGGATGATGGCGGGTCCTGGGCAAGCGCCAGATTCGGATCACCGTCGGCACCGGGGAAGCGCCCGAAGTAGTTGTCGAACGCGTGGTTCTCCTTGACGATGATCACGACGTGTTGAATCGGACTTTTTAGAGGTTTCCTCATCCCGCGGCCAGTCTATGACCTGAGCGCCACAAATCACTAGAGGGCCCTGTCACGTTATCGTGAGGGGTATGCAAACCGGCCAGCGACCGGCCGCCGCGCTTGCTGAGGGGCCGCTGAACGAGGACGAACTCAAGAAACTGCACGCGTACTGGCGCGCGGCGAATTACCTTTCGGTCGGACAGATCTACCTGCTGAACAATCCCTTGCTACGGGAGCCGTTGCAGGTCAAACACATCAAACCGCGCCTGCTCGGCCACTGGGGGACGACGCCCGGTCTCAATTTCCTTTACGCGCACCTGAACCGCGTGATCAAGGCGCGAGATCTCGACGCGATCTTCATCTGCGGTCCCGGTCACGGCGGCCCGGGGATGGTTGCGAACGCCTATCTCGAGGGCACCTACAGCGAGGTCTATCCGGCCATCAGCCGCGACGCCGTCGGCTTGCAGAAACTCTTCCGGCAGTTCTCATTCCCGGGTGGCATCCCGAGCCACGACGCGCCGGAGACGCCCGGATCGATCCACGAGGGCGGCGAGTTGGGGTACGCGCTCACGCATGCCTACGGCGCGGCGTTCGACAACCCCGACCTCAAAGTCTTCTGCGTCATCGGAGACGGCGAGGCGGAGACCGGCCCGCTGGCGGCGAGCTGGCACTCGAACAAGTTCCTCGACCCCATCACCGACGGCGCCGTGCTGCCCATCCTTCATCTGAATGGCTGGAAGATCGCCAACCCCACGATCCTGGCGCGAATCCCGGAGAGCGAGTTGCGACGCTTGCTCGAGGGCTATGGTTACACGCCGTACATCATCGCCGGCGATGACCCGATGGACATGCACCAGCGGATGGCCGCGATGCTCGATCTCGTCCTCGACGAGATCGAAGAGATCCAGGGCGCGGCCCGCAAGAAGAAGCGAGCGACGCGTCCAGCGTGGCCGATGATCGTGATGCGCACGCCGAAGGGGTGGACCGGTCCGAAGGAAGTCGATGGCGTGCCGGTCGAGGGGACCTGGCGGTCGCACCAGGTGCCGGTCGACGACGTGACCAAGCCGGAGCATCTTCGGATCTTGAACGAGTGGCTGCGCAGCTACCGTCCGGAGGAGCTGTTCGACGAGAACGGCACGCTTAAGGCCGAGCTGGCGGCGTTGCCGCCGACCGGCCAGCGACGGATGAGCGCGAATCCCCACACGAACGGCGGCGAGCTCACCCAGGAGCTGCGGCTGCCGGATTTCCGCGATTACGCGGTCACGGTCGGCAAGCCCGGGACCACCTTTGACGAGGCGACCAAGGTCCTGGGAAAGTTTCTGCGCGACGTCATCGCCAACAATCCGCGCAACTTCCGTTTGATGGGGCCGGATGAAACGGTCTCGAACCGCCTCAGCGCGGTCTTCGATGTCACCAACCGGGCCTGGTTGGCCGAAACGCTCCCGATCGACGACCACCTCGCGCCCGAAGGCCGCGTGATGGAGGTGCTGAGCGAGCATCTCTGCCAGGGCTGGCTCGAGGGCTACCTGTTGACAGGGCGGCATGGCCTCTTCAACTGTTACGAGGCCTTCATCCATATCGTCGACTCGATGTTCAACCAGCACGCGAAATGGCTCGAGGTGACGAACAGGATTTCCTGGCGCCGGCCGATCCCCTCATTCAACTATCTGCTGTCCTCGCATGTCTGGCGGCAGGATCACAACGGATTCACGCACCAGGATCCGGGCTTCATCGACCTCGTCTTGAACAAGAAGGCTGAGGTGGTACGGGTTTACCTTGCGCCCGATACCAACTGCCTGCTCTCGATCGCCGACCATTGCCTGAACAGCAAGCAGTACGTGAACGTGATCGTCGCCGGCAAGCAGCGGTCGCTCAACTACCTGTCGATGGATGACGCGATCGTCCACTGCACTCGCGGGATCGGGATCTGGGATTGGGCCAGCAATGACAGCGGCGAGCCGGACGTGGTGATGGCCTGCGCGGGTGACATCCCGACGCTAGAAGCGCTGGCCGCGACCGACCTCATCCGCAAAAATCTGCCGGATCTCAAAATCCGCGTCGTCAACGTGGTCGATCTGATGAAGCTCCAACCTGAGGCGGAGCACCCGCATGGCCTGTCCGACGCCGAGTTCGACGCGCTGTTCACCACCGACAAGCCGGTGATCTTCGCCTATCACGGGTATCCATGGCTGATCCACCGCCTCACCTACCGGCGGAAGAATCACGCCAATTTGCACGTCCGCGGCTACAAGGAGGAGGGGACGACGACGACGCCATTCGACATGGTGATGCTCAATGACCTCGATCGCTTCCACCTGGTGATCGATGTCATCGACCGCGTTCCGGGGCTCGGTGCCAGCGCCGGGCATGTTCGGCAGCACATGGTGGACGAGCGGCTCCGGCATCGCCAGTACACCCGGGATCACGGGGAGGATATGCCGGACGTGCGCGACTGGACCTGGCCCTACTGAACGTCCTGGTCCTCAACGCCGGCTCCAGCTCGCTGAAGGGCAGCATCGTTGAGGCGAGCGATTTCTCGGCGATCGCGAAGGCCGAGGTCTCCCTTGGCGCGGATGCCACCCGGCGGACGGGGATCGAGAAGACGGTGCGGTCACTGCTATCGAAGCTGCGGGTCGAGCGGGGTTATCCGGTCGAGGCCGTTGGGCATCGCGTGGTGCACGGCGGGACCAGGTTCGTATCGGCGGTGCTGGTCGACGACCGGGTTTTGAAGGGCATCGAGGCACTGGCCGAGTTCGCGCCGCTGCACAACCCGGTGGCGGCCGCCACCATCCAAGCCACTCGCGCGGCGCTGCCGGATATCCCGCAGGTCGCGGCCTTCGATACTTCGTTCCACTCGACACTCGGCGAGGAGCAGTTCCTCTATCCAGTGCCCTGGCGCTGGCATCGCGAATATGGCATCCGGCGCTTCGGATTCCACGGGCTGTCGGTCGAGTGGTCGACGCGGCGGGCCGCCGAGTTGCTGGGCCGCCCGGCAGGCGAACTGGCCCTGGTGGTGGCTCACCTCGGCAGCGGCTGCTCGGTCACGGCGGTGCTCAGCGGACGGTCGGTGGCCACGTCGATGGGGCTGACGCCGATGGAAGGCCTGATGATGGGCACGCGGTCGGGATCGATCGACCCCGGCATCCTTCTATATATGCTGCGCACGCGCCGGGCCGTGTGGCGGGAGCTCGAGACTGTGCTCGATCACCAGTCCGGGCTGGTCGGCGTGTTTGGCCGGGCCGCCGGCATGCGAGAGATCGAGAAGGCGGCCGGGGAGGGGAACGCGCGGGCACGGGTCGCCATCGACATGTTCGTCAGCCGAGCCGCCGCCGGCATCGCCGCGGTGGCCACTGCGCTTCCGCGCCTCGACGGGCTGGTCTTCACCGGCGGCATCGGGGAGCATTCATCGTCCGTTCGCTCCGCCATCGTCGGGCGGCTCGCGCCGCTGGGGATCAATGCGGTCCCCGCCTCGGATGTCCGCAACGATGCCGTGATCAGCCGATCCGGCGCCGCCACCGCGATTCTGCGTATCGAAGCGCGCGAAGATGCCGTGATCGCCCGCCAGACCGCTGACGTGCTCTACTGAAGGTCGGTTGCCTCCTCAGCTGAGCCGGCTCTCTGGCTACTTGTTCAGCAGGATGTCGATGCGGGTGCGCTGGCCGTGGCCGGACAAGCGAATCAGGCCAGTCATCTTGCCGTCGGTGCGACGAAACTTCCAGGTTCCATCCACCGGATCCTTCGCGGTAACCGCCCACGGCTGCTGGTTCAACCTGTCGGAGTAGAACGCGGTCACCGTCTCGAGCGACGTGTCCGCATCCCAGCTGGCGCTGACCGACGTCCCATCCGACGAAATCGACTCTTTGACACCGATCAGTGCCGCGCCCTGATAGACGGGAAAGTCCGTGGGAACGCCGAAGGCGCCTCCCACGTTCCAGCCCTTCGCGAGTGAGTTTGCGGCCGCGAGGCTACCAACGATAAGGAGCCCACCGACCGTCCCGACAATGGCGATACGAATCCAGTTCGGGCCGTTGCGCCGAGGCCGAACGAGAGGGGGTCCTGGGATCGGGTTGCCCTGCGACGGGGCCGGAAGCGGTGAGTACATCGTTGCCAGAACAACGGTGCGCAAGGCCCCACCCTGCCCTGCCCGCGTTCGGGGAGGGAAGGAGAAAGTCTTTCCCGGGAGGAATCTAGCCGGCGGCGTCGACGGCGCGGGCGCGCATGGCCCGTTGCATGTTGTCCTTCGCCTCGAGCAGGACCCGTCGCACCGGTCCGGGAACGTTCTCCCGCGCAAGATACTGGTCGGTCACCTTGATGGTGTGATCGTCGACGACGACCGACGGGAACATCATGCGCGCGAAAGCGAGTCCGATCTCGATGTCCCGCTCCTTCCAGACGTTGCCGAGGGCCTGGAAGTAGCGAGCGGCGTAGGGCTCGAGCACCCGCCGTTGATCGAAGCGATGGAAGCCGCGCATCATCGATCGCATGGTGGCCAGCGGCAGCGTGAGATCCTCCATGAGCGAGGCCCAGACCTGCTCTTTCGCTTCCGCGGTCGGGCGGGCGGCGCGAGCCGCGGCGGCATGACGCTGTCCCTCGTCGGTGGGATCGCGCTTCAGCTCGGCATCGATCAGCCCATCGTCCTGACCGACGCCGGCACACGCATTCACGATCGCCCAACGGAGGTCGGTGTCGACCTTGAGGCCGGTGAAGACCTTGATGCCGTCCAGCAAGCCGCGGACGACCGAGAGATGCTCCGGCGAGCGCGCGGCGTTGATGAAGGCGTGCGCCCAGGCCAGCTGGAAGTCGCTGCCGGCAGGTGCCTCGTCGAGTGACCGGAACGAATGGTCCGCTAGAGTCTTCAGCCCGCCGTCCTGATTTGCCGGATCGCCATAAACGAAGATGGCCGAGGCCGCCTGGGCCAGGAGATCCTGAACGACGCCGATATCGGTTTCACCGTGGATGTTCTTGAGGATCAGCGGGAGGTAGCGCCGGGCGGGGATTTCGGCATCACGCAGCATGTCCCAGAGCGCAGCCCAGGTGATGGCTCGCGCGAGTGGATCGGAGAGTTCGGCGAGGTGCTCCGTCGCCGTCGACAGCGAGCGCTCGTCCAGCCGAATCTTCGCGTAGGTCAGGTCCAGGTCGTTGACGAGCAGCAGGTCGGCGAGGGGCTCGCCATCGAAGTCTTTGACCGGGGTGTTTTCGGCGGCAACGTCGAGCTCAACGCGACGTCGCAACAGGAGGGCACCGGGTTTACGGTCGTACAATCCCACGGCCAGCCGGTGCGGCCGGATGGTCGGGAACTCAGGTGGCGCCTCCTGCTTGATCGTGAGGGAGCCGAACGTCTCGCTCTTGGACGCGGGCAGCGGCCGCAGCGTATTGAGGCCGGCCGTCTCCAGCCAGAGCTTGGACCAGGCCTTGAGGTCGCGCCCGGAACCCGCTTCGATGTCGGACAGGAAGTCGGCGAGGCTGGCGTTCGAATACTGCCGCTGCTTGATGTAGCGTTGGACGCCGCGAAGGAAGGTGTCCTGCGTCACGTAGGCAACCAGTTGACGCAGAACGCAGGCTCCCTTGTTGTAGGTGATCGCATCGAAGTTCAGGTAGACGGACTCGATGTCGGGGACATCGGCCGCGATCGGGTGGGTGGTGGGCAGCTGATCCTGGCGGCGCGCGCCGGCCTTGTACTGGTTGGCGAAGGTCACCCACCCATTCTTGAAGCGCGTCGCCTCGACCTGGGCGAGCACCGACATGAAGGTTGCGAAGCTCTCGTTCAGCCAGAGGTCATCCCACCAGCGCATCGTGACCAGGTCGCCGAACCACATGTGGGCCATCTCGTGGAGAATGGCGTTCGCGCGATCCTCGCGGACCGCCTCCGTCACCTTGGACCGAAACAGCATCGACTCGTTGAACGTGACGCAGCCGATGTTTTCCATGGCGCCGGCGCTGAACTCCGGGACGAAGAGCTGATCGTATTTCTGGAAGGGATAAGGGTACTTGTAGGCCTCCGCATAGAAGTCGAGCCCCTGTTTGGTGACCGTAAAGATCTCGTCCGGATCGAGGTAGGGCGCGAGTGACTGGCGGCAGAAGATGCCGAGGTCGACGTCACCGTGACGATCGCGGACGCCGTGGTACGGTCCTGCCACGATCGCGGTCAGGTACGAGGACATCTTGGGCGTCGCCCCGAACGTCCATCGCTTGATGTTCTCCTTGCCTGAGACGGTTTGGGCCTGACCGGGGTTGTTGGAGACCACCACCCAGTCGCTGGGGGCCAGCACCGTGAACGTGAAACTCGCCTTGAGGTCGGGCTGATCGAAGCAGGGGAACATGCGGTGGGCATCGAACGTCTCGAACTGGCTATGGAGGTAGATCTTGTGATCGACCGGGTCCTTGAAGCGGTTCAGCCCAGCGCCGATGTTCTGGTAGTCGCAGGTGGCCAGGACGTGCAGCTCGTTCGCGTCGCGAAGGTTGCTGAGGGTGATGCGGGCGCCATTGAAGGCCTCCTTGGGCACTTCTTCGCCGTTGAGCTCGCAGCTGTCGACCGAGGGTGCGAGGAAGTCGATGAAGCTAGTGGCTCCCGGATCCTGGCAGAGGAAATGAATGGTCGCCTCGCAGGCGAAGGTGGCACTGTCGCGGGTCAGGTCGAGTGAGATGTCGTAGAGGGGAGTCTGGATCAGCTGCGCCCGGCGACGGGCTTCGTCACGCGTCAGGTTGTTTCCCGGATGCATCCCCTAGTAATGTAGCGGGTCGCTACTTGAGAAGCAGCCGCTCAAGCCGGGTTGCGGCGACGGCGAGGGCGGCCGCGCCGAGGACCACGAGGTAGACCGTGTCGACGAGGATCGAGGGGCCGATCAGGCCGGTCGTGAGGCTGCGGAGCAGGTCGACACCGTGATAGAGCGGCGTCAACTGCACCAGGAGTTGCAACGGTCCCGGGTAGGCGGTGATCGGATAGAACGTCGCGGAGAAGAGGAACATCGGGATCAGCACCGTGAGGACGAGATCGAAGTCCTGCCAGGTGCGGACGAACGTCGAGGCCGCGGTTCCAACGGCGGCGAATGAGAAGCCGATCAGCATGGCGGCGGGGAGGGCGAGCAGCGCCCAGGGGGAGATCGCCAGACCAAGCGCGGCCATGACGACGATGAAGCCGAAGGCGTAGAGCGTGCCGCGCAGCAAGGCCCAGGTGATCTCGCCGAGCGCGATATCGGCGACGCCGAGCGGGGTGGCCAGCACGGCATCGTAGAGCTTGACGTACTTCAGCTTGTAGAAGAAATTGAACGACGTCTCGTAGATCGCGCCGTTCATCGCGGAGGACGCCATCATCGCCGGGGCGACGAATACCGCGTAGCGGAGCGGATGACCGTTGACCACGACGCTCGCGCCCACCAGGGCGCCGACCCCGAAGCCGATCGCGAGCAGGTAGAGCAGCGGCTCGACGAAGCCCGAGAGGATGACCGGCCAGCCACGCCGTTGGATGATCGCATTGCGCTCGACGACGTGCGCCGCGCGGTCGGGTGCAGGCAGCTGGAGCGACCGCCGCCCGGCCAGCATCGCGATCATTGGACCAGCCGCCGCTGCAGCGTGATGCGCGCGGCGGCGATGCCGATCGCGGCGTACACGAGCAAGACCGCGAGGTGGACGAACGCCGATGCGCTGAGCGCCCCAAGCGAGAGGCTGCGGGCGAGCGCGACCCCATGCGCGAGTGGGGTGAGCCAGGCGATGCCCTGGAGGAGTTGGGGGAGCTGGTGGAGCGGGAAGAAGACGCCGCCCAGCAGGAACAGGGGCGTGATCACGAACCGCCCGATCAGGGCAAAACTCTGGTCGCTGCGCCGGGTCGCGGTCCAGGCGAGGATGGGCGCCGCGAACGCCAGGCCGGTGAGCACGGCAGCCACGATGGCGAGCAGCGCCAGCACCGAATGGATGGTGCCGAAGACCAGCATCACGAGAAAGAACGCGCTGCTGCCCAGCGCCAGACGAAACGCGAGCCAGCCGAATTCGCCCGCCAGGACGTCGAGGACCGCAATCGGCGTCGCCAGCATGCCTTCGTAGGTGCGCTCCCATTGCAGGCGCGCCATGATCGGGTAGGTGGTTTCGACGTAGGCGGATTGCATCGCGCTGGCGGCGAGCAGGCCGGGCGCGAGAAACACCAGATAGGAGACGCCGTCGACGGTCCGGACAGGGCCGCGCGAAATCAGGCTGCCCAGCCCCAGGCCCATCGCGGTCAGAAACAGGATCGGCGAGATGAACGACATGAAGACCGAACCCTTCCAGGTGCGGCGGTAGACGGTCAGATGGTGCTCGAGGACGCGCAGCGCGCCGGTCATGTCCGAGCCGTCATTCGATCAGGCTCCGGCCGGTGAGGCGGAGGAAGACGTCCTCGAGCGTGCTACGTCGGACGAGTGTCGACTCGGGCCGCAGGCCGCGGTTGTGCACCGCGACCGCGGCGGCCTCGCCGTCACCGGTATAGAGCAGAACCCGGTCGGGCAGCGCCTCGATACGGTCCGCGAGGCCGTCGAGCTTATCGAGCGCGGGCGTCGTATCGACCGGGAAGCGGAGCTCGAGCACCTCGCGACTGGAGTACTGGTCGATCAGGCTGCGTGGCGAACCGAAGGCGACGATCTTCGCCTTGTCCATCACGACCAATCGATCACAGAGCTGCTCGGCCTCGTCCATGTAGTGCGTGGTCAGCACGATCGTCACGCCCTGCTGCTTGAGACGGTAGAGGCGGTCCCAGACCAGGTGCCTGGCCTGCGGGTCGAGGCCGGTCGTGGGTTCGTCGAGCAGCAGCAGCTCGGGCTCGTTGACGAGCGCGCGGGCGATCGTGAGCCGTCGCTTCATGCCTCCGGAGAGAAACTCGACGTTATCCCGGGCCCGGTCCTTCAGCTGAACGAAATCGAGCAGTTGCTGGGCGCGTTGCCTGGCGACGTCGCGCGGCAAACCGAAGTAGCGAGCGTAGGTGAACAGGTTCTCATCAACGTGCAGCTCGGTGTCGAGCGTGTCCGACTGCGGCACGACGCCCAGCCGCGCCCGTATGCGCGGACCGTCGCGGAGGGGATCCATGCCCAGCACGCGCAGGGTGCCGCCCGATACGGAGGAGACACATCCGATCATGCGCATGGTCGAGGTCTTCCCGGCGCCGTTTGGGCCGAGAAAGCCGAACGCCTCACCGCGCTCGACATCGAAGTCGATCGCGTCGACCGCCGTGAGGCTTGCGAAGCGCTTGGTCAGGCCACGGGCATGGATAAGCGCGTTTGTACCGGTTGTTGGTGTGGCCATTGCGGCGTCGACAGGATATTAGAGGCGAGGACGCGCGCTTCGTGGTCGAGCAGCCATTGCTTTACTGGAAGACCGCCGCCGAAGCCGGTCAGCGAACCATCCGCGCCGATGACGCGATGGCAGGGGAGGACGATGCAGACAGGATTGGCCCCGTTGGCGGCGCCGAGCGCGCGCGCCGCAGTCGGGATGCCGAGCGCCGCCGCCTGCCGGCCGTAGCTGGTCGTGGTGCCGAACGGGACCTGGGCCAACGACCGCCACGCCGCCAGCTGGAAGCGGGTCCCCTGAAGATCGAGCGGAATATCAAACGTCGTGCGTGAGCCGGCGAAGTATTCATCGAGCTGGGCGGCCGTCTGCTGGAGGACCGGATGATCGGGGTTGCGATGTGGCCGCGGTTGGATTCCGGCGCGTGCCGGCGAGAGCCTGGGCCAGAGGATCGCCCGGAGCCCGGCATCCGAGGCGACGAGCGTGAGTTCGCCGACCGGTGTTGCGTGGGTGGTGCTGTACAGCATGAGTTTGGTTTGCATCATGAGACCTCCTTGTACGTGTCGGAAAGTGTGGCCCACAGCTGGTGGGTCGCGTAGCTGCGCCAGGGGCGCCAGGCCGCAGCGTGATCGGATATGGCACGAGCGTTGCTGCCGATGCCGAGCCGGGCGACGGCTTTCTTGATGCCGAGGTCGCTCGGGAGGAACGTATCGGGGTCGCCGAGCGCACGCATCACGATATAGCCGGCGGTCCATTCCCCGATTCCGGGTAACTGCACCAGTTGCTGGTAGGTTTCGGTCCGGTCCGCCCCGGGATCGAGCGCGAGCCTGCCGTCCGCGACCGCGCGGGCCACCGCGCGAAGCGTCGCCCGCCGTGTCGCCGGGACGCCGAGCCTCGCCAGGTCCGCGTCGGCGATCGACGCGGCGTGGGGGAACAGATGGGTGAGGGTGGGGTCGGCGATCTTGATCACGTCGCCGTGTGCGGTTACGAGGCGCGACGCCAGCGTGCGGGCGGCGGCGAGCGAGACCTGCTGGCCGAGCACCGCCTGGATCGCGAGTTCTGTCCCATCGACCGCGCCGGGTGCGCGCAAGCCGGGGCGCTTCTTGACGATGCTCGACAGACGCCGGTCTTTCGACAGGACCTCGACCACGCTCAGCGGGTCGGCGTCGAGGTCGAGCAGGCGGCGACACTGCCGGACCGCACTCGTCAGATCCGCCATCGACTCGAGACGGAGCGTGCATTGGATGTGCGTGTCGACCGGCTCGAGTGCCACGACACCGGCGCCGCGCGGCAGGCGCAGCGTGCGCCGGTAGACGCGGCCGTTCACCTCGGCGACGCCGGGCAGCGCGCGGGTGCGTAGCCAGCCGGCTAGCGCCTGCCAATCGAGTGGCGGCCGGTAGGGGAGGCGAAGCGTGAGCACGCCGTCGGCGATGTCGGCGCGGCGCCGTCCCGCCGTGCGGAGGGCCGTCGGCGTGAGCGCGAACACCTCGCGCACGGTGTCGTTGAACTGGCGGATGCTCTCGAAGCCGGCGGCGAACGCGACCTGGGTGAACGGCAGGTCGGTCGTCTCGATCAGCACGCGCGCGGTCTGTGCCCGCTGGGCGCGGGCGATCGCAAGCGGGCCGGCGCCGAGCTCACTGAGCAGCAGCCGATGAAGATGGCGCTCACTGACGGCGAGCCGGCGCGCCAGGCCGGCGACGCCGTCGCGATCGACGGTCCCATCCGCAATCAGCCGCATCGCGCGGCCGACGAGGTCGCCGCGCACGTTCCATTCCGGGGAACCCGGGGAGGCGTCGGGGCGGCAGCGCTTGCAGGCACGATAGCCGGCGAGCTGCGCCGCGGCCGCCGTGGGGAAGAACGATACGTTCTCTCGCCGGGGCCGAACCGGCGTCGGGCAGCTCGGCCGGCAGTAGATGCCCGTGGTCCTGACGGCGGTGATGAACCAGCCGTCGAAGCGCGCGTCGCGACTTTCGACGGCCCGGTAGCAGCGCTCGAAATCGAGGGGTGCGCCGATCATTGCCTTTCATTGTGACGGGCCGCGCCGGATCTAGCTAGCGGAAATCGGACATCCAAGAAGACAGCGTTTGGCGGTCGCGTGGTGGTTCCGTAGACTGGGTCGGTCGTGACGGAACGCGAGCGCTACGACGTCGCCGTGATTGGCGCCGGTCCGGCGGGCCTGGCGGCCGCCGTGTCCGCCGCTGGTGCGCTGAAGACGACCGTGGTCGACGCCTACGGCGCAGGCGGATCCGCCCCCGCGACCCCGGTCATCCTCAACTATCCGGGCTTCATGGATGGCGTGAGCGGCGCCGAACTCACGCGTCGCATCTACGAGCAGGCTCAACGATTGGGTGCGAGCTTTGCTCTGACGAATCCCGCGGTCGGTTTGTCGACGCGCGGCGGTGAACACACTGTAACGCTGGCCGACGGCACCACGCGTTCCGCGCGTGTTCTGGTGATTGCGACCGGGATGGCCTATCGCACGCTCGGGGTTCCCAGCGTCGACAAACTGACCGGGGCCGGTGTCATCTATGCGGACGCCGTGGCGGAGCCGGCGGCGCTCGCCGGCCAGGAGGTTTTCATCGTTGGGTCGACGGCAGTGGCCGCGCAGGCGGCGCGTGACCTGGCCAAGCACGCGTCCAACGTGACGATCGTGGTTCGGGGCGGCTCGCTCGATGCCGGCGTGCCGGCCGGACTGGCCAAGGAGATCGACCGGACGCGGAACATTCGCGTCCGGGTCAACACGCAGGTCGTTGAGGGCTTCGGCGAGGGACGCCTCGAGGGCGTGCGACTGCGCCATCGCGTCAGCGGCACGATCGAGGCGGCGCGCACCCGGGCCCTGTTCATCATGATGGGTGCCGACCCGAACACGGAATGGCTGAAGGGATCGATGCTTCGCGATGATGAAGGGTACCTCGTCACGGGGACGGAGCTCTGGCGCAACGGCCGGTGGCCGGAGGACTGGCCGGCGGAGCGCGCGCCCCAGTTGCTGGAAACCAGCGTGCCGCGCGTGTTCGCGGCCGGCGACGTCCGTCGGGGTGCGGTCCGGCGGGTGACGCCGGCCATCCTCGAAGGGATGCTCGCGATCACGCTGGCGCGGCAGGTGCTGCGCGAGCAGGCCCAGAGCACCGTGGGAGCTACGAGCTAGCGTTCGGACGGCCGGCTCGTAGAATTGTCGCGGCACCTGATGGCGTACCAGACCCTTTACCTCAAGTACCGGTCGCAGAGATTTGGCGACCTGGTCGGGCAGGATGCGATTGCCAAGACGCTCCGAAATGCGGTGGAGCAGGGCCGCGTCGCGCACGCCTACCTGTTCTGCGGCGTTCGTGGAACGGGCAAGACGTCGACCGCCCGGATCCTGGCGAAGGCGATCAACTGTTTGGACCGCCGCGGGGCGGAGCCCTGTGGCGTCTGCGCGAACTGCGTGGAGATTGGTTCCGGCGCGGCGGTCGACCTGATCGAGATCGATGCCGCCTCCAACCGCGGCATCGATGAGATCCGGGATCTGCGCGAGCGGGTCAAGTACTTGCCGGCGACGCTGAAGGTCAAGGTGTACATCATCGACGAGGCTCACATGCTGACCACCGAGGCCTTCAACGCGCTGCTGAAGACGCTCGAGGAGCCGCCCGCGCATGTGGTCTTCGTCCTGGCGACCACCGAGCCGCACAAGATTCCGCTGACGGTGGCCTCGCGCTGCCAGCGATTCGACTTCCGCCGGATCGACACCGGTCCGATCGCGGCGCACCTGGCGTCGATCGTCGAGCAGGAGCAGGTCAGGGTGGACCCGCCGAGCCTGGCGTTACTGGCTCGACTGGCTCGCGGCAGCATGCGCGATGGCATCACGCTGCTCGACCAGCTGATCTCGCAGGGCGGCGAGGAGCTGACCGTGCAGAAGACGCACGAGTTGCTCGGGCTCGCGGATCCCGACACGCTGGTCCGGCTGCTGGCGGTCGTGACGGAAGGCGACGGGGCCAAGACGCTCGGGGAGCTGCAGCGGTTTTACGATGCCGGCGGCGACGTACGCCAGCTGGTCCGTGGATTGCTGGGCGCGATCCGCGAGGCCGCGCTGCTCTCGGTCGGCTACCAGGATGCGGAAAGCCTGGGGGGTGCGGCATCGGCCGGATTGGAGCGGATTGGTCGCGCGGCGGGGCGAAACGCGCTGCTCTCGCTGTGGAAAGGCCTGATGGAGATGGAGCCCGAGGTGCGCAAGGGCGCTGATGCACGCCTCCTGCTCGAAGTGACGCTGTTGTCGAGCATGACGCGACCGGTACCGGTGACCGTGCCGGTGGCGGCGCCCACGACCGAGGCGGTCGGTGGCGAGCGGGTGATCGAGCCGGCCATGGACGCCGAACCGGCGATGCTTGGGCCGGACGCGCGCTGGGATGCGCTGAAGCAGCGACTCCCGAAAATGGTGGGGAGCTTGCTGATGGACGCGCGGCTTGCCGAGGTCAAGGAAGGCCTGGTGCGGATCGAGTTTCGGTATCCGGCCCACGCCGAGCTGATGCAGAAAGCTTCCAACCGCGAGACGCTGCTGACTGCGGTGCGGGAGATCTTTGGGGCGGACAGTCGGGTCGAGCTGGTGGCGGGGGAGAAGAAGCCGCCGGCGCCGTCGCCGGTGCGCCCGGCGGGGTCCATCGCCGACGACCCGCTCGTGAAAGAGGCCATGAACCGGTTCGACGCGACCAACGTGCGGGTCACCCCGCGAGGGAGAGGCTAGGTGGGTCAGCAGTTCAAGATGCTCAAGCAGCTTCAGCAGATGCAGGCCAAGATGGCCAAGATCCAGGAAGACCTGGGTGCGAAGACGGTGATGGGAACAGCCGGCGGCGGCGTGGTCGAGGTGGTGGTCAACGGTCACCAGAAGGTGCTGTCGGTTACGGTCAAGCCCGAAGTCGTCGATCCTGCCGACGTCGACATGCTCCAGGACCTGGTGCTGGCCGCGGTGAACGACGCAATGGACAAGGCGCGCGAGCTGGCGAGCCGGGAGATGGGCGCCGTGACGGCGGGGATGGGGCTTCCACCCGGCTTGATGGGGTAGCCGACGTTGGCAACAGTCGGCGCCCGTGGCTGAGATCCCGCCGGCGCTGGCCCGCGTGATGGAGGAGCTCGGCCGGCTGCCGGGCATCGGGCCGAAGACCGCGCAGCGCCTATCCTTCTATATATTGCGAGCGCCACGGGAGTCGATCGACCGGCTGGCCACCGCCCTGGTCGAGGTCAAGGCTCGCATTCGGTTTTGCGACGACTGCTTTTTCATCGCCGAAGGCGAGCGGTGCACGATCTGTCTGTCGAGCCGCCGGGACCGTAACGTGCTGTGTGTCGTGGAGGAGCCGCTCGATGTACTCGCGATCGAGCGGACCGCTGAGTACCACGGCTTGTACCATGTCCTGCACGGAGCGTTGTCCCCGATTGACGGCGTCGGGCCGGCCGAGCTCAAGGTCGCGGAACTGCTTCGCCGCCTGCGCCGGGAGCCGGTTGGCGAGGTGATCCTGGCGACCGACCCGGACATGGAGGGCGAGGCGACCGCGGCCTACCTGGCCGAGCAGCTGGCCCCGCTGGGCGTGCGCACCTCCCGGCTCGCCCATGGCTTGCCGGTTGGGGGCGAGCTGGAATACGCCGACGAGTTGACCTTGGCCCGCGCGTTCAGTGGGCGACGGGCCTTTTAGATGATGGAGGAGGAGGAGCGAGAGGTCGCGTGGCTGGCGATGCCGGAGAAGGCGCCGGTCATGGATGAGGCCGGCGATGAGATCGGCCACGCCGAGGAGCTGCTTGGTGACCGGGAGGATGACATCTTCCACGGGATCGTGGTCAAGTTGGCCCGCGGTGGTCACAGGGTGGAGGTGCGGGCGGACCGGATCCCGAAGATTACGACGCATCGCGTCTATACGGACCTGGCCACGGACGAGCTCGAGGAGTTGCCGGAGTATCGCTAGCGGCCGGTAAGCGCTGGTGCTCGGACGGGGGTGCGAGCCGTTTAGCGGCCGGGCCGGTAGGGTAGGCTAAGGGAGCGTTCGCACGTTCTTGACACTTACGCGCCCCTATGGGGTATCATTCTCAAGCTGCCCGAGAGGCGGGAGGTAATCCTGCGCTTAGGGCCCGGCGAGCACCTTAACAATTGAAGAGTGGAACGGACTTCTCCGAGAAGGCCCTTCGAAATGTCGTAGGGACCCCTGATTCGATTCTTTAACCTCAGCCCCGTTGGGTCGAGGTTTTTAACGGAGAGTTTGATCCTGGCTCAGGATTAACGCTGGCGGCGTGCCTGACACATGCAAGTCGAACGGGTGCTAGCTGCCCGCAAGGGTGGCTAGCGCTAGTGGCGGACGGGTGAGTAACACGTGGGCAACCTGCCTGAGAGTGCAGAATAACCCTGCGAAAGCAGAGCTAATACTGCATGTGGTTGTCGGATGGCATCATCTGACAACTAAAGTCGCAAGACGCTCTCAGATGGGCCCGCGGCCTATTAGCTAGTTGGTGAGGTAACGGCCCACCAAGGCTATGATGGGTAGCTGGTCTGAGAGGACGGACAGCCACACTGGGACTGAGACACGGCCCAGACTCCTACGGGAGGCAGCAGTGAGGAATTTTCCGCAATGGGCGAAAGCCTGACGGAGCAACGCCGCGTGAGGGATGAAGTCTCTAGGGATGTAAACCTCTGTTGGGAGGGACGAAGATCTGACGGTACCTCCTGAGGAAGCCCCGGCTAACTACGTGCCAGCAGCCGCGGTAATACGTAGGGGGCAAGCGTTATCCGGATTTACTGGGCGTAAAGAGCGCGTAGGCGGTTCCGTAAGTTGGTTGTGAAAGTTCGAGGCTCAACCTCGAAACTGCGTCCAATACTGCGGGGCTGGAGTGCAAGAGAGGCAAGTGGAATTTGCGGTGTAGTAGTGAAATGCGTAGATATCGCAAGGAACACCAGTGGCGAAGGCGGCTTGCTAGCTTGTAACTGACGCTGAGGCGCGAAAGCTAGGGGAGCGAACGGGATTAGATACCCCGGTAGTCCTAGCCCTAAACAATGTTCACTAGGTGTTGGTGGTATTGACGCCATCAGTGCCGCAGCTAACGCATTAAGTGAACCGCCTGGGGAGTACGGCCGCAAGGTTGAAACTCAAAGGAATTGACGGGGGCCCGCACAAGCAGCGGAGCATGTGGTTTAATTCGATGCAACCCGAAGAACCTTACCGGGGTTTGACATGCAGTGGAAAGCCGTAGAGATACGGTCCTCCCGCAAGGGATCGCTGCACAGGTGGTGCATGGCTGTCGTCAGCTCGTGCCGTGAGGTGTTGGGTTAAGTCCCGCAACGAGCGCAACCCCTGTGGTTAGTTAAATTTTTCTAACCAGACTGCTGGGAGAAACCCAGAGGAAGGTGGGGATGACGTCAAGTCATCATGCCCTTTATGCCCCGGGCTACACACATGCTACAATGGCCGGTACAACGGGTTGCCACACCGCGAGGTGGAGCTAATCCCTTAAAACCGGTCTCAGTTCAGATTGCAGGCTGCAACTCGCCTGCATGAAGACGGAGTTGCTAGTAACCGCAGGTCAGCATACTGCGGTGAATATGTTCCCGGGCCTTGTACACACCGCCCGTCACACCACTTGAGTTTGGTGCACCTGAAGTCACTTGCTGAACCCGAATAGGGACGGCGGTGCCCAAGGTGTGCCCAGCAAGAGGGGTGAAGTCGTAACAAGGTAGCCGTACCGGAAGGTGCGGCTGGATCACCTCCTTTAAGGAGCCTGTCGTCGCCGGGTGCAAGCCAGGTGGCGAGAGGAGAAGTCAGCTCAGTTCGGCAGCAACCGCTTTTGCCGACCGCCAAGAGTAGTCCGCGCGTAAGCGCGGGTGAAGAGTAGCGGCCGAAGACTGCGGGATCTCTCGCTCGCGGGAGGTAGGCCGAACAGCAGCCGGTGGGAATCCGGAATGCGTGTCCCGCGACTGCCTATCCGGGGGTCCGTCCACTCCTTCAATCGTTAAGGTACGGCCGCTCGTCCGCTCACCTGGCACCTGGGCCTTTAGCTCAGATGGTTAGAGCGCGCGGCTGATAACCGCGAGGTCTGTGGTTCGATTCCACAAAGGCCCATTCTTATCAGCCGCCGCTGGTGCCCAGAGCGCGACGTTGCCGGCCAAACGATGACGATCTCAAGTGAAGAGATCCCATTTGGGGATGTAGCTCAGCTGGGAGAGCACCTGCTTTGCAAGCAGGGGGTCGCCAGTTCGAATCTGGTCATCTCCATGTGTTAGAAAGCGCCGCCCGGCGGGTATCGTTGGATGCCTGGCCCCGCGCCGCGACATGTACCTTCAAAATCGAATAGCGAAGAAAGTGATTTAGGGTAACCAATGCAAAGAACACGCGCAACGACCCATTGCGACACCCGATGGCGGCCACACGTCCGCTACCGGCGTTGAGCAGTGTAGATAGATGGGTCAAGCTACAAAGAGCGCACGGTGGATGCCTTGGCACCAGGAGCCGATGAAGGGCGTAGAACTCTGCGATAAGCCTCGGGTAGTTGAGTGCAAACGTTAATCCGAGGATTCCCGAATGGGGCAACCCGCCTGGACTAATCTCCAGGCACTCCGGGCTGAACACATAGGCCCGGTAGAGGGCACCGGCCGAACTGAAACATCTTAGTAGGCCGAGGAAAAGAGACCATTCCCTTAGTAGTGGCGAGCGAAAAGGGAACAGCCTAAACTCGCATCGCGTGATAGGCGGCAGCCGTTGCGATGCGGGGGTTGTACGAGCCGCAAGCCATCCTGCCGGATGGCGTCGAAGTTACCAAACCAGCCGCTAGCCGAAGGTCCCTGGAAAGGGCCGCCATAGGCGGTGACAGCCCGGTAGGCGAAAGTGGACTGGTCTTCGAGCGGAGTTCGTAAGTACCACGGAACACGTGGAATTCTGTGGGAAGCCGCGGGGACCATCCCGCAAGGCTAAACACTCCTGGTGACCGATAGTGAACTAGTACCGTGAGGGAAAGGTGAAAAGTCCGGCGGAAGCCGAGTGAAAGAGTACCTGAAACCGTGTGCTTACAAGCGGTGAGAGGGCTATGCCAGCTGCGCAAGCGGCTGGAAGGCCTGATTGCGTGCCTTTTGAATAATGATCCGGCGAGTTACTTCAGCGTGGCGAGGTTAAGGGGTTCAAACCCGGAGCCGCAGCGAAAGCAAGTCTGAATAGGGCGTGGCCGGCGCAAGCCGGTTGCAGTCGCGCTGAGTAGACCCGAAACCAAGTGACCTATCCCTGGTCAGGTTGAAACGCGGGTAAAACCGCGTGGAGGACCGAACCAACTTCGGTTGAAAACGGAGTGGATGAACTGGGGATAGCGGTGAAATGCCAATCGAACTTGGAAATAGCTGGTTCTCCTCGAAATGTATTTAGGTACAGCGTCGTTGATGAGTCTGGCGCAGGTAGAGCACTGAATGGGCTAGGGGCGATCACCTCGTTACCAAACCCAACCAAACTCCGAATGGCGACAGATATTCCAACGGCAGTGAGACTACGGGGGCTAAGCTCCGTGGTCGAGAAGGAAAGAGCCTAGACCGACAGCTAAGGTCCCAAAGTACAGGCTAAGTGGTAAAGGATGTATTGTCGCTCAGACAACCAGGATGTTAGCTCAGAAGCAGCTACCATTTAAAGAGTGCGTAATAGCTCACTGGTCGAGTGATGATGCGCCGACAATGATCGGGGCTCAAGCCTGTTACCGAAGCTTCGGTACCGAGTCCGCAAGGACCGGTAGGTAGAGGAGCGTTCCGTCCGCAGTGAAGTCAGACCGTGAGGACTGGTGGAGTGGACGGAAGTGCGAATGCCGGAACAAGTAGCGAGAAACGCGTGAGAAACGTGTTCGCCGTAAACCTAAGGTTTCCTGGGCAACGTTAATCGTCCCAGGGTCAGTCGGACCTAAGTCGAGGCAGAAATGCGTAGACGATAGGACATCAGGTCATCACTCCTGAACCACCTCGCGTTCGTTACGAGCAATGGGGTAACGGAGAAGGGTAGGCCATCCGGGCGATCGGATGTGCTCGGTCAAGCAGGTAGGCGGTCAGCCAGGCAAATCCGGCTGGCATTCAACGCTGAGATGCGAATAGGAGCCTTCGCAAGAAGGCGAAGTGGCTGATCCCAAGCTTCCAAGAAAAACCTCTAGCCAGAACGCAGGTGACCGTACCGCAAACCGACGCAGGTAGGTGGGAAGAGGATTCCAAGGCGATCGAGAGAACCATGCTTAAGGAACTCGGCAAAATCTCCCCGTAACTTAGGGATAAGGGGAGCCCGGCTGGGTGTAGGGATTTACTCCCGAAGCCTGACTGGGCCGCAGAGAATTGGGCTAAGCGACTGTTTACTAAAAACACAGGTCTCTGCTAAAGCGAAAGCTGATGTATAGGGGCTGACGCCTGCCCGGTGCCGGAAGGTTAAGAGAATAGGTGCAAGCCTTGAATTGAAGCCCCGGTAAACGGCGGCCGTAACTATAACGGTCCTAAGGTAGCGAAATTCCTTGTCGGGCAAGTTCCGACCCGCACGAATGGCGTAACGACTTAGCTGCTGTCTCGAGCATGGACTCGGCGAAACTGAAACACCTGTGAAGATACAGGTTACCCGCCACAGGACGGAAAGACCCCGTGGAGCTTTACTGCATCCTGTCACTGATCTGGGGCTTGCTATGTAGAGGATAGCTGGGAGACTGTGAAGTCAGGGCGCTAGCCTTGGCGGAGTCACCCTTGGAATACCAGCCTTAGTTGGTCTTAGATCTAACGTGCGCCCTGATCGGGCGTGCAGACCGTGGCAGGTGGGCAGTTTGACTGGGGCGGTCGCCTCCTAAAGAGTAACGGAGGCGCCCAAAGGTTCCCTCAGCCTGGATGGAAATCAGGCCTAAAGAGTGTAAAGGCACAAGGGAGCTTGACTGTGAGGCATACAAGCCGAACAGGGACGAAAGTCGGGCTTAGTGATCCGCCAGCCCTGAATGGAAAGGCTGGCGCTCAACGGACAAAAGCTACCCCGGGGATAACAGGCTTATCTTGCCCAAGAGTTCACATCGACGGCAAGGTTTGGCACCTCGATGTCGGCTCGTCGCATCCTGGGGCTGGAGTAGGTCCCAAGGGTTGGGCTGTTCGCCCATTAAAGCGGTACGCGAGCTGGGTTTAGAACGTCGTGAGACAGTTCGGTCCCTATCCGTGGTGGGCGCAGGAGACTTGAGAGGAGTTACCCTCAGTACGAGAGGACCGGGGTGAACGGACCTCTGGTGTCCCGGTTGTCATGCCAATGGCAGTGCCGGGTAGCTATGTTCGGATGGGATAAGTGCTGAAAGCATCTAAGTACGAAGCCCACCTCAAGACAAGGTCTCCCACTGGGTTAACCAGGTAAGACCCCAGCGAGACTAGCTGGTTGATAGGCCGCAAGTGTAAGACGGGCAACCGTTTCAGCTAAGCGGTACTAATAGGTCGAGGGCTTGACCATCTATCTCACTCCTCAGCGCTCGAGAGCGCAGGAGGTTGATCGCGTGATTCTGCGCGCGGTCCCTAAAGCACTTCTTCGCAGCGATCGAAGGAAAAGACTTCGGTGACCATAGCGACGGGGAAACACCTGTTCCCATCCCGAACACAGCAGTTAAGCCCGTCAGCGCCGATGGTACTGGGCTGGCAACGGTCTGGAAGAGTAGGTCATCGCCGAGGTCTTTTCTTTTGCCTGCAAAACGGTACGGGCCTCGACGCGAGCGCGCATCGGCACCTGTGTGGCCGCCGGCGCCGGACCGGCACCAGCACCGAGGCGTGCTCGAGACACGTGAGCCGGATCGGCATCAGTGCCGACGCGCGCCGGGACGCTGGCGCCGGAGCGGCATCGGTGTCGACCCGTGCCCGAATCCTGCCGGGACGGCGACGCGAGCTCGGATCTGCCCGGATAATGGAGTCCAATGCGCGGTTGGGCGTGGTTGTTGCGTCCCTCGATCAACTGGCTGCTCGTCTTCATCCCGGTATCCCTGCTGGCGGATTTGACGCATCAACCGTTGCTCACGTTCATCACCTCGGCGCTCGCCATCGTTCCGCTGGCGGGCCTCATCGGGCGCGCAACCGACCAGCTCGCGATCCGGGTCGGCCCGCAGCTCGGCGGCCTGCTCAACGCAACCTTCGGGAACCTCACCGAGCTGATCGTCGCGGTGCTGCTGATCGCCGCCGGGAACTTCGAGGTCGTCAAGGCGTCCTTGATCGGTTCCATCGTCGGCAACCTTCTGTTGGTCCTCGGACTCTCGCTCTTCGTGGGCGGGCTCCGCTGCGGCGAGCAAGCGTTCAGTGCGCGCGCGGCGGGCGTTCATACCGGATCTCTCGTGCTGGCCGTCGCCGGTCTCGGCGTGCCGGCGCTGCTCGTGGCGACGGCTCCGAACGTGTCGCCCAGCGACCGCGAGATCGTGTCCGCCGGAGTGGCGGCCACGTTGATCGTGCTCTACGCGTCCGCGCTCGTCTTCATGCAGTTCACCAGCGCGCACCTGTTTCGCACCCCGGCGTCGAATGAGAAGCCCGAATGGTCCAGGGCGCTGGCGGCCGGAGTCCTGTTGGGCGCGGCGTTGCTGGTCGGCCTGGAGTCCGAACTGCTCGTCTCGGCCCTCAACCCCGCTCTACAGACGCTCAAGATCTCACCGATCTTCGTCGGCCTCATCCTGATCCCTATCATCGGTAATGCCGCCGAGCACGCGTCGGCGGTGTTCTTCGCGATCCGCAACAAGGTGGACGTCACGCTCGAGATCGCGGTTGGCTCTTCCACCCAGGTTGCGCTCTTCGTCGCACCCGCGATGGTCTTCATCAGCTTGCTGGTGGGCCGGCCGATGGACTTCATCTTCACCGGTTTCGAGATCGGCGCGGTGTTCATCGCCACGCTGATCGTCGCGGTCATCTCACGCGACGGCCACAGCAATTGGCTGGAAGGCGTCCAGCTGATCGGCGTTTACGTGATCATCGCGCTGGCGGCCTTCTTTCTCTAGGCGGCCTTCTTTCTCTAGGCGCTGATCATCTCGCGCCGGACGGTCAGTCGCTCAACCAGGTCGACCTTGACGCGCACACCAAGACCCCAGCGGGTCGGGACGGAAACCGTTCCTCCGCGCTGCAGGGTAAAGGGCGGCTCGACGATGTCCTCGGCCCAGTAGCGGTCGCTTGCGGAAATGTCACCCGGCAGGCGGAAATTAGGGAGCGTGGCCAACGCCACGTTGCAGGCGCGGCCGATGCCAGTCTCGAGCATGCCGCCGCACCAGACAGGGACGCCCGCATTCGCGGCGATGTCATGGATCCGGCGTGACTCGGCGAAGCCGCCGACCCGACCCGGCTTGATGTTGATCACCTGGCAGGCGCCCAGCTGAAGCGCCTGGCGCGCATCCCGGGCCGACTCGATGCTCTCGTCCAGGCAGATCGGTGTGCGCATCTGACGCTGCAACGCGGCGTGATCAACCAGGTCGCCGGCGGCGAGCGGCTGTTCCAGCATCAGGAGCCCGAAGCGGTCGAGCTGCGCCAGGTGGTCGGCGTCGTCGAGACCGTAGGCCGCGTTGGCATCGGCCATGAGCGTGATCTCCGGATAGCGCTCGCGGACCGCGCCAAGCGCCATCACATCCCAGCCGGGCTCGATCTTCACCTTGATGCGACGGTACCCCTGGGCGAGGCTCGCGCCGATGCTCTCCAGCAGTTCGTCGACGGTCGATTGGATGCCGATGCTCACCCCGGTCTCCACCCGATCGCGGACGCCGCCCAGGAACTTGGCGAGTGGTTTGCGGGCGTGCTCGGCGAGTGCGGCAGTGAGAGCCATCTCGATGCATGCCTTCGCCATGTGATGGCCGCGGACCGGCGCGAACAGCGTCTCCAGGGCATCGACGTTCTGGAGGTCGCGCCCGATGACCGCGGGCAACAAATAGCCCTTGAGGACCTGCCATGCTGTTTCGACCGTTTCGTACGAGTACCAGGGACCTTCACCGGCAACGCACTCGCCCCATTGGGATCGCCCGTCGATCTCCAGGCGAACGAGCAGGGGGTAGCGGTCCTGCTGGACCCCGAAGCTGGTGCGAAAGGGCTTCAGCAAGCGCATCTTGAGAACGCGCAGCTCGACGGCGTTAATCTTCATCGATCAGGTCTCGACACGCGTGGCACCCGTGGGCGCAAGCGCCATCACGTAAGTGCCGTCCCGGCGGAAATCGACGGCCATGAGTCCGGCGGTCAGCGCAGCCTCGAACGCCGCCCGGCTCTCCATCCGCCAGCGCAAGGCGAGCTCGAGGCTGGCGCGCTTGACCGCCTGGAAATCGGGTGGCACGCCGATCAGCACGGTCGTGCCGCGGCTCACGTCGAGATGCTCGCGGACGGGCGCGCCGTCGCCGCCCATGCGCAATATCACTACGGGGTCCCCCGCCGCGAGAGGCCTTGTGCGACGCAGCCACCACTCGGCCTCGAACCGGTCCGACGGTAGTCCGCGGTTGAGCTCGTCCTCCATCACCCCGTAGTGGTCCCGATCGTAGAAGCGGGCGATGCAGCCGAGGCGGTGCAGATTGATGTAGGCATTGCGCGCCTCCAGTGGGTCGAAGGTCCAGGTCACCAGCTCGACTCCCAGTCTCAACGCATCGTACCGCTGAGCCTGCTTCAAGGCGATCCCGATGCCACTTCCGCGGAACTCTTCAAGGACCCCCAGTTGATGCGAGCACAAGCGCAGCTGGCCATCGCGCCGGCCAAGAAAGGCAAAGCAGAAGCCAACCAGCCGTCCTGTCGACAGGAAGGCGCCATGGACGAGGCCGCCGTTGTGCTGCATCGTCAGGAGCAACTCGCGTGGCACCACGTTGCGCTCGGCGGCGCCCCAGATGTCGCGACTCATCGCCTCGCAAGCGGCGAACTCGTCGTGAGTGCTGACGAGGCGGATATCGACCGGCGGCGGCGACGCTGACGCGTGGGGCGGCACGGGCCACATGCTAGCGCGCCCCAGCCGGGTCGCGAGGCGTTACTTACAGGTCCAGGCGCTCTGACGTCCGGCGTTGTAGAAGACCAGCGCCGCGCGCGCCTGAGCATACGGGTCCCAGATATTCTGCCCCGGGAAGTTGGCGTTCCAGGTGGAGGGCATGAACTGGAAGAGCCCGCTGGCGCCGCTCGAGCGATTGATCGCGAGCGGGTTGTAATGGCTCTCACAGTTGGCGACGCGCAACGCCCAGCTGAGGCCGGGACTGTTTCCGAAGACGGCATAGATGGCGGCCAGGCCATCCCCGCCAGACCCAGGCGGGGGCGTAAAAGTGCTGGGCTGCTCCGGCTTCGGCGCGACCCGCGTGCCGATCGCGGGTGCCGGCTCGATGACGGGCGGCGCCGGTCGTTCCTCGAGGGTCGATGCCTTGGCAACCTCGCGCATCTCCACGGCGTTGCGGGCGCGTGCCGCGGTCGTCCACGTCGCAGAGCCGGCGACCGAATGCTGGGCGGCGATGGCCCCGGTGGGCTCGGCCCGGCCGGTCATTCCGGGGACGACCAGCACGAATCCCAACCCGAGGACCAGCATGTGCCCTACGAGGTTCACTGATGGTCGCCGGCGGTGCTGCCGCAGCACTTTTAGTGCACTCTGAGTACGACCTCGGAGTCGCCAGTACCGCAGGACCGCGCGCGCGGCCCAGTCAGAGGCCACAAGATCCTGGAGTCTGGCGCTGGTCAACCGCAAGATATGGGCACGAGCCTTGGACACAATACCAATAAACGATGTAACGCTCAAGAAGCCTTCCCTCCGTCAGTGGAGACGCCAACCCTTCTGGTCCGCGGCGAAGACGAGAGGAGGCGATGAGCTAGAACGGGACGTTACGGACCGTCGTCCACCCTAACACAGGCGGTGCGCGCCTCGTCAAGTCTCCAGCGCCGGTAGCGGGACGGATTCGCCAGAAGGCCTACTGGGTTGATGGCTGGGCTGGCTACAACGCCTCGATCAACAGCCTGAGCAGCTGGGTGCGCTGCAGCCAGCTCTCCACCAACAGGTGCTCGGAGTCCGCGTGAGCGCCGCCGCCGTCGGGTCCCAGGCCGTCGAGGGTCGGCACGCCCATGGCGGCGGTGAAGTTGCCATCACTGGCGCCGCCCGTGCTCGTCTCGCTCAAGGAGAACCCCACCTCGGTTGCGAGGCGTTGGGCGAGTTGCGCCAGTCGGACGACGCCAGGGCTACGCTCCATGGGCGGACGGTCGATCCCACCGCTGATGCGAAGCCGGGCTCCTTCCACCTGGGGCTGCAGGCCCTCGATGGCGGCGACCACCCGCTCCGCCTCGGATGCGCGTGCGAATCGGACATCGATTTCCGCCCGGGCGCGGGCCGCTACGACATTGGGCCGGGTGCCGCCCTGCACGACCCCGACGTTGATCGTCGTCCCGCTGGCCGGACGCGCCAGGCCCTTCAGGGCCAGCACCTGATGCGCGAGCTCCTCGGTCGCGCTGATGCCCTTTTCCGGTTCGACCCCGGCGTGGGCCGCGCGGCCCTCCACGTCGAGGACGAAGTCTGCGATACCCTTGCGGGCCGTCTTGAGGGCGCCGCCGCTGGCGGCCGGCTCCAGGACCAGCACGGCGACCGCATGTCGCGCCGTTTCTTCGATCAATCCCCGCGAGCTGATGCTGCCGATCTCCTCGTCTGAGGTCGACAGGATCACCACAGGTCGACGAGGCCGCGCGTGCTCGAGCGCAAAGGCGGCCTGCACGATGCCGGCTTTCATGTCATAGCTGCCGGGGCCGGTGACCCGATCGTCCTGCACGCGGAACGGCAGCCGCCCGAGCGTGCCTTGTGGCCAGACGGTGTCGTGATGGCAGAGCAGCACGATCGGCCCGGCACCGTCGCCAAGGCGGATCTCCAGGTGGTCGCCGGCATCGGGCCGTCGATGCCGGATGGCGGCCACGCCTAGCTGTTGCTGGAAGAGCCTGGCGATCTCGTCCGCGCAGGCGTCGCAGCGCGCCTTGTCCAGCGAAGGGGACTCCGTCACGACCAGGCGTTCCAGGGCAGCGAGCATGTCGGACCGCTGGGGCCTTTGCATCAAGGTGTCGTCCATGCTAAAACCTAGGCACCACAGGAGGGAGTTAGCCAATGAGCATTCACGCGCCCGAAGCCGCCGCCAAGATCCTGCTCGACGAGCGAGAGATGCCCAAGCGCTGGTACAACATCCAGGCGGACCTGCCCTTTCCGGGAAGCCCGCCGTTGCACCCGGGCACCAAGCAGCCGATCGGTCCGCAAGACCTCGCCCCGCTCTTCCCCATGGAGCTGATCAAGCAGGAGGTCTCGCAAGAGCGATACATCGACATCCCGAGCCCGGTGCAGGACGCGCTCCGGCTGTGGCGTCCGACGCCGCTGATGCGCGCCAGCCGGCTGGAGCGGGAGTTGAAGACGACGGCGAAGATCTACTACAAATACGAAGGCGTCAGCCCGGCCGGCTCGCACAAGCCGAACACCGCGGTCGCGCAGGCCTTTTACAACAAAGCCGAAGGCACGAAACGGCTTTCCACCGAAACCGGGGCCGGGCAGTGGGGGAGCGCGCTGGCGTTTGCGAGCCGGCTGTTCGACCTCGAATGCATGATCTACATGGTTCGCATCAGCTTCGAGCAGAAGCCCTACCGCAAGAGCATGATGCACGTCTGGGGCGCCGAGGTTGTCCCGAGCCCTTCTGACCGCACCCAGGTTGGGCGGCGTATCCGCGCCGAGAATCCGGATTCCACCGGCAGCCTGGGCATCGCGATCTCCGAGGCGGTGGAGGACGCGGCTGGTCGCGACGACACGAAGTACTCACTGGGTAGCGTCCTCAACCATGTGCTCATGCACCAAACGATCATCGGAGAGGAGGCGTTGCTACAGATGGAGCGGGCCGAGGCGATGCCGGACATCGTCGTCGGCTGCGTCGGTGGTGGGAGTAACTTCTCCGGCCTGGCCTTTCCATTCCTGCGCGACCGGTTGCAGGGACGAACCAAGACGCGGTTCCTCGCCGCGGAGCCGGAGGCATGTCCGTCGATCACCCGCGGCAAATACACCTATGACTTTGGTGACACCGGCGAGATGACGCCCCTGGTGAAGATGCATACGCTCGGCCACAACTTCATTCCCGACGGCATCCATGCCGGTGGTCTGCGCTACCACGGGATGGCGCCGCTGGTATCGGCACTCGTCGATCATGGCTACATCGAGGGCGTCGCCTACCCGCAACGCACTGTCTTTGACGCCGCCGTGCAGTTTGCGCGGGCCGAGGGGACGATTCCAGCGCCGGAGAGCGCTCACGCGATCCGCGCCGTCATCGACGAAGCCGTCAAAGCGCGCGATCGCGGCGAGTCGCCGACCATTCTCTTCAACCTGAGTGGTCACGGCCTGCTCGACCTGGCGGCGTATGACGCCTACTTCGCCGGGACCCTGTCCGACGTGACGCTCTCGGAGGCGCGCATCCAGGAGCTGGTCGGCGCGCTGTAGAACCAAAAGGAGGAGGCCCCGCGGGTTTCCTCCCTTGCCTGCCTAGTTCTTGCCGCCCTCGCGGCCGATCGTGGCCATGCGGGAGCGATCCTGACTGGAGGCCTCGCCGCCCTTGCGGCCGGCCGCCCGTGCTTCGTCGGAAGAGAACTCGTGCGCGGATCCTTTTTCGTGTGCCGCCTTGCCGCCTTTGCTTCCCGCCTGGCGTGCCTCCTCCGGGCTGAACTCGTGCGCCGAGCCCTTCAGGTGCGCAGCCTGACCACCCTTGCTGGCGATTTCCCGCTGTTTTGCTTCATCCATGGAACCGAAGCCTCGCTTGCCGCTTGCCGGCATTTCTCGCCTCCTTTGAACGCGACGTTGCACGGGACGTCTGCACAGAGGACATCAGGCCCGCGATTCGCTAGCTGCTATCGACGGTATCAATTTAGCTGACACGGCGGGCCGTCTGTCAAGCCGGAAAACGCCAAGCCACAAAAACAGGGCCCCGTCGCCGAGGCCCTGCTCTGCGAGAGGACGACGCAGGAAACGACCGCGTCAATACCCCGACGGCTCCCGTCCCTTGAAAAACGCGCGAACGCGGTCAGCAAAGCTGGCGCGCGGCCGGTAGGGTGTCGTGCGCGAACGATCGGCTGGAAGATCCGCTGCGACCGGTTCACGCTTGGCGTCCTGGTCGGCGGGCATCGGCTCCCGCCCGGCTGTCTCGGTGACGCGGCGGTCGCTCGTCGCCGCCACGCCGCGGTCTATGCCGCGAAGCTCGCTACGGACCCGGGCGTTCTCTTCGCGCAAACGCTGGTTTTCGCGGCCAAGGTCGCTGATCGCCGATTCGCGCGTCGTGACTCGCCGGCGCATCGAGCCGACGCGGACGCCGTGCACGAGCCCGGAGTACAGCATGTACAGCACGAACAGTCCGCCGATCACGGCAGCGGTCACGACGACCGGGACCCAGTCTGGGACCGCGGACCAGTGCCACTGCCAGAGCGTGACGTCATGCGTGCCGTTGTTTTCCGACGCATAGAGCGAGACCCCGGCGGCGGCCAGAAGCAAGAGGATCAGGAACAGGATCATTTGCCAATCCCTCCAGCGGTTGTTTCTAACAGTACAGATATCACAATACCTGACAACCTCTCATTTGGTCAAGGCGGCGAGATCACCCCAGGCGGGCGATCAAAGCAGCAGGTTGCGGAGGGCCAGTACCGCAGCGGTCGCGAGGAACCCGGTCGTTAGCGCCACCGCCGCGCAGAGCGAGCCGCTGTAGGCCGGTGATCAACCAGAGCGGCCACCGGCGCCGTCCCGGCCAGGGAAGCAGGAGGCAAAAGAGAAAGGCGACCAGGATGAAACCCCCACCATCCTGGTCGCCATCGGAGCGCCCCCCAGATCGACCGGCGCCCCCGCTGGCAACAGCCTATGTGGGCGGGGTCGCCGCCGGTATCCCCCGAGGTAATGAAAGATGGGGCTCACCGGGTTCCAATCGGGGGAGGCCGAACGGGGGAGGGGGAGGGGTTTCTAGATCAGGTTCTGCCGCGAGGCGGCCGCCACGGCCTCGGCTCGGTTGCGCGCGTTGAGCCGGCTCAGGAGATTTTCGACGTAGGTCTTGATCGTGTTCTCGCTGAGGTGGAGACGGCCCGCGATCATCGAATTCGAGTAGCCCTCCGAGACCAGGTGCAAAACCTCTTGCTCTCGAGGCGACAGGCGAACCGTGGGAACCGTGGTGCTGGTTACCGCGGTCTCGATGGTCGCGCTGGTGCTCCGGGCTGCCTGCGGCAGCACGCCGCCGATGACGATCCGGTCGTAGGCCGCCAGGATAGCGCCGGCCACCACCATGATCAGGCTCCACAAGACGACGTCCCGGCTCCCAAAGCCCTGGCCGTAGAGGGCATTGAGGGCCGCATGGAGGGCGATCATGCCGAGGACGAAAAGACCGACGCACAGTATCGCTCCCTCGGCGCCGTCGTAGGCGACCATCCAAACGATCAGTAGGATGTAGGCCGCATAGATGCTGGTGCTCGCGCCGACCCCGCCAAAGACGAAGAGCACCAGGAAGTAGCTGACGGTATCGAGCAATGTCAGGGCTCGGCCGATCCGCAGGATCGACCGGTCATCGGCCTTCGAGATGGCGATCATGCCCCAGGCGTTGTAGAGCGTGACCCAGACCAGGACGAGGGCCAGCCCGACGGATGAGCGCGGCGGCACGGCCAGCGACAGGATGGCGGCGAAGAGCAGGCCGGGCCAGCGCACCACGGTTCCGAGCCGGGCGAGCTGACGGATCGACGTCGCGCTCAAGCGCGGGCGCTCGGCGGCGTCGAGTCCAAGGAACGACAGCGTTCGCATTCCCCGACCTCCGCCCTGCCCCCCCAGGGTGGCCCCATTCTACTGGCGGTCCGGCGCCGCGTAAAGGCCGCGCGTGGATCAGCCGGCGATGAGCGTGCGGACCGTCCCCGTCGCCCAATCGGCAATGGCGATGCGGTGGTTGTTCGTGTCGGCGATATAGAGGCCGTTCGCGCCGGCACAGACGCCCCCCGGCTCGCGGAATGCGGCTGAGGTGCCGGGTCCATCAGCGTAGCCCGCGGCCCCGCTGCCCAACCAGGTCGTCACCACGCGGCGTCGCGGCTCGACGCGTTTGATCTTGTTGTTGTAGCTGTCCGCCACGAACAGGACACCATCACGCGCGGTGATCCCAAGCGGATGCTGGAGGCGAACCGCGTCGCCTTCGCCGTCCTGGTCGCCGAAGACGAAGAGGTCCTCTCCGGCGATCGTGGTCACCACCCCGGGGCGCAGCTCGATGGCACGCACCGCGCTGACCTCGGAGTCGGCCACATACAGGTGGCCACCGGCCAGCGCAAGTCCGCTGGGCTGGGCAAACCAGGCCTCCGCGGCCGGTCCGTCGAGGATCCCCTCGCGAGCGGTGCCGGCGAAGGGCGCGACGGCACCGGTATCGAGATCGAGCGACCAGACCTGGTGCGTGCCGGCCATCGCGATGTAGAGCAGACCGCCGGCCAGGGCCAGGTCCCACGGCGAGCTCAGCGCGGTCGAGCGACCTGGCCCCCCGGCGGCCGCGGCTCCCTGGGCTTGCTCCCCGGTCCCAGCGAGCGTCGTCACGGCATCGGACTCCAGGTCGATCGACCGGATCGCGTGGTTTTCCGTGTCCGCGACGTAGAGCGTTGTGCTGGACTTTGCCATCCCCTGAGGTTGCTGGAACGCCGCTTGCCCGGCCGGCCCGTCGAGAAGTCCCGGATCACCGCTGCCGTAGGTCTTTTGAATCGAGCCGTCGAGACCCGCCTTCACGATCCGGTGATGGTTGGTGTCCGCGACATAGATCGCGTCGTCCGTCGCCAGCACCTTGCCCGGAAATTTCAAGGTGCGCGCCGGCTCCTGGAGCTGTTCGAGCGCGATGGGCGCCGCGCCCGGGTCGAGGATTGCGCGCGCCTCGAATTCCTTCAGCATCCCCCCAATGAGCGGATCCAACTGTTCGAAGGGCAGCTCACCCTCGTGCTTGCCGATGACCCGGCCTTGCGGGTCGACGAACATCAGCGTCGGCCAGGCGCGGCCGCCAAACTGGTTCCACACGGCGAAGTCGCGGTCGTTGACGACCGGGTGCTCGATGCGGTAGCGCAGCACCGCCTCGCGAAGGTTCGCCGTCTCGCGCTCCGCCGGGAACTTGGGGGAGTGGACCCCGAGCACGATCACCCGGTCGCCATATTTGTGCTCGATCCTCCGCAACTGCGGAAACATGTGCATGCAGTTGATTCAACAGAAGGTCCAGAAGTCGATGATCGCGAGCCGGCCCCGTAGATCGGCGATGTGCAGCGGCCGTGCGACGTTGAGCCAGTCAAGGCCTTGCGGAAAATCGGGCGCCCGCACCGTGCCCGCATAGGAACGCAGCGCCATCCACTCAATGGTACGGTCGCCGGACCCACCGCCCTCGCACGAACGTTACAATAGAACTAACACTATGTTTGCTAGCGCTGGTTCGCTTTTAGGCTGGCGAACGGCGCGGCCGGCGCCGCGGCCTTCCCGGCGGACCCTGCTGATCGCGGTCGTGGTGGCGGGGCTCGGGCTGAGCGTGCCCGGGGCGAATGCAGTTGCCCGCAATGACCCGTCCATCTTGAGCGCGCCCGGCGCCGCGGAGGACGCCGCTGTCCAGGCGGAGGCAACCCAGCTCCGTGCGCGCTACCATGCCGATCCGGCGGCGCTGCTCGCGTCGGCACAAGCCGCGCTTGCCGCCGGACGCAATGATGCCACGATCGCCTATTTCCTCAAACGCGGTTGGGCCGATCGACTGAATGCCGCGCTGGAGCGCTACGGCGCCATGCTGGGCACGGCCGATTTGTCGACCGAGGCGCTCGCGGACGCCGGCATTCAACGCTACGCGACGCAGCTCCACGCGAGCCTGATGAAGAGCGGACCGACTCGGCTGATTACCATCTCGCTGCAGGCGCAGCGGTTGATCGCCTACGATCGCGGTCGCGTGGTCGTCGACACGCTGGTCACCACCGGCCGGCCGTCGCTCGCGACCGACGTTGGCGCGATGCGGATCACCCGCAAGGACTCACCCTGGACGATGCAGTCGCCATGGCCCAAGGGATCGCCCGAATGGTACCCGGACACTCCGGTTCGGATGGTGCTGTGGTTTACCGAAAACGGCGAAGGCCTCCACGACGCCAGCTGGCAACCCGATGCCACGCTCGGCCCCGGCTCGCAAAACGGTCCCTTCGCCAGCCACGGCTGCGTCCACCTGCCGCTGGCGGCCGTGACGACGCTCTTCCAGTGGGCGCCAATCGGGACGCCCGTCGTGGTCCTTCCGGGTGATGGCGCGCCGGCTGTGACCCAGGTCGCCCAGCGGACGGTCGACGCCGAAGGGAATCCATTAACTGGTGTGCGCGGGGATTGAGCCGGCGCGTTTGGGTCGCTCGAGGAGGCGCTAACCGCCGATGTGGGCGGCGGGAATCGTGCCCATGCGGCCGCGACGATAGTCATCGAAGGCCTGGGCCAGCTCCTCGTGGGTATTCATGACGAATGGTCCGTACCAGGCGACCGGCTCGCCGATCGGCTCTCCGCCGAGCACCAGCACTTCGAGGTTCGGCGAGCGGCTCTCCTGCGCGAGGTCGGCGGTCAGGCTGATCACGTCGCCCGCACCAAACGCCGCCAGCTGTCCTGCTCCGATCGGCGCCCGCTTGGCGCCCACCGTTCCGCGGCCGGCCAGAACGTAGACGAGGCCGTTGAAGTCCCGGCGCCAGGGTAGACGCAGCTCGGCTCCCGGATTGATGGTCGCGTGCAGCAGGGTGATCGCCGTGTGGGTGACGCCCGGCCCACGGTGACCGGCGACGTCGCCCGCGATCACGCGCACCAGCGCGCCGCCGTCAGCTGAAGACAGCAGCATGACACGCGTGGCGCCGATGTCCTGGTAGCGCGGTGGCGTCCACTTCTGACCGGACGGAAGGTTGACCCAGAGCTGGATGCCGTGGAAAAGTCCGCCGCTCGCGATCAGCGCTTCGGGCGGTCGCTCGATGTGGAGGATCCCCGCGCCGGCCGTCATCCATTGCGTGGCGCCGTTGGTGATGAGGCCGCCGCCGCCGGTGGAGTCCTGGTGTTGAAAGGTTCCGTCGATCATGTAGGTGACGGTCTCGAATCCGCGATGCGGGTGCCAGGCGGTACCCTTCGGTTCCCCGGGGCCATACTCCACCTCGCCCATCTGGTCCATGTGAATAAAGGGGTCGAGGTAGCGTTGGTCGAGCCCGTAAAAGGCCCGCCGCACCGGGAAGCCCTCGCCTTCGACACCCTTCGGTGCCGTCGTGATGGCGAGCACGGGACGCTCGATGGTGCTGGCCGGGTCCGGGGCCGGGATTCGCGCCAGCGTCAGGATGTTGTCGACGGTGACCGCGGGCATCGCATCTGGTGTAACCTCGCCACGGCGGCCGCTATTCCGGTCGCGTCGCCGCGGTCTTTGCGTTAACGTCAGCAGCGATGAAGGTCGGGGTGATGATCGAGGCCCAGGAGGGGCTGACCTGGGAGCACTGGTTTCGAATCGCTGATTGCGTCGAAGAGCTCGCCCTCGACTCGCTGTGGCGCTCGGATCATTTCTTCAGCCTGAGCGGGGATCGGCAGCGGCCGGCGCTCGAATGCTGGACGTCGCTGACGGCGCTGGCGCAACGCACGCACCGGATCCGCTTCGGCCCGCTGGTGAGCCCGATGACGTTTCGGCACCCGGCCCTGCTCGCCCGGATGGCCGCCGCGGTCGACCTCCTCTCCGGCGGCCGGCTGGTGCTCGGGGTCGGCGCCGGATGGAATGTCGCCGAGCACGAGGCCTTTGGGATCGGTCTTCCCCCGCTCAAGGAACGCTTCGACCGTTTCGAGGAAGGCATTGCCGTCATCAAGGCCCTGTGGACCGGCGGACCGGTCGATCTCGACGAACGCTACTACCCGCTGCGCGGCGCCGCGGCATATCCGCGCCCCCAGCAACAACCGGCTCCGCCGCTCCTGATCGGGGGTGACGGCGAAGTCCGGCTGCTTCGCGTCGTGGCTCGCGAGGCCGACGAGTGGAACAGTCACGCCCAGACTCCGGAGGTGTATCGGGTCAAGCGCGCCAAGCTCGAAGAACACTGCCGGGCGGTTGGCCGCGATCCTTCGACGATTCGGCGCTCCTGGATGGGCGGCGCGTTGATCGGCCGCGATGCGAACGAGGTGACTGAAAAGGGCCGCTGGATGCAGTCCTTCCTGGGTGCACTCGCGGGCGTGCCGCCGGCCGCCGCGTCGGAGGAGCTGCGGCGGCGCGGCTGGATCGTGGGGACACCGGATCAAGCGGCCTCGCAGCTCAATGCCTGGTCGGCCGTTGGCATCGAGCGCGTGATGTTCCAGTGGTATCACCTCGAGGATCTCGACGGGCTGGCCCTGCTTGCCCAGCTGAACCAGCCTTAGGGGCTGGACGACGCGCTCGGCGACGGCGTCGGGCTCGGGGACTGGCTCGGCGACGGCGTCGAGGCCGGTGTCGGTGTGGAGGTGGCCGACGGGGTGGGAGCAGGCCCGGTCGCCGGGAGCTGCCGCTGCGTGATGGTTCCAATCGTCGGCAGGTCGGCCTGTCGCGGAGGGCCGCTTTCCGGCGGCGCGTTGAGCAGGCCATAAGCCAGGACACCGATCACGACCAGAGCCAGCGCGCCGGGAATCAAGGCGGC
>WNGN01001383.1_pt1 | contig 38148 bp, 35 predicted proteins | sample 5400561 | NCBI WGS metagenome assembly WNGN01 (sample SAMN13153379, study PRJNA577476) | soil metagenome | isolation source: 115 cm soil or saprolite under Garry oak tree replicate 2 | place: USA:California | collected 2016-06-15 | reverse complement strand
GCGGGTTGAAGCGCATGAAACTCGCCGTGCCCCGCGACATGGCGCTGGTGGGCTTCGATGATTTCGAATGGGCCGATTGTTTCGAACCGCAGTTGACGGTGATCGCCCAGCCTTGCGAGGAAATCGGCCGCAGCGCAGCCAAGATGCTGCTGGAGCGGATCAAGAAGCCGGATCGGGAGCCCAAGACCGTCAGGCACAAGACGGAACTCATCATCCGAAATTCGTGCGGCTGCTAGGTCGTGTGGTAGGATCTGGTGTCCTGAACCGGAAGTTCGTTGCATTGTGTCTGGCCTCGACCGGCGCATGGTATTTCACTGCGTTCGGGACGCAGGACACCGTCCGTTTCAGACGGTCACCATCAGCGAGTGTCGGTATCGGTGGTTGCGCCTCCCCGCAACCAGACATCAAGCCCTTGAAAACGTTTCGTTTTCGAGGGCTTTTTGCTGCTTCCAATTTGGCTGGAAATTTCGCTCGTGGAAGCGCCGTGGAAGCGGCAGGAGGAAAGTCGCAGCGTAAAATCGGCGAGGGCGGACGGGGCGCGATGACTCAATTGTGATCGGACGTCGATGGCGAACGCCGCAACTCACGTCAGATCACGGCTCTCGTAGCCGTCCACGGTCTTTGCTGCACCGGCTACGCCAATATCACCGTCGATCGCCAAGCATCGCAGAGAATTCCATGGCACAAAACCAGTGCGGCAAAACACGCTTTGTTCAATGTAGAATTGAGTCATGCGCGTTACCTTCGACAGCAATGCCTGGGAGAAAATATTCGAGCCAGATGATCGCCATTGGGCGTCCATTAGGTCAGCGATTGCGGGCGGACGAATAACCGGCTTCATTTGCGAAGCTGCCTTCCGAATTGAAGCGATCCGCAAGCGCGAGCGCACTGCTTATTTTGCAGAGCCGGCGATGGATATGCAGTTTCCGTTTTCCATCGTGATGAGAGACGGCAGGCCCTATGTTCAGTTCATGTCCATCGGACCGGATGATGCAAGTCATCCCGGCTTACCTGAGGTTCAATCTGATAAGCTGAAAAGCGCGCTCACCGCGGGCATCCGTCTTTTGCGTGGTGCGACATGGCTGGGATTGCCTGCCCCAGCGGAAATCCGCGATCCCGCGTTCTTCGTGCAAACCAACGATCCCGACCGCGAGCAACGCCAGAGCTCCAGCATGCACCTCTATCGCACCATCCCTCAGAGCCTGTTGAAAGGATGTAAGCGCTTCGGAGGGGTCGGTCATTTTGGCCAAGAGCTTTCTCCTGAATGTCTTCTAGGATAACGCGTACACGCCAGCCATTAATAGCGGCTGACTTCTGAGCGGCAGACCGGTCGTAAAAATCCCAAACAAGAGTAGCAAATTGTGCGGCCACGCCGGCCAGTTCGGTTTAAGAAAGACACTGGAAGAATCCAGCGGAAGGATGGACCTATTCGTTATTCCGACCATCGGTTTCGACCTGCTCTATGCTTTCGTCATCGTCCGGCTCGGTCGCAGAGATCTCGTCTGGACCAATGTCACAGCATATCCGACCGCCGATTGGGTCGCGCGACAAATCACGGAGGCATTTCCCTGGAACGAGGCTCCGCGCTACATGATCCGGGACCGTGATCGCATCTACAGTGCGGTCGTCACACGCCGACTGCGTGCCATGGTATCCGGGACAAACCTACCGCACCGGCCTCACCCTGGCAGAACAGCTTTGCCGAACGGTTGATCGGATCGATCCGGCGTGAGTGCTTGGACCACGTCATTGTCTTAGGCGAGGCACATCTACGCCGGATTCTGAAATCTTACGCGCGCTACTATAATGAGACGCGCACGCACTTGGCTTTGGACAAGGATGCTCCCCTATCGCGCACCGCAAAGAGGGCAGGGCGTATTCTTTGCCGCCCGGTCCTCGGCGGATTGCATCACGAATATGTCCGGATTTGATTTCCGATAGGCACAGCGGGTCTGCTTGCCGGGAACGATCTTCAAACGATTGCCCGATGGGCTGGATCGACATCGGCGAGCGGGTCAGCAACGATATCGGCAGCGGCGAGCGCGATACGGTCGAACTTGCGCGCGCCGTTGCAATCCCAGGCGCGCGGGCTCCTTCAGTCGGTATTCTGCTGTCCGGCCCTCGGGTCGGCAAATTCACAACGAGCATTGCACGACCATTCTACCGGCCGGACGGTGAAGCTAGCGATTGAGCCAGCGCCGCGCAAAGCCGAGCAGGCCCTGCGGCAGGAAGATGATCATGACGATGAAGATCACGCCGAGCGGGATGAGATAGGGGAACTGATCGCCGAAAATGCGCGACAGCAGCTCGCGAAGGAGTTGGAAGAAGCCGGCGCCGACGATGGGGCCGACCAGCGTGCCGATTCCGCCCATGACGTTGAAGATGACGGTGTCGCCCGAAGTGGTGAAGAATACGAATTCCGCCGCGGCGAACTGGTTCTGCACGGCGTAGAGCACGCCGGCAAGCCCAGCGAACAGGCCGGACAGCATCACCGCCACGATCTTGTAGCGCTCGACCGGATAGCCGATCGCCCGCGTGCGCGCCTCGTTCTCGCGGATCGACTGCAGCACCATGCCGAAGGGCGACTGCATGATGCGGCGCAGAAGCACATAGGAGCCGGCGACCACCGACAGCACGAACCAGTGCAGCGTCGCGGTTGAGAAACGCGTGTCATAAAGGAACGGGATCGTGAAATGCGGGCGCGAGAAGATCAGCCCGTTCTCGCCGCCGGTCACCTCGGTCCAGGTGAAGATTATCACATAGAAGATCTGCGAGAAGATCAGCGTAGTGATGGCGAAGTAGATGTCCCGCAGGCGCGTAGAGAAATAGGCAACGAACAGCGCCGCGCCCGCCGCCCCGCCGAGCCCGAACAGAATGGCGAGCCACAGATTGGGCGGGCTGACGATCAAGAGCGCCGCCGCCGCGCCATACATGCCGAGTCCGAAGAAGGCCGAATGCCCGAAGGAGACCATGCCGGTATAGCCGATAAGGATATCGGACGACATCGCAAGCAGGCCCCAGATCAGGATTTCGGTGAGGAAGCGCCGCCAATATTCGGGCAGCACCAGCGGCGCGACAATCAGCAGCGCCATGACCACGCAGAAGCCGATCCAGAAAACGGCGGTGTGGCTCAATTTCGTTTTGAGCGGCATCGATTTGCTGAGCGGGGCGCTTGTCATTTGGGCGTCGGAACGAAGAGGCCGGTCGGCCGGAACAGGAGCGTGAGGATCAGCACCACGAAGGAGACGATCACCGCTTGCGAGGGATCGACCCAGATCGCCGCATAGGCTTCAAGCAGGCTGATCAAGATCGCCGCCGCGATCGAGCCACCGAGATTGCCCATACCGCCGACTACCACGACGATGAAGGCCTTGAGCACCCAGTCGAGGCCCATGGTGTGGTTGACGCCGACCAGCGGGGCAAACAGTACGCCGCTCGCCGCCGCCATCGCCGCGCCGATCGCGAACACCGCGGTGTGCACCATCGGAACCGGGATGCCCATGGCCTGCGCCATCACGCGGTCCTGCGTGGTGGCACGGATCCAGACGCCGTATTTGCCGTATTTGAGGAACAGCCAGAAGCCGCCGATGATCGCCGCCGACAATACCGCGATCAGAATGCGGTACCAGGGATAGGTGAGATAGAACAGGTTGAAGTGACTGGTGATCGGCTCGCCGATCTTGCGCGCCACCGGGCCGAATTGCCACAATGCGTAGTTCTGCAGGATCAACGATATGCCGAAGGTGACGAGAATCGTGTTGAGCGGATCGCGCCCGAGCAGCGGACGCAAAGTGAGGATCTGCATGGCCGCGCCGAGGAGTGCGACGATCAAGGCGGACAGCACGAGCGCCATCCAGAAGCTCCCCGTCGCGGTCAAGACCAGCACGCCGACATAGGCGCCGAGCATGAACAATTCGCCATGCGCGAAGTTGACCACGTCCATGATGCCGAAGATGAGCGTCAGACCCGAGGCGACCAGCGCTAAGATCATGCCGCTGACCACGCCGTTCACCGTCTGGATGATCAGCAAGTCGACCGGAATGCTCTGGAAGAAATGCGCGACCGCGTCCATCCCTAGACCCCCAGATACTGCTTGATGACCGGATCGTCGACCTTGATCTCGGACGCCACGCAATGGTGGCGCACGAGGCCCTTCTCCATGATGTAGACGCGCTCGCTCGCCTCGAGCGTCAGCGGCACGTTCTGCTCGACCAGCAGGATGGCGACGCCCTCGCGATGCAGCACGTCGATGATCTGGCGGATTTGCGACACCATCCGCGGCATCAGCCCTTCGGTCGGCTCGTCGAGCAGGATGATCTTGGGCTCCAGCATCATGGCGCGCGCGATCGCCAGCATCTGCTGCTCGCCACCCGAAAGCGTGCCGCCGGCCTGGTTGCGCCGCTCGGCGAGCACGGGGAAGTAGGTGAACACCGTGTCGAGCAGCGCCGCCTTCCGCTCTTCGGTGACGCCGTTGCGGTCGAGCCCGGTGCGCAGGTTCTCCATAACCGTGAGCAGGCGGAAGATGCGCCGGTCCTCCGGCACATAGCCGATGCCGAGGCGGGCAAGCTTGTGCGCGGGCAAGCCGGTGATGGCATTGCCGTCGAGCAGCACACTGCCGTGGCTCGGTTGCACCAGGCCCATGATGGTCTTGAGCGTGGTTGACTTGCCGACGCCGTTGCGGCCGAGCAGGCCCACCACTTCGCCCGGCTGCACGTGGAGCGTGACGCCGTGCAGGATGTGGCTCTTGCCGTAATAGGTGTGCACATCCTCGACCAGGACGATCGGCTCGGTGCGGGGCACGGTCTCGCTCATGTCTTGAGATAGACCTCCTGCACCTTGGGATTGCGCTGGATCTCCTCCGGCGTGCCGTCGGCGAGGATTTCGCCGTAATGGAGCACGGTGATGCGATGGCACAGCTCCATCACCACCTGCATGTCGTGCTCGACGATCAGGATCGTCAAATTCTTGGCGATGCGGCGCACGAGCTGCATGGTGTCATGCGTCTCCGCTGCACTCATGCCGGCGGTCGGCTCGTCGAGACACAGCAAGGTCGGCTCGGTCGCAAGCGCAATGCCGATCTCCAGATTGCGCTGTTCGCCGTGGGACAGATTGGCGGCAAGCTGGTCCGCCTTATCGAGCAAGCCCACCGATTGAAGCGCAGCCTCCGCCTTCTCGTTGATGTCGGGAAAGGCGGAGTGATGCGAGATCATGTTCCAGGCATGCCGGCGCGACTGCGCGGCGATGCGCACATTTTCCAGCGCTGAGGCGTTGGGCATGATGTTGGTGATCTGATAGGAGCGCGCGATGCCCTTCTGCGAGATGGCGTTGGAGGGCAGCCCGGTGATGTCCTCGCCGTTGAACAGGATGCGGCCGGAGGTGGGCTTGAGCACGCCAGTCAAGCAATTGAAGAAGGTGCTCTTGCCGGCCCCGTTCGGACCGATGATGGCGCACACCTCGTCGCGCTTAACCTCGAAATTGACCTGGGAAAGCGCGGCCAGGCCGCCGAATCGGACGGTCAACAGTTCGGTCTTGAGTACAGGAACCGACGCCGCTGCCCGGCCATTCGCCGGGGAGCGCACGTCGTTGACCGCTTCCACGCTCACTTACGCAGCCGGGAACTTGCAGGCCGGAGGAACGATCGTCTTTTCCTTCGGCACCATTTCGAGCAGATGGAACTGACCGCCATTGACGGTATAGAGGAACTCGTTGAGGAAGGCCTGGTGATCGGCCTTGCGCAGCGTCTTGTCCCCCTGCGGGAAGTCGTCGCTGAGCTTCATCTCGAGCCCTTCCAACGCCTCGATCAGCTTCATCGTGTCCTCGCGCGTCGCGAAACTCGACATCTCCATGCCGTGCTTGAGCGCGTTCATGGCCTCGTAGTTTGACTGCACGTAACGGTCGGGCAGCGGGCCGGACCGATCGATCTCGGCCAGCCGCTTCTTGGCCTCGTCGAAGAAGCGGTGGTGATAGGGCGTATCCAGCGCGCCCTGGAAGATCGGGATGTAGCGGTTGATGGCGACGAAGCCGTCGATCTTGTTGCCGAGCGCCGGCAGATTGACGGATTCGCAGATGGCGCCGTCACCGGCCCATTTGTACTTCTTGGTGAGGCCGAGATCATAGGCCTGGTTGCCGATGGTCACGCCGTCCTTGCCGAAGAAGATGCCGAACAATCCGTCGAAGTTGCCGGAAATCTTCGACAGGAACGGCGTCATGTCGGCGGTACCGAGCGGGATGCCGGTCGTGCCGACGACCTCGCCGCCGTTCTTCTTGATCTCGTCCGCGTAAGCGTCGCGCGTCGACTGGCCCCACGAATAGTCAGCATAAGCGATGTGCCACTTCTTGCCCATCTTGGCGAGCATCGGGCCGAAGGCGACCGCCTGCGCCGGAGCGTAGTCGTGGACACGGAAGCTGTAGCGGTTACACTTGGAGGTGGTGAGCGTGGTGTCGAGGCACACGCTGATCATGTTGACGATCTTGGCTTCTTCCCAGACCGGCATGCAAGCAAGACAGATATTGGAAAGGAAGCCGCCGACATGGACCTCGATATTGTCCTCTTCCACCATCTTCTGCGTCTTGCGGCGGGCAACGTCGGGCTTGGACTCGTCGTCCGCAATCACCAACTCGATCGGCCGGCCCATGATGCCGCCCATGTGGTTGATGCGGTCGACCGCCATCTGCAGGCCGACCAGCGCGGTCTTGCCGCCGGCGGCGCCGGCGCCGGACAAGGGCTGCTCGGAGCCGATCTTGTACGGCTTGGCGGCGCCGAAGGCGGCGCGCCAGGGTGCCGGCACCAGCATCATCGCGCCGATCGCCCCGCCGCCCCAACCGACGATGCGACGACGCGTGACCTTGCCGCGGTACCAGATGTCCTGCGCCCATTCTTCGTCTTTCCACTTCTCGGTCATAATCCGTTCCTCCCATGCGTTCCGATCAGGTCGGTCGATAAAATTACGCCCGCGCTATTGTGCGGGCGGCAATGCGGAAGAGCCAAGTGTGCAGTCGGTCAGTCGATGTCGTCATCCGCACGTGCCGTGCAATGCAAAGCACAGCTGCGGACCTTGGAACTCCATGCACGCAGGCGGCATGAGCCAGCATCGACCATCCTCCCTCTTGCGGCCCTTGGCGGGCTCTTGCTGAGTAATCTGCTCTCTTTAGCAAACGCGATCTAGGGCAAGTTTCAACCCATAGACGTACTCACTTGGTCGAATATGTTGCTCGCGAAATGAGCAAGCGCCGCTCGCGCAACCGGCGGCGGATGCTCGACTTGCCGCGCGCGATTTGCCCGGATCGGAGCCCGCCCATGAACGTCACCGCCCTTCGCCGCGACGATGCTGCCGGCAGCGGGCACGAAGCGCGGCTCGCGATACGGGGGCGGCCATCGCGGGCCGACCGCGAGGCTCGCGCCCGGCTTTGTGCAGAGTAATCTCGCCATCCTTCCTGCCCCGCTGGCGAGCGATTTTTGCGGTTCTGCCAGTTCAATCCGAAGCCTTGTCCGCTGATCGGCACCTCGGCCAAGGGCGATCCGCGCGTGCCGGAACTCGGCGAGGACCTCGACATTCGCTTCGATCTGCCGCGCTATGGCATGTGGCGGAACTGCGACCTGGTGGCGGAATCGGAGGACGTGCGCGACCTCTGGCGCGACGATCTGGTGAGTTTCGTCATCGGCTGCTGGTTTTCATTCGAAGAAGCGCTGATGGCGGAGGGCATCGAACTGCGTCACATCGCGCGCGGCGGCAACGTGACGATGTACTGCACCTCGATCGCTGCCCACGCGGCAGGCCCGTTCCATGGGCCGATGGTGGTATCGATGCGGCCGCTGAGACCGGCCGATGCGATCCGCGCGGTGCAGATCACCACGCGCTTTCCCGCCGTGCACGGCGCGCCAGTGCACATCGGCAAGCCGGAACTGATCGGCATTGCCGACCTGATGAAGCCAGATTACAGCAACGCGGTGCCGATCAACGACGACGAGCTGCCGGTATTTTGGGCCTGCGGCGTGACGCCGCAATCGTTGATTGCGACGGTGAGGCCGGAGTTCTGCATCACGGGTTACCCCGGCAGCATGCCGGTGAACGGACCGAAAGAATTCCGAATTCGCGATTATGTGATCCGTCAGGCTGAGGCGGCCGCGCGCAGCGCGGCCCTCGAAGGGCGACGGCCCGGGCCGTTCATCTTTCAAGGCTCGCTTCGCTCGCACCTCAGAACGACGGAGAGAGGTTACGCCGCATCGCGCGCGGTCTTGTCGAGCAAACCGGCCTCGATCAGCCCCTGACGAATGCGCATGATCTCCGAGCGCTCGATCTTCACCAACGGCGGGCGCACCACTGCGCGCGGCAATTTGCCGAGCAGCACCAGCGCTTCTTTCATGCGGTTGTGCATGTCGACGAAGGGATCGGCGTAGAACACCCGCATCAGCGGCTCGATGCGGTCGTTGAGCCGCTTGGCCTCGGCGAGGTCGTTGCCCTGCACCGCGCGGAACAGGCGCGCCTGCAAATCGGCAATCACGCTGCCGGAACCTGACAGCAATCCATTGCAGCCGAGCACCAGCGAGGAGAACAGCCAGGCGCTGTGCGTGGTGAGCACATTCACCCGCCGCGGCAGATTCTGCAGCGTGCGCAGGTGCCACTCGTGATGCGGCACGTTGCCGATCCAGTCCTTGATGGCGCGGACGGTCGGCACCTCCTCGCACAGCTTCGGTAGCGTGTCCTTCGGATAGCCTTGGCCGGTCGCGAGCGGATACTGGAACACGATTAGCGGCAGGTCGGTCGCGTCGGCGATGCGCTTGAAATGCGCGAGCGCCATTTGCGGCGATTGGCCAAGGGTGAACGGCGCCGGCGGGAACACCAAGAGCGCGGACGCGCCGCCTTGCGTCGCCATGCGCGCAAGGCGCGCCGCCTCTAGGCTGCCGTCGGCCCAGATGCCGTTGATCAGCGGCAGCTTTGCCCCGATCTCGTCCTGCGCGATGTCGAGCACGCGGCGCTGCTCCTCGAAACTGCAGGAGCCGACCTCGGTCGAGTGCGCATTGACGGTGATGGCCGAGAGGCCTTCGACGGAGGCCACGTCTCGAAGGTGCTTGCGGAAGCTAGCCTCGTCGATGGCGAGATCGTTATCAAATGGCAGCAGCACCGCCGGGATCACGCCGTGCGGGACATAGTTCACATGCCGGGGCATGGCTCGCCTCCGATTCCTCCGTCATTCCGGGGCGCGAGCAGAACGAGCGAACCCGGAATCCAGAAACAGGCACCGAATTTGTATCTGGATTTCGGGTCCGGCGCTACCTGCCGTCCCGGAATGACGGCAAAATTGCACCGCCGCCTTCGCCCCCGGCTCGGGCTCGCTCGCGTAGCCGAATGCCGCCGATAGCCGGTCGGCAGCGGCGCGCACGAGGCGCGCGCTTCTGCAGCGTCTCTGCCTCGCAGTGGCTGCCGGCGTTGTCGGGCATTGCTCCAAACGTCGAGCCGCAATGATTGGCATTAAATCAGCAGCAGGCCGAAGCCGAAAGTTGATTTGCGCAAGCCGCTTTCACGATCGCTGTTCTTAGACTGGCGAGCTTCCGACCGACATCATGAGTTTCCAAGCAATCTGCACTTGGCGACGATTTTCGGCCAGGCTCCACGCATTTCGCTGCTGGCCGATCTGCCTGGCGCCGATACCGTAGCTGTCAATGGGAGGGCGGGGCAGGGCCGCCTGCGATCACCACCGGGATTCGCTCGATCTGCGCATTCATCGCGTCACCGTTGACGATAATCTCGACCATAACGTTGTACTGGCTGGGCGGCAGCTTGCTGTCAAACTCGATCTGGAACGTCAGGTCCTCCCGCGGACGAGCAGCGCCCGTCAGCACGACCCGACCGTCAGCATTCAGCACCACGTAGCGGCATTCGGGGGCAGCGCGCTTGAGGAGGACGGCGTCAACCGACTGCATCGGTCGGCGCAGGATGCGGTAATCGCGCATCACCTTCACGAGAATTTCAATGTCGGCGGAGAGGCGCAGTCCGCCGTTGTCGTGCTCGACTTTGGTGACGTAGCCCCGGCGCGGAACGGCGTAGGCGTCGTAGGAACCCACTCCCAACGGGTAGCTGAGATCCCGGAACGCCTGGAGCGTTGCGCTGTCGGCGAACCAGCTCTTCAGCTGATAAGGACCGTTGGTCACCAGAAAATGCCCGTGGTCTCGGTAGAACGCCGCCATCGCTGCCCAGCGCTTGCGCGCCTCCTCGGCGCTTACCTGCGATCGCAGGATTTCGGGACGAAACCCCTCCTGTTCGAATTGATCGGTGAGCGCCGCGAGCCGCCCCTTCAATGTATCGGAACGCACGAGATCGAGCCATTCGACGCCGCGGCGCGCGGCCTCGGCTTGCGAGAATGCCGCCCAGTCGCGGCTGACCGCCTCTTCCATCAGCACGAGCAAATGCCAGGGTAGCGTACTCCACGGCGGTGCGAAGACCGCGTCCTGCTCGGGATCCTCCGGCGGAATGTTGGCGTAGACGTCGACCACGACCAACTCGCGGATGAAATTGACGTCGCCGATCCGAAACGACTTCGACGCCGTATCGACTCCCGCGACCCGCACGCCCGCGAGTCGCCGCCGCAGCGGGGCGGTAGCCGCCGCGATTACGGGGTCGTAATGTGAATCCGCTTCGCCGGGGACGGCCCAGCGATAGGCGAACATATAGGCATAGAGCAGGTCCGCGAAGGTGGCGCGCGTCCCGTCATGAAATGCAGAGCCGAGCACGCGGTAAGTCAATTTCAAGGTGGCGGATCGGCCCGCCCGAACCGGCTGCAACCGGCCGGTCCCAGGCTCGGGAATGAGCGCGTCTTCGGGGATGGTCAGGGGCTCCGGTACCGTTACGATCGGTTGCGCGGGCACGCGGCGCTCGACGATCGGCTCGGCGAGAATCGTCAAACTTACGAATGTGTAGACCACCATCAGCGCGGTCAACGGCACCTGCGAGCGCAGCGCGGCGCTGCGCGTTTCAAGGATCTGGTGTGCCCTCACATCGGCGAGATAGACGGCGGCGATATGGCCAAGCACGATCGACGTCACCGCGGCATACCAGGCAAACCGCGCGCCGACGACTGCGATGTCGACGCGGTATCCCGCGGTGCCAAAGAGATTCCAGCCATATCCGAATGGATCGGATGCGAGCGGCACAATGTATTGTCCCTGGGTCAGCAGGTAAACGAGGTAATGCGCGAGGTGATAGGCGATGGCGATCGGGACCAGAGTGAAGGCAAAGTTCCGCGCTATTGCCCAAGGCGAGTGGAAGGCTGCCACGATGCTCATGATGGCGCTTACGACCACATAGGCGCCGAAGAACAAAGCCCAGAACGCAACGAGACCGATAGTCCTGACGATGATGGAATCAACTTCCCCAAGACCGGGCAGCACACCGAGGAGTTGGCGCTCGACCTCCGCCCATTCCGGCGTGCTCAGCAACCCGTCATAGAGAACACTCGACAACACGAGAAGGACGAAAGCGACCATCGAGGTGGAGGCCTGCTCGTTGGCGAGGAGGCCCGCTCCGAAGGGCCTTAGCGCCAATCCATATTCGCCGGAGCGATCGTGGATGCTCGCTTCGGTCGGCGCAAAGCGAGCAAATACGCCGAAGAACACGCTGAAGACCTCGCCATGTCTGACCCAGGCCTCGCTGCCGAACGCGGCCATGCCGGTCCAGGTGACCAGCGAATAGAATAGAGCCAACGAAGCGATGTTGGCTGGCACCGCGGGGCTCGGAAACACGAGCTCCGTCCAGGAAACGGCAAGCAGCAATGCGAATGCCGGCCACACTGCGAGCGCCTCGGGATACGGCCAGCGCAAGCCCAAACCGCGGCCGCCGCCGGTTCGGTAGAGCCGATCGGCCCAGTCGAAAAGGGCACGCCATGGATTGATCAATACCCACAGGTCTCCGAAGAAAGCCGAGAACACCGCGAGCCCCACCCACCAGACGATCCACACAAGTGTCGGCGCGATGTTCTGATACGGGTTCTGGCTTCCGTAAAATCCGGCGATGACGGTCAAGACCAACAGGCCGATCGAGAAGAGCTTGAGAAGGGTCCCAAGAGCGCGCGTGATCTGCCGGCCCAGCGGGCGTGCCAGGAGATCGATGCGCGGGTAGCCGCCCGCGCCTGGCACATGGCGGGCGAAAAGTCCGACGATGACGAACGACAGAACGACGGCCGCGGCCGTGCCGAACAAATAGAGCGACAGCGGCAGCGGCAGGTCGTAGCGCTGGCCGAAGCCATGGGCATGTGCCGGGACAGCAAGCGAGCAAACACTAGCCACGGCGGCGGCGAAGGTGAAAGCCGGGCGTTTCGCATGGCCGAACCATACGGCTTCGTCGCTTTCAGGCCCGCCATGGAGCGGGGAGGCAATGCGAGCCTGGGTCATCAAAGACATCCGAACATATGCTCACCGTGAGGACGCTGCTTCACGCTCAACGCCGCGCGGTCTAGCGCGGATAAACCTCGATAATCACCAGTGGTTCATCCTCGTGCGTGTGAGCGTCAGGGCGCGCCCCTTGCGCGTGGACGTGAACCGGAAATCGCCCCGTTGCGTAAGCTGTGAATGCGAGATCGGTAGTGGTGCCCGGTTCGACGTGTTTCTCGATATCATAGCCGTGCAGATGCAGAGTCAACGGCTGATCCGTGCTCCATCGCAGCCTTGCAACGTCGCCCTGTTTGACGCGGATGAGCCGCATGGTGTCAGGAATGTGACCATGCGCGACTTTGAGGTCGAAGGTAAGCTCCGCGGCGAGGGTGCCGAAGAACACGCTGCTCGCTGCGATCAGCGAGAACGCCCATACAAACGTGGCAAGCACGAAGCGGACGTTAAACATTGGCTTCCCTCGCCTTTCACCGACCGGAATTAGGCTTAACGTCCGAGAGCCGATTGAGCATCCAGCCCGAATCATAGGGTGCGGGCACCAGCGCCGGATCGCCTACCGCCGACCAAAGCAGCCGCCCAAAGCCGTCGCTAAATCCGGCGATCGGGTTCCAGGCTGCGTTCGGCGCTTTGTCGATCCCCAGCCTGAGCCAACCGTTCCACGGGAAATTCTTGAGCTTCACCGTGCGTATGAACATAGGCGAATTGAGACCCTCAATGGAATCGAATCCGATATTCTCGATGCCATCGGTGAATTCGACGCTGAGATACTCCCGCTTGATGGTGTATCCGACGATGAGCTTGCGACAACTGCTGGTGAGCGTGGTCACGAGGTCGCGTTGCAAGTTTATCCGCTCGATCGCATCGCGATAATCGCTCGCCTTGAGCCGCCCCGCCATGGCGTCGGCGCGAGCCCTGGTATCGCCATCCTCGATCGCATCAGCCAGGATGCGCTCGGCATGAAACCACCCGGCCTTCATCCACGGAGGCCCGAGCCAACCGTTGACCGAGGTCATTGATGAGGCGACGAGGTCCGCCGCGCCGACCTCCTCGACCGCGACATCCCATTCCGGACCCTGCGCAATCCATTCGGGACGAATGAGATGTTGAAACGCGCCGCCGGCCTTGACCTTGAAATTTCCGGGCGCCGCCGATGTCCGGTCGCGCGCACGCAGAAAGCGCGCCTTCGCGGTCTCGGCTAGATCGGCGTAATAGAGATAATCGCCGTGAAAAGGCGTGATCGGATAGGGATGAAATACAAAGCCTTGCTTTCCAGCGATGTCGCCGACGATCGTCTCGACGGTTGCGCATGTGGGCGCGGCGTCTGTGGGCGCGGCAGGATTGCGCAGCACGATGACGAAACTGCCGAGCGACTCCACCGCGCGGATCGAGGCCGGCACATCGCCGGAAAAGGGCGGCTGCGGACCGAGATAGGCCTGAATCTTGTTTTCGAGCAGCAATGGAGCCGCGCGCTCAGGCGGTATGGTCTCGATGGCGATCTCGTGCGGATAATAGGACGGGTACATTGGCAGCTCGTGGCCGCCGCGTGCCACGGTTGCGATCGCCAATGTCGCCGCTAGGGCAGCGAGCAGGCTCAGCGGCTTCACCATGGGACGCAGCCTGGAAGAATCGGACACGGCCATCACCCGCGCAGCGTGCGCATCACCTGGTCATCGGCGAGCGCCTGCTGCGGCTTGCCATGGAAGACGATCTCGCCACGATCGACCACGTAGAGCCGATCGGCCATCGTGGCCGCACTCAAGAGATTCGATTCGGCGATCAGCAGCGAGATGCCCATGGCCTTGATAGCCATGACCGCCTCGTGGAAACGCTTCACGACGGCAGGCGCGAGCCCTTCGAAAGCCTCGTCGAGGATCAAGAGATAGGGGGCGAGCGCCATAGCCCTGGCGATCGCGACCATTTTCCTCTGGCCGCCACTCAAATTCTGCCCCTGTCTGTCGACAAGCTGGCGCACCTCAGGAAATACGGTGAACGCTCGCGCTTCGGTATCGCCATCGCCTGCGGCGCTGCGTTCCGTTTTCTGTGCGAGCCAACGGCTGATCATCAGGTTCTCGGCGACCGTCAGCTCGGGAAAAATGCCGGAGTCCTCCGGCGCATAGCCGATGCCCCGCTTGGCGCGCCGATGTGGCGGCAACGAGGTGATCTCCTCGTCGCGAAAGCGGATCTGGCCGGAACGGACGGGGAGCAGGCCGGTGACGCTCTCGATGATGGTCGTGCGTCCGGCCCCGTTGCGTCCGACCAGGGCGACGACCTCGTCGGTATCAACGCTGATTGACACGCCGCGCAGGATGTGGGCGGGGCCCCGATAGGTGTTGATGTCCTTGACCTCTAGCAGCACAGTTTTCTCGCCTCAACTCGCCAGCGGCGCGCCAAGCAGAATGCTGGCGACGTCCTTGTTCGCGCGGATCTCGTCGGGCGTGCCATCGGCGAGGAAGGAGCCCTCATGCATCATCACGATGCGATCCGAGTAGCGAAACACCACGTCCATGTCGTGCTCGATGACGACCGCGGTCACCATTCCTCTGCGCACCACCGACGACACGGTATCCATGATCTGCGCCTTCTCGTGGGTGCTCACGCCGCTGGTCGGCTCGTCGAGAAACAGCAGCCGGGGACGCAGCGCGTAGGCGACCGCCACGTCGAGCAGCTTGCGCTCGCCCTGCGCGAGGCCCCCCGCCGGAACCTCGATCTTGTTCGTCAAGCCGAACTCGCCCAGCACTTCGATCGTCTCGCGGCGCACATCATAGTCGTGGTCGGCCAAGGCCGCCATCTGCACGGCCTTGCCGTCACGCGAGAAGATCGACAGTGCGACGTTGTCGAAAACCGAAAGTCCGTCGAACAGGTTGACGATCTGGAAGCTGCGGACAATTCCCGCCTTGATGCGGTCGGTCACCGTAGTAAAGGTGATGTCGCGATCCTCGAACAGGATTTGACCACTGTCCGGCTGCAGATGTGCGCTGATCAGATTGACGAGCGTGGTCTTGCCCGCGCCGTTCGATCCCACCAGGGACAGGAATTCACCCTTGTTCACCACGAAATTGACGCCGTCGCAGGCGCGGGTCTCGCCAAACTGCTTCCTCAGGTTAACTGTCTTGAGAAGGGGCATGTCAGGATCTCCCCTTCCTCAGTCTCAGCCCGAGCGTCGACAGCCCCCCGACGATGCCTGTTGGCAGCACCAGCACGAGAGTGACCAGAACCACGCCAAGCAGAAGTTGCCAATATTCGGTCGTGGCCACCGCGTAGGTCTTCAAATAAGTGAACACGATGCCGCCGACGATCGGGCCGGTAAAGTTGCGGAAGCCGCCGAGCAGCGCAGAGAACACGATCTCGCCCGAGAAGGTCCAGTAGAGGACGTCGGGTGTCGTTAAGCCGTTGAGCCAGCGGAACCGGCGGATCCTCAAGCCGAGAAAGCGCGCGCGGACCTCGTTATCTCGTATGGCCTGAAGCGCTTTGCCGAACGGCGAGTGCACGACCACCCACATCAGGACGACGCATACGACGAAGATGGCCAGTACGTAGTAGTAATAGGACGTGATGAATTGCTGGAAGCCGCGGGGGCCCGAGAAATTGAGCAAGCCCAGCAACAAAGCCGGACGGGGTACCCGCAGACCGTCGCTGCCGCCGGTCACCCAATACAACTTTAGCGCCAGGCTGTAGACCACCTGCGAAATCGCCAGCGTAAGAATGCCGAAGAAGATTCGGGTATGCCGGACGCAGACATAACCGAACAGCGCCGACGCAATCGCGACGACCGGAATCCCGATCAGGATATAGAACTCCATGGAATGCGGTCCGAGACGCTGCACCACGAAGGCGACGGTGTAGGCGCCGAGGCCGAAATAGGCGGAATGACCGAACGACAACAGGCCTGTGTAGCCGAGCAGCAGATTGAATCCGAGCGCAGCGATCGCCGCGATCAGCCCGTAGGTCACGAGCTGGATCTGATACGTCTCGACGAAGGTCGGCAGCAAGATCAACAGGAGCAGGACTGGCGCCATCGCGGCTGCGAGCCTTGGCAACGAACGATCGCGCGGCGCGTTTGGATCGGGTTTCATCACGCGGTTCCAAACAGTCCGGTCGGCCGCACCAGCAGCACCAGGGCGGCGATGAGGTACAGCACCGCCAACTCGAGCTCCGGGAAGAACTGAATTCCTGCGGTCCGCACGAAGCTCACGACCAGGGCCCCGACCAGAGCCCCCTTGAGGCTGCCTAGCCCGCCGATCACCACGACCACGAAGGCGATGACCAGCGCATCAATCCCCATGCCAAGCACGGCCGCCTGGGTCGGAACCACGATGGCTCCGCCGAGACCCGCCATGAAGCAGCCGATCCCGAACGCCATCACATAGACGAGGCCCACATTGAGGCCGAGCGCCGAAGCCATGCGCCGATCTTGGGACGTCGCTCGCAACATGACGCCGAACTTGGTGTGATAGATTGCCACCCAGAGGGCCAAGGCCGCCACCACGCCGATCCCGATCACCACCAGATTGTAGGCAGGATAGAGCAGGCCGCCGATATGGATGATCGGCAGCGCGTCCATCAGCGCGTCCGCGGAAAGGGGCGTCCCGCCCCAGATGAAACGGATCGAATCCTCGAGGATCTGAATGAGGCCGAAGGTGACGAGCAACTGGTATTCCTCGGCGCGGCGATAGAAGGGTCGAAGCAACAAAGGTTCTATGACGATGCCGATGAGCGCCACCGACAGCGCCCCCAAGGGCAGCAGGAGGAACAGCCAGCCCGGCGGCAGGCCCAGCGCAATCCCCCGGCCGACCAGCCACGCGGTGACGTAGGCGCCAACAGCATAGAGGCTGCCATGCGCGAGATTGATGATCCGCATGACCCCGAAGATCAGGCTGAGACCAGCGGCAATGAGGAAGAGCACCGAGGCATAGAGCAACGAGTTCAGGATTTGAATCGTCAGGAAGGCCACCCGGTGCTCCTCCGCCTTGGCGCTTATGACGCAACCCTGGATCCTGACGCGAGGTCGCCGCAAAGGTCCGGGACGCCCAAGCTTCCTCGAACCGCTGGTTCACGGGTCACGTGACACAGCTTCGCGCAATTATCGCCGGCAAGGGCCCCTCGCGCCCGTTTGCAAGGGCGCGAGGGGATTTCACTGAAGTCACTTCGCCGAGCTCACCCGACCACCTTCGGCCAGGTGGTCTTGATCCAGTTCGCCGCCGCGGTCGACTCGTTGTGGGTCGTGCCGGGCTTCGGCCAGCCGAGCGGTGCGGTGATGTTCCGGATCGGAATGGTGATGATCCGGGCAGGATCCCAGCTCGCGAACTCATAATCGGGAAGGTTCTTGCTGAACCCGGTGACCGCGTCCTTGTAGGCCTGGTGGTCGGGCCGCATGTAGAGATAGCCCGATGGCGCATCTATGCCGAGGCCCTCGAGCTGGCTAATGATCGCTTCGTCCTCGGGCCATCCGCCGGTCAGCTTGTTGGCCCGCTCGATGGCGGATTTCAGTAGGTAGAGCGCCATATACGCGCCCTCCGACTGGAAGTTGGGGTACTCGTTCCAGCGCTTAAAGTAGCGCTGGACGAAGCTCTTGTTCAGCGGCCAGCGGTCGCCGCCCGGATAGGTGAAGTAATAGTTGGAGTGGACCCCGGCGAGCACACCCTCGGGGTGATCCTTGCCGATCGCATGCGGGGCAACGCCAAAGGCGATCGTGCTCGCGACCTTCATCTTGTCAAACAGGCCGTAGCGCAGCGCCTGCTTGTAGAAGGCCACATAGTCGCCGCCCCACACCGAAGCCACCAAAAGGTCGGGCTGCGCCGACATGATCTTGGTGATGTGGGCAGTGAAGTCGGTGGTGAAGAGCTTCGGCCAGCTTTCCGAGACGACCTCGGTTCCAGGCACCAGCCGCTCGAGCGCGAGACTGAAATGCTCGGACGCGTTGCGGCCGTAGGCGTAGTCCGGATGGATATGGGCGATCTTGCGGACATGCGGCCAGGTTTGCGCCACGCCGATGGCGGCCGTGATCCCGTCCGACGACTGGATGTTGGTGATGCGGAAGACGTATTTGGGATTGGGAATCGCCTTGTCGAACAGGAAGTCGGTGCATCCGTCCGTCAGGATCGTCAGCAGTCCGAGCTCCTCGGCAACCGGACCAACCGCCGGGCTGGTCCCGCTGGATATGACGCCGGTGAACATGTCGATCTTGGCGTCGAGCTTCATCCGCCGCACCTCTTTCACACAGGCGTCGGTGCCGGCGGCTTCATCGGAGGTAATGGTCTCAATCTTGCGCTTGCCCAGCAGCCCGCCCTGCGCGTTGATTTCTTCCGCCGCCATGGTGTGACCCTTGATCGACGGTTCGCCCAGCACCGCGCCGGCGCCGGTCAGGAACGTCATATGGCCGGTTCTGAAGGGCGTGTCGGGAACCCGCCCCTTGGCAGGATCTTGCGCGGCCTTCAGCATCTGTGAGCCGCCGACTACCCCGGCGCTGATGAGGCCTGTCCCGCCTATGGTCACGCCCAACGTATTGAGAAAGGCGCGACGATTTACTGAAGGTGTTGTCTTCTCCATGATGGTTCCTCCCTCTGAAGGAAGACCAAAGGCGGATCGTCTCCTTGGCGATCCGCGAATGTTGCAATCTTACTCCTGTTCCCTACCAACTAGAACAGCCAAATCGTCGCGTCCCGGGCAGTGGTGGAGCTTGCTAACGGGATCAGCTTCAGCCCTTCCAGACGCGTATGCCCGTTCTTGCCGACGATGATGTGGTCATGCGCGGAGATGCCGAGTGGGGGGCGATGTCGCTGATGGCATCGACAAACACGTCGATCACGCGAACAGGGTTGCTCTCGTCAATGAAATCATCGAGGCATTCGGGCAATAGCGTCCATTGCCCACGATCCGCCTCTTCAACGAAGCGCCTCATCAATTCCCCCGCAGAATCACGAGAGAATCATAACAGCAGCAAAGCGTTTTCACACAGCCAGGGTCAAATTCGGACCTGACGCCCTTTAATTGCGAGGTCCGCTTTTCCCCCCATTGGCAGACATTCATGCGTCGGAGCGGCTAATCCCCACTGCCTCGCTCGCGGAGCTATGGTTGCTCGCCAACTTTATTCGCGAGGCATCGAGTCAGTTTCGGGAGGAGCAACACTGCTTGCGGCCTCCAGCCTCCGTGGCTGTGTCCTACCGAGGTGGTGTGGTCGAAAGACAAAGAATATCGACAGTGCAGGTGCACTAGAACGGCGCTGGTAACAGCGCCGTTTCTGTTTGGCACGATCATCAATGCCGCGTTCCTTGAGGCCGGCGCGTCGCCGGCCGATCCTGATCAAGATACCGTTATTCGGGCTGTTGAGGACGCCAAGCGTGTCCTTAATATATTTCCGCCGGGGCAGCGTGACGCGGTGCGAACGGTAGGTGGAGTGGCGTAAGGAAACACGGCGGATGAAGCGACTAGCTCTGATCGTCCCGCTGCTCTGCACTCCAGCACTCGCACACGACGCCAGTCGGCCGGAGCTTAACAGTTGGTTCGATCATCTCGCTTCGGGCAAGGGCCTGTGCTGCTCGTTCGCGGACGGCGTGGCATTAGCCGACGTCGATTGGGAATCCCATGAAGGCCATTATCGCGTCCGTCTCGACAACGAATGGATCGACGTCCCCGATGATGCTGTTATCACCGAGCCGAACCGGGCGGGCAGGACGATCGTTTGGCCAATGAAGAGTCCGCTCGGGACCTCGATCCGCTGCTTCATGCCCGGCAGCATGATGTAGGGGCCTGTCCGCTAACAAGGTCGCAGGCGCGATGATATCCATGATGGCCCGCAGCACCGCCTCCAACCAAAGGCCGGATACGTTGCTAAAAGGCCTTACCGCCAGCTCGCCGAAATCTTCTTGCAACGCACGGCCGGACCATACATCAGGGTCAATCGCGTCACATTAGACCGTGGTTCGGCCACTTCCGGTCCTCCCCGAACAACCGACATCTCCAGACCGGCACGGCTTGTCTCAAAGGTGCCACAAACGGACTCGTGCACCGCAGCGGATCGCCCGCCTCGCGCACCGCGTTCAGTCGCGCTTATATTCGTCCTCACAGCCGCGTTTCTGCGGAGTGACTGCTTTTACCAGCCCCGCCGCCTGGCCTCGTAGTGTTTGGCGTGTATGTGATGCCCAATGCGCACCGACGTGCTTTCGGGCGATCGGTTCAGATCGTTTTCCAGACGATTGTCTCTTGATGCGGAGGACGTTCTCACTTTGGTGGGGGAGCAACGACGAACTCCGGGGTGAGCGCTACCCTGGCCTTAACGGAATTTGCGATGAAGCATTGGGCTTCGACGCCTTCCATGGTTTTGCGGGCAGGCTCGAGTTTGGCTTCGCTTTCGTATCCGACCGGGGTCAGGCCTCGGGCGTGAGCGAGCGTGAGGAATGTCAGCATCATGTACGTATTGAGCGAGCCGACGGGCAGCTCTTCGGGCGCCCAGATGTCCGGCCCGCCTCTAAACTCCGGCGGGCCGCCAACGACGATGTTCGGTCTTCCTGCCGCGCCGCGCGTCATCGCGGGCATCTGCTTGGGGTCGGAATCGTTGATCCGTGGAGCATGTGCCTGGGAGCCGCGGCGGGATCGCCGTGCCAAGCTCTCGGGGGATCATCGCATGCTACAATAAGTTTGGCAGGCGACAGAACGATCAGCGGATATTTGTGTTGATTATGCAAACCCCTCATGACGCGCAAGTCGTGTTCGGGCCTGTTCCGCGGCGGTTGGCTGCGCTTCCGCTTACAGTCGCCGACGGCTCGCTTATCGCAGCTGCAACATTTGTTGGAAAGGTAGGTGCTCCGTAACCGGGATGAGGGGCGCGGTCGCGACGGATTCCCGCGCCCAAACGATCGCACCACCCACCATGGGGGTGGGTGAGGAACATAGGGAGATGGCTATGACCAGAAAGCAATGGCTTCTATCGAGCGTTGTCGCGTTCACAACCCTTGTTTCAACCGCTGCCGGCGCCGGATCGATCGAGAACTACAGTCCGGTGACCGCAGCCCGGCTGGAAAATCCGGAGCCGGGCAACTGGCTGATGACGCGCGGCAACTACAAGGGATGGAGCTACAGCTCGCTTGATCAGATCAACACCAGCAACGTGAAGTCGCTGGCGCCGGTGTGGAGCTTCTCCACGGGTGTGGATTCTGGTCACGAAGCGCCGCCGATCGTGAACAACGGAGTGATGTTCATCTCGACGCCGTACAGCCAGGTGATCGCGCTGGATGCGGCCACGGGCGATCTGCTCTGGCGCTACAAGCCCAAGCTTCCCGAAGGGTTCAGCGCCCTGCACAACACAAGCCGTGGCGTGGCGCTATACGGCGACAAGGTCTATGCCGCCGGGCTCGATGCCGTGCTGGTCGCGCTCGACGCCAAGACCGGCAAGGTCGCCTGGCAGGCGAAGGTCGAGGATTGGAAGACTGGCTACTACATGACCATGGCGCCCATGGTCGTGAAGGGCAAGATTCTGGTCGGCGTGGCGGGTGGCGAGTTCGGCGTGCGCGGCTTCGTGCAGGCATTCGATGCCGAGTCCGGCAAATCCGTGTGGAAGACCTACACGGTTCCGGCACCCGGCGAGCCCGGAAGCGACACCTGGCAGAAGCCCGACACTTGGAAGACTGGCGGTGCCTCCACCTGGATGACGGGCAACTATGACGCCGAGTCCAACACGGTCTATTGGGGGACCGGCAACGCCTCACCATGGTTCGGCGATCAGCGGCCGGGAGATAACCTGTACACCTCCTCCACGCTCGCGCTTGATGGCGATACCGGCAAGATAAAGGGCTATTTCCAGTACCATCAGAACGAGTCGTGGGACTGGGATGAGATGAACGCCCCGTTGCTGGTGGACTTCCAGAAGGACGGCGCCACCACCAAGGGCCTGTTGAAGGTGGCGCGCAACGGCTACCTGTACTGGCTCAAGCGCAATCCGGACGGCGGGATCTCCTACATCAACGCCCAGGCCTACGTGCCGCAGAACGTCTTCAAGAGCATCGATCCAAAGACCGGGCGGCCTGAGGTCGACATGGCCCACAAGCCGGCCACGGGCAAGGCGGCCCAGTTCTGCCCCGGCCTGTGGGGCGGCAAGGACTGGCCGTACGAGGCCTATAACCCGAAGACCGGAATGGTCTACATTCCGTCCAACGAGAACCACTGCAACAACCTGGAAGGGAAGGTTGAGGAGCGCGTTCCTGGACAGTGGTGGACGGGCGTTGCCATCCCGGATCTGCACTTCTCGGTCGACACCAAGGCGGGCTTCTACGGCGAGCTCCAGGCCTACGACGTCGACAGCGGCAAACGGGTTTGGCGCAACCTGTATTCGGGCTCGATGATGTGGGGCTCGATACTGGCCACCGCCAGCGGCCTGCTCTTCACGGGAGGCACCAACGACCGTGAGTTCCGCGCCTACGATGCCAAGACCGGCGAGCAGCTTTGGCACTTCAAGACCAACTCCGGGATCATGGCACCGCCTTCGACCTACGAGGTCAACGGCGTGCAGTATGTGGCAGTGCAGTCCGGCTACGGAGTCGACGCGGCCTTCCAGCAGGAGCTGATGAGCCAGTTGGTAGGTTGGCAGAAGGATGTGCCGCAGGGCGGCGTGGTCTGGGTCTTCGCCGTCTCCAAGTGAGTCCATCTTTGTTCGCGACCGGCCGCCAGCAATGGCGGCCGGTTTCTCAGCCGGCTGGATTTCGTTGTAACCTGGTCGGGCCTTTACGCCTTGGATTCTAACGATGCAACATGTTCGAGCAGGATCGATGCTGATCCGCTTCTCTGCCTTTGCACTGTTCGCCGCGTTGGCGACCTCTCCGGCCTCGCTGGGGTTCGAACAGGCGCGGGCCGATGAATCGCCCGCCTACGTGGTCGAGGTGACCGACGTGTCCGCCAAGGTAGGCGACCCGGCCGTTCTGCACGCCACGTTGCGCATTCGCGACGGCTACCGCGTTCTCCAGGGCTACAACAATCGCGTGATCGAGCTCTCGTCGTTTGACGATGGGGTAGTGTTCGAGCGTCGCGTGGTGCGGGGCACCATTCAGGAGGGCGGGCTCGACTTCGCAATCGGCGTGCGGGCCACAAAGCCAGGCAGACACCCGATCAACGGCTACTTCAGGGTCGGCTACATCCACGGCCCCGAGGAGCTGGCAATGGTGTCGCTGCGCCTGAGCGCGAACGTCAATGGCACCGAATAATGGAAGGAGTGGGCCACATGCCGTGCGATGATTGGCTGTACTGTCGGTGCTACAAGCGTCGAACGATCCTCGGGCTGGCGCTTGCGCCACTGTTAGCCGGTCCCGCGCGCGCGGCGGAGGAGGGCGAGGCTGCCAAGCCGCCGGCGCCGGACGATCGCTTCGTGTTTCTGACCGGTCCGAAGAAGGGACAGGTGGTTCGGGCCGAGGACCTTGCGCTCGGCGGCCCGCAGGTGCAGGCCTATCCGATGGCTCTGGACGGCACGGTGCGCAGCGACAACCGCCTTAATCTGGTGATCCTGGCGAGGTTCGACCCCGCCGCACTGACCGACGAGACGCGGGCGCGCGCCGCAGACGGCGTCGTTGCCTATTCGGCGATCTGCACGCACCAGGGCTGCCCCGTGAACATGTGGTCGAAGGAGCGCAACGGGTTCGTCTGCTCCTGCCACGCCTCCATCTTCGACCCCAGAAACGCCGCCGAGGTGATTGGTGGGCCGGCTCCGCGTCCGCTTGCGGCGCTCGGGCTGAAGCTCAAGGACGGCGTCGTAATGGTCGCTTCGACCTTTTCGGGTCATGTCGGCGTCACGCAAAGCTGATCCGCGCCTCACATTGCGAACCTCCGAGCGCCGACAGCAGGATGAACAGGTTCATTTCGACGATGCCGCGCTAGATGTGCTGGCCCTTCGGCGAGAATTCGCAATTGAAGGTCGAACAGATCCGCTCCGTCTAGAAGGTGTCGACCATCGCCTGGCGACATCGGTCCGGAGCAGCCGGACCGATGTCTCCGAGCATCATCTCACGCCTCGAGTTGCTTGCCGATCGGCAGCGCCCGGATGCGCTTGCCCGTGGCCGCGAAGATGGCGCTGATCAACGCCGGCGCAAAGGGCGGCACGCCCGGCTCGCCGACGCCGCTCGGCGGCGTATCGGCACCCGGAGGCACGATGTGGACGTTGGTAACGAGCGGGGCCTCGTCGATGCGGGCCACAGGGAAATTGTCAAAATTGCCCTGTTGTACCTTGCCGTCCTTGAAGGTGATCTCGCCATGTTTGGCAAGGCTCAAACCCATGATGGCAGCGCCCTCGATCTGAGCCTGAATGCGCTCCGGGTTGACGTATGTTCCGCAATCGATTGCGGTGTCGACCCTCGGCACCGTGAGCTTGCCCTTGTCGTCAACAGACACCTCGACCATGGTCGCGATGTAGCTGACAAAGCTCCGGTGTACGGCAATGCCGAGCCCGTGCCCTTTGGGCACGGACCGTCCCCAGCCGCCTTGTTCCGCGACGAGTTCAACTACCTTGCGAAGTCGGGCGGTATCGATGGGATAGCTGTCGTAGGGCTCGCCGTAGTTCCACAAGTCCTTCACGGAAGAGAGATTAACGATCCGTGGAGAGCCTATGAGCTCCAACAGCATGTCCTTTGGATCGCGGTTGGTGGCATGGGCGATTTCGGCGACCATGGACTGGACCGCGAAGGCGTGCGGAATGTTCGACACCGAACGGAACCAGCCGATGCGGGTGTGCGCGGTCGCTTCCGGGTTCTCGCACTGGATGTTGGCGATTTCGAACGGCATGTCGACAAGTCCCATGCCGAGCTCGAAGGATGCCTCATGCACCGTGCCGGCCGCAAACGTCGAAGCGATGCTCGGGGCGACACTGCGGTGCCGCCACGCAATCACCTTGCCGTTCTTGTCAAGGCCAGCCTCGATGCGTTCCGCGGACACGGTGTGGAGAAAGCCGTTACGAACGTCATCTTCCCGCGTCCATTGCACCTTGATCGGCGCGCCGAGCTCTTTCGAAAGCAGGGCCGCTTCGAGAGCGTAGTCGCACTTCGACTTGCGCCCGAATCCGCCGCCGAGCAGCGTGACGTTGACGGTCACGTTCTCTTCCGGAATGCCGAGTGTTTTCGCGACGTCTTCGCGCGTTCCTCCCGGGCTTTGCAAAGGCGCCCAGATCTCCGCCTTGTCACCCTTGACGTCTGCGACCGCGGTGGGCGGCTCCATGCTGACATGGGCAAGATGCGGTATGTAGTACTCACCCACGATCACCTTGTCGGCGCCCTTCAGGGCGGCGTCGACGTCTCCTTCCTTGCGCACGATCAGCCCCGGCTTGCGCGCGGCCTCCTCGAGCTGGGCCCGATAGACAACCGAATCGTATTTGGCGTTCGGTCCGTCGTCCCAGACGACCTTAAGCGCGTCGCGCCCCTTGATCGCCGCACCGGTGTTGCGCGCAATCACAGCGACCCCACCGAGCGGCTGGAACTTAGAGGGCCACGGCCATCCTTTGACCTCCATGACCTTTTCGACACCTGAAACTTTCATGGCCTCGGCCCCGTCGAAGGACACGAGTTTGCCACCGGTTACCGGCGGCCGGGCTATTACGGCATACTTCGTGCCCGGCAGGCGGACGTCGGCACCGTACTGCGCTTTGCCGACGGTAATGTTGCGGAGGTCTACGATGCTGATCTCGCCTTTGCCGAGATAGCGGAAATCCTTGGGGTCCTTGAGTTTCAGACTTTCGATGTTCGGCACCGACTGCTTCGCTGCATCGGCGGCCAGGTCGCCAAAGCTGATGCGGCGCCCACTCGCAGCGTGGACTACCTCGTGGTTGGCGGCCTTCACCTCGGTGACTGGCACGCCCCAGCGTTTCGCCGCGGCCGCTTCAAGCATCATGCGCGCCGAGGCGCCGATCTGACGCATCGGCATCAAATAGTGCCGCGTGCTGCGCGATCCGTCGGTATCCTGATTGCCATATTTGACTTCGTCGCCATGCGCCTGCTGGACGCGAACGCGCGACCAGTCGGCTTCCATCTCTTCGGCGACGACCAGGGGCAGGCTGGTTCGCACGCCCGTTCCCATCTCGGAGCGGTGGGCGAAGATCGTGACGATTCCGTCCGGTGCGATCGCCACGAAAACGCGCGGGTCGACCACGGTACCGTGCGGCATCTTGTCCGCGCCGGTCTTGTACGCCGCGAAAGCGGGGCGTGACATCACGGGAGCGGTGAGCACGAAACCGCCGGCGATGCCAAGACCCTTCAGAATGCTGCGACGCGAAACGTTCTCGACTTTGACTTTCTCGACCTTGATATGTCGCTCAAAGCCACGGAGTTTGTTGGGGTTGGTCAGGATATTCATGGTCACACCCCCGTCGATGCGAGATTGACGGCGTTTTCGATGCGCTGGTAGGCACCGCAGCGGCAGATGTTGCCGGCCATCGCCTCACGTATCTGGTCACGAGACGGTTTTGGATTTTGGATCAGCAGCGCAGCCGCCTGCATGATCTGACCGGCCTGGCAATAGCCGCATTGTGGGACGTTGAGGTCGCGCCAGGCCTTCTGAACCGGATGATCACCCGTCGGATGGAGCCCTTCGATGGTCGTGACCTCCCGGCCGGCCACGTCGGAAACCGAGGTGATACACGCGCGTACCGCGTCCTTGTCGACATGGACGGTGCAAGCGCCGCAGAGGGCTTGGCCGCAGCCAAACTTGGTGCCCGTCAAGCCCATCTCATCACGGAGAAACCAAAGTAGCGGAAGATCCGGGTCGCCATCCCAGCTCTGCTCTTGGCCATTAATCTTCAACTTGATCATGATCGTCCCTCCGCTCTTCTTAAGCTACTTAGGTCCAATGCGACGCAAACCGGAACATGCTTCCATTTCGTTTGCGTCAACCACTCGACTTCTCACACGATTGAATCGTGTCAGGAAGGCTGACAGACCTCATCGCACGACCTGTTCGGTAGTCTGTTCTTGCGCACGCCTCCTGCTTCTATTCAGTTCTTGGTTGTTGTGCAGGCGGACCTTGATCGCGAAGGGCGCTACGTTATCACAAATTGACCTGGAGCTGACTTCACAGACAGTTGTCTTTGCCTTTTTCTTTTGTCGCGGGGCGACTAGCCGGAGCTATTCAATTTTCCACCAAACAAGGTCCGAGAGTCTGCGGCAGCGGCGAGAAAAAACCACTTGGCGACTTCGGGCTGAGGCAGGTGTCCCTGTCGGAAACCTAATCCGGCTAGCAAGTGAGGCCGAATCGCGCAATGTTTCTGTCGTATAAGAGAAGCTTGCAGCCTGGTCTGGTCGGTGCTGGCCTTATTGTTTCGTTCGTGAGCCTCGTTGGAAGCTGAGATCCTGATCCTTCGTCATCAACTTAACATCCAGCGGCTGCACCTAAGGAAGAGACTGGCCTTCAGTGCGATGGATCGCCTCGTTGGGTGCCAAATACCCCTCAAGGCGCTGGCGATTGTGAGCCCGGAGACTGTCATCCGTTGGCATCGTGCCGGGTTCAGATCGTATTGGCGCTGGAAATCACGACGGCGTCCCGGCCGACCGACACATTGCAACGCGCCCGTTGCAATGGCCTCCCAACACGGATCCGTTTCAATCACCATGGTGCGGATGCCGATCTTGTCGAATAGCGCACGCTGCGGGAACGATAGATAGTCCTCACCACGTTTGGATGCGGGAAAACTGCACGTCCAGTTTGGACGGAGGCCAGCGCAAGAGCAACCGAGCGCGCCTCCTCCGACCCGACCCTTGCGAAGCGACTGAACAGGGGGAGGTAGGTCCCGGCGGAAGTCGTCGCTAGGCGGATATGTTGAGACGGCCCAAGGTATTTCATAAACCTACCTTATAAGGGCAAGCACCTCTTCCGATCTAATTTCTGGCAATCGCTTCTGCTATCTCACTATCCAACCAGTCCGGGCGATCGGAAGGCAGTCTCGAAACCGGCAAGCCAAACCTCCCCGACCAGGCAAACACCATGAAAGTTAGCCCAGAGCTTGTTCGCCATCATGTTCCAACCGGATGGCATCGAGGCTGAAGCGTCCGAAAACGCTGCGCCCTGCGACCAACTGATGCGCGGCGGCGAGCTCCATCGCAAGGTTGCACGATGAAGAAGGTAATCAACTTAGCACCGTCGCGCCGCCACTTTTTGCGGCTAACATCAATGGCTGCGGCGTCAGCCCTGGCTCCAACGGTTTTGTGCGCCGAGCAGCGCGAAGCAGGGGAGGCGGCCGCATCCCAGGCCGCGTCCGCACGCATCGCTACGTTCGAGGAGGTATGGCGGACCGTGCGAGACCGGTTCTACGATCCGCATCTACACGGGCTCGATTGGTCGGCGGTCCGGGAGCGTTACTTGTCAGACGCCACACGGGCGAGCTCCGAAGAGGCGCTGGCCAGCGTCATTAATAGCATGCTCTCCGATCTGCATGCTTCGCATACCCGCTACTACAGACCGCACGAACCAGAGTACTACCAGCTTTCCGGTATCTTTGCTGGTGCGCTATCGCGACGTGGACTGGAACGCGCTTTTCCGGGTGGCCGTATCTCCTATCCCGGCATTGGCGTCCTCTCGCGTGTCGACATGCAGGGCCGCAGCGTGATTACGGGCGTTATAGAAGGTACGCCGGCCCAACAAGCGGGCTTGCTCGCTGGCGATGAGATCGTCTTCGCCGATGGTGCACCGTTTCAGCCGGTACAGTCATTCCGTGGTAAGGTTGGCAAGGAAGTCGTGCTGGGCCTACGTCGCGTCGGTGCGTTTATCCAGATATCGGTTACCCCGGTCGATATTGAGCCCAACAAAATGTTCTTGGACGGCCTGAAGGCCAGTGCCCGCATAATACCGGCCAACGGCCGAAGCATCGGCTATGTTCATGTCTGGTGCTACGCTGGCTCTGTGTATCAGCGGACGCTCGAGCATCTTCTATCGCAAAGTCCGATGAACGATGCCGACGCGCTGATCTGGGACCTGCGCGATGGCTGGGGCGGCGCGATCCCCGAGTATCTTGACTTATTCAACACGCGAGCGCCGACGATGCAGGTCACTGATCGCAATGGCGCCAGCGAATTCGAGAACGTGAAGTGGCGCAAGCCTGTCGCCATGCTTGTCAACGGTGGCACCCGCAGCGGCAAGGAAATACTTGCCTATGGCTTCAAGAAATATCGGCTTGGCGAGGTAATCGGTAGCCGGACGGAGGGCGCTGTCCTCGCTGCGACGGCATTTCTCATTGGCGGCGGCTTACTGTTGCTCGCGGTCGAGGACGTGCGGCTCGACGGCGAGCGGTTGGAAGGCGTTGGCGTCGCACCAACGATCGAGGTCCAAGCTGACCCGGCCTCCGTGGGTCTAGGTGATCCTCAACTCGATCGGGCGATCGCAGTCCTATCCGGGGGCTGATCCCGAATTAGGTAACCCTACGAAGAATGCGCGGACGTAGAGTTAGGAACAGTATTCTAACGAGGCTTCGCCTCAGACCGACGAGGCGTGTGGCAGTTGTGGCTCCGATCGCCGGTTCATTGACGAGCTCTGGTAAGACCAGTCTCAAGGACCGATGATCGGCCTAAACGCCTGCAAGAGGCAAAACCTGCACGACCGGAGCCAGGGGATTGATAGCACAAAGCGTAGCCGAGATCATCAACCGCCATGTGAAGCTCACAGTTGAGGGGATCGATCGGATGTACCTCAACGTCTATGTGCCAGGCCTACAGTACGAACAGGGGATTGTCCGGTTCTTTCGCGAGCATCGTGGTCAGCCGCTGCCCTCGGGAGCCCTGATGAGCCCGATGACGCGGAGGTTCGTGGCGAAGCTGGAGGACTTTGTGGCCCGGCACGACATCCCGCTGGTGTCGTTTTGCAAGGGCCAGCGCAAGGACGAGGTGATGGCGGAGCATCTGCGGCACTTTGGGCGTGATGAAGGGATCGTGTTTGTCGGCAAGGCGCAGGAGAAGACCCTGGTGTTCCGCACCGAGCGCCGCCGGAGCCCGACGACGGGTCGGCCTTACCCGTGGATCGTGCGGCGCAGCGCGATGGTGAACAACTATTACATCTACGCCGTGGACCGGGACTTCGGGCCGTTCTTCCTGAAGTTCTGCAGCTACTTTCCCTTCAATGCCAGGCTCTGCCTGAATGGCCATGAATACGCCAAGCGCCAGTTGGCGCAGGAGGGCATCGCCTTCGAGGCGCTCGATAACGGCATCCTGACGTGCGCCGATCCCAAGCGTTTGCAGGCGATCTGTGACGGCCTCTCCGCTGCCAAGATCGATGCTCTGCTGCGCAAATGGTTGCGGCTGTTGCCGCATCCCTTCACCGGGGCGGACCGCAAGGCTGGCTACCGCTATGACATCTCGATCCTGCAGGCCGAGTTCTCGACCACGCAAGTGCTCGATCGACCGCTGCACGGCCGCCTGTTCTTCGAACAGGTGATCCGCGAGAACCTCGATCTCGGTCGCCCGCAGGAAGTCCAGCTGATCTTCAATCGCAAGATCAACCGCAAGACACCGGGACGGTTTCGGACCCGCATCCTGACCCAGAACGTAACACCGTCCTTGAACGTCTAATACAAAAACACCCGGATCAAGCAATACCACAAGGAAAACCGCGCCCTGCGCACCGAAACCACCATCAATAACAGCTACGATTTCGGCATCGGCAGGCGTCTGTTTAATCTGCCGAAGCTGCGCGAAGTCGGTTTTGCGGCCAACCGCCGCCTGCTCGATGTCGAGCATATCAGTCATGATTGCATCTTGGCGGAAGATGCCTTTCAGGGCATCAACGGCCCGGTCGCGGCCGGCCGCCAACGGGCCTCGGGCCTGCGCTTTGCCGATCCGCGCGTCCACGCGCTGCTGCATGCTGTCATTCCGCCAGCTCGCACAAGGCTTCCCCTCAAGCGATCTGCGCCAACAGCTCGCGGCTCTGTCCGGCCGCGATCCGGAATCGGTCTCCCAAGGTGCCGTCACCTACCAACTGCGCCGCCTGCGCCTGCACGGCTTGATCGAGCGCCTGCCTAACAGCTTCCGCTATCGCGTCACCCAATTCGGCTTGCGTCCGGGATTGGCCGCCGCGCTTCCCAACCTCCGCGCCGCCGATGCAACCCTCAAGCCCGCCTTCGACAAAATCGACGAACAGATCAACGCATGGATCAACCAAGCAAAACTCGCCGCTTGAAACTTGACACATTTAGCCCAAGTGTCGCTCGATAAGCTGAGCTAACGAGGCGTGGTCAATTTCTATCCGCACGCAAGAAAAGTGGCAGGTCGCCGGATTCAGCTTTGGCTGCAACGTCGATATCGGGCTCAGGAATTTTGTATGTCTTACGTTCCACGCGCGCCCATCGCATCGCCTGGCGATAGTCAGGGCAGCGGAGAACCATTTCCGTGCCGTGAACGACAACTACGACATCGCAAATCGGAGCATCCCGATAACTCCGGATCTTGACTTCCGGCGGAGCGTCTATGCCGGTCATCGCAACATCTTTCTTTGCTCGAAAGCAGTCTCTATTTTCCCTTCGCCTTCAGCCCCAGTTCTACTGTTTCTCGCCGGGTGGCGCTGGCTCGGGCAAGGATTCCGTTTGCGTCGCGGGTGTCGCGCCCCTAAGCCCTGACGCTACGCAATCACCAGCCCATAGCTTGGTGCCCTTCACCGTTCCGACGAGTTTGCAGCCCGTTGGCTCTTTCGGCTTTACTAGAACCAGCCGTTTGTTGCCGACCTTCGGTGGCTTATCCCTAGCGAAGGCATTTGCTGAAAAGCAGATCGCAACGAGAATGACCAGAGCCCTGATTGTTATTTCCCCTTCGCCTTCTTTAGGAGGCAAATCCAGAATGACCCAATCTTACCGTTAACAGCGCACCCGCGCCTATGTTCCGGCCGTCCCGTAGGTCGGTTCGCATTATCGGCGCCGCAGAAGACCGCGACTTCCTGATGCACGTGCGTATCGGCATCATGAGAGCGTTGAACCGCCACGTCGAGCGCGTGTTTGACACGTCGGCAAAGAGAAGCATTGGGGACCGCGGAAGCTGGCGCGAGATCGATGACGGCAGCCCGAAAAGCTCGCATCGTGTCGAACATGCCACGCCGTCTGGCGTTATGACCGCTACCTACCATGCAGCAATGTCGACGGCTCTCAGCGCCTTGCCATCACACAGCTCGACATGTGTCGGAGACCGTACAGACAAACTGTTTCGTTTAGGCTTTAATTCCGGCGAACAGAAACCCGCTAACGCATTGGACCATCGAGGATTAGGCCGGAGCAACGGCTATATTTGATCCAAGACGGAGCGACCGCATGCGCGCCGCGTTGTTTGTTGTGTTCGTGTCAGTGTTGACCACACCGTCAGAAGCTTCGAAGTCCTGCATGAGCAAGACCGAAGCGCGTCAGCAATTCGGTTCGTACATCTATTGGCATGGCCCGGAACATTGTTGGGACGCGACACCGACGCGTTCCCATGGCGTTCGCTATCGCGCGCATCATCCCGAGCCCGAGCCGACGCCGCCCGCCGTGATCCCGATGCCATCGCCCGATCTGCGCAGATCGGCGAACGCGATGGTCGCGGATGAACGCGAGACCGATCAGATAACGGCGACACCATGGGTCCAGCGGTGGGTCGATATCTCGCGGGCCGCGCTTCCGAAGCCGATCGTCGCTACCGAGCGTAAATCCGAGCCGATGGTCAAGCCACGCGGCGTGGCGATGGTGATCATAACCATCATACTAACGCTTGCGATTGTCGAAGTTCTGTTCGGCCCGATGATCAGCGAGCGAATGCGCAAGGGGCGTCATCGCGGATTCGCACGATGACCTGTCCGAAGTGAGGGGCAAGACAATGACCGATGAACAGCTCGCAGCCATGCACAGGTTACTGGCCCTATACCATCGCGATCTCGCCAAGGAAGCAGTGCTCGACATCGTGCAACAATATCACGCCGATCTTGCGCAGCGGCTTGCGGATGAGGCCGCACAGATGCCAAGGCGCACTCCGATCCTGGAACGCCTTCATGAACGCGAACAACAAAACATGGAGTATGGCGGCATCGACAAATGACGTGACGCGCATTGGCGTGATGCAGGGATCAACGGTCACGTCAAACGCGTGTTCGACTCATCGCGGGAAGACAAGCCTTGGGGACGGTGGAAGTTGAAGAAGGACGCGCCGCCATAACACTCACGCACGCTTACGAAGAAATGACGCCGGAAAAGCGTCCGCAAGACCCGCATATGAATGGAACTGGCCTGCGCTTCAAAACGTTGGATCATGGTGGTGAATATCCCGATACAATGCCCCAAGCTATCAAACTGACCGATGCTCAAGGCCGCTCCTGCATCTACGTGCCGATCACTCAGAACGGCAAGGTAGTCAATAGCCAAGGGTTTGTGTTCGATCCAGAAGATGAGTGACCATGCGCCGCTGATCGCGGAAGCAGTCAGTGCAACAATACTCCGGGTCACCGACCGAGGCGGATTTGCAGAACGCCGCCCTTCCAAAGTGTGATAACCTTACGACCCATCCCGGAGGGATACCGCCATGATGGACCCGAAATTGACAATTGACGTACCGCCACAGGTCCGAGAGTTCGCGCAGAAGAGCGTAGACCAAGCTGAAAGAGCAATCTCGTCATTCATGGATTCCGCCGCCAAGTCGGTTGGCATGGTCCCGGGTCCTATGACCGATGTAGCAAAGCACGCTCTCGCAATCACAGAGAAGAACCTAAAAGTATCTTTCGAACACGCAAAGCAGTTGATGCAAGCAAAGGATATTGGCGAAGTGATGCGACTCCAATCGGATTTTCTGCGGAATCAGTTTGGCATAGCAACCGAACAACTCAAAAAGACGACGGACGAGGCTGCAGCCGCTCCTAAAGATATTTCGAAGGAAGAGCCCGACCTGATTTAGAGCGCACCGAAGCTGCTCTACGCGCGAAGGCTAATACCCTGGGTATCGGCCTGGGCCATCAGCACTAAAGGCAACCGGACGGAATCGCGATAGGCTCGTTTCGCTTCCGCAGGCGCGCCACGCGCCGACGTGAAGGCTAGGCATCATCATCCAGTGGAAACTAGAACATGTCACATGCTAGGAAGTGAATGTGAACAAGGGATGAGCGAATGAGTGCATCGGCGTGCTAATCGGACAATGACGCTGTCGCAAATCGTGCATCTCCGTGCTCGGTCCCACGAATACACCTTGCGTGGCATGTTGAACCGGACGCTAATTTTGATAACCATCGCCGCCTCATTGCCTACGCATCGATCCTACAACCCGTGTGCGTTGTGCGATGACCCGCACGGCCCCGTTTTTCGCCAGCCCCAACGGGACCGTGCGGTCTTTTCTCCCGGCGCGGATGATCGTCACGAAGCGTGTTGCGCAATAGGCCCTTGATAGCGGAGTGGGGCGATGAAAAAGAAAGATCGGATTAGCGAACGCGAGTATCAGGACCGTCTCGAGAGTTTGCTGAAAAGCGCCTTCAACACGCAACTGCAGCCGCTGAGGAATAGCCGACTACTTGTATGACAAGGACAGTGCCCTGGGTTCACGCGAGGCGCTTCTGCATGTAGTGGCTGATGTTCACAAGGCCGGATCTACCGATATCAGTATCATCGCTCACAGCATGGGCAACTTGATTGCGGTTGACGCGCTATCTAACAGCGCAGCAACAAAATCACCTGTCGCGATCGCACAACTCATAATGGCTGCTCCCGACGTTGATCGCGACATGTTCATTCAAGGAATCCCGAACGTGGCAAAAGTCGCTCGAGGCCTAACACTCTACGCATCAGCGCATGAAAAGGCTCTAGCACTCTCGAAGCGTGTTGCCGGGAACATTCCGCGCGCAGGGGACGTACCCGCGTCCGGGCCGATCGTCGTTGTGCCGGTTTCGACTATGGATGTGAGCGCCGTCGGAGATGAAATGTTTGGGCTCAATCACAACGCATTCGCCACAACACGAAACGTTTTGAATGATTTGAAGATACTTCTTGAAACCGGCGCCCCGCCACCAAGGTTGGCTGAAATTCGTGGCTACCCTGAGCCTCCCGAGAAAGCTACCTATTTCCGTTATGTTCCTTAGCACCAGAGGCGCCGAGACGAATTACGGGACGACTGCGACAAGTGTCGAACAAGACCGGCGATCGCTTCCATATCCGCTCTGCACCAATTCATGGAATTCGCGAATCGTCTTACCAGGTGCAAAGTCGGCGCACGCGACGGTTTGCGGCGGGGATTTGACCCGCATCCTGCTGATCATAGCGTAGAGGGCAACGAGTTCCTGAACGTTTGGCTCGTTGCTCACAATGGCTTCACCGTATGCTTTCGATGCCGCGGCAATGAACTCCTTGTAGAGATCGTCTCGCCGCGCCATTTCGCGGGCGAACTGGCTTTCCCTCGGTTGCGCACGTTGGCTCAACCAGGACGCGACGCCCGACGTCAGGCCGCCGACAACCGATCCGGCAAGCGCCGAGGCAAAGAGAAAACGGTTCGTCATGTCTCCTCCCGACAGACACCAAGCAGTTAAGGAGGCGACGCATAGATAGGGCGTTCGTGGCCAAATACGCAGCCTAGGTCATCAACCGACATAGCAGCGTAGCGGTGGGATTTCTGCTTTACCCAGCCCGGCGAAACCGTCGGGACGGTCAGATAAGTCGCCACAAGCGGACCACCGCGCCACTTCACGGACAATTGGGGGAGAGGCATAGTGCCTGCGCAATTGGAGAGCAGGGAAACCATCCTGTCAGAGGGAGAATGCTATGCTCGACCACGTTTCGCTGGGTGTCAGCGACAAAATTTCGGTAAGGGACGCGGCTCCGATTATGGCGCAGCACCGGGCTCGCTCGGCGTAGAATTCACCATCACCCGCGAAATAGACGTGACGACACCTATTCCCGGCGCGCATATCTGCTTCCGTGCTCCAGACCGTACTGCGGTCGATGCCTTCTACGCGGCGGCGCTTGTCGCCGGAGGACGCAACGAGGGTGCACCCGGTCTTCGGCCCCACTATCACGCCGATTACTATGCTGCCTTTGTTTTCGATCCCGATGGACATCGCATCGAAGCTGTCTGTCATGCGCCAGAGAACCCCATGACCGTCGCCACGGGATAGCGGTGTGCTAGGCAAAGTCTAAGCGGTGACTGGCGCAGCGCATTCCTCAACTTGCTGATGCGGATTCCTGGGAATGTCGGTCAGGGGATCGGGCTCGATGTCTGAGTTGAATTCCGCAGAAAACAGCAGCTTAGAGCCGGAAGCAATCACGTTCGAGCATCATCTCGAACTAGCCGCCGCATTGATCGGATTCTCCGACTGCGTCATACGGATAGGGCTGGATTGTCGAACAGCCACCCGGGTCCTAATTCCGAACAATCGAGAACGGCTCTGCTGCTTTATTCGAGCGCGGGTCAAATGAAATCGAGTGGCCGCGGCTGGCTCCGTTCCGAAGAATTGTGCGAAGGGCAAAAACATCATGAACCTCAAACAAACCAGGTTGGTAACGGACGATGTGCAAAAACTTACAAGCTTCTACGAGAAGTTGACGGGAGCGACCGCCGACGTCATCAGCAGCGGCTATGTTGAGTTCCAGCACAGTCCTTGCGCGGGCCTGGCGATCACGAGCGCAGCCACGGCGAAAATCTATGGCGAGGGCGTTCTCGCCTCCGGCGCCAATCGATCTCTCGTTCTCGATTTCGAAGTAAGGGATGTCGATGCGCACTACACGCGCTTAAAGGAAAGCGTCGATGAGTGGGTTCAACCGCCGACCGATCAGCCCTGGGGCAATCGCGCGATGCTGTTTAGGGACCCGGACGGCAATCTCGTCAATATGTTTGCGGTGAAGGCGTAACGCAATGCGCGGAAAGACAGTTCTCATCACGGGTGCCAATAGCGGCATTGGCTTTGTAACTGCGCGTGAGCTCGCCAGGATCGGCGCGCGCGTACTGATGATCTGTCGCGATACCGAGCGCGGCGCCAACGCCCGGGCGGCCGTGGCGCAGGCCGCAACGGGAGCGGCGCCCGAACTGCTGCTTGCGGACATGTCATCGCAACAGGCGATTCGGGCGCTTGCCGACGACGTCTGTCAACGTTTCTCCACCATCGACGTCCTCATCAACAACGCCGCCGGCATCTTCGCCGAGCGCGAGCTTACTGCCGACGGCATCGAACGGACCTTTGCGACCAATCACCTCGGTCCGTTTCTGCTGACCAATCTGGTGCTCGATCTCGTCAAGGCAGCAACCGGAGGGCGCATCGTCAACGTTGCCGCCGAAGGCTATCCATCAAAACTCGATTTCGGCAACCTCGAGGGCGGGAAGCGCTACGGCTTCCTGAGCGCCTATTTTCGCTCGAAGCTTGCGATTACCATTTTTTCCAACGACCTGGCGCACCGGCTCAAGGACTCCGGCGTGAGCGTCAATTGCATGAGCCCCGGCCCGACCCGCACCCGGTTCGGAGACAACATGAGGGGCTTCGCCGGGATTTTTCCTCGTCTCCTGAAGATGCTGTTTCCCAGCGCTGCGACGGGAGCCCGCACCCTGATCTATCTGGCCTCTTCGCCCGAGGTTGACGGCATCTCTGGTCGGTTCTTCCTCCGCCAACGGGCGCGGCCAACCAAGCCGGTGACTTCGGACCCGGAGGTGGCGGCGCGGCTGTGGCGGGTCAGTGCCGAGCTGGTTGGCTTGTCCGTCGACACCCAGTTGGCCGGGCAACCGCGAACCGAGGCGGAAACCTCCTCCCGGAGCGCCGCATGAACACTTTCTGGAAAATATCGCCCTGGCTGAGCCGCCTGATCATCCTAGCGGTCGCGGGCCTGTTTACGATGATCAGCCTGAAATTTG
>WNGN01000447.1_pt1 | contig 38216 bp, 36 predicted proteins | sample 5400561 | NCBI WGS metagenome assembly WNGN01 (sample SAMN13153379, study PRJNA577476) | soil metagenome | isolation source: 115 cm soil or saprolite under Garry oak tree replicate 2 | place: USA:California | collected 2016-06-15 | reverse complement strand
TGCCGGCGTACCAGCGCCTCAGCGACTATATGCTTGTCACGCCTCCCACCAGTGCCAGCTTCGAGGCGATGTGGTTCAACTTCCACAACACGATCCTGGCCAGCCGCCCGGAAGTGCGCCAGGCGATGGCAATGGCGATTGACCATCAGGCCTTGATCGAGGTGGCGCGCCATGGCTTCGCCAGTCCGCTGTGCACCGACCATGGCCCGGCCTACCATCCGGGCTATTTGCCTGGGGTCATCTGTCCCGTGTTTGATCCGGCAGCGGCCAATAAACTGCTGGAGGACAACAGCTGGGTGAAAGGCGCCGATGGCGTGCGTTCCAGGGGCGGGCAACGCCTGGAGTTCATGTATTCGACCTGCCCAGGATGTGCACAAAGCAATACAGAACGCAAGGATGTTGAAGCAATCCTGCAGCGCAACTTCAAGGAAATCGGCATCAAGCTCGACATCCAGAACCCTCCCAACACTACGTTCTTTGGCTCCTTCTTGCCTGGCGGGAAGGCGTCGCCGCCCACGGGAGCCGTGGCGGGCAGGTATGACATCGCCGAGTGGGGGTGGAGCTACGGTTATGACCCCGACGATTCCTCGTTGCTGGCGTGCAACCAGATCCCGCCCAATGGAGGGAACTTTACCTTCTACTGCAACCATGCTCTGGATGCCCTCTACCAGCAGGAACTGGTGACAGCGAGTGCTGGGCCACGGCAGCACATCTTCGATCAGATCCATCAGCTCTTGCTGGTAGATTTGCCCTTCATCGTGCTCTTTAGCCGAGTAGACATAGCGATGGCACACAAGGGGACGCACAACTATCAGCTCAGCCCCTTTGCTGGAGAGACCAACATCTGGGAGTGGTGGTGCGATGGGGGGAAGTGTTAGGCGAGCTTGTGCTCAATAGCGTAGCGGGTGGCGGCGGCTCTAGAGGAGACCTGGATTTTGCTATAGATCGAGGTCAGGTGGTTGTTGACGGTGCGGGGACTGATGACTAACTGTTCGGCGATTTGTACATCGGTCAGTCCCCGGGCCAGCAGGCGCAGCACCTCGACCTCGCGGGTGGTCAGGCCGCCGGGATAGGTGACGATTGGTTTTGCTGGTGGAGTTGATGGTGGTTCTGCTGAGGCCGGCGTGGGTATGGTTACCGGTCCCTGGGCGGCGAGGGCCTGTTCTGGCGTCATGCTGCGACCCTCGGTCCAGGCGGCGGCAAAGGACTTCTCGCCAAGTTGGGCGCGGGCGGCAGTGACTGAGCGTTCGTAGAGGGGGCGTTCGACCGGCGGAAGAAGTGCATCCATGGTTTCACGGAGGGATTGCGCCGCGCTCCACAACTGTGCTGCCCACACACCATTCCTCTCTGCCTCGCTCACATAGCCTAACCCATCCAAGCATACAGCAATGTGCCACTTATGGCCCAATGTGCTGCAAATAGCCAAACTTTCCCCATACCTGGCACGAGCCGTCTTGAAATCACCCTGGTTCAAGGCAACACGCCCCAAACCAGCGAGGGCTTGAGCAGCACCCGACTGCAGACTCACTGTATGGTAGATTGCCAGGCTCTCCTCCAGGAGCGAACTAGCCTTCGCACTGTCACCCTGATAGAGGGCAAGCTGACCTAGAGCACAGAGCATCCTGGCAATAACACGATAGTTTCCTGCTTCCCGCCAGATTGCCAGGCTCTCCTCATAGTTAGTGCGAGCTGTAACGGTATCACCCTGATAGAGGGCTATGTTTCCCAGGATATAGAGAGCACTGGCGATGCGCCTGCGATTTCCCATTTCCTGAGAGAGTGCCAGCCCCTCCTCTGCCAATGAGCGAGCCGTCGCGTACTTGCCCTGGAAGAAAAGCGCCTCCGCCCAGGTAATGAGTGCCACAGCGCTATGAACCAGCGCAGTGCCTCCCGCAGGTTATCGTGTTCGTGCTCCAGCCGAGCTATCCAGGTGATCTGTTGTGCGCTTCGCACTTCTGGTTCTGCCCTCTCCGCCAACGTGAGAAAGTACTCAGCATGGCTACGCTGTGTCACCTCTGCCTTGCTGCTTGCCTCCAGCCGCTCCAATCCATATTCGCGGATCGTCTCCAGCATTGCGAAGCGTGGCTCTTCGCCCTCTTGCGCGATCTGTTGCAGTAAGCTCTTGTCGATGAGCGATGCTACTATCTCCAACACCTGGCCTGCTTCATTGCCGTCACCAGGAGTAGCGCAGATAGCCTCAGCAGCTTCCAACGTGCAGCCACCAACGAAGACGGAGAGCCGACAGAAGAGCCGCTGTTCCGCCGCATCTAACAGGTGGTAGCTCCAGGCGATGGTGTTGCGCAGCGTCTGCTGCCGCGCTGGTAGGTCTCGCGCTGCGCCTGTCAGGACTTGTAAGGACTGGCCTAGCCGTGCGAGCAGGGCCTGCGGCGGGAGCAGTTTCGTGCGGGCGGCTGCCAATTCTATCGCCAATGGCAGTCCATCCAGGCGGACACAGATCTCGGCAATGGCCCTGGCGTTGGCGTTGGTCACCTGGAAATCGGGCTTGACCGCCTGGGCGCGCTGGATAAAGAGCGCGACCGCAGCGTTGTGCGAGAGCGTTGCGAGGTCTGGCAGGCTTTTGGGATCGGGCAGCGGTAACGGAGGCACTGGGAACTCGTGCTCAGCTTGCACATGCAGCACCTCGCGGCTCGTCACGAGGACCTTCAGATCCGGACAAGTACTCAGTAAGTCCACCACCTGTACGGCTGCGCTCACCACCTGCTCGAAATTGTCCAGCAACAGTAATATCTGCTTCTGCTGTAATTCCTCTGCGAGGCGTTTGAGTAGAGGCTGACCACCTGCCTCCCGCATGCCGAGGGTCTCGGCGATGGTAGGCACGACCAACGCTGTATCATTCACGGGAGCCAGGTTTACGAAAAACACCCCATCAGCAAAAGAATCGATCAGTTCCGCTGCCACCTGCACGCCCAGACGGGTTTTGCCTGTGCCGCCAGGACCTGTCAGGGTCGCCAGGCGCACACCCTCCTGGAGCAAGAGTTGTTGGATGGTGGACAGTTCCTGCTCGCGTCCAATGAAAGGTGTGAACTGGACAGGCAGGTTGTTGGGAAAGATGTCCAGGGTACTGAGGGGCGGGAAGTCGGCAGGCAAGTCCGAGATGACGAGTTGGAAGAGATGCCTGGGGCGTGCCAGGTCCTTGAGGCGGTGCTCCCCCAGGTCCCGCAGGCTCACGTCATCCGGCAGGTCCGGGAGAGCAGCACCTGTCCTCCATGTGCGGCGCTCATGATGCGGGCCGCGCGTTGTACGTCCAGGCCAACGTAGCCTTCGGGTGTCAACGATGGTTCGCCCGTGTGCAGACCCATGCGCACACGCACCGCCACGCCTTCTGGCCAGAGATGGGCAGCGAGGGCGCGCTGCGCCTCTACGACTGCTAACACTGCGTCAGTGGCGCGTGCGAAAGCGACAAAGAAGGCATCATCCTGCGTGTTGACTTCGTGGCCATTCCACTCCTGGAAGGTAGCACGCAGCAGGTGGCGACACTCCGCCAGCACGCTGGCGGAGCGGTCGCCCAACTGCTGGAGCAGGCGCGTGGCCCCTTCGATGTCGGTGAAGAGCATGGTGACCGTTCCTGTTGGGAGGCTGCGCGGAGAGGACTTACTTTGCCCACTCTCGGCTGCGTGTTCAGAAGAAGGAGCAATGTGTGTTCGTGCGAGAGATTGGAATGCCTCTTCCAGGGCCAAGGCAAAGGCTTGCACATGCTCAAAGCGCTGCTGTGGGTCCTTGGCAAGGGCTTTGAGTACGACATGCTCAAGCGCAGGTGAGATTGCCGGTATCCTGGTATGCAGGGGTGGTGGAGGAGCTGACAGGTGCTGGTTCGCGATCTCGCGTATCGACCCGGAAAAAGGAGGCTCTCCACTCAGCCACTCATAGACCACGATGCCCAGGGCATACTGATCGCTGGCGGGACGTGGTTTACCTCTGAGTTGCTCAGGGGCCATATAGGCAACGGTTCCGGCCGCCTCCAGGGTCGGCTGAGAACGTGTGCTCTGGATGATGATGGCACTGTTAAATTCGGTGAGCAAGACCTCATTGTTGTGCCCCAGCAGCAAGCTCTCCGGTTTGATATCACGATGGATCAGTTTTTGCTGGTGGATATAGTGCAAGGCGCCGGCCACTTGCCTGACGTAGAAGACAATGGCATCTAGTGGTATCCGTGTGCCCTTTGGATGATGCTCGCGCAAGGTGCCATTGGGGCATACTCCATGATGAGAAAGGGGATGCCATCTTCTACGTCAAAATCGAGGGTGCGCACGATATGGGGATGCACGAGGCGTGCTAGCATGCGTGCCTCGGTACGGAGTCGCTCACTGTCTTCACTGGTGAAGTGGGCATGCAGTACTTTGATGGCTGCCTGTGTGTTGAGGTGCAGGTGTTCTCCCAGGTAGACCTCGGCAATGCTACCTCGCCCGATGAGGCGAAGCAGGCGATAGTTGCCAATCTGCTGTCCTACACGGTCAGCCATACTCGCCTCCTCACACTATGGTTTCAAGGGAGCCATGGCAGGGGCAAGCCCTGCCCCTCGATAAATTGGGGACCTACTACCATGAGACGCCTTGGCAAGCCGACGCAGTCGTATCATAGTAGTGGCACCCCTTGCGGGTGCCATGCCCGGCCAATGCCATGCCCGATTGTACCATATCTTTCATTCGCCAACAGAGTCTACAAGAGAAGCAAAGTGAACGATATCCGCTCGTGTTCGCCGCGCTCATTATACGATTCTGTGAGCAGAACCTCAACATCTGAAATCCTCTTCTCCTGGATGTTCCATGAGTGTGCATAGGTGATTCTACTCAGAACTCCCCGAGCGTCTCCTTTTTAGTCAGGTGTATATGCCCACAGATGAGTAATCACGATGAGTTCTTTCACAGATGTGTTGGGGCTGACAATCGGGTAGGCTAAGAGCAAGAAGTTCCGATTAGTGAACAGAGTAACAGGTACACCTGCTAACAGGAGAGTATTAATAAGGAGAATGATTGTCATGCCGAACTACTACTTCACCGAGAAGCTAGCTCAAGCCCATGATCAGAAGCTGTTGCGCGAAGCTGCACAGGAGCAGTTGATGGCCAGTCTGCCTGGGCATCGCTCTAGCCTGATGCGACACCTGGTGATGCATGTTCGCATGCTCCAGGTGGCCCTGGGCACGCAACTGAAACAATTTGAACATTTGAAAAGTCATTTCTTACATCCTGATGAGCATACATCCTGATGGCACCGATTACCCCGAGGGATGCCTTGTTCTTCACGCGCTGCAAAAAGGAAAAGGATCATGGACACACTTCATACTCGCCGCTTCGGCCGGATTCTGGCTCTCAGTTGGCTCATCGTGCTGCTAGCGGCCTGCTCTGTGGCTGATCCTGCGGTGGGCTCTGCTCGTGCTGCCACTACTCTGCCACTGGGAACCACGTTCTGGACCTATCGAGGCGTTTCCAGTGTGTTTACCGCCGCCTGGTCGCCTGATGGCAAACATCTGGCTCTGGGCGAGGCCGATGGAACGGTGCAGGTGCGTGATGCCATCACGAACGATATCCTGTTCACTATTCACGGCCATGCTAGCCACGTGTGGGCGGTGGCCTGGTCGCCCGATGGGAAGCGCCTGGCCTCGGCCTCCTGGGATAAGACCGTGCAGGTGTGGGACGCGGCTACGGGTGAGCGTCTCCTGACTTATCGCGGCCATACGGACCTGGTGCTTGCCGTGTGCTGGTCGCTCGATGGCACGCGCATCGCCTCCGCTGGGAGCGATGACACAGTACAAGTCTGGGATGCTGAAACTGGGAAGCATCTCCTGACCTATCGCGGCCATAGCGGTACGGTCGAGGCGGTGGCCTGGTCGCCTGACGGCAAGCACATCGCTTCGGCCAGCTTCGATCACACGGTGCAGGTGTGGAATAGCTCCACTGGTGAGCAAGCCTTGACCTACCGCGGCCATAACAACCGGGTGTGGGCGCTGGCTTGGTCGCCCGATGGGAAACACATTGCTTCTGGGAGCGAAGATCGCACGGTGCAGGTGTGGGATGAGCGCACCGGTCGCACTATAGTGATCTATCGTGGCCATACCAGGGGGGTGCAAGCCGTGGCCTGGTCACCAGATGGCAGGTATCTCGCCTCTGGCTCCTGGGATACCACGGTGCAGGTGTGGAAGGTCACCACTGGCCATCGCATTCTGACCTATCGCGGCCATGCCGATATCGTGGGCGCTGTGGCCTGGTCGCCGGATGGCAAGCGTATTGCTTCGGTGGGTGATGATGTGCGGATCTGGCAGGCTTAGTGATGTTGTCAAACCCGCCGTCTGCTCCTTACTAGCAATGCAATCACGCCCACCAGCAGCAAGGCGGCCAGCGCGAAGACGATGGCGCCGATGGGTAGGCCGGTGGCCTCCGTGCTCGCGGATGTCCCTAGTGAAGTCGGGGTGGGAGTAGTAGTTATGCTCGCTTGGGTGCCTTCTGGTGTTGGCAGGATGACGGCGGGGTTGCGCGGCGGGCTACCATCGCCTGCATCGCCTGCATAGGGGTTGGCGTAGTTAGTAGGCTTTGTTACCACGTTGATGAGTTTGCTGATATGCCGCGAGCCGCGCGGTGAACTGACGGTCAGCGTCAGGGTATAGCTGCCAGCGGCCGCGTACACATGATTGACTGATGCGCCGCTGGCGGTGGCGCCATCGCCGAATTTCCAGCTATAGGTGAGATCATTGCTATTGTTGTTTCCCTCTGCGTAGAGCGAGATGTTCTGGCCTACCTGCGTCTGCCCGACATCGCTGATGGCTGCCAGGGGCGCCGGTCCGACTGCCGGGGCATTGACGGGGATATCGCCAAGGATGGCGGGCTGGTGCAGCATCCAGGTGGTGAGCATGCCGGGCAGCGCCAGGGCCAGGACGAGCGCCTCGGCTTTTGGTGAGTTCCCGCTGGCGAAGGTGTTCATGAGCTGGATGGTATCCTGGGGCTGATCGAACGGGTATGACCATGGCGGTGGGTTAGCGTCGTAGTAGGTGGAGTTGCCCGCGAATGTAACGCAGGGCAGGCCCGCCAGTGTAAAGGGAATCTGGTCGCTGCCGCCCAGGGTATCATTCCCGAGGTGTACGTTACTTGCCTGGTCGGGTGTGAAGATGGGCTGCGAGACAGTCTGGTTGCTGTCGTTGCGATAGGTCAGCGCCTGGAAGCCGATGGCTTGAAATTGTGCGAAGGCCGCCGGGACGGCCTGCTGCATCAAGGCGCGAAAACGTGTGATGTTGTCGCGCTGCGCCGGGGATAGTTTACTCTGGGCCGGGTACAGGCCGCTATTGGTTAAAGGCGACATGTCGACGTAAAATGGCAGGAGGGGATTCGATGTTTTACCCAGGAAACGCAGGGGGTAGGCGATGCCGTTCTGTTCTTCGTTGAACATGGCAACAATGTTCCGAGTGTCGCCATTGATCGTGCTGTTCAGGTAGTGAAATGAGCCAAGCAAGCCCTGCTCTTCGGCGTCGAAAATGACGAAGCGCAGCGTACGCGCGGGGTAGAGGTGGTGGCTGCGCCAGTAGATGCCCATCGCTTTTGCGACGCCAAGTTCGATAGCGCACCCGCTGGCGTCATCGTTGGCCGATTGCGTGGAGACGGCCTCGCCATCGTAGTGGCAGCCGATGACCACGACCTGCTCGGGATGAAGAGCTCCCGGGACGCTGACCTCTACATTGAATGCCGGGACCGCTGCCGGTCGGCCCTGCCAGCCCTGTACAGGAAATGGGTCCTGAAGGACCTGTGCTCCAAATCCTTGCAGGTTGTGTAGCATTTCCTGAGACCAGTAAGCAGCAAATTCGTCGTGGCCGTTCATGGTGACAGAAAGGTTATTGTCGTAGCCTGCTTCGCGGTGCTGGAAGTGGGTTGCCACGTAGAAGAGCTGGTTATAGATGTAGTCGGGATCAACTGTAGGAAAGTCCGCAAGGGCATGGCGCTGGTAAGATGTCCCGGGTGCAGCAGCCCTGGCCGTCGTAGGTAGTACGAATAGTATGGCAAAAGCGCACAGACAGGTAGCGCGTAGAATTCGCGGCAGCATACAGTTTCTCCTCCAGGATATGGCAGGAATATTCGTGCATATCGTACCACCTCGAGGCTAGAGGCCAGAAATCATTGTTCTCTGGCTTGTTCCTCGATGAAATGAATCAGCGTTTCCAGGTCATCGAGTGCGCGGGCTGCGGCAGAGCTCTCGCTGCGCGGCACATGCGCCAGGGCTTCGTGGGCCAGGCGGCACTGATCGGCCAGGAATTGGCGGCAGTAGTCTTTTGTCCGGGTGCGTGCGAAGATAGCCAGCACCGCTTTCACCTGCTCGCCTGTGACGGGGGTTTCTTGCTCGTATATTTGGCGCAAGAAGAGCTGATCCTGTTCGGCTGCCTGTTCAAGGGCGTGCAAGATGGGCAGGCTTTTTTTGCGCCGGTAGATGTCCCCTGCCGAGGTTTTACCCAATTCTGCTTTGCTGGCCCAAATCCCGAGCAAATCATCGCGCACCTGGAATGCCACACCGATAGCATGACCGAAGTTGCTCAAGCGCTCGATGGTTTCCTGGTGGCGCGTGCCCAACAGCGCTCCCATCTCTGCAGCGCAGCTCATCAACGCGGCAGTTTTACGACTGATCATGTCGATGTACATGGCAACGGAAATGTCCTGGCGGTCCTCGAAGCTGATGTCGAGGTACTGACCTTCCGAGAGGGTCAGGCAGGCGAGATCAAGCACCTCTCCGAGACGGGCCGCGATGCCGCTCTCAACCCCCTCGTCTACTACTCCCCACAGCGCGAGGCGACTGAGGGCAAACAGGCCATCGCCGGTGTTGATCGCTTGCGGGATGCCCCAGAGTTTCCAGAGGGTTGGGCGGTGACGGCGTTCAGCGTCGCCGTCTTCGATGTCGTCATGGATTAAAGTGAAATTGTGGGTCAGTTCGACGGCAACGGCGGCCGGCATAGCGCGGTGTAAATAGTCAGGGGTTTCGGTGGCGAGACCCCATGCGCCTGCCGCTTCATATGCCAGTAAAAGAAGCGTGGGGCGCAGCAGTTTACCCGGGTGGGTTATTGCCGGTGAAAAATCGGCGTTGACCCAGCCCAGGTGATATTGTATCTGTCCATAGTACGGTTGGAGATCGGCGATTTCTGAACGAGCCGCTGCGTTGCTGACGCGCATCACAGTACGCCGCAGCGCTGCATATATCTCCGCCTGGTGGCGCGCGAGGACGGATTGTATAGATTGCGATGACATTGCGCTTTTAAAGCGGGAACTAGCTTATACAGGGCGAGTATTGCAAGCAACCGTTGCAGGGCGACCGCAAGGGTCGCCCCTACATTAAGACGACATCAATTCGTAACATGTAGGGGCGGGGCTTGCCCCCGCCCTGCAAGCCCCACCCTTATACAGGGCGACCGCAAGGGTCGCCCCTACATTAAGACGATATCAATTCGTAACATGTAGGGACGGGGCTTACCCCCGCCCTACAAGGCCCCCACCCTGGAAGCCATCCCACTTTGTCCCCCTTACTGTTAGTGATGGAAGTAGTAGAGCAGGCCTACAACGATTGTGCCTGCCGCGACAACCATACGCGCTACCCCTTTGATGCCGCCAAACTGGTAGAGGGGCGAACAGAGGTCACAGTAGCGCGTGGTGTAGTGATAGCGATGACCACGCATTCCTTCGCGAACCACGGTGACATCTTCAAGTTTACGCCGCGTATGTAGTTCGTCGCAGACATGACGGCCACAGCCCTTGCAGGTATACTGGTCGATAAAGTGGGTTGTGGGCGAGACAGACCACTGGTCGGGGTAAACCTGGGCACCGCACACGTAGCAGACCTGGGTCTGTATCAAATTCATCTGTCTTTCGGCGCAAGGTGAATGCTGCTGCTTGGGGAAGTGCTCCTGGCAGAGGCCGTGGCGACAATCGGGGCAGCGGCCAAGGGCTTCTTCGCTGCATTCATAGCAGCGGCGGGTAGAAGTGACGGCGCTGGCACGCCGGCGCTCTTGCACGTCGAAGGTCTTTTGGTCTTGCATATATGTTATATACCTCAAAATAGAATTAATAAGTACAAAGGAAGAGTATGGGAGCACGCCCTCTTGATTATGCGATAAAGAGATGCGCCAGGGTATATCTATGGATAGTATAACACTGTTGTTTGCAGCGGGGCAATGAAAAAGGATATGATGGATGTATGTCATCACTATCACCAACAATCTGGGGAGAGCATCGCTTAGAGTGGGGGCAGCGGACCTATGTGATGGGTATCATCAATGTCACGCCTGACTCATTCGCGGGGGATGGTTTGCTCGATGATGCGCCAGAGCAGGAGGCTTTCGTTCAGCGTGCTGTGGCACAGGCGCAGCAGTTTGTTGCTGATGGAGCAACTCTCATCGATGTCGGCGGTGAATCGACGCGGCCCAACGCGGCCCCGATCTCTGTGGAGCAGGAGCTGGCGCGCGTGCTGCCTGTGGTGCGAGCGCTGTACGCGGCGCTGCCGCAAGAGGTCACGATCTCGATCGATAGCTATAAGGCGGAGGTGGCGCGGCAGGCGCTCGACGCGGGGGCGTGCATTGTCAACGATATCTGGGGGCTGCGATACGATGCTGCTATGGCGTCACTGGTGGCCGAGCGCGGCATTCCGGTCGTGCTGATGGCGAATATGCGCGGCTACCGCAGGCGAGAGATCGTCAGCGACGTGGTGCGTTTCCTGGCCGGCAGCATTGACCTTGCCCTGGCGGCGGGGGTTGCCTGGGAGCGTATTATCATCGATCCAGGCATTGGCTTTGGCACGACTCCCACAGAGAACCTGGCCCTGCTACACCGCCTGGGAGAGCTGCGAGCGTTGGGACGACCCATCTTGCTGGGGACATCGCGCAAGTCGACCATCGGGCTTGTGCTTGGCGGCCTGCCAGCCTCTGAACGCCTGGAGGGGACGGCTGCTACCGTGGCGCTGGGGATAGCGCAGGGCGCGGATATCGTGCGCGTGCACGATGTGCGCGAGATGGCGCGCGTGGCGAAGATGAGCGACGCGGTGGTACGAGGAGCGTTCCGAACGTCATAACGGCTCCCGAAGGCTTTCGCCCAGGGCTTCTCATGCCTCTCCTATCCTGTGTTTCGCGCCTTCAAGCGAACTTCGAGGTGATTGCCCTGTGGGCGGATCTCAAAGAGATCTGTGCAGGTCTTAATAAGTTCCGGCAGGCTCTTGTGTCCATAGGTTTTCGCTTGAAACTGGGGATTGAGCTGCTTGAGACATGATCCTAGCCGAGGCAGCGAGACCCATTCCAGCTTCTTTTCCAGCATAATTTTTCCCACCGCTTGGGTAAGAAGCTCTGTCAACGCTGGATCGCGATGCGACTTGTTTGCTGGCACTTTAGCCGGTTGCGATTTCTTTTGAGCGGTCTTGACTTGCTTAGGCGTCGGTACGACCGATGCGGAAAATTGCTCTACCGAGATAAATGCTGTACAGACTTTTGCCAACGCGTCAGATTTAGATGGTCTCCCAATACAATAGACCTGGCATCCTTGGTTTCGCAGTCGTAAGACCAGGGCCGTAAAATCCTGGTCACCCGTCACCAAGCAGAAGCTCGGAATGTTTTCCTTGTACAGTAAATCCATCGCGTCTACGGTCAACGCAATATCGGTAGCATTTTTTGCACCACTTATCCCAATATGAGGTATTGGTTGCAGAGCATATTGAAGGCATAGGTCTTTCCATTTTTGGCTCAGTAGCGTCTCTTGATTGCCATACACCCGGCGCATGGTAATTTTCCCCCATTCTTCTACTTTCTTCATAATCTGAGGAAAGAGGTCAACTGAGGTGTTGTCCGCATCAATGAGCAGTGCGAAGGCATGAGACTGCACAGGTAGTCTATGGCTACTCATCCACCTCGTATACCATTTCCCTCTTTACTTTTCACAGTCATTTTTGCTTATTCTCCTTTTTTCTTTTGTTGTTTCCGTTTTTGCTCCTCAATGTAGGCATCCACATCCGCCCGATGAAATCTCCACAGATCACCGACCTTAAAGGCGACGATCTCTCCTCGCTCCGCTAATCGAACCACTGTGCGAACACTGACTTTCAACAATTGGGCGACTTCTTTCGGCTCCAACACATCAGATGACATACAAATCATATATCCTTCTCTTTGCTTTAAGCAAAACCATAGCATATTTGTCCTGATACGTCAATACGGGCTGGATATGACTTGACAGACGGGAAAAAGTCAGGTATGACGATACCAATACAGTCAAAAAAGACCGTCATTGCCTTTTCAGTCTATTTCAGTCTATGAAGCCAATATCCGGCCTGTGGTCTGGTTATCGACCGGAATCTCAATGCCGTACTGAACCTGGAAGCACTGGCGAATCAAGCAAACCAACTAGGTCCCTACCAGGAGTTCCTTGGGAAGGGTGAAACGCCTGTAGAGAGGGGAGCGCTGGCCGATCGGTCGCACGATGGATCAGTGAAACTCCCTTCAGCGAAGCAGGAACCGGATACCAGCTATGGCCTGGGTCCATAAATGGGTAGATTCCGCAGAACGGTTTAAAGGGACGTCCTTGTTGATAGCTTCCCTGCTGCAACACCCATAGAAATGTCTCCTGCGCGATATCCTCTGCGAGAGGGATCGCCTTTGTAATCTCTCATTACCTGAAAGGCCATCTCCGCGCACTTTTGTGATAAGCTAGTTATATTGTGAAATCTCTAATTGTCTGAAAGGTAGAAACTTGTAGCTGTGAACTACCAGGAAGCGCTGGCCTATCTTTATAGCCTCAGCGATTTTGAGCGCAGTGGAGCATATACGCGCAGCCCCGAAGAGAACCTCCCGCGCGAGGCCCGATTGCTGGAACTGCTGGGCAATCCGCAGCAGGGCTACACTTGCACCCTGATCGCGGGCACGAAAGGCAAAGGCTCGACGGCAGTGCGCACCGGGCTGTATACGCAGCCGGACCTGCACACCTTTCGCGAGCGCATGCGCGTCAACGGGAACCTGATCAGCGAGCGCGAGGCGGCAGAGCTATTGACCGAGATTCGAGCCGTCGTCGAGGCGATACAGGGGCGGCACGAGTTTGGCCCGTATATTACCTACGAGGTGGCAACCGCGCTGGCGCTGCTCTACTTTCGCCGCCAGCAGGTGCAGCATGCCGTGCTGGAGGTAGGACTGGGCGGGCGGCTGGATGCTACCAACGTCACGCAGCCGCTCGTCTCCGTGATCACGTCGATCAGCTATGATCATATGCAGATACTGGGCAATACACTGAGGGAAATTGCCACGGAGAAGGCGGGGATCGTCAAGCCGAACGGGGTCGTCGTCACCTCTGCGCAGCCGGTCGAGGCGCTGCTGGCTGTCGCCGCTGCCTGCCAGAAGCAGCACGCGCGGCTGGTGCGTGTTGGACCGGATGGGGGTGACGCCGCGCGAGAGGAAGTGGAGACGGGACAGTTGCCGCCTACCAGTTATCGTTACCGGCAGGAGGAGCACACGGAGGAGTACCAGCGCTTCACAGTTTGGACTCCGGCACGAACTTATAGCGAGCTGGAGATTCCGTTGAGGGGCAGGCACCAGCTTGAGAATGCTGCCGCTGCTCTGGCAACGCTGGATATGCTGCGGGAGCGCGGCATAGAGTGGGACGAGGCGGCTTTGCGCGAAGGTTTGCGCCTGGTGCGCTGGCCCGCACGCATGGAAGTCGTGGGGCATCACCCTACCATTGTGGTGGATGGCGCACACAACGCTGACTCGATGCAGAAGCTGGTGGCTGCGCTGCGCGATACGTTTACGATGCAGCGGCTGATCGTGGTATTTAGTCCGAACCGCGACAAGGACCTGGCGGGGATAGCGCGGGCGCTGGCCGGTGTTGACGTGGTGATACTGACGCGTATGGCCAATCCCCGCGCCGCCACTATCGCGGAGTTGCAGGCGACCTTTGGCGAGTATGCGTCCAATGTCACGATAGAGAGTGCGAGCGATAGTACACGTGCGATGGAACTGGCGCTCGAGCTGTCGGGGAGCGAGGATTTGATTTGTGCCACTGGCTCACTCTACCTGGCGGCGGAAGTGCTGCGCTGGTCCGCAGCTCGCGGCGACCGGGAAGCGGCGGCGACGATTGAAGGTGTGGATCACTAATAGAAACGGGAGGTTATGATGAAGATCACCAGGATAGACCGGTCCCAGGCAAAGTACGATCCAACACGCAGCAACTACTTTGCCGGCGAGGTTAACATACAGAGCCTGGTAGGGGCCACGGAGAGCAGCGAGCTAGAGCTACTCAATGTGTACTTTAGCGCCGGGGGGCGTACTATTCCACATATTCACGAGCAGGACCAGGTATTGCAGATCATCGAGGGTCAGGGTATCGTGGCGACCGAGAGCGAAAAGAGCGTGGTTTCAGTGGGCGACGTGGTTACGATCCCGGCTGGAATGTGGCACTGGCATGGAGCTACGCGGGAGCAGGCGATGGCGCATATTTCAACCATGAAGCGCGGGAGGACAAACTGGACGGTCGAGGAGAAGAACTGGGCATCTGGGTACGAGGAGTGAGGGGGGTATACAGCATGAGTACACGCAACTACTGGTTATACACACATAATGAGAATTCGTGGCAGGAATTTCATACCAAGGGAGGAGGGCAAGTCGCAGGTTTTGCCAATAGTCGTCGGAAGGTCGTTGAGAAGATGCAGCTAGGAGACAATCTCCTCTGCTATCAAAAGGGTAGTTCTCGCTGGATCGGCGTATTGGAGGTGATCGCACCACCATTTTATGTGGATGACGAACCTCTTAAGGACGAAGATCGAATATGGCACGATGTAGAGTTCCGAAACCGCGTTCCAGTCAAGGTAGTTGTTAGTCTGACGCCGGAGAAGGGCATTCCTATGCGTCAGCTGTTAGGCCAGCTCTCGATATCAGGCCCCAAAGCTACTTCGTGGACAGGGAGCCTCCGAGATAATCCGAGGGAATGGAGGGAAGCAGATGGAGAAGTAATCGTAAACGCCCTTCTGGAACGCTACAGAGAAGAGATCGAAAAAGAGGTTGTTCGAGATCTAACGGCTCTACAAGTGGAGGAGGGTGATGAGGGAGTTATTGCTGGTTTTGAGGGCGGGAAAAATCTGGTATATACGAACCGTTATGAACGAGATAAAACGTTAAGAACAGCAGCAATACGAATTCATGGTACTACGTGCAAAGGATGTGGCTTTAATTTTGCCATGATATACGGTCCTAGGGGAGAGGGCTACATAGAAGTACACCACCTGCGCCCCGTAAGCTCTCTTGGAGGCACCGTTCGTGTTGATCCGAAAGAGGATATGACTGTTCTCTGTTCAAATTGCCATAGAATGATACATCGTCACCATGATGATGTGCTCACTGTTGAGGAACTTCAAGCTCTTTTACGACGTTGAAAACAGTAGCAATAGGGAAATCTTCACAGGTCTCTATCTTTCACCACACTGGGTCCACAAAGATCCCCGGCAATAGGCATCAACCTAAGACGCGCATCCAGGATTCCGTAGGGGCGAGGTGGAGTGGAGCGGATGGGAGGGCCTTTATGGTCGCCCATTCTCAGGGTGGTGAGACCTTGTGGCGAGTACACACAAGGCACGACGGGCGACCATAAAGGCCCTCCCCACATCCACCCAACCACTCTCGCCCCTACGGATGGTGGTGAGATGGTGGTGAGCTTTGCACTGGGTGATGTCTATCGGGTCCACAAAGCTCCATGGCCTGCCGAATGCTCCACGGCCTAGGCCGTGGAGCATTTTGTAGAGGATTGTCAGAACTGCGATTGCATCGCGGCAGAACCCGTGAAGTCGTCACTGAGAGCCCTGATGCTGGTCGGCTGGGTTGGGTCGATGGCATAGACAATGTTATCTCGCGTCGGGACGCGATCATTCGGCGCGGTGCCATAGGTTACCGGGGGCAGCAGGCCGCCAAGGTCAACATTTTTCAACGAATCAAAGGCCGTGAGCAGGCCGTCGCGGGTGAGATCGTTGTTCTCGATGGCCTTCTTCAAGATGGCGTAGGTGATCTTTGACTCCGTGTAGCCAAACTCGAAGAATCCATCCGGCTTCTGATCTGGCGCGTACTTGGCGACATCATCCAGCAAGGCTTTCATGCCGGGTTTGCTCGTATCGCCCCAGGCTGCGCCCTGGCTCACGATCCAGGCCTTGCTCAGCAGTGGCACCAGGGCCGGTACAGCCAGCAGCAGCGGTGAGAACGCGGGACTCTGGAGGATCCACTGCGGGTCATAACCCAGAGCATGAGCGGTACCGATGATTTTTGCCGTATAAACCGGTGTACTGGTGAGGAAGACATACTTCGCCCCGGCAGCCTTCAACTGCGAGACCTGCGCAGTGAAGTCTGTATCGGTTACCGCGTAGGATGCCTTTCCCACGTCGTGCAACTGGTAGGCGGTGACCGCTTCATTGTAGCCTGTAAGGCCGTCCTGGCCATACTCGTCGTTCTGGTAGATGATGCCGGTGGCGGGATTCTTGATGCCAAGTTTGTTGACGACGTAATCGAAGGCATTCTCCACCTGCAAGCGGTAGGGCGTGCCGATGAGAATGAGATACTTCTCACGCGCCAATGCTGAGGAGAGCGTGGCAGCAGATACCAGCATACGATCGGAGGCGGCCTGGTCTTTGATGGCAAAGGTGGTGGGTGTGCCCAGGCTCTCGGCAATCATCAAAACCTGGTTGTGGATCAAGCCGTACTGCTGGACCTGGATCTGTGGATTGTACTGTGAATCCTTCTCGACCAGGTTGACCTTGAACCCATCGATGCCCCCGTGATCGTTGACGGACTTGAAGAAGACCTCTATACCGCGCGTCAGCGGTTTGCCTATCGGATCTGCAACCGGCCCGGACAATGGCGTCAGGATGCCAAGTGTGATTGTTTTGTGGGCCAGGTCGACGCCAACACCGGCCTTGATGCCACTTGAGTTACTAGTGCCGCTTGAGCTGACACAGCCAGACAGCAACAGCAGGAACGTGGTGAGGATGAGTACGTACGAGTAGAACGCCTTTTTGCTTACCATGTTTTACACCTCTTCGTGATTTGTCACTGGATGGCGATTTATCGTTCCCTCTCTTGACCTCCATTCCACCCCAAAGCGCGATAAATCGACCCCTAGAGCGGGACGCGGTAAATGGACGGGCGCGATAATGCTTATTTACTTTTTATCGGGCATTCCATTGGAGGCTGGCGAGGCGCGATAAGTCGCGCAACTACGCACGGGAACATACCTCGATTATTTTGTAAAAGAGTATAATCGGCCCCTACGGAGTTTCGCCTGTAGTGGGCACCGAGCTATCGACGCCTGATTCTACATGGACATTTGACGCGGGCAGATTGCTGGTTTCGACCACATCACCTCCTTCCTCTTCAGGGGTTCTGGATGTACGAGTCAGCAGTTGACTGCGGCGTACCAATGCAATAACGCCTCCCGGCTCAAAAAGCAGAAATATGATAATCAGGAGGCCGTAAATCAGGGCGTTTACATCGCCGCTGGATACGCCGGTCGAAGCGCTGCTGGAGGGCAGGAGCGAAAACTGCTCGATGATGCGGGGCAGCGCGAACACGAAAGCCGCTCCCAGGATGGAGCCCCAGATGCTGGCTACGCCGCCGACGATGATGGCAGCGACGAATTGGATGGAGAGTGCCAGGTCCCAGGAACTGGGTACGACGTAGCGAGTATAGGAGGCGAAGAGAGCACCTGCGATACCGGCGAGAAATGAAGACAGGATGAATGCGCCCATCTTTGCTTCGAAGAGGTTGATGCCCATAATGGCTGCGCCGGTTTCGTTATCGCGTACAGCCTGGAAGGCACGGCCGGCCCGCGAGCGCATCACGTTGCCGACGAAAAGCGCCGCTAAGCCAAGGATGACGAGTAGCAGCAGGAAATACTGCTGGCCGGGAGTGAGTATAAAACCGAAGAGCATGTTTTGCTGGTCGAACGAGAAAGTGCCGAAGACAGGTACAGGAAAGGTGCGCCCCTGCGGGCCACCGGTCATGCCTCTAGCGTTCAAAAAGATATACTGACCAATGAAAACAAGCGCCAGCGTTACAATGCCCAGGTAGAAGCCTTTCACCCGCAAGGCCGTTGGGCCAACCAGCGCCCCAACCAGCGCGGCGGCGATGCCGGCGGCCGGCAGCCAGATAAAAAAAGACAGGTTGAGGCCGATAGGATCGAGGGGACTCGTGGGTGGCGTGCCACCAAGCACGGCCGCCGTGTAGGCACCGATGGCCATGAAGAATGCTAAGCCAAGGGAGACCTGGCCCGTGTAGCCGGAGAGGACGTTCAACGCCAGGGCTGCGATGGCCGCGATCAGAGTGTAGTTAACAATCGTCAACCAGTCTTCGCCTGCAACCAGGAAAAAGACGACGATAGCAATGAGCCCGATGACAAAGGCAGCCCTGCGGGCAGCGGTCCCAAGCAAGCGGGGTGGGTCGGCGCTAACGGATATTTTCTTGTTTGCCTGCTGGCTACTCATACTCGCTCCACCTTTCGCGTGCCGAAGATGCCGTATGGCCTGATAAGCAGGACGAGAATCATGATCAGGTAGGGAGTGATCTCATGAATGCCTGTGCCCAGGACGCTGGCGAAGCGACTTTCATAGCCTGCTGTGATTACTTCGGCCAGGCCGATGATGATGCCACCGACAACGGCGCCGCTCACGGAATCTATCCCACCCAGGATAATGGCCGGGAAGGCGAGAAGGGCGGTACTCCCAAGAGTGGTGTCGAAAGCGATGGATTTAGCCGCCAGAAAAACGCCACCAATGGTGGCAATGGCCGCGGCAATGCCCCAGGCCAGCGCATAAACCGTGTGGATGTTGATGCCCATTGCCAACGCTGCCTCCTGGTCAAGCGCGGTCGCACGCATTGCCAGTCCATATTTGGTGAAGCGAAAAAAATAGAAGAGGGCCGCACACAACAGGACAGTGACGATGATGGTCCAGACGTCGTTGGCGCCGAAGTGGACGCCGCCGAAGTTAAAGCCGCTGGTAATCTGAAAGGGCGTGCCGGGAGGAACAGGATCCGATCCCCAGCGCAAAATGACGCCGGTGCGCAGTACGATGTCGAGGCCAATGGTAATCATGAGAATGGAGAATACCGGGCGGCCGATCATACGCCGCAGGATGAAGCGCTCAAAGAGTAACCCGATGACCACGGTGACGATGATGCCCAGAAGAAGCGCAGGGAAGAAGCCCAGGTGCCACTCAAACACACCCGCCGAGATGATGTATGCTCCTACCAGCAGTAGTTCACCCTGGGCGAAGTTAATGACCTCGCTGGCCTTGAAGATAATAGCAAAACCGAGTCCGATGAGCGCGTAGATGCAGCCCACCGCGACCCCGGCGAAGATAAGTTGAAATGCGTAAGCCATGCTCCCTCCTGATGAGCCAATTAACGGCTATTGCCGGCCGTAGCTCCCCGCTTTATCGTGGGACCGCGTCGCTGGATGTTTGACCTCCTAGCTCTTCACCCAGATATGCTTTAATTACGTCGGGATTGGCCTGAACTTCAGCAGGCGAGCCCAGCGCGATCACACGCCCAAAATCGAGGACCAGCACGAAGTCAGCGATACCCATGACAAGCGCCATATCATGCTCGACCAGGACCTGGGTGACACCGAGTTGCTCTTTGATGTCCAGAATGGCGGCCGCGATGTCTTCCGCTTCCTCGACGCTCATACCGGCGACGGGTTCGTCCAGCAGGAGCAGCCTGGGTTCCAGCGCTAATGCCCGCGCGATGTCGGCTCGCTTCTGCAGGCCGTATGGCAGGCTGCGCAAAGGAAAGCTATGCCAGCGTTCCAATCCCAGCAGACTGAGCAGGTGTAAGCAATAGGCGCGGTTCTTCTTCTCTTCGCTGCGCGTCCTGCCGATATAAAGGCCACCCAGCAGGATGCCGCTCTGCATGCGCGTATGGCGACCCAGCAGCAGGTAGTCTAATACCGTGGTATTGGGGAACTGCCCCAGGCTCTGGAAGGTACGGGCAATGCCAGCGCGCGCTACCTGGTATATTTTTAACTGTAACAGGTCGCGCCCATCGAAGGTGACCTGGCCCGCGACCGGCTGGTAGACACGCGAGATCACGTTCAGCAGCGATGTTTTCCCCGCGCCGTTGGGGCCGATGATGGCGAATAGTTCCCCGGGCTGCACCTCAAAAGAGACACCGGTAAGCGCCTTGACACCAGCAAAACGCACCGAGAGGTCACTGACGGTGAGTAGAGGAGGCACTGCCTGATGTTGGTCGTGCGGATAGGGCACGGCGTGTACATCGTTCATAGAGCCCACCTCCTCTCAGGTCGGCGCTGGCGGAGCATCCCCATGTTGCTGCGTTCTCCTTCTTCGTGCAGTCCCAGGTAGAACTTGCGCACACTCTCATGCTGCATGAGTTCGGCGGCAGACTGTGCCAGTACCACTTTGCCGGTTTCTAGCACATAGCCATAATGGGCGATAGAAAGTGCCATTTGTGCATTCTGCTCCACCAGCAACACAGCTGTGCCGCTGGCATTGATTTCTGCGATAATTGTACGAATTTGCTGGACCATAAAGGGGGCCAGGCCCAGAGAGGGTTCGTCCAGCAGGAGCAGCCGGGGGCTGGTCATCAGTCCCCTGCCAATAGCGAGCATCTGCTGTTCTCCACCGGAGAGGTAGCCCGCGAGGCCGCCCCGGCGTTCTCGCAGCAGCGGAAAAAGGTCCATGACGCGGTCATAGGCGTGCCGCACGGCAACAGGGTCGCGCGAGGAGATCGCGCCAGTGCGCAGATTTTCATCGACGGTAAGATCGGCAAAAAGTCGACGTCCTTCGAGGACTTGAACGACGCCGCGCTGGACAATTTGAGAAGCGTTCAGCCGGTCGATGCGCTCGCCATCGAAGAGGATGGAACCGCGCACAACGCTGGCTTTGTGGAAGTTGAGCAATCCGGAGATGGCGCGTAAGATAGTGGTTTTGCCCGCGCCGTTCGTGCCAAGTAGGGCTACGACTGTTTTGTCTGGTACCACAAGCGAGACGCCGCGCACCGCAGGGATAACGCTCTGGTAGGTGACGGCGATGTCCTGGAGAAGCAGCATTCCATGGCCTACCTTCCTCAGATATGTTCATTAGTATTTATACTATACCAGGTTACGAGACGCAAGGGCTTGGGTCTGTCCTGGCAAAGCTCAATCAAGAGGTCATGGGGTGAAGGCCCGCATATCTACACTATAGAGGGCAGATGTTCTCATAATGTTCTGGAAAAACATGTCAGCCCTGACTTGACACACTCCATTCATAATGCTATACTACTCTTATGTACTAATTTTTTAGTACATAATGGAAATGCTATACATACTGGTATTCCAGTCCATTGGAGAAAGAGCACGAAGTGAATGCCTTGCAAAGAGACAATGATCTCGAGGCAATCCCTGTGTTGCCTGGAGACGTGCCGGTGACGATGCCGGAGCTGCCAATCAGGTTCACCGTCACAACTGCCCAGCAGTTCAAAGCTATCAACGATCCTACACGGTCGCGCATCCTGGGTATCATTCAGAACCAGCCCGCCACGGCCAAGCAGATCGCTGACCGGCTTGGTGCGACGCCGGGAGCGATCGGTCATCACCTGCACGTGCTTGAAGCAGCCGGGCTGGCAAAGGTGATCGCCCGCCGCCTGGTGAGGGGCATCGTGGCAAATTATTATACACGCACCGCGCGCATCTTTACCTATGACTTTCCCAACGAGATTACTGGTGGTAGATCAGGCAGCCTCGAAATCATGTCGAAGGCGCGTGACGAACTGGTCGAGGCGCTGGTGGGCGTGGAAAGCGATCCTCATCAGACGATAGCATTTCCGCATGTGCGTCTCTCGCCGGAACGTGCTCAGGCCTATTTTGAGCGTATCGAGGCGCTCGTTGAGGATCTCTTGCATGAGCCGTCTGACCCAAATGGTCAGGTCTATGGAGTCTTAGTCGCTATTTTCAAGGGGCCAGCATATATACAGGGCTCACCAGTAGCGTCAGAAGAAGCTACATTAGGCGATGAAGGAGAAAACGCATGAAATCGACTGTAGTACCTGAAGGCCTGGAGGGGCCTCCACACGTTCCACTGTGGCGCAACCGCGATTATATGCTGTTGTGGAGCGGGCAGGCTGTTTCGCTGACCGGTACGGTCATCTCGCAGACGGCATTCCCGCTGCTGGTGTGGGACCTCACCCATTCAGCGGCGCAGGTCGGGCTGGTGGGCGGCCTGGGCGCGCTTCCCTATGTGTTTCTCAGCTTGCTGGCTGGTGCGCTGGTCGACCGTTGGGACCGCAAGCGCGTAATGATCCTGTGCGATATGGGGCGCGCGCTCAACCTGGTGAGCGTGCTGGCCGCGCTCATGCTGGGACATCTCACGGTAATACAGCTCTGTATCAACGCGCTGGTCGAAGGTACGTTTTTCGTTTTCTTCAACCTGTCGGAGGTGGCCTGCCTGCCGCGCGTTGTTGCCAAAGAGCAATTGCCCGCTGCTACCGCACAGAACGAATCGACCATGGGTATGACAACCCTGCTCGGCCCATTGCTCGGCGGCGCCCTGTACGGTGTGCGCCAGGCGCTTCCGTTTGTGGCTGATGCTGTATCGTATGCAGTATCGGTTTGCTCACTGCTGTTCATTAAGACCAAATTCCAGCAGGAGCGGACACAGGAACGGCGCAAGCTATACATCGAGATCAAAGAAGGATTGGTATGGCTGTGGCGGCAGCCACTGATCCGTTATATGGCCTTTCTTACGGGCGGGCTGAACCTGGTGAGCGCAGGTTTGATCCCCATCCTCGTGGTGCTGGTCAAGCAGCAGCACGGCTCTTCGTTAATTTACGGCGTTATCCTGACTATTGGCGGGGTTGGTGGCATTGCCGGTGCATTACTCGGCACTCCGATACAAAAGCGATTCCGCTTTGGGACAGTCATTATCAGTACAGTCTGGGTTGGGGCTCTCCTGTGGCCGCTCTATGCCATCGCTCCAAATCCAATCATTTTGGGAGTCATCACAGCTCTGAGCTTTATCAATGGCCCCGTCTACAACGTCGTACAGTTCAGCTACCGGCTTGCGCTCATTCCGGACGAGCTGCAGGGGCGCGTGAACAGTGTCTTTCGCCTGCTGGCGTTCGGGTTTCAACCGCTGGGCTGGATAGTGACCGGTGTGCTAATCCAGCTTATCTCGGTGATCCCCACGATCCTGGTGCTGTTCGTCGTTTACCTTGTGCTGGCGATCCTGACCACCTTCAATCCGCACGTGCGTCATGCACGGCCACTGTCTGAGGTGCAGGCGGATTGAAACCTGCCACGGGAAGAGACGCTGGTAGAAAGGCTCACGACCTGGGAAAAATGCGATTACCACTTTGCATTTAACAATGAGGTAATCGCCTCCCACAAAATAATGCGCTACTTGCATAGTGCCGTGCCGGGAGATCAGGCCTGGTTGCGCTGCCCGGCGTTTCTGAGCGCGTAACGTGCGCTGCCTTTCTTGCCAGCTTCCGAAGCTTCTTCGGGCGTCCACTGGTGGGCCGTCCCGTGAGCCTGGGAGGTGCGGCCACCTTTGCTGGCTATCTCTCTACGGCGCTCCGGGCTCATGGCGGCAAGGCCCCGCATTTTCTTCGTGTTGTTATGTATGATCATCGTTTCCTCCTCTCGATGGATTGCCAGGCAAGTAGTAAATCATACAGCTGTGGTTTTTTGCTCTTTTGGAAAGCATAACAGATGAGGAACGCAAGTGGCAAGGCATTTCGGAGCTTGGGCGTGAACTCTCAGAAACCTCTAAGGAAATGTTCAGCTTTTTCTCATGTTACTCTTGAGCTAGAGAGAGATATAGGATAAAATAGGGAGAAGTTACAAAAGGCTGTTTTCTGAAGGGTTCCTGGTACCGTAGTTTTGCAAAGGAGCGATCTATGCAAGGTTTGATGATGGATTACCCGTTGACGTTGCAGCACTTTTTCAATCGCGCCACTCGTATCTTTCCCCGTAAAGAAATCGTTACACAGGCCGACAGCGGAGGACATCGCTATACCTATGGCGAGTGGGGGAAGCGCACGATGCAGCTTGCTCACGCGCTGCGCAAAGCGGGGATTGTAGAGGGCGATCGTGTTGCTACCTTTGCCTGGAACACGTATCGCCATCTTGAGCTCTATTTTGCCATCCCCTGCATGGGAGCGGTCTTGCATACGCTCAACCTGCGCCTGTTTGCCGAGCAACTGGTGTATATCATCAACAACGCGGAAGACAAGGTGATTTTTGTTGACGGTGACCTGGTACCCCTGGTGGAGAAGTTAGCTGACAAACTGCCGACGGTGAAGCTGTACGTCATTATGGGTGATGTTCCTCAAGCTACGAGTAAGCTGCAGCCGTCGGTTGACTACGAGACCTTCATTGGAAGCGAGCTAGAAAGCTACGAGTGGCCCCAGCTCGATGAGAATGCTGCGGCTGCCATGTGCTATACCTCCGGCACGACGGGCAATCCTAAGGGTGTGCTCTACAGTCATCGTTCCACCTTCCTGCACTCGATGGGGGCCGGGCTCGCCGACGCCATGGCCTTGTCCGAGCGCGATACTATCTTCCCAATTGTACCGATGTTCCATGCCAATGCCTGGGGTATGCTGCATGCTGCCGTAATGATGGGTTCAAAAGTCGTTCTTCCCGGGCGCTTTATGGACCCGGCGCGGATAGTGCATCTTATTGCGCAGGAACGCGTCACGGTCGCGGCCGGCGTGCCAACGTTATGGATTGGTGTGCTGAATGTGCTTGAAAAGGAGCAGGCCGACCTTTCCTCGCTGCGGGCCATCTATTGCGGCGGCTCGGCGGTACCGCAGGCCTTGATCGAAGGGCTGGAGCGCAAGAACCTCACGATTGTGCATGCCTGGGGTATGACCGAGACCTCACCTTTAGCAGCACTGTCGAAGCTGCGCAGTGACCATCAAAACCTGCCAACGGAGGAGCAGTTCCGCATCCGGGCGAAGCAGGGTACGATCATTCCAGGCGTCGATTTCCGCGTTGTGAACATGGAAACAGGGGAGGAAGTTCCCTGGGATAACCAGAGCTATGGCGAGTTACAGGTGCGCGGGCCGTGGATTGCTCGTGCATACTACAGGGACAGCGAGTCCGGCGCAAAGTTTGCCGAGGGCTGGCTGCGCACAGGCGACGTGGCCGTGGTCGACGAAGATGGCATCCTCCAACTTGTCGACCGCACCAAGGACCTGGTGAAGTCAGGCGGTGAATGGATCTCGTCGGTCGAGCTGGAGAGCCTGATTATGGGCCATCCCAAAGTGCTGGAAGCCTGCGTAGTGGGCATACCCCATCCGAAGTGGGATGAACGTCCCCTGGCCTGCGTGGTCCCAAAACCCGATTTTGTGGGACAGATCAGCAAGGATGAGATTATCGAATACCTGCGCCCGCGCGTGGCGAAGTGGTGGCTACCGGACGATGTCGTTTTTGTGGAAGCCATTCCCAAGACAAGCGTGGGCAAATTTGATAAGAAAGTGCTGCGGAAGCAGTACGAGGCGCACAGCGCTGCCCAGAGCTGATCGGGTAAGAGTTGAGAGCAGGGCCGTGTTAGTTGCCCCTATCTTTGCGCCACGGCGTATCTGAGCGGCGCATCCAGCGACCATTATAGTATATATAGGTATCCTCGCGATTGAAGAACGAATCTGTCAGGTCGCATTCTTCCCATTGGCCGACTGTGCCTTCTGCACTGATTTTCTTCACCAGGTGATCTATGATAGCTGGTCCATCGCCGAGGTTTACGCCGGGAAAATGCTCTTCGTCGATATCCCCTTCGATTTCGACAAGCTTTGCAGCCTGCGTTCCGCGCAGGATGTAGTAAATATACATAGCGCACGTCCTCACTCTTTGATGCTACTGATAACTGATAGCTCTGCACTAACTCTATGATACGCTATATTTTCTTTTCTTTCACGTTTACCTTAATCGCGGCCAAGATCCCTGCCTTCAAACATGGGGATGAAAGCCGCGCCACCGACAGGTGGAAAAACCTGTACATTTGTTCTATTCCATGTTATACTGTGTTCAGCAGCAGCCCTCGGCGAAAGCCTTCGGGAGTTGTCACTAAAGTTGACCCCAAGTAGATTAGCGGGGATTTCTATCTTGCCCCGGCTGTTTTAAGTGGTTGCCTGACTCATTGGTAATACATGTATTGCATAACGATGGTATGTAATGATACACTTGAATGGTCGAGACAATGAGGCCGACCGATGTGTGCCGATGCCGGCGGATTTATTTTAGGTATTCTTAGTTATAGGTAGAAGCTCGCACCTATGCCATTTCTTTTGCTCACGTTTCTCGCCGTTGCCCTCGTGGTGACGATCATCGGCCTTTTCCTTTCTTCCAAAACCTGGTCAGGCGATGAACCAGCGGCGCATTATGCCGAGCGCAGCAAGTATCGTTTTACCGGGCCGGTACGTGCTCGCGTAGGAGCTGTATATCGTAGCACCGAGCCGGTACCCTCACGCGCGCTTGCGCGGAGCACAAGCACTAGCATACCAATGGTATTTGACCGTGGGCAGCGGTCCGATGGTTCGACTTCGCTGACTGTGATCGTCATCGGTCTGGTATCGGTGTTCATCCTGGGTCTCTACATGCTGCTGCACCTGCTCCCCAGCCACGCGCTCATCGGCTTCGTCCCATTCTATGGTGATACGTCTTCTGCTTCTTCATCCGGTTCCAATCAAACCACCTCTCAGCCGGCATACGCCGCATCGCAGGCCCTGCTGCGTCTAGGCCAGCTTGATCCAGGGCAATACGCTACTAGGGGCGAATATAACACCTGGGCATACTCGGCCTGTTCTGCTGCCTCGATGACCGAGGTGATCAATGCCTATGGTCATCACTACCGCATCACAGATATTTTGAAGGTAGAGGCTCGCCTGGGCGAGATTACGCCTGCGCTGGGGCTGCTGGAAGATATTGGAATCCAGCGCACGGTGGCGCAGTTTGGTTTCAAGACGACCTGGGGGCATAACCTCTCGCTGAGCCAGGTCATTGATATCGCGAACGGCGGTCGACCGGTGATTGTCAGCTTCCCCCCTTACAAGTACGAGGGCGGTCACCTGGTCGTGGTGACCGGGGGGAATGCCGAGTTTGTGTACCTGGCCGATTCATCTTTCTATGATCGCCACGTCCTGACCCATGCACAATTCTTGCAATGGTGGGGCGGCTTCACAGCGATTGTAACGCCGCACTGACACTCCCCCGCATCGAATGCAGGGGGTTCTTCCTTCATCCAGGGGGCTTGCCACTGTCCATCACTGGTCCAATGATAGAGGTCCCCTGTCCAGAAGCGTTTTACAGGGCAAGCCTGTCGGTTTCCAAGTGCCCCCCGGTACCGCCTCGAATGGACGAAAGCGCTTCTTGCAGGATATTCTTGGCTGCGTTGTGATCTCGGTCCAGCACCACGCCACAGCCAAGACAAATGTGTGTACGCACACTCAGAGATTTCTTGACCATCGCTCCACACGCTGAACACTTCTGGCTGGTGAACTGCGGTGGCACGGCAATCACCGGAATGTCATGCAGCAGGCCATAGTGCCTCACCCATCGGAGAAAGGTTCCCCATCCGGCATCGTGAATACTCTTGGCAAGGTGATGATTCCTCACCATGTTGCGTATCTGCAAGTGTTCATAGGCAATCAGGTCGTGAGATGAGATAAGCGTGCTTGCCGTCTTGCGGGCAAAGTCTTCACGCTGCCGTTGCACTTTCAGATAGGCTCTTGCCAGGTGCTTCCTGGCTTTCTTGCGGTTGCTGCTCTTCTTTTGCTTACGAGATACAGCACGATGCAGCCGTTTCAGCTTCTTTTCCGCCTTGCGATAATGGCGTGGGTTCTCAACAGTGCTGCCCTCGGAGTCGGTATAGTAGACTTTGAGTCCGACATCAATGCCTACTACGTTGCCAGTTGAGACATGCTCTACCTTCCGCTCTGCTTGCACGGCGAATTGAGCGTAATAGCCATCGGCACGATGCACAATGCGTACGCGCTTGATCTGCTTGGTGGGAAAGGCTGCAATGTGCTGTTTCTTGTTGCCCATGAGCCGCAATCGTTCAATACCACATCCATCAGTCAAAGTGATATGTTTCCCGTCAGGTTCCAACTTCCAACCTGTCTGCTTATACTCAATAGAGCGGTTATCATGTTGGAACCTGGGATAGCCCTTCTTCCCAGGCTTGTGGTTCTTGCAGTTGTCATAGAAGCGGGAGATAGCAAACCATGCCCTGTCAGCACTGGCTTGACGAGCCTGGGAGTTGAGACGAGTAGCAAAGAGATAGTCTTTCGCGAGTACAGCACAATAGCACTGCAAATCATTCTTGGAGATGCCACGCGCATCCATCCACAAGCGCAGGCACTTGTTACGGATGAACTGTACTATTCTGATAGCTTCATCGATAGCAGTGTATTGCGCTTTGGAGCCATCTAGCTTGTACTCAAAGATGAGCATGCTTACTCCTTTGCCTTTTGCCTCTTGATATGCTCTCGCACAGCCTGTACCACTTCACTGTTGATTGAGCGGTCATTGAGCACTGCCAGCCGTTTTAATTCGTTCACCAACTCAGATGGAAACCGAATGGTGATGCGAGTCTCATTGATCTTTTTCATAGTGACATTGTATCACCACAATGTCACTATATCAAGTGTTGTGCTGCTGCGGCAGCGGGCTATTCATCCCTAGCATGAATGACCAGAGCTTTCTAGCCCGTCCTCTGTAAGGTTGTTATCACATTTCCTGGTCTTTTTCTTCTTTGGGGACGTAGAGTTTGATCCTGCGGAAGGCCTCGGCGTACTGCATATCCAGGCCCTTCTTCTCCTTAGCCGCTTTGGCGGTTTCAGCGCACCATTTGCGCGTTGATTCGAGCATGTCGGCCTCTGGGCCGAACTGGGTGACGTGGCACTGTAAGCCCTTAGCTTTAAGATCAATGGTCTCCGTTATGTCGATGTAGGTGTTGTCCTTGCCGGAGAAGAAGAGATAGAGTTCGTGGATACGGCAGGGTGGTAAGCCTTCCGCCAGCAGTTCACGATATGAACGGGGGTTGCCTACCGCGGGAAAGATTGCATCAAGGACGATGCTGCCTGTTGCCCGGTGGTCGGGGTGATTCAGGTAGGCCGTCTGATCAGGTTTCTCGTCGGGGTCGGGCGCGAAGATGTGCTGCGACGGATCGTGCGTGAGGACAACGCGCGGGCGATATTTGCGAATGAGCCTGACAATGGCTTTGCGCGCCTCCTCGCTGTTGGTGAGGTGGCCGTCAGAGAAGCGCAGGAACTCTACTGTCTGAATGCCCAGCACTTCGCAGGCCATGCGCTGCTCCTGCTCGCGTGTGAGCATCAGGTCTGTATCTATGAGACTGGGAACTTCGCTGCCCTCAGCGCCATCGGTCATTACTACCCATACGATTTTTTTCCCCTGTTTGGCCCACAGTGCGCTGGTACCGGCGGCAGCAAAGTCGTTGTCATCGGGGTGCGCACCGATCACCATGGCCTCGTAATTGGGCTCTGTCACTACTGCCAATGCGCCAGGGGCTTTTCTATCTGCCATTGTTAAACCTCTCTATGAAATCTACACGGAAGCTTGCTCAGTATAGGATGTGGGGGAAGCGGGTGTCAAGTTGAGCTGATTTCTACAGAGCAAGATTTTGCAAGACCTATGAAACGTCGAGCACTTGTTGAAAGGCAGCAATTACCTCCTGCGGGGCTATGGAGCGGCCTACCAGGGTGTCCAGTCCAGCAGCGCGTTCGAGTAATTCGACGCGCAGGAGAGTTTGTTCCTCGGGCGTGTGTCCCAGCAATTGGGCCAGCGTTTCGGTCTCCCAGTGGAGTAACACACCTGCCTGTAGCAGGCTGCCCGTGCGGCGGCGAATCATGTCGAGGCCTACGACTTTACGCTGGCCTACGACGACCTCGTAGGGTGAGAACGCGCCGTAGCAGGAGCGGCACAGGATAGACTCGCGAGCGCGAGTCTCGTCGCGTTTGAGCAGCGCGCGCTGCTCGTGCGCTTCCACCGGTGGTATTGCGCGCGCCTGGATGCCGAATTGCGCCAGCGCTGCTGCCCATGCCTCGCCGAGCCAGCGATATGACTCCACCAGATCGGGCAATACCAGGGGATGGTCAGGTGGCAGCGCAACATCCAGGCCTAGTAGATGTGGCCCCACCAGCACGGCTGTTCCACCTGCCCGCCGGTGATAGATGGGCAGGTGTAGGCCCGCGAGTGCCGCGTGATTGAGAACGGTGTCCTGCTGCGAGAAGCCAAGCACGAGTCCCTGCGACTCCGCCATAGACCAGTAGAGCGTTGGTGAATCGCCTGCGGCCATGGCAGAGAGCAGCATCTCGCTCCGCTCGATATGGCGCTGCTGATCAGCAATGGTGAGCGGTAGGATATGCCAGTTACGTTGAAGAGCGTACGGATTCGGCAAGGCTTTTCTCCGCCGGGGCGCGCAGCGCCCCGGCAACAATGGCGGCGACCAGGCTCAGGACTGCACCGGCGAGCAGGGCGATGGGTGCACCGAACAGGTGCGCTAGCCCGCCGGTGAACAGGTTACCCGGTGGGACGCTGCCGGCGAAGACCATCATATAGACGCTCATTACCCTGCCGCGCAGGCGGTCGGGGGCTACGGTCTGTACGATCGTGTTGGCGGTTGCTGAAAAGGCAATCTGTGCGAAGCCCACGCCTGCTATGAGTACGAGCGAAAGCAGGTAAAGGTGCGAGAGGGCAAAAAGGATCTCGAGCACACAGAATATGCCTATTCCGTACAGCAGCCAGGTCACGCCCGGCCTGCGATTACTCCAGGCCAGCCAGAGCGCTGAGCAAAGTGAGCCGAAGCCGAAGGCGGAGGAGATGAAGCCGAAGCCTACGGCTCCCACATGTAGAACATCCGTCGCGAACAGGGGCAGTACAACATTGAAGTTGATGCCGAACAGGGATACCACACCTATGACTGTAATAATGAGCAGGATGGAAGGAGTGCGCGCGACGTACGCCAGTCCCTCGCGCAGGCTCTGCAAGGTACCCTGCCCTGGGGCATCCTTTTCTGCGGGGGTACGCTTCGCCTGGGCATAGAGGGTGCTGTTGTCAATCAAGAACAATCCGATGATGACCGGGATGAAACTGAGCGCGTTCAACAGGAAGAGCGGGGCGACCCCGAGCCAGGCAATGATGAGCCCACCAAGGCCGGGGCCAAGGATGCGGGCCATGTTGAACAGCGAGGAGTTGAGGGCGATAGCGTTTGGTAAGTCCTCGCGCCCTACCATTTCAACGACGAAAGCCTGGCGGGTGGGCATATCGAACGAGTTGGTGAGGCCAAGCAAGCTGGCCAGGACCAGTACATGCCAGAGGCGCACTTCACCAGTAGCGACGAGTATCCAGAGCACGAACGCCTGGAGCGTTGCGAATGATTGGGTGAAACGCAGCACCGTGCGCTTCGGCAGGCGGTCGGCCAGCACACCACCAAAGAGTGAGAGTATCAATACGGGTAAAAATTGCAGCGCTCCTACCAGGCCGAGCAGCAAGGCGCTGTGAGTCAGCTCCAGCACGAGCCAGGCCTGGCCGGTGGTTTGCATCCAGGTGCCGATCAGCGAAATAAGCTGGCCGGTCCAGAAGAGACGAAAATTGCGGTGGCGGAGGGCCAGAAAGGCGCGCAGCACCCCCCTGACCTGGTCCTTGTGCTCGAACTCAGCGAGGGCTGCGGTAGCCCCTCCCTGGCTTTGAGGAAGTGTTTGCATATGAGTCCAATCTAGATTTGAATATATCAGTAATTATTTATTGGGTTTTTAGTAATTCGCTGCGGTCGCGTTTATGATGTTCCAATTTCGCCAGGAGCGATGCACGCATCTGCTCCAGGCCGTCGATTTTTTGTTCAATAAGGTGAAGCTGGCGCTGTATCAGTTCGTCAGCACGGTCCAACTGAGCTACTTTTGCTGCAGCTTCAGTTTCCTGCCTGTACGCGACTTTGATCTGCCCGCGCTCATCCTCGGCATCCAGTATTTCACGGATATCCGCCAGGGAGAAGCCAAGCAGGTCACGCAGTTTTTTAATGCGCTCCAGGTGCTGGACGTCGTCTTCGCTATACAGCCGGTAGTTTCCTTCGGTCCGGCCTGTAGGCGGCAGGAGACCAACCTCTTCGTAGTACCTGAGTGTGCGCTTGGTCAGGCCTGTACGCGTTGCCACTTGCTCGATGCTATACACGCGCCGGGCAGGTGCCTCGCCTGAATTGGGTATTGTGTTTTGTTGTGCGTCTGCAGAGACCATTTTATGTTTATCCTTCCCACGAGTGGGATGAAAGTAGTGATTTCAGGAGGAAGTGTTTACATTATACCACAAGCTTACCGTTTACGTCAATGTGAGTTTTCCGAGATCGACCCATATTGAGTTGAAGGATCAAACACCTGCTGACAGAAACACATTTGCCAAATGGAAGGAAAATGGATAGAATAGCTGCAAATCACCGTTGTCTACGAAGAATTCGTTGCTGCCTATGAGCAAACAGCCATCCAGATTCTCCATGAACTTCGTGTTCCAGTTCCTGAACCATTGCAGTTTGCTCCCAGGAGGATGAGACGGCAAGCTGATGTGCTTTCTGAAGAGTGGACGCAGCACTATCACGAACTCAAGCGTGCATCACACTCCTCATCAGCTCTTGCTTGAGGAAAGTGGCGACCCTCTTGAGGGAAAGAGGGGGAAGCCCCTTTTTAGCTCAGGCCTGCGATGTTCTGCTAGTCTGTTGCCTTCCATACCTGCACGTTGGTATCCTCGGCGCAGGAGACGATGATCCCGCCGGTGCTGGCATTCAGCACGTATACCGGGCCTGATCCGCTGGCTATCGCGAGATAGCGGCCATTGGGGGACCAGGCTATCGGCGCACTCCCGCTCACGCTGAGTTTCTGTTTTTGCGTAGCTACATCCCAGACGCGCACCGTCCGGTCAGTTCGATTCGAGGCGATGGAGGTGCCGTCAGGTGACCAGACAGCGCCTTCTCCTCCGGTCGCATACGCATAATCGTGTTGTTTGAGCTCATGCTGGCCGGTGAACGCGTCCCACACATGCAGCGTCTGGTCGAAGCTGGCCGAGACGATCCTTTGCCCATTGGGCGACCAGTTGGTGGTGTCTACCCAGTTGCTGTGACCTGTATAGACATAGACAGTGTCGCCTATGGCGCTGGCAGGCGCGGCAGCGGCAGGAGTGAGTGTGGGCGAAGGCGTGAGTGTAGGCGATGAGGAAAGGAGCGTGATGCGTGCCACGAGGGTTTTCTTCGGAGCAAGCGCCAGCCAGCCCAGGCACTCGCCGCCTGGTTGACGTATGTTACGACGTTGGCGAGGGGGACGTGGGCGCCTTCGGGATGGCGCTGGCGCAGGTTACCGTGTGGGGCATAGCTCATTACGAGAAAAGGGATGCCTTCTTGGAGGCCGAAGTCCTGCACCTGGATGATGTGCGGGTGGTGAAGATGAGCGATGAACTGGGCCCCACGCAGGAAGTCCTGCTGTTCCTCCGTGTTAAAAAAGTGGATCTGGAGGATTTTGACCGCGTTATAGGTGTGCAGGTAGATATGCTCACACAGGTAGACATCGGCGAAGCCGCCAGAGTCGAGAGGGGCGTGTGAAATTCGAGCAAACCTCCGGGTGATTGCCAGTCATGCTACAATAGCAGGGGACCGTATCCCGGTCACTTCTGATGCAAGGGAAATTCTTATGCATGACACCCTAGCACCCCTGGTGGAGAGGGCAATGATGGGCAACCGGCGCCCGCTTGAATTCTACTTGCGCGAGCAGAGTCGCCTGCCGGGGCAGCGTGCAAACCTGGAGTTGATGAACGACCTGAGTCACCTGCTCGCCGTGCTGACACAAGAGCAACCTGATAACGTGCGGGCATTGTTGCATCACCTGATCCATCACCATTACAAAGGGGTCGACAGTAATACCCCCGATGAGTTCGTGATGCTCTGCGGGGTCGTTTCTTTTGGTGCGTGCGCTGCCGTCAGGCCTGAGTGGCGAGGCGAAACCATCGAGTTTCTGAATGATTGCGCCCGCAGCAGCTCCTGGCGGGTGCGAGAAGGCGCGGCGATAGCCTTTCAGCGCCTGCTGCAGGTGGCCCCGCAAGAAACGCTGCACCACTTAACCGGCCTGGCGTGTACGGGGGACTACTGGCAGCAGCGCGCAGCAATCGCGGCAGTGGCTGAGGCAGCGCTGCTCAACGCGCCCGAAACGGTCAACGGGGCGCTGGACATACAGCGTGTCGTACTGGAGCGCTTGCACCTGGCTCCTTCTGCCGAACGCAAACGCGAGGATTTCCGGGGACTGCGTAAGGCATTGGGCTATACGCTGAGCGTAGTAACGGCGGCAGCGCCACAAGAAGGCTTTGCCTTGATGCGCGATTGTGCCGGGTGGGGCGATGCAGATATCGCATGGGTCCTGCGCGAGAACCTGAAGAAGAAGCGGCTGGCGAAATTTACTGACCATAGTAGAGAGTTGAGCAGGCTTCTGGATGGGGAATCAGAAGTGTAGCTTTGACACACCATTTGTTCTCTTCTACAATTGGCATAGTATCAATCTGTTCCATCTTAACACAACAGGACGACAAATATGACACTTCCACCCGGTCCAAAGCCCGGGCCAGTAGTAGGCAACCTCCTGGAATTCCGTAAGGCGCAACTTGCCTTTGTGACCAGCTTGCAGCGGGAGTACGGCAAAGCCAGCACGTTTTATTTTGGTTCTACTCCGATGGTGTTGTTTACTACACCGGAGGCGGTACGCTATGTGCTGGTTGAGCACGCCAGGGATTTTACTATACGCGAGATAACACAGGGGCTGCGGCGGCTGCTCGGTGATGGCCTGCTGACGACTGACGGTGATTTTCACCAGCAGCAGCGTCGCCTGATGTTGCCGGCTTTTCATCGCAAACGCGTCGAGAGCTATCGCGACGCGATGGTTACCTATACCGAACGTATGGTGCACCGATGGCAGCCGGGCTGGCAGGTCAACATCGCGGCAGAAATGCAGCGCCTGACATTGGAGATTGTCGCCAAAGCGCTCTTCAACGTGGATATCTCGCAGGAGAGCACTACGCTTGGGAAAGCCTTTAACGATGTGCGCGAGTTTCCAGGTCGCCGTCGCTTTTCGTTTCGCAGTTGGCGCATCAACCTGCCCTTCACGGTTTATGGCAGGTACGTGCGGGCAAAGGCCGTGCTGGATAAGACAGTATACGATATTATCGCACAGCGACGCTCGACGGGCGAGGATGCGGGTGATGTGATATCGATGCTGCTGGCTGCGCGAGACGAAGATGGCGCTGCCTTGAGCGATGTACAGGTGCGCGATGAAATCATGACGTTATTTGCAGCAGGCCACGAGACAACTGCCAACTCACTCACCTGGACTCTCTATCTCCTCTCGCAGCACGCGGAGGAACGGGATAAGCTGCTGGTGGAGCTGCAGAGCGTGCTGCAAGGGCGCGCACCTACGGTAGAGGACCTGGGGCGGCTGCCCTATCTTGAGATGGTCATGAAGGAATCGATGCGCCTGTTCCCACCAGCCTGGATGGTAGGGCGGCGCGCGCTGAAAGACTACGAGCTGGAAGGCTATCACCTGCCCACGGGCAGTTTTGCCGTGCTGAGTCCCTGGGTGATACACCACATGGCTGAGTACTTTGTCGAGCCAGAGCGTTTCTGGCCGGAACGGTTTGACCCGGCGGCAGGCGAAAAACATCCATCTTCCGCTTACTTCCCATTTGGCGCGGGGCCGCGTATGTGCATCGGGGCAACATTTGCCATGATGGAGGCGCGGCTGCTGCTGGCAACGATCATGCAGCGCTATAGTCCGGCGCTGGTGCCGGGGCATCGCGTCGAGCCAAGACCGATGGTGACATTGCATGCAAAATTCGGCATGCAGATGGTGCTGGTGCCGACGAAGAAGATGGCGGTAGTCGGTTAGAATTGGGCTGCCTGGTTTGTGTTATGATGTACGCATGACTGCGCCATCTTATTATGCTATGACGATGCCGGGACTGGAGACGCTGGCCTTCAGCGAGGTCCGCGCTCGCGTGCCCGACGCCGAACTGGTGAAGTTCGCACGCGGCATAGCAGTTTTTCGCACGGCGGCCCGGCCGGGCAATTTGATGGAACTGCGCACGGTTGAGGATGTCTTTGTCACCCTGGCACATCTCACGAGACTGGGACATGGACCCGATGCTTTGCATGTGCTCCACGGTGCCACCCTGAATGCCGACCTTGACAGCGCCCTGGCTGTATGGCGGCGCGCACATAAAGTGGCGAAGCCGCAAACGTGGCGTGTGGTCAGCCAGAAGTCTGGTTCGCATGACTTCCGGCGTTTAGATGCGGGTGAGGCGGTAAGCGATGCATTGCGGCGCACTTTACCGCGCAACATGCATCGTGTGGCCGATGACGCCGACCTGGAGTTCTGGCTCTGGCTCTCCGGCAGTGAGGCCTTGATCGGGCTGCGTTTGAGCGATGCGACGATGCGCCATCGCACATATAAACGAGAACATTTACCGGCATCGCTGCGGCCGACGGTCGCTGCTGCCATGGGCTGGCTCGCGCGCCCGGCACAGGAAGATATTGTGCTGGACCCGCTCTGCGGCGCAGGCACGGTGCTGATCGAGCGAGCATTACTGACGCCTTTGCAACAGGCGCTGGGCGGCGATATCCGTGGCAGGGCCGTGGAAGCGGCCCGCCGCAATGCCCGCTCGGCGGGTATCGAGGCGAGCTGGCGCGTGTGGGATGCGCGATCGCTCCCGCTGGAGGCGGCCAGCGTCACCCGCATTATAACGAATCTACCATTTGGCAAGCAGGTCGGCACGCGCGAAGTCAACGCTGATCTCTATGGCAAGTTGATCAGGGAGTTCGGGCGCGTGCTCAGCGCCAATGGCGTGCTGGTGACGCTCACCAGCGATGACCGGCTCTGGGACTCTCTGTTGCGCAAGTGTGACTGGCGCGTGATCAAGAAGGTTGTGCTGGTTGTGCTAGGTCAACCTGCCAGCATTTTTGTTGCCGAACGAGCGTAACGATCAGCATATAGTAAGAGGAGGATTTACTTTTGGCAGCGACAACAACCGATTTCTACAACGGCATGGTTATACGTTTCAATGGTGAATTGTACACGGTAGTCGAGTTTCATCATGTGAGCCCAGGAAACTGGCGCGCTTTCGTGCGTACGCGCCTGAAGAACCTGAAAAATGGGCGTGTGATCGAGCATCGTTTTCGTGCGGGTGAAGAAGTTGAAGACGTACGCGTTGAACACCAGAGCTGGCAGTTCCTGTACGTCGATGGCGATGATTATATCTTTATGAATACAGAGACCTTCGATCAGCAGCCGCTGCCGAAAGAGATGCTCGGCGATGCTGTGAAGTTCCTCAAGGAGCAGGATGTCGTGGAGATGCTGATGGATGGGGAGAGGATCATCGCGGTCGAGCTGCCGAACTTCCTGGAGCTGGAGGTGGTGAGTGCTGAGCCGGGTGTACGCGGCGACACTGCAACTAATGTTACCAAGCCGGCGACCCTGGAGACGGGCGCCGTGGTGAATGTGCCCCTGTTTATCAATCCGGGCGATAGAATTCGCATTGATACGCGCTCTGGGCAGTATGTCGAGCGGGTGAAGTAGACAAAGACCTCATTGGTACAAAAGTGTCTCTTGTATTAAGTATATAATGTATGGCAGTGCCGGGTTTCCCGGCGCGTGCTCTATGTCGCCCTGCTCTCGCTTCTTGCGATGGGAACGGGGAGGAAGGAGAGAGAACGAAAAGAGCATAAGAAGCGGTCTAAAGCACTCTGACCCCGTCCATGCGCGGTCAGATGTGAGCGAATAACCACGTGTTGGCCGATCTATTTCTCATTTTTCAGCAGGCTGGAGTTATTGTGCGATATGACCCAAAGCAACAAAAAATTTAAAGATGCCAAAAACTGTTTTCGTCCTAGAGTTGTTTTTCGATGCCATACTAAATGTTGTGTAATGGCACATAGTAGAAAAGGCTGGAAGCTAGGCCCGGATTGGGTTTAACACCTTCTCGCTGCACATCATTACACAAAAATCGAGATGGCATCCTCTACCACCTGCTTGTTTCCTTTCCCTCGTTACACAACTTTCGATACCGTTGGTGAATTCGGGAACATGGTTAGGCGGCCTCTTTTGGAGCTAGAGCGGCGAAGCGAGAAATTCTTGTTTTCTCCGTCTCTACCCCTATCAAGAAGTCATCGAGACGAATAAGATTAATGGCGGCAGCAGT
>WNGN01000159.1_pt1 | contig 38332 bp, 33 predicted proteins | sample 5400561 | NCBI WGS metagenome assembly WNGN01 (sample SAMN13153379, study PRJNA577476) | soil metagenome | isolation source: 115 cm soil or saprolite under Garry oak tree replicate 2 | place: USA:California | collected 2016-06-15 | reverse complement strand
CCCCGCCGCGACGTTCAGGCTGATGCCGTTCAGGATGCGGCTGCCCTCGATATCAACCTTCAGGTTCGACAAGCTCAGCATAAGAGCGACCTTCTCAAATTCTTTCTCAAAGCCTCGGGCGTGTTCCCACCACGGCTGATATCATGGCCGGATCGGCGAAGAAGATTTCCGGCGGCATGTCGGCGAGGAGAGACCCGCCTTGCAGCGCGACGATGCGATGCGAATAGCGCTCGACCAGATCCATGTCATGCTCGACCTGGACGATCGCCCGGACGCCGGCCGCTTTGGCGGCGGTGACCAATACTTCCATGATCGCATGCTTGTCACCGGTCGAAACCCCGCTGGTCGGCTCGTCCAGCAAGATAACGGTGGGGTTGAGTGCGAAGGCGCTGGCGATATCGAGCAGCTTTTTCTCGCCTTGTGAAAGCGTCGACGCGACGGTGTCGAGCTTGGCGCGCAGCCCGAGCACGTCGGCGACGCGCTCGGTATCGGCCTGAAGCATGGCATCTCGTTTGAGCGAACGAAACGGGTTGGAAACGCGGCGCAGACGCGAGGCGACCGCAACGGCAAGCGTTTCCCGCACCGTCAGCGCAGGGAAGATGTTGACGAGCTGAAATGCGCGCGACATTCCGAGCCTTGCCAGTTCGACCGGTCCTATGCCGGCGATATCCCGGCCCAGAACGCGAACCTCGCCAACGGTCGGCCGCAGCAGACCGGGCACGACGTTGACCAGCGTCGTCTTGCCGGCGCCGTTCGGTCCGACAATCGAGACAAACTCGCCGTCGCTGACGCGGAAGGAGATATTGTCGAGCGCCCTGAAGGCGCCAAAGGCCTTCGAGACGTTGATGGTCTCGAACAGCGGCGCCGTGTCGGGCGCAGATGCGCGGTCGGGATGCATTTCATCGCCCTCCATTGCGCCGGTTGGCGAGAAGCTCGATCGCGCCCGACAGACCCTGCGGCATGAACACCACGAGTAGCACCAGCACGCTACCCATCACAAAGCGCCAGTATTGCGTCACCGACATCACGAAATCCTGCAACACCACGAAGACCAGCGCGCCGATCGCGGGGCCCGCAAACGTTCCGCTGCCGCCAAGGACAGCCATGAAGACGAGATTGCCTGAATGGGTCCAGTAAGCCAGTTCGGGATCGGCCAATCCCGTGGTGACGGCGAGGATCGTTCCGCCGATGCCGCCATAGATGGCCGAAATCACGAAGGCGGCCAGCCGCATGCGGAAAATCTGCACCCCGACATAGGCAGCCTTGCCGGCGTTCTCGCGGATCGCGCGCAGATGCAGGCCGAACGGCGACTGGGTGATCCGCCACATCACCAGACCAAGCAGCGCAAACAAGACAAGCGCATAATAATAGAACGGGCCGGTCAGAAACGCGGTCTTGCCGCCGCGCCACTCCATGCCGAGCAGTAGCGGCCGCAGCACCCGCATGCCCTGGTCACCGCCGGTAATGCTGTAGAATTTGAACAGAAACGAGTGAAACAACATGCCGAACGCCAGCGTCAGCATGCCGAAGAAAATCCTGGTATAGCGGACACACAGTGCACCGATCGCCAGTGAAGTCAGACCGGACACCAGAGCGGCCGTGATCAGCAGAACTTCAAAGCTCAGCACACCGAATTTCGAAGTGAGCGCCGCCGCGGTGTAAGCGCCGACACCCAGAAACAGCGCGTGCCCAAACGACAACAGGCCGGTGGTGCCGAACAGAAGATTGAATCCCAACAGCGCAATGCCGTAGCCGATGAACGGCAACATCAGCAGCAGCGCATAGGGCGAGGCGACCATCGGGAGCAACGCCATCACGACGATCAGCCCCAGCAGGACCCACAACCCGTTGAGCCGCGGCGCCATCCGTCGCACGGTTGCCGGGGGAGCGATGTCGATCGACGGGTTGCTCACGCGGTTGCCTTCCCGAACAAGCCGGCCGGCCTCAAAATAAGCACCACGACGACCACCAGATATACCGACAGCATCTCCATTTCCGGCATCAGCGAAATAGCCGCCGCGCGCATCAATCCGACGATCAGCGCGCCGACCAACGCACCGCGCATGCTGCCAAGCCCGCCGATAACGACCACCGCAAAGGATTCCACCACAAGTTCAACCGCCATATCCAGCGATGCCGCGCCGGAGGGAACCACGAGCGCACCTCCAACCGTGCCCAGCATGCAGCCCACGGTGAAAACGAGTGCGAAGATTTTCGAGGCGTTGACGCCGAGCCCCTCGGCCATGTCGCGATTTTCCGCGGTGGCGCGCACGATGCGTCCGGTGTTGGTCCGCTCGAGAAAAAACCCGAGCCCCACCGCGATGGCAAGACTTGCCGCGATCACCAGCAGATTGTAGGTCGGCACCCGAACTCCCAGAATATGCGCGGTGCCGTAGGCGAGATAGACGTTGTCCATGGTGCGCGGCGTCGCGCCCCACAGATAGCGAAACGCATCCTGAAACATCAGGAGGAAGCCGAAGGTGATCAGCAGCTGATAACTCTCGTCGCGGCGATATATCGTGCGCAAAACGCGCTCGATCGGCAGTCCGACGAGACCGATCGCCAATCCAGCTATGATGAGGACCGGAAAGAACAGCAGTGGCGGCATGCCGAGCTTGATCGCGACGCCGACCGCGGTGATTCCGAAATACGCGCCCAGGGCATAGAAGGATCCGCAGGCCAGATTGACGATCTTCTGAACGCCGAACACAAGCTGCAGCCCGGCGGCTACCAGAAACAGCACCGCGGCGTGGAACGTCCCGCCGAGGACGACGTCCACAAATTCGGTCATGCCTCAGACCGGCATCTTGGCGCTCTTGATCCACTCCCAGAAATCCGCGCCCGGCGGCTTCTGCAGCTGTTCAGCCTGGAAGGTGTCGATCGACGCCAGCGTCGGAAAATCGTATTTGTTGGTGTTGGTGGACGGGCCCTGATAAAAGACCTGTTCGGCGATCTTGTCCTTGCGGAAGCGGCCCTTGCCGCCGAGGCTTTCGACCTCCAGGCCGGGCATCGCTTGCGCCACCTGCTCCGGCGTCGGCCACTTGCTCGCCGCCTTTTGCGCAGCTTCGACACCGGCCTTGTAGGCGGCAAGTGCGAAATATGCCCTGTCCGCCTCCCAATGCGGCGCTTCCTTGTAGCGATCCATGTAATCCGCAACGAATGCCTTTTGCAGCGCTGAGCCCTGCGGATGATCGAAATAGAGCGTGTTGTGTCCGAACACCACGCCTTCCGGCATGAATTCCTTCTTGAGCTGGTTGATCTGCCAACCGGCCGCCGGCAGCACCATCTTGACGCCGTCGAACAGGCCCGCCGCATGGCCCTGCTTCATGAAGACAGGCAGATCGGCGAACAGCATGGAGGAGAAGATCAGATCGGGCTTGGCCGCCTTGAGGGCCGCTATATGCGAGGTCAGATCCATCGTCCCTACCTTCGGCCATTGTTCGGCGACGAACTCCGCCTCGATGCCGTAGCGCGCCAGGATTTGCCTGAAGGCTTCCCAATTGTTGCGGCCATAGGAATAGTCGGGATTGATGCCGGCCACCCGCTTGAACTTGCCCTTGAAATACTTGATCGCCAGCAGCGATCCCATCACCGCTTCGCATTCGTTATCGGTCGAGCGGAAAACGTAGCGCGGATTCGGCATCATCTCCTTGACGCCGTCCTGGGTGGTGCCGTCCCACATCACCAGGAGCGCCTGCTCTTCCTCCGCCACCGGCGCGACCCCGAGGCTGACGCCAGTCGAGATCAATCCATGAACCGCCTCGACCTTTTCCTGCAGAATCAAACGCCGAAAACGCTCGATCGTATCTTTTGGGTTGGTCTCTTCTTCGAACACCAATTCGATCTTGCGCCCGGCGATGCCGCCGTCCTTGTTCATCCGCTCGGCCGCCCATTGCACCGCGCGAATTCCGCACTCGCCCGCGGTGCCGGCAGCGCCGGACCGCGGCGCAATAATTCCAATCCGCAGCGGCTTGTCCTGCGCCAAGGCAGGCGAGAACAATCCCGGCGCCGCAGCTGCGAGGACGCCGGTGCCTGCGAGTTTGGAAAAATTGCGGCGCGTAAGCTTCATCGGTGCCTCCCATTATCCTTAGCGTTTCAGTTCGCGCGCTTGTTGCCATACCATAAATATATCAGCGACTTCGCATCAAGCGCTTTTTTCGGTCAATGCCCGCAACCAGCCCCGAAAAGCCGGTTGCCCGACTAATAGATTGGTGATATATCAGACGCAAAATGGATCGCAAACGGCGGAGACGGCGTGATGGAGATATCATCGAGTCCAATGACCGAGCGGCAGCGGAATTACCGGGCGACGTACCGCCACCGCATCGCGGGATGGTACAATGGCTGGCTCCACGCCTTCGTCATCTATGTGATCGGATTCACGGCGCTGTCGGTCTATTTCGCCAACATCAGCGACTTGCGCTGGTGGGAGCTCGGGATCGTACCGGTGACTTTTCTCGCCGCCAATTTCTTCGAATGGTGGATCCACCGCTTCGTCATGCACCGTCCGTCGCAAATAAAGGCGTTCCGCGCGATCTACAACCGGCACACGCTGATGCACCACCAGTTCTTCACCGAGCAGGAGATGCGCTTCGCCGATCATAACGACTGGCGCGTGACGTTCTTTCCGCCCTACGCCCTCGTCACCTTCACGATGATGTCGATCCCGCCGGCGCTAGTTCTCGGTTGGCTGATCTCGCCCAATGTCGGCTGGCTGCTGATCTCGACGACAACATCAATGTACCTCATCTATGAATTCATGCACTTCTGCTGCCATGTCGATGAAAACTGGTTCGTGCGCAATGCCCCCTTCGTCAACACGATCCGGCGTCATCACACCGCCCATCATAATCAGTCGATCATGATGGAGCGGAACATGAACCTGACGTTCCCGGTGATGGACTGGTTGTTCGGCACCTCGGACCTCGATCGGGGTCTGATTGGCCATCTCCTGAACGGCTACGACACTCGCTTCGTCAAGACCAATATGCGCAAGACTTCCCGCACGCCACGGCCGAACGAGACCGGACACCCGACGGGATTCGCTGCGCCAGCCGAATAGCTTCGATTTCGTCGAACCACAGGCAGCAAAGCCATGGATACCATCGAACCGCACTGGATTTCACTGCTCTGGTTCACGGCGTTCGCGACGACCTGCGCCGTCGCTTTCCTCGTCGTTGCCGGCATGTTTCCGCTCCGCTCCCGCCCGGACTCGGTGAAATCGGGCGCAGCGACGCTGCTGGTTGTTGGAAACGCCGTTTTGCTCATCGTCCTTCTGGCGGGTACCGGTTGGTACGGCTACGCCGAACTCAGATGGAGCACGCTGATTGTTGTGGGCGGCCTGGTCGTGCTGTTCGCGCCCGGACTTTTCGAGGCGTGGCCGCTGCCGCTGCGCGATGGAAGCGCCGGGCTGATCGTATTGGTGGGCATCCAGATGCTGGCTCTCGCGGCCCTGGCGAAGGTCGGCGGTCCAGCGTGGGCGGCGATGTCGTGATCCGTTGGGAGGATAAGCAATGCCTGTAAAAATCAAGCTTGGCCTTTCGCTGCTTGTCGTCCTGGTGGCGGCGATTGCTTTTTATTTCCAGCATATGCTGGGGCACGATCGCATTCAGTACGTCGTTGCCTTCCTCGGATTGTTCATGATTTTCGCGATGTGGCTGTTTCCCGAGGTCAAGCGCGACGAATCTGCCGGCGGAGTCCGCCGCGACACCCTGCCGCGATAAGAGCCACCCGGTATCCGTGGGTGACCGCGGCATCCGCGCGGTCAAAAAAGCCGGCTCGATCCATGTTCGACACGCGGCAGCCGACGCCAGTTTGCCAGGGGACAGGTCTACGCCTCGGCTGGTGGATCGCCTTAACCTAGCCCAAACTCAGTGGCTGATCATCCATGGCCGCGCGGTCGGAAAGCTCTTCGCGCCGCTTCTGGTCTGCTTGACCAGGCGCGAGGGCTTGGTCGAGCAGCATCCGCAGCCGGGCCCATGCGACGCCCTATATTCGCCAACGGTCTTCGGCGCGTTGGCGCTGCGTTCGTTGGTGGCGTGGGCCTTGCGCTTGTCCGACGGCATGCAGAAGAAATTCGGCGCCGTCAGGATCACGCGCGGCGCCTCGACTTCGCATCGCGGACAGTCCTGCGGCGCATCGCATTCGGCCATCGGCCGCATGTCGGTGAACGGGCCGCAATCGTTGCAGAGATATTCGTAGACCGGCATTTTCATTCCTCGCAGTTCAAAATCACAGCATTGGCACGCCGCGTTTTCTTCACGCGAACCGGTGCCCACCCCCGGATCAAGTCCGAGGGCATGCTTCGCTCGAAAACGCTATCGTTCGCCACGGCGGATGCGGGGCGGCAGATACGCGCCGTCCCGCACCCCGTCGCGCGGGGAGCTATTTGTCCTGTGACAGCGGCATCTGGATGTCGCCCTTGATGTGTTTGATCGGACCAGCCGACGACGGCATGATGTCGAAGTCGAAGATTTCCGTCGGCAGCCACAGCGTCGCGCAGGCATTGGGCACGTCGACCACGCCGGAGATATGCCCTTGGCACGGCGCCGTTCCCAGAATCGAATAGGCCTGCGCGCCGGAATAGCCGAACTTCTTGAGGTACTCGATCGCGTTCAGGCAGGCCTGCCGATAGGCGATATGGACATCGAGGTAGTGCTGCTTGCCCTGCTCGTCGACGGAAATGCCCTCGAAGATCAGATAGTCCTTGTAGTTGGGCGTGACCGGCGACGGCTTGAAGACGGGATTCTTGATGCCGTATTTGGCGACGCCGTCCTTGATGATGTCGACCTTGAGATGCAGCCAGCCGGCCATCTCGATCGCGCCGCAGAAGGTGATCTCGCCGTCGCCCTGGCTGAAGTGCAAATCGCCCATCGATAGACCGCCGCCGGGCACATAGACCGGGAAGTAGACCTTCGATCCACGCGACAGATCCTTGATATCGCAGTTGCCGCCATGCTCGCGCGGCGGCACGGTACGGGCGCCTTCCGCCGCGGCCTTCGCCTTGGCGTCGCCCTTCAGCCGGCCCATATGCGCGGTCGGCCCGAACGGCGGATTGGCGAGCCCGGGCACGCGGGTCGGATTGGTCGCGATCAGCGCGGTCTCGCGCTCGTTCCATGTCGCCAGCAATTTCGGATCCGGCAGACAGCCGATCAGACCAGGATGGATCAGGCCAGCGAAATTCACGCCGGGAACATGCCGGGAGGACGTGTACATGCCCTTGAAGTCCCAGATCGATTTCTGCGCCAGCGGGAAATGGTCGGTCAGAAAACCGCCGCCGTTCTGCTTGGAGAAAAAGCCGTTAAACCCCCACAGGCTTTCCTTCACTGGGCCGACGTCGAGCAGATCGACCACCAGGAGATCGCCGGGCTCCGCACCCTTTACGCCGATCGGGCCGGACAGAAAATGCACGATCGAAAGATCGATGTCGCGCACGTCGTCGGCGGAATCATTGTTCTTGATGAAGCCGCCGGTCCAGTCGTAGGTCTCGACGATGAAATCGTCACCGGGATTGACCCACGCCACCATCGGGACGTCAGGATGCCAGCGATTGTGAATCATATCGTTTTCGTAGGCCGACTGCGTGAGATCGACCTTGATCAGTGTGTCTGGCATTAAAATCTCCCCTGTTTACAAGCGATGCTACGGTTTAGACGGACAAATATTTCGAGATCTGCGCGGCATCGATGCCTTCGCGCGCATCGTCGCGCACGATCTCGCCGTTCTCGATGACGAGCACGCGATCGGCGATGTCGAGTGCGAAGCTCAAAACCTGCTCGGAAACCACGATCGACAGTCCGCGCTCGTCGCGAATGCGTTTCAGCGTGCGCGCCATCTCCTTGATGATCGACGGCTGGATGCCTTCGGTCGGCTCGTCCAGCAGCAGGACTTTTGGCTTGGTGGCGAGCGCGCGCGCGATCGCAAGCTGTTGCTGTTGCCCGCCGGACAGATTGCCGCCGCGGCGGTTCTTCATTTCCAGCAGCACCGGGAACAACTCGTAGATATTTTCAGGCACTTCGGACTCGCCCGACACGACCAGGCCGGTCTCGATGTTTTCCTTCACCGTCATGGTGGAGAAGATCATTCGCCCCTGCGGCACATAAGCGAGGCCCTTGGCGACGCGCTCATAGCTGGGCAGCTTGCTGAGTTCCGCGCCCTCCATGGTCACTGAGCCGCTCTTGGCCGGCAGGATGCCCATCAGCGACTTCATCAGCGTGGTCTTGCCCATGCCGTTGCGGCCCATGATCGCAACGATCTCGTTGGGCGCGACTGACACGTTGAGGCCATGCAGCACCTCGCTCTGGCCGTAGGCGACATGCAGATCAGAAATAGCCAGCATCAAACTGTTCCTTGTCCCTCGCCGATCATGCAATCATGATCCGATTAGACTGGATCGAATCATGATCGTGTCCTTTTCCAGGAGCATGATCTCCGGGCAAACGCTTCGCGTCTGTCCCGAGGAAAAACCGGTTCCCGCTTATCCGGATCATGCTCTAGTGCCCGAGATAGACTTCGATGACCTTGGGGTCGTTCTTGACGTGCTCCATGGTGCCTTCCGACAGGATCTGGCCCTGGTGCAGCACCGTGACCTTGTGGGCGATGTCCTCGACGAACTTCATGTCATGCTCGATCACCAGCACCGAGCGGCCCTTGATAATGCGGTTGAGTAGTTCGGCGGTCTTGGCCCGCTCGCTGACGCTCATGCCGGCCACCGGCTCGTCGAGCATCAACAGGTCGGGGTCCTGGATCAGGAGCATGCCGATCTCGAGCCATTGCTTCTGGCCGTGGCTCAATTCGTCGGCGTAGGTGTCGAGGCGATCCTTCAGGAAGATCATCTCGGCGACCTCCTCGACCCGTTCGCGCACCGCGGCGTCGCGCTGGAAGGCGAGCGAACCGAACACGGTGCGGCCGCGCGGATAGGAAATCTCGAGATTTTCGAACACCGTGAGATCGACGAACACCGACGGCGTCTGGAACTTGCGCCCGACGCCGGTCTGCACGATCTGGTTCTCCTTCATCCTGGTCAGCTCCTGACCGCGGAACTGGATCGAACCCGACGTCGCCTTGGTCTTGCCGCAGATCAGGTCGAGCACCGTGGTCTTGCCGGCCCCGTTCGGACCGATGATGACGCGGATCTCGTTCTCCTCGACGTAGAAGGAGAGATCGTTGACCGCCTTGAAGCCGTCGAACGAAACCGTGAGCGCCTCGACCGAGAGCAGGAAGTCCTTGGGCTGATGGCCTACGAGCATGATGATCTCCTCACTCCGCCGGCGCGCCGTCGGCGACGGAATTGTCTGTCCAGCCATTGCCGGATTTCGGCTTGCGCGAAGTGATCAGGCGGTCGATGCGGGGCTGGACGTAGTCCGCCCAGATCCCGGACAGGCCGTTGGGGAAGGCCAGCACCACCGCGATGAACAGCGCGCCGAGGCCGAACAGCCAGAGTTGCGGGAACGATTCCGACAGGCTGGTCTTGGCGAAGTTCACCAGCAGCGAGCCCCAGATGGCGCCGAAGATCGACATCCGTCCGCCGACCGCGGTGTAGATCACCATTTCGATCGACGGTACGATGCCGACGAACGACGGCGACATGAAACCAATTTCGAGCGTGAACATCGCGCCGCCGATCGCGGCGAACACCGCGGCAGCGCAGAACGCGAAGATCTTGAAGTTGGCGACGCTGTAGCCGGAGAAACGGACGCGGTCTTCCTGCTCACGCATCGCCACCAGGATGCGGCCGAGCTTGGTCAGGCGGATGGCTTGTGCGGCGACGATGCAGCCGAACAGCAGCACCACTTCGACGAAATACAGGATGAATTTGGCGTGGTCGGTGCGGATATCCCAGCCGTGCAGCGTGCGCAGGTCGGTGATACCATTGATGCCGCCGGTGTAGCCCTGCTGGCCGACGATCAGGATGGTGAGAATGGCGGCGACCGCCTGGGTGATGATCGCGAAGTACACGCCGCCGACCCGGCGCTTGAACATCGCGGCGCCGATGATGAAGGCGAAGATTGCCGGCACCAGGAGGATCGCAAGGATCGTGAGCGGGAAGCTTTGGAACGGCTTCCAGAACAGCGGCAACTGCGTGATTTGATTCCAGTCCATGAAATCGGGAATGCCAGGTGTCGACTGGATCTTGGTATTCGCGACGCTCGATGCCTCAAGCTTGAGGTACATCGCCATGCAATAGCCGCCGAGCCCAAAGAACACGCCCTGCCCGAGGCTGAGAATGCCGCCATAGCCCCAGCACAGCACGAGGCCGATCGCCACAAAGGCATAGGTCAGGTATTTGGCGACGAGGTTGAGGCGAAAGACGTCCAGCGTCAGCGGCAGAATGAGGAAGAGCAGGACGGCCAGCGCCACGAAGCCAATAAGCTCGGATCGATTGAAGAAGCGCGAGTTGATGATCATGACCGTGCCTTCTCGTTCTTATTTGCGAACCTTGAGCGCGAACAGCCCTTGCGGCCGCATCATCAGGATCGCGACGATTGCCAGGAGCGTGAGCACCTTGGCCATCGATCCCGACATGAAGAACTCCATGGTCGACTGCGCCTGCGAGATGGTGAAGGCTGACGCGATGGTTCCAATCAGGCTGGCGGCGCCGCCGAACACGACGACGAGGAAGGTGTCGACGATGTAGAGCTGGCCCGATGTCGGTCCGGTCGAGCCGATCATGGTAAAGGCGCTGCCGGCGATACCAGCGATGCCGCAGCCGAGGCCGAAGGTGTAGCGATCGACCTTTTCGGTATTGATGCCGACGGCGCCGGCCATGATGCGGTTCTGCATCACCGCGCGGACCTGCCTGCCCCAGCGCGATTTGTACATGATGTACGCCACCGCAAGCGTGATCAGCACGGTGAGACACATCACGAAGATGCCGTTGATCGGCACTTCGATGGTGTCGGTGACCTGCTTCGACCCGAGCATCCATTGCGGCAGTTCGACGCCGACTTCACGCGCGCCGAAGATCGAGCGATAGGACTGCTGCAGGATCAGGCTCAGTCCCCAGGTCGCGAGCAGCGTGTCCAGCGGGCGCTTATAGAGATGACGGATCAGCGCCCATTCGACCAGCATTCCGAGCGAGCCGGAGGCGATGAACGCCAATATCATCGCCAGAAAGAAGTACCCGCTGAACAGGCTCGGGAGATAGGTTTCAAATGTCGTCGCAGTCAGATAGGTAACGTAGGCGCCGAGGATCATGAACTCGCCATGCGCCATGTTGATGACGCCCATCTGGCCGAAGATGATGGCAAGGCCGAGCGCCATCAATACGTAGACGGAAAACAGGATCAGGCCAGCAAAGCCCTGCATCGCGAAGATTGCGCCGAGATCGCCAATCGAATAGTCGCCGAACATCGAACCAATCTCCGTCGTCGGGAAGGCTCGCGCCGCGAACGGATTCGCAAGGCGCGGTTGTTACAGGCGTGGACTTAAGCGTCCACGCCGGAAAAGTGTGCTTGAGAGCGAGCGCGCTAAGGCAGTCTCACTGATAGCCCTTGGGGAAGGGATCCGGCTCGACGAGGTCGGCGGTTTCGTAAACCAATTCGTACTGGCCATCGAGCTTGGCCTTGCCGACGCGCGTCTTCGACCACAGGTGATGATTTTCGTGAACGCGGACGTAGCCTTCCGGCGCACCCTTGAACTCGACGCCTGGCGAGGCGGCCGCAATCTTGTCGATGTCGAAGCTTCCAGCCTTCTCCGCCGTTAACTTCCACAGCCACGGGCCGAGATAGGCCGCCTGCGTCACGTCGCCGATCACCGTCTTCTCGCCCCACATCTTCTTGAACGCCGGCACGAAGGCCTTGTTGTTGGCGTTGTCGAGGGACTGGAAGTACTTCATGCAGGCAAAGGCGCCCGCGATGTTTTCACCACCGATGCCGTCGATCTCGTCTTCGGTCACCGAGATGGTCAGCAGCGTCTGCTTCGACAGGTCGATGCCGGCTGCCTTGAGCTGCTTATAGAACGCGACATTCGATCCGCCGACGATGATGGCATAGATCACGTCGGGCTTGGTCAGCTTGATCTTGTTGATGACCGAGTTGAATTGGGTGTGGCCGAGCGGGAAGTATTCCTCGCCGACAACCTTGCAACCCGCCAAATGTCCTTCGATGTGCTTGCGCGCGATCTTGTTCGACGTGCGCGGCCAGATGTAGTCGGAGCCGAGCAGATAGAAGGACTTGGCGTTCTTGGTCTTGTTGACCCAGTCGAGGCCGGCGATGATCTGCTGGGTCGCTTCCTGACCGGTATAGATGACGTTCTTGGACTGCTCGAGGCCCTCGTAGAAGGTCGGGTAGTACAGCATCCCGTTGTACTGCTCGAACACCGGCAGCACCGCCTTGCGCGAGGCCGACGTCCAGCAGCCCATGACAGCGGCGCATTTGTCGTTGACCAGCAGTTTCTTCGCCTTCTCGGCGAAGGTCGGCCAGTCGCTGGCGCCGTCTTCCTGGATGAACTTGATCTTGCGGCCGAGCACGCCGCCCGCCGCGTTGATCTGTTCGATCGCCAGCTTTTCAGCCTCCACCGACCCGGTTTCGCTGATCGACATGGTGCCGGTGACGGAATGCAGGATTCCCACCGTCACTTCGGTGTCGGTAACGGCAAGACCTGTGGTGTTGACGACGGAAGTTGCGGGAACGTCCGCGAATGATGGCCGCGGCAGCATCGATATCGCCGGTAATGCTGCCATTCCCATGAGCAGTTTGCGCCGAAGCGGAGACTGCAGGCCCCGTTTGATCTCATCTGACATGGTTACCCCATTTGTGTGCAAGGACGCGTTATTGGCCAAGCGAGGATTGCTGAAATTGTGCAGTGCACAGATACGCAAGATCGCGTATATTGCACCGCAAAATAGCGACGTAGATTTTGCACGGGCTTTGCAAGCGTAAAGCTTTGGGGTCAGGAGTACCGAAGTGGCAGGGCGGCAGCGGATAGACCGCGTCAGGCGCCAATATAATCAATGGGTTGCCAACCAGACGCTGGAAGACTACGCGCTGCGCTTCACGGCCAAAAGCGCGCGGCGCTGGTCCGCTGCCCGGGTCGCCAATACCGCATTGGGCGCCATTTCGTTCCTGGCCCTGGAGGCGATTGGCGGCACGATTACGCTTAATTATGGCGTCACCAACGCTACCGCGGCCATTCTTGTCGTTAGCGTTATTATCTTCTGCTGCGGTCTGCCGATCGCCTACCACGCCGCCAAATGCGGCATCGACATCGATCTGTTAACCCGCGGGGCCGGCTTCGGCTACATCGGCTCGACCATCACCTCGCTGATCTACGCATCCTTCACGTTCATCTTCTTTGCGATCGAAGCGGTCATTCTCGCAACCGCGCTGGAGATGTGCTTCGGAATCCCGCGCCCCCTCGGTTATCTCATCAGCGCCGTCGTCATCATTCCGCTGGTGACGCATGGCATCACGCTGATCAGTCGCTTCCAGTTGTGGACGCAGCCGCTGTGGATCATTCTTCACATTCTCCCCTTTGCCGCGATCGCCTATGCCAATCCGCACTCTTTCTCGGAGTGGACTAAATTTGCCGGCGAGCACGGCGACCCCAGAGGTCATCTCGACCTGCTGCTGTTCGGAACCGCCGCCTCGGTGGTGTTCTCGCTGGTGGCGCAGATCGGCGAGCAGGTCGACTTCCTGCGCTTCCTTCCGCGCGACCGGCGAACCTCAAAGACGTCCTGGTGGATTGCGCTGCTCAGCGCGGGGCCGGGCTGGATCATTCTCGGCGCGCTCAAGCTGTTGGCCGGATCGTTCCTCGCTTACTTCGCGCTGAGCCATGGCGTGTCACTCGAGCATGCCGCCGAACCCGCGCATATGTATCTCGAAGCGTTTCGCTACGTGCTGTCGCAACCCGATCTCGCACTGGCGTTGACCGGCACCTTCGTGATCCTCTCGCAATTGAAGATCAACGTCACCAACGCCTATGCCGGCTCGATCGCATGGTCGAACTTCTTTTCCCGCCTCACCCACAGCCATCCCGGTCGCGTGGTCTGGCTGGTTTTCAACGTGGTCGTCGCACTGCTGCTGATGGAGATCGGCGTCTACAAGGCGCTCGAGCAGACGCTGGCGCTTTACTCCAACGTCGCCATCGCCTGGGTCGGCGCGCTGGTCTCCGATCTCGTCGTCAACAAACCACTCGGCTTGCGCCCGCCGCACATGGAATTCAAGCGAGCGCATCTCTACGACATCAATCCGGTCGGCGTCGGCGCCATGACGATCGCCACTGTCGTCTCCATCAGCGCGTTCTATGGCCTGTTCGGACCGACCGCGAAGGCGCTGTCGCCGTTCGTGGCGCTGCTCGTTGCTTTCGTCACGGCGCCGCTGATCGCATATGCGACCGACGGCAAATACTACATTGCGCGCAAACCGAAACGCAGCTGGCAGAATCTCAAAGCGATCCCGTGCTGTATTTGCGAACATTCGTTCGAGCCCGAGGACATGGCGTCGTGTCCCGCCTATGCCGGCCCGATTTGCTCGCTGTGCTGTTCGCTCGATGCACGATGCCACGATCTCTGCAAGCCGCACGCGCGGATCCAGGCGCAGGTCGCCGAAACCCTCGGCAAGCTCTTGCCGGAGCCCATTTACACACGGATCAATTCGCAACTCGGACACTATCTCGGTGTCTTCGCAGTTTCCGCCGGACTGGTCGGGCTGACGCTCGGCCTGATCTATCTGCAGACATCGGCGACAGTTCACGTCGACAACCTGCAGCTATCCGACGTGCTCTGGAAGGTATTCTTCGCGCTGACGATTATCATCGGCGTCGTCGCCTGGCTGTTCGTGCTCGCTCAGCAGAGCCGGCGCGCGGCGGAAGCGGAAACCAGGCGACAGACCGCGCTGCTGATCCAGGAAATCGACGCCCACAAGCGCACCGACGCCGAGTTGCAGCGCGCCAAGGAAGTCGCCGAATCCGCCAATCTCGCCAAGAGCCGATATGTCGTTGGGCTGAGCCATGAACTGCGGTCGCCGCTGAATGCCATCAGCGGCTACGCTCAGTTGCTGGAGCAGGATTCGAGCTTGCTCCCTAAGCCGCGCGATCAGGTGCGCGTGGTTCGTCGCAGCGCCGATCATCTGTCCGGGCTGATCGACGGTATTCTCGACATCTCGAAAATCGAGGCAGGCCGGCTGTATCTGTCGCGTGACGAGGTTCGCTTGAGCGAGTTTCTCGATCAGCTCGTTGGCATGTTCCGCCTTCAGGCCGCCGCCAAGGGCATCGATTTCGTCTTCAAGCGGCCGAACGTGCTGCCCTTCGTGGTGTTCGCCGACGAAAAACGCCTGCGCCAGATCCTGATCAATCTGTTGTCGAACGCCATCAAATTCACGCAACGCGGCAGCGTGCAATTCGTGGTTCATTACCGCAGTCCCGTCGCCGAGTTTGAAGTCATCGATACCGGGCCCGGAATTCAGGCAACCGACCTTGAACGGATCTTTGCACCGTTCGAGCGCGGCGCATTGGGCGTGTCACAGCCCCAAACCGGAACCGGTCTCGGCCTGACCATAAGCCGGCTGCTTGCGGGCGTGATGGGCGGCGACATCCAGGTGTCCAGTGCGGTCGGGACCGGCAGCACCTTCCGGGTGAAAATCCTGCTGTCGGAGGTCACCCATCCGACCCGCATTGCGCCAGTAGACGCTCCGTTCTTTGGCTATCACGGTCCGCGCAAGACGATCCTGATCACCGACGATGATCCCGTCCACCGCGATCTGCTGCGCGAAGTGCTGACGCCGCTGGGCTTTATCCTGCTGAGCGCGCCGGACGGACCCGGCTGTCTCGCTCTCGCCCAGCACTGCCGGCCAGATCTGTTCCTGCTCGACATCTCGATGTCGGGCATGGACGGCTGGACCGTCGCGGAGACGTTGCGTTCGACCGGCCATCGCCAGGCCCGCATCCTGATGGTGTCGGCGAGCGCGCTGGAGGCACATGGCACGCCGCTGGCGCAGCCGTTTCACGATGGCTATCTGATGAAACCCATCGATATTCCGCGGCTGCTGGAATTGATCCGCCAGCTCCTCAAGATCGAATGGCAATATGAAACCGATCAAATTGCCGTCCCGCACTGGAAGCCGGGCAGCGGTTCGCGGCCGCCTGTGAAGCATGTAGAAGAGCTCATCGGTCTTGGACAAATGGGTTACATCCGCGCCATCCAGGTCAAGCTCGATGAAATAGGAACCGATCACCCCGAGCATGCCGACTTCGTCTCGCAAATGCGGATGCTGATCGACCGCTTCGACCTCGATCAGTACATGGCAACCCTGAAGACCTTGCACAGCTATGATCACTGAACCCAAGAAGCGTGACGTTGCGCTCGTCGTCGATGATTCGCCGGAAACGCTGCGCCTGCTGACCGACGCACTTGATGGCGCGGGAATGACGGTCATGGTCGCCATGGATGGCGCCGCCGCGATGCGGATCGTCGACCAGATCACGCCGGACATCGTTCTGCTCGACGCTGTCATGCCCGGCATGGATGGCTTTGAAACCTGCCGGCGTCTCAAGCGCGAAGCGGGCCTGAGTAATGTGCCCGTCATCTTCATGACCGGCCTGGCAGAGACCGAACATATTGTGCGCGGCCTGGAAGCAGGCGGCGTCGATTATGTGACGAAGCCCATTGTCATCGAGGAAATGCTGGCGCGGATTCGAGTTCACCTGGCCAACGCCAGACTGACCCAGAGCGCCCGAGCGGCGCTCGACGTGTCTGGGCGGTACCTTCTGGCGGTTAGCCGGCAAGGCAAGATCATGTGGGCGACGCCGCAGGCGCAGAAATTGTTGTCGGATAATCTCGCCACCGGGACTGACGATGAACTGGTGCTGCCGGATCCCATGCTGCAGTGGCTTGAACAGGCTCAAAAAGGCAAAGCCGGATCGAAAACCACAGCCATGGCGTCCCTTCCAAACGACGAGCAGCTGCGGCTGCAATACATGGGTAAACTTGGCCCGAACGAGTTCCTGTTGCGCCTGGCAAAGGATACCAGCACGAATTTGCCCGCAGAATTCAGCAGCGAACTCGGACTGACCACCCGTGAAGGCGAAGTGCTGTCGTGGTTGTCCAAGGGGAAAACCAATCGCGACATCGCGCAGATCCTCGGCCTCAGCCCAAGAACCGTGGATAAGCATCTCGAGCAGATCTACGCCAAGCTCGGCGTCGAGAACCGCACCGCCGCCGCTGCCATTGCCACCAGCACGAGCCGACGCAATTCCTGAACTCACGTCTTAACCGCTCAAAACGGTCGCGGGACGCAGTCCTTCCGGTAGCGCAGGCCAGCACGGTTCAATCCCGATCCAAGGTCACTTGTGCAAAATTGCGATTGGCGGTCTAATGATGTTCGAGGCGTTTTGACGAACGCCTGCTTCGCGCGCTCCGAGGCTGTGGCGCGCCCATAAGGCGATGCTTGCCGAGCCCACTTGGTGGGGAGGAGGTCTTCGCGCGGGCGGGCAGCCTTCCCCACGCACAATCCGTGGAGATGCGCATGAACCTCGATGCCTATCGAATCACCTCAGAACCCTTTTATCAGCCGGTAGGCGACGAGATCGCGGTGTTCGAGGCCGCCTTCGCCGAGCGCCTGCCCGTCATGTTGAAGGGACCGACCGGGTGCGGCAAAACCCGATTTGTCGAGCACATGGCATGGCGTCTGGCCAAGCCGCTCGTGACCGTCGCCGCGCATGAAGACATGACCGCCTCCGACCTTGCCGGCCGCTATTTGCTGGAGCCGAACGGCACCGTTTGGCACGATGGCCCGCTGACCATGGCGGTCAGGCACGGCGCGATCTGCTATCTCGATGAAATTGTCGAAGCCCGGCAAGATACCACGGTTGTCATCCATCCGCTGACGGATGCGCGGCGGATCTTGCCGCTGGAAAAGCACAACGAGATCGTGCCGGCCCACGCTGATTTTCAGCTTACGATCTCCTACAACCCCGGCTATCAGAGCGCGGTGAAGGATCTGAAGGAATCGACCAAGCAGCGCTTCCTCGCGATCGATTTCGGCTATCCGCCGCCGGCCGTCGAAGCGGCCATCGTGGCGCGCGAGGCCGGAACGGATGTCGAGCTTGCCGGGACCCTCGTCGCCATCGCGGAGCGGTCCCGCAACCTTCAAGGCCATGGTCTCGACGAAGGCGCCTCGACCCGCATGCTGATCCATGCCGGACGACTGGTGCGGGCCGGCCTGCCGCTCCAAGCCGCGGTCCGATCGAGCATCGTTCTGCCGATCACCGACAATCACGATATCCGCGAAGCGCTCAGCGCTGCGATAGAGGCCTGCATCCCGTGAGTGCCGCCGTCCGGTCAGTATCGCTGCGAATAGTTCCGGCTCAACCCGACGGAGCCGTCCGCCGCGTTCATTTGCTGATGCGTCAGCGCGAGACGCTGAGGCCACTGTTCCGTTCCGCGTGGGACAATCTCGCCGCTCGTTTTGACACCGACGAACTCGAGGGCTGGGCAACTGGCGTGCTGGCACTGGCCGACGTCAACGCCGGCCCGTCCTGCCTGATCGCGTTCTGGGAGATCAGCAGAAACCAGCCGACCGAAGAAGGTATCGCACCGCTGATCGTGGCCGCGCACACGGCCACGAATGTTTGTCGCCACGCCGGCGCCAAGGCAGCGGCCGCCACGATCAAGTCCGTCGCAGTCGCACGCCGAATTCTGGGCGCCGGTCCGGGCCTGGCGCGCTGGTGGCGCACCATGGACGACCTTGCGCTGCGGGCGCCGGAATCGGTGGAGTCGGCGGCATCGCGGATGGGCGAAATCCTCTCGGTGGGCAACATTTCTTCCTTCGAGAACTTCGTCGCAGCCGGTTTGAAACTGGCGGCCGGCGATAAGCGCAGACGGCTGGCATTCTTCACGCTGCAGGATGAGCTTGCACGTCGACTGGTCGAGCGGGCAGCCGCCGGCGTCGGATTTGCCGAGACCGAACGCCAGACCAAGGCGTTCGTCACCTCGTTGTGGGGGCGGCCACCGCTCTTGCGCAGTTTTCCGGGCGACACCGGCCAGGCGCCACAACGCCGTGCCGGTATCGCGGGGCCGCTGATCCGCATGCCCGAGATCTATCGCGGCGTGCAGGGTGATGCCGCATACGCTTTGTACCGTGCAGCGGCAGCGCACGCCCAGGCGCATCTCGTCTTGGGCGGGCCCCGATTCCCTGTTGGGACCTTTAAACCGCTTCAGATCGCGCTCGCCACCCTGATCGAGGATGCCCGCATTGAGATGCTGGCGATGCGCCAACTGCCGGGATTGCGCAAACTTTGGTCGCCCTACCATGTCGCCGTGCCGGCCGGCGTCGCCACGGCCTCGATCCTGCTCGCACGTCTGGCTCGAGCTTTGTTTGATCCCTCCTACGTCGACGACGACAGTTTTGTCGCCAAGGGGCGCGGGATGTTCGAGGCCCGCCTTGCACGCCTGGAAGACCCGGCGATCAGCCGTGAGATCGGCATGCTGCTGGGCAACGATCTTGGCCAAATGCGCGTTCAGTTCAACGCCAAGACCTACGTGGTCGAGCCGGTCTATCGCGACGACGGCCTGGGCCTGTGGGACTTCGGCGACGACACGCCCTCCTCCGGCGACCCCCTCGATCTTGCCGTCGATGCGGTACGTGTTGAGCGGCGCGACGATCCGGATCAGGGTTCCCTGGATCCGGATGTGCTCGAGGGCAAAAGCAAGGTCGGCCGCGCGCGGCCAGTCGCGCCGGACCAGCGCGGCATTGTGGTTGCGAAATATCCCGAATGGGATCGCGCGCACGGCGTTGAACGCCCAGACTGGACCACGGTACGTGAGGTCTCCGCGCGGCCCGGCGATCCACGCCTCATGGAAGAAGCCCTCGATCGCGCCGACGTCTTGCGCAATCGAATTCGACGGCTGGTCCGCGGCGTGCGCGTCGGCCGAACCATCCGGTTGAAACGACAGCTTGACGGTCACGACCTCGACGTCGATGCCATGCTCGACGCAGGGATCGCGTTGCGCATGCATCACTAGCCCGATCCACGGATATTTCGCGCCACGACCTCAAAGCACCGCGATCTTGCGGTGCTGCTACTGCTCGACATCTCCGAATCGACGCGCGATCGCCTGGCGTCCGGCGTGTCAATACTTGAGGTCGAGCGCCTGGCGGTCGCGGTTCTCGCCGAAGCCATGAGCGCGCTTGGCGATCCGTTCAGCATGCTCGCGTTTGCCTCGAATGGGCGCGACGATGTCGAGATGACGACCGTCAAGGCCTTCCATGAGCCCTATGACCGGGCGTGCGTCGGCAGGTTGGCGGCATTGTCGTCCGGCCTGTCGACACGGCTCGGCACCGCGCTTCGTCACGCCGGCGAGCTGATCAGCCATGCCCGCAGCTTCCGCAAGCTTGTCATCGTCCTGACCGACGGCGAGCCGTCCGACATCGACGTTGCCGATCCGCTCGATCTTGTCGAAGATGCACGCCGCGCCGCAGTCGGACTGCGGGCGGGCGGTATCGACGGATTTGGCGTGGTATTGGGATCGGGGGCCATGAATTCAGCGACACGCATTTTTGGACGCGGCAACACGATGCTGGTGCCGCGGGTCGAGGACTTGCCGAGCCGGCTGTCTGAACTCTATTTCCGGCTCGCGCGGCGCTAGAGCATGATGTGTTGGAACTGGATCGATTCGTCCCGTAAGCGCGAGGCGCTAACGATCTCGTGTCCCGGACCCGGCATACCGTCCCTTCGGCGGTGCACGGCAGGGCTTGGACAAAAAATCGCGAAAACAACCCCATGCAAAGTAGAGTGAACCCCGGCTCGCAGCACTCCTGCTGCGCTGCGTTCGGGCGCGAGAAGAAAAATGCGCCGTCGTCATGGCCCCAACCTAATCCCATCCCGCTCTAGAGCCCGAGTTCATCCAGTCGTTCGTCTCATTTGCGTCGCGGCGCCAGCTCGACGCCAAGCGCAGCGCGTGCAGCGATATGGAATGCCGCTCCGATGCCACGGATCAGCGTGCCGCTATCCGGCGCCAGCAATCGCATGGCGAGCCCCGCCTGGTTCGGGGCCGCGGTTACGCCAGCAAGACATCCGCCAGCGTCCGCCGCCGCCTCGATCTCCGCGATATCGGCCAATCGATCGGGTGCTGTGATCATGAGAACCGAACCCGCCGCGGCCATTCCGCCCAGCGTGCCGCAGTTTGCGGAGAGTTCTTCGCCGCGAACACTGCCACGGTCAGAAACCAACAGCCTCCCCTCTGGTGCCATGATGCGGGTATGGGTCGAAAATCGCGCGAACGTTCCGCCACGCCCATGCGGATCATGGGCTGCAAAGCCCTCGGCCATGATCAAGGTTGCGCCGGCAGCGACGGTTGCTGTCGTTTCGATGTGCAGATCAGCGCCGGGAAAAAGCACGTAGGGATCAGAAATAATGGCGCAAAACGCGTTGTCCTTCACCGTCACCGACTGGCACATGGCCGAACCCTGCCCTCGCGCGTCATGCACGACCGTCGATGCCTGCGTGGTAAGATTGAGCGCGGCGCCGGCGCCGACGACAAGATCAAGGGCCAGCCGGTCCGCGGCATAGAGCCCGCCGGATGCCGACTGAAGATACAGCGTCGCCAGATCAGGCCGCATCCGGTCGAGCTGGAATGCGCGCGTGACGTGAAACGGATACCCGACATGCTGGCGGCGCAGCACGGTTCGTCCGCCGGCCAGTTCGGCAACCAACAGAACTTCCGCCTTGCGACCGGCCTCAAACCTTGAAAAGGACTGCGGCAAGAATTGCATCGGCAACCGCCTCCACTCCAACGCCGGACCGCGCGTTGGTAGCGATCACCGGCCGCCCGGCGCGCACGCGTTCCGCCTCGGCCAGCATCGGCGCAAGCTCGACTCCAACATAGGGCGCCAGATCGATCTTGTTGACGACCAGCAGGTCGCACCGCAACAGCCCCGGTCCGCGTTTGCGTGGAATGTCATCGCCGCCCGCGACATCGATCACAAACATCCACCAGTCGACCAGATCAAGCGAGAAGGTCGAGGCGAGATTATCGCCGCCCGATTCGAACAGGATCAGCTCGACGCCGGGGAATCTGGCCTCAAGATCATCGCCGGCCGCGATGTTCAACGTCGGATCCTCGCGGATCACGGTGTGCGGACAGGCCCCTGCCTCGACCGCGGATACGCGCGAGGGATCGATCAGGCCTGAGCGGCGCAGCCGTTCGGCATCTTCCTTGGTGACAAGATCGTTGGTGACCACCGCAAGATCGACGCCACGGCGCTGCAACACCGGGATCAGTGCCTCGATCAACGCCGTCTTGCCGGATCCGACCGGTCCGCCAATTCCGACCCGGGCCGCCGGCGATACGACCTGGGGCCTCGTATTCTCCTTGTTAATGGCATGCAGCATTTGTCACCTCAGCATATAGCGGCGCGCGAGCGGCACTTCGCGTGCCGGCTCGCAGGTGGCAAGCACGCCGTCAACGAAGACATCGAAGGTCTCCGGATCGACGGAAATCTTTGGACACGCATCGTTCCACAACATGTCGCGCTTCGACAGCCGTCGTGTACCGCCGACTGGAAGCATTTTCTTGGAAAGGCCAAGTTCGCCCGGCAGGTCGCATGCGATCGCCAGCGGATGCACGAAGCATGCCGACAAGGCCGCCGGCGCCCTGCCGAACGCGCCCCATTGCGGACGCATCAGGATCGGCTCGCAGGTCATCAGCGAGGCAGCACTGTCACCCATTGCACCCCATGCGATGAAGCCGCCCTTGATCACGAGTTCAGGTTTGATGCCGAAAAAGGCCGGACGCCAAACCACAATATCGGCGAGCTTGCCATCTTCCAGCGAGCCGACATGGCCTGATATCCCGAAGGTGCGCGCGGCGTTGATGGTGTATTTGGCGATGTAGCGCAGGATGCGGGCGTTGTCGCCAAAGCCCGGACGATCCTCGGGCAATGCGCCGCGCTGCTCTTTCATTTTCGATGCCAGCTGCCAGGTGCGGCAGATCACCTCGTGGATACGGCCCATGCCCTGGCTGTCGGAGCCGAGCATCGAGATGGCGCCGATGTCGTGCAGCACATCCTCGGCCGCGATGGTCTGGGTGCGAATGCGGCTTTCCGCAAATGCCACATCTTCGGGAATTGCCGGATTGAGGTGATGGCATACCATCGTCATGTCGAGATGTTCGTCGAATGTGTTCACCGTGAAGGGATTGGTCGGATTGGTCGACGACGGCAGGCAATGCATCTCGCTGGCGACGCGGATGATATCCGGCGCGTGGCCGCCGCCGGCACCCTCGGTATGGTACATGTGAATGGTACGGCCGCCGATGGCCTCCAGCGTATCCTCGACGAAACCGGATTCATTCAACGTGTCGGTGTGGATCTGCACCTGAAAGTCGTACTCGTCGGCAACGCGCAGGCAGGTGTCGATCGCCGCCGGCGTCGAGCCCCAGTCCTCGTGAAGCTTCAGGCCCATCACCCCGGTTTCAAGCTGCTCCACCAGCGGCGGCTCGCGGTGCGAATTGCCGCGGCCCAAAAAACCGAAATTCATCGGCCACGCTTCCGCGGCCTGCAGCATTTTTCCAGTGTTGAAGGGGCCGCCGGAATCGATCCCGACGGTAATCGGTCCCAGCGAGCCGCCGATCATGGTGGTGATCCCGCTCGCCAGCGCATGCTCGACCAGACCCGCGCTGTCAAAATGCACGTGAACGTCGATCGCGCCCGGCGTTGCGATCAGCCCCTCGCAGTCCCGCACCGTGGTGCCGCTGGAAACGATCAGTCGCGGATCGACGCCGTCCATGATGGCAGGATTGCCGGCTTTCCCGATGCCGACAATGCGGCCATGGCGGATGCCGAGATCGCCCTTGACGATCCCGATCACCGGATCGATGACGACGACGTTGCACAACAGAAAATCGAGCGCCCCCTCCGCGCTGGTGATACCAGCCATACCAATTCCGTCGCGAAGGGTCTTGCCGCCACCATGCAGGCATTCGTCGCCATACACGGCGTGGTCCTTCTCCACCACGGCCGTCAGCGCGGTGTCGCCAAGCCGGACGGCGTCGCCTGTGGTCGGGCCGTAAAGCGCCGCGTAATCACGGCGGTCGATGCTGGTCATGTTACGCCCCTTTGAAGCCTCGCTTCTTGGCCCGCTCAAGTGCCTCATCGCGCACGGCGGGGTCTGAACTCAAGCCGTTCGTCAGGTTGTTCAGGCCGGTCAATTCGCTGCGACCGCCGAATGTCACGAGCGAGACTTCCTTCCAGGCCCCGGGTTCGAACCGCACCGCGGTGGCGGCGGGGATATCGAGCCGCATGCCGAAAGCGGCGGCCCGGTCGAACTCCATTGCCTTGTTGATCTCAAAGAAATGGAAGTGCGAACCGATCTGGATCGGCCGGTCCCCGGTATTTCGCGCCTTCAACTTGATCGAGCGGCGGCCGGCGTTGAGATCGATGTTGCCATCGGCCGCGGTGACGAGGCCTGGGTGTTCCGTATCGGCCTGCGAACCAGACGCCGGGCGGATTGGTTCGTGGACCGTCACCAGCTTGGTGCCATCGGCAAACACGCACTCGATCTGGATGATGTTCATCATCGCGGCAATGCCGGACAACACGTCGTCGGTCGAAAGAATCGTCGATCCGTGTCCGATCAGATCGGCTACCGATCGCCCTTCCCGCGCGCCTTCAAGGATTTCGTCGGTGATGATGGCGACGGCCTCGGGATAGTTCAACTTGAGCCCTTTGGCACGCCGCCGGCGCGCCAGTTCGGCCGCGGTAAAGATGGTCAAACGCTCGAGCTCGGTGGGCGTCAGCAGCATCGTTCACACCCTCTCAGTTAACGAACAGGCGAAGATCGGCGCGCGCGTGCCGCGCCGCGGCGATCTCAAGAAATGGAGCGAAGCTCGATAGTCCGGCACCGTGCGGCACCGGTTGAGCAACCAGCGCATCGATCAAGGGAAGGCATCCGCGCAGGACCTTCTGACCCTCCAGAGCGCCGATCGCGCCAAGCCGCACCGCAGCGGCCGTGACGCCAGAGGCGACGCTGTAGGCGGAAGCGAGTTGCGCCAGTTTTTCGTCGAGACCCATCGCCCGCCAGACGGCTCCCTGCATGACGGCAATGTGGCCAAGGCAGGCGCCGGAGCGGACGGCATCGCGCAACCGCAACGCCGCGGCATCGCCGAGCCTTGCATGCGACGCCAGAAACGATCCGCCGTTACGTCGCGAGCCGTCACGCATCGTGCTACCGAACGTCGATGCTTCCACGTCCCGATCGATCGATGCGATGGCGTGAAGATTGCCGGCGGCGCGAAACGCCTGTACCAGCGCGATCCGGTCACACGTCTCCCAGCGTTGACGAAGGATCGTCGCCGTCAATTCGGCAAGCGCGGTCCCTTCCAGTTCGGAGCGCAAGGCGACCACGCCCTCGACACCGTAAGAGAAAGCGAACGCTCCGCTCGGAAACGTTCCATCGGCTTGCCAGATCGCCTGCAGCAGCGACAACATCATCAATGGCCATCATGATGAAAATGATTCTTTTCAGCGACCGGGCCGTCATCGATCTGCGCGCCGCCTTCGGTGCTCCCGTCGCGCACTTCTTCGTCCAGAATGCTGACGCCGATGCGCCGCGCTGAGATCATCTCGCCGAGGCGCGCAGTGTAGTCCTCGGGCCGGCCTTCCAGCGCAACAAACAAAACCTCGCCCTGGAAGCGAACCCGCCAATGCAGATTTCCGGCGTGATAGCCCAATTCGATCGCATCGCCGATCGAACGCGGCTCGAGCCGCATCCATCGTTCCGTGGCGGCGCGGACAACGATCGCACGTTCGCCGTCGATCAAGAGGATGGCGCCGTCGAACAGCTTCTGATGGCGCGGCAGCGCGATCGCAAGCTCCTCGCCCCCGCGCGTGGTCGCCAGCAGCCGGCGGCGCGCCAGATCGGCTACCGGGATATTGACCAGATCCACCGCGCCGCGGTGCTCGAGGCGGTGAATCTCCTCCGAATACTCGGATTCCAGGCGGCTGCCCAGGACACGATCGATGCGCAGCATCGCGCCAGGCCCTTTCAACGGTTAAACGTGCGGAGAATGTGACTGATGCCGAGCATGCTCAGATATCCTTCCCGGGAAAATGCATGGCCGGAACATTCATTCCGGCGCTGGCGCTTACGATGCAAGCAGCTCCTTTAGCTTCGCATCGATGAATTCGACATCCTTCGGATTGGTGCCGGGGCCCCCGGCGAAGTGGCCCCAGACAGAAGGAATGGCGACAAGTTTGGCGTTCGGCATATGCGCAACCTCGAACTCGCTATCCTCCTGCGGAAAGTACAAATCGGTCTGGCCAGGCATGACATAGGCCTTGGCCTTGATTGCGCCGAGCGCCGCCTTGAAGTCGCCGTTGTAGAGTTCGTTGTCGCCGATGTCGCCGTTCTGCCAGGTCCAGAGCATGGTCAGCAGATTGTTCGGATCCTTCGGCAGGAAGAACCCTTCCCAGAACGCCACCAGAAAATCTTCGAGCGAGGAATAGCCCAGTGCCTCGATGTCCAGCTTCTGGCGATAGAACGCTTGCGAAAAACCCCAGCCGGCATAGACCCGCGCCGCCGCGCGCAAACCCCGTTGCGGCTTCGCGGTGTACCAGCCTTCCTTCCATGCGGCATCGGCGGTAAGCGCGGCCTTGACTCCCTCCAGAAACACGAAGTTATGACGCGAGCATTTCGCCGAACCACAGAACGGCGCGATCGAGTCCGTCATGCCGGGATAGAGCGCGCCCCAGTGGAACGTCTGCAGCGCGCCCATCGACCAGCCGGTGACGAGTCGGATATGCTCGATGCCAAACTTCTCGGTCACGAGACGGTGCTGCACGCGCACGTTGTCGCAGGCCGTCACTAGCGGAAAGCGGGGACCGTTGTAGGGCTCCGGCGTGTTGCTCGGCGACGATGACAGGCCGTTGCCGAGCATATTCGGGATAATAATGAAGTATTTCTTCGGGTCGAGTGCACGGCCGTCGCCCACCAGCCATTCATTGTCGGAGTGCTGCCCCGAATACCAGGTCGGATAGACGATGACGTTGTCTTTCTTCGGACTGAGCGTCCCGAACGTCTTGTAAGCCAGCTTGCAGTCGCGCAGCGTCGCACCGCGCTGCAGCTTAACGTCGCCCAGATTGTGGATTTCGTAGTCGAGATTCATGGCGAATGCCCTTGTTTCTGATTCATGCCGGAAGAGCGGATCGGCCTTCGTGAAGGCCGACCGACGATCATAGAGGCTTCGTCGCCACCACGCTGACGCCGCGCGATTTGGTAATGGCGTAGTAGGCGATGCTCGCAACCAGGGCCGCGGAGATCGCGGTCGAGAGATATGGCATCCCCTCCTCCACGATGAAGGCGCAGACCGAACCGACCCCCCAGGCGATGAACGCGTCGGGCCGCCAGTCGGCCTCGATCTGCGCATTCGGCCGGATCAGGTACTGGTCCACGAGGATGACCGCGCCGATCGGGGGGACGAGAATGCCAAGCAGCGACAGCCACTGGATGAAGAACGCCCACACATTGCCGGCAGCAACCACAATGCCGATGACACCAAGGATCACCGCCATCACGCGCATGTGGTTGCCGAGGATGCGCGACCAACCGGTCGCCGCATTATAGAGGCAGTGCGAGCAGACCGAACCGAGGTTGACGTAAAGGAACACGAACGCCAGGGCACTCAGCCATGCCATCTGCTTACCGTTCATGTAGCCGAACATATTGTCGGCGCCGAACGGATTCGCGTTCGGTACCGCAAGCGCCGCCGTCATCACACCGCCCACCAGCATCGCAATCAGGTTGGCGAACGGAAACGCGCTGAAGGTCGACGCCAGCGAGGCGGCCGGTGTCTTGGCCCATCGATTGAAATCCGCAGTCACCGTACCTGCGTCGATGAACAGCGCAAGCACCACCGTGAGACCGACACCCATGGACATGGTGGCGACGCCGTTATTGCCGGCGTAGTGGAAGATCGCCGACGCCGTGCTGGTGGACGCGGCATCGAACGCAACCCACAAACCGAGCACGACGAACAGCGGGACCGACACCAACCCGATATAGTGCAGCCCCTTCACGCCAACGAAAGTGATACAGATATAAAGAAGCCCGGCGATCACCGTCATGGCTACATAGTTCAAGCCATAGGTCGAGCTGACGAGAGCGCCTGTGATTCCCGTCTGCACCGCGTACCAGCCGAGCAGCAGGCTCGACAGCAAGCCGGATGCGAAGACGTAGCCCTTCTTGCCGAACACGATGCTGGCAATCAGGGCGAAATTCATGCCGCGCTTGGTTCCGATCAGGCCGAGAAGCCCGACATAGGCGAACATGATGAGATTGCCGATGATCATCGCTGTGAGCGCTCTCGAGAAACCCATGCCAAGCACCAGGATCGAGCCTGTCATGGCGCCAGTGATGATCATGGGAAAGCCGATCCAGACCAGCGTGACGGAGAACGCGCTGCGGCGCGCACTCATCGGCACGGATTCGTGCTCGTATTCGTCTCCGAGAAGATGATCGACCTGATCTTCGGCGACGTGGAGGTTATCGACCACGGAGCCTTGTTTCGTAACACTGCCGGTCATAGCACAACATCCTTATGATTGGGTTTGCGGGGTCGCATCTCGATGTCTCGTTCGCCATCGCAACGCCGACGGCGAAGCAGCTGATGATTGTTGTTATGAGTCATGCGTCGCTTGATGCGGATTGTCGCCGAAGGCCAGAACGCCAATCCGGAAAAGCGAACTCCTCCCCTACCCTTGCGCGCCGGCGCAAGAACGCCGACGCGCAGCTTCGACTGTTGCTCAGCGATGAGCGGCCACCTTGTTCGGAATTCCCTCGATCGGGCATTCCTCGGTCCCGACGGTCGTTCGCGTCATCGCTTCGACCATCTCGCGCGTACCTTCCGGATCTGTGATCCAGTTCTTGTAGAATTCGTACGGGCAGATGGCGTGACCGCGAGTGTCCTCGCCCGAGTTGATCATGCCGGTATAGCCGCGGTGCACGAGCTTGAAGAGGTGATTCTGCGACTGCATGTTGCGTCTGGCGTCGCGTATCAACGACACCGAAAGCTGGGCGTACTGTATGCCGTACTCTTCCTCACCACATTCGCCCAGCGTGCGGCCATCAAAGCCGACGATCGCCGAGTGACCGAAATAGGAATAGACGCCGTCAAAGCCGGCTGCATTGGCGACGGCCACATAGACATTGTTCGCCCATGCCATCGCCTTCGCCATGACGACCTGCTGATCCTTCGCCGGGTACATGTAGCCCTGGCAGCGGACAATCAGCTCCGCACCCCTCATCGCGCAGTCGCGCCAAATCTCCGGGAAGTTACCGTCGTCGCAGATGATCAGGCTGATCTTCATGCCCTTCGGGCCGTCGGAAACGTAGGTGCAATTGCCGGGGTACCAACCCTCGATCGGCACCCAAGGCATGATCTTGCGATACTTCTGAACCACCTCGCCCTTGTCGTTCATCAGGATCAGCGTGTTGTACGGTGCCTTGTTCGGATGCTCTTCATGGCGTTCGCCGGTGAGCGAAAAAACGCCCCAGACTTTCGCCTTGCGGCAGGCTTCGGCGAAAATTTCCGTCTCTTCTCCGGGGATGACCGACGCCGTGTCGTACATCTCCTTGGAGTCGTACATGATCCCGTGGGTCGAATATTCCGGGAAAATCACCAGATCCATTCCCGGCAGGCCGGTTTTCATGCCGACCACCATGTCGGCGATCTTTTTGGCGTTAGCCAGCACCTCCGCCTTGGTATGGAGGCGAGGCATTTTGTAGTTCACGACGGCGACGCCGACCGTGTCCTTGCTGGATGAAATATCGCCGTGCAGCATGTGGCTCTCCTTGCGGTTGGTTGACGGTTAGAATTCTTCTTTTCCTCGGCACGCGTTCGGGCTGATTCTGACGATCATCTGCATCACACCGCCATATGCCGGTGCACCATTTCGTCGCTCAGTTCGGCAATCGCGCCGGCCACGACGATCCGTCCTTTCTCCATCATGGCGAAGCGGTGGGATGCCTGGCGCGCAAACAGGACGTTCTGCTCGACCAGGACGACGGTCAGGCCGACCTCCCTGTTGAGGCGAATGATGACGGCTTCAATTTCCTCGACGATCGACGGCTGGATGCCTTCGTTCGGCTCGTCGAGCAGGATGATCTTCGGGTCAGCGGCCAGCGCCCGCGCGATCGCAAGCTGCTGTTGCTGCCCGCCGGAGAGAACGCCGCCGGCGCGTTCGAGATTGTCCATCAGATATGGAAACAGCTCCGGTACCAGTTCCGGAATCTGCCGCTTGCCGTCTGCCCGGGCGAAAGCGCCCATCAGGATATTTTCGCGGATGGTGAAATCCGGAATGATCTCGCGGCCCTGGGGAACGTAGGCAATGCCGGCGCGGGCGCGGCGGAAAGTCGGATGCTTTCCGATCTCGGTTCCATCGAGACTGATCTGGCCTTCCATCCGGTCGGTAAGACCCATCAATGTCTTGAGCAGCGTGGTCTTGCCGGTGCCGTTGCGGCCGAGCACAGCCGTCACCTCCCCAATCGGGACATCGAGGCACACCGCATGCAGGATGTGGCTGCGGTCGTAATAGCTGTCGACGTTGGTCAGCTTGAGCATCAGCCGATCCCTTTCGATCCGAGGTAGGCTGCGCGCACCTTCGGGTTCGTCTCGATCTCCTCGACGTTGCCTTCCGCGAGAACCGAACCGAGATGCAGCACCGTGATGCGTTCGGCTATCTCTCGCACGAACGCCATGTCGTGCTCGACAACGATGAGCGTATGCTTGCCCTTGAGGCTATTGACGATCTGGGAGGTCTTGTGAGTTTCCGCCTGGGTCATGCCGGCGGTGGGTTCGTCGAGCAAAATCACTTTTGGATTCTGCGTGATCAGGAGGCCGAGCTCGAGCCACTGGGTTTGGCCGTGGCTGAGATAGGCGGCCAACCGGTTGGACTCTTCCGTCAGACCGATCAGGTCGAGAACACGATCGACATCCTGTTCAGCCTGCTTGCTGAAACCGAAACGCAGATTGGCCAACACCCCGGGATTGCGGCAGCTGGCGACTTCGAGATTGCGGCGTACGGTGAGGTCCTTGAAGATACTGGGGATCTGGAATTTTCGGCCGATGCCGGCGCGCGCGATTTTATGCTCTTCCCAGTTGGTGATGTCGGCGTCATGCAGAAAGACCCGCCCCTCGGTGCTCTTGGTCTTGCCGGACACGAGGTCCATCAAGGTCGTCTTGCCGGCGCCGTTAGCGCCGAGCAGGACACGCAGTTCGCCATCCTCGACCGTCAACGACACACCATTGACCGCCTTGAACCCGCCGAAGTCGACACCTAGGCCATCGATGGTGAGCGCGATCTGAGCCATCCTGCTCACTCCGCCAGTTGCGAGGCGTCGGAAGCCCCGATTGCGCGATGCGATGGGGCCTTGCCGCGGGCGAGGAAGCGGTCGACCAGATCGTGCGCCAGCCCGGCGAAACCGCGGGGCAGATACAGCACGACGAGGACGAAGATCAGTCCGATGATGACCTTCCACGCCTCGGCGAAGCCTGCGGTCTCACTAACCGTCGCCGAGATCATGTTGATCAAGATGGCGCCGATACAGGCGCCGAGGATCGATGAACGGCCGCCGACCGCGGCCCAGACCACCATGGTGATGGAAAACGTGAGGTCCATGAAAGTCGGCGAGGCGAACTCCGACACGACGACGTAAAACATTCCGGCCAGACCGGCGATCCCCGCCGACACCGCGAAGAAGAAGGTCTGATAAAGCGGCACGTCGAAGCCAAGGTAGCGGGCACGATTCTGGTCGTCGCGGATTGCCTGCAGGATGAGGCCGGCGCGGGTTTCGACCAGCAAGCGGGCGCTCGCGAGCACCACACACAGCGCGATGGCGACGAGATAATAGGTCGGTACGATGTAGGGGTCGAACTCGAATTCTCCGATTTTGAACCAACCCAGATCGGTCAGCCCGTTAAAGCCGTTGGTGACCGGCTGCGCATCGATGACCACGAGGCGCACCAGCAGCACCAGCGCGAGCGTGATGATGGAAACGAACACGCCGGCGATGCGCTTGCGAAACACGATGGCTCCGATGATCGTGGCAATCGCCACCGGCAGCACTACTCCCATGAAGACGCCGAACCACTGATGCTGGAACGGCAGCCACAGGAACGACGCCTTGTTGATGCAGCACAATTCGGTCGGCGATCCCGGCTCCGCGTTCCACAGCATGAAATCCGGCACCGGCTTGTCCGAGCCCTGCTGCAGGCTCGTTGGGCTGGCGAGCTTGAGCGACATCGCCAGCATGTAGGCGCCTGCGCCGAAAAACAGCCCTTGACCGAGGTTGAGGATGCCGGCGTATCCCCACGACAGCGCCACCGCGATGCCGAGCATGCCGAACACAAGATACTTGGCGATGCGGTTGAGCCAGAACGGTTCGAGCACCAACGGCGCGCACATGATGAATGCAAAGAACGCCAGATAGATTGCGATTTCGAAGCGGCGCTTCTCGGACATCGCTCAGCGCCCCCTGAGCGAAAAGAGGCCTTTGGGCTTAAGAATGATGATCATGATCACCACACCGAACACCACCGCTCTCGCCAGAATGTCGTTGGTGCCGGCCGCGACCAGCCCATTGATCTCGCCGAGGATGCCGGCCGAAAACACCGAACCGAGCAAGCTGCCGACCCCTCCCATCACCACAACCATGAATCCGTCCACCACCATCGGCGTGCCCATGTCCGGGAATACCGTCTTGAAGCCGGACATCATCACGCCCGCGACGCCTGCGAGGCCGGAGCCGAACGCGAACGTCAGTGCGTTGATGCGCGCCACGTCGATCCCGCAAGCCGCGGCCATTTTGGGGTTACGAATGATCGCACGCACCTGCGTGCCGATCGGTGTGCGATACATGATCAACCAGGTCAGGGCCGTGAGCACCGCGGTCACGACAATGATGAAGGCGCGATAGCGGTTGATCTCGGCGCTCCCGAGCATGAACGTTCCCTGCAGGGCTGCGGGAACGTTGACGTTCTGAAGCCCGGGGCCCAGTCCTGCGATATGGATGCCGAAGAACGACAGACCCAGTTCAAGCCGCACCGCCTGCTGGATCAGGATCGCGATGCCCCAGGTCGCCAGCAAGGTGTCCAGCAGACGGCCATACAGACGACGCACGATGACGCGTTCAATCGCTAACCCAATCAACGCCGTTACAACGAAGGCGATCGGGATCGCTGCGAAGATGTTGGCCCCGAGCCAGATGCCGGTCAACACCGTGACGTAGGCCCCAATCATCACCATCTCGCCATGGGCCATGTTGATGACACCCATCGCGCCATAGGTGATCGCGAGACCCAACGCCACCAAGAGAAGAATCGAGCCAAGGCTCAGGCCGATGAACAGGACTTCAAGCATTCAGGCAACCTCATCGCCTCGGTCTACCGCGCCTTGAACGCGGCAGACCGCCTTGACGCCAACTTCAGATCTTCAGCTTTGCCGTTTCGAGTCCTTTGGCGGTGCAGAACAGATTGCTCTCGGTTTCGCCATAGGCCACGTAGGGAATCGGAACTGTCGGTTGCTTGTAGGCGTCGATGATCTTGCCTTGTCCGTCCGGTAGCCACTGCGCAATCCGCGGCGTCAAATAGGTGTGCAGATTATCGGGATCGATCTTCACATGACCGTTCGGAGCGTCGAACTCCTGCCCCTTCACGGCCTCCCTGATCGCGGTCGGCGTGATCTCGGCGGCTTTTTCCACCGCCTGCTTCCACAGGAAGACCTGGAAGTAGGAAGACTCCAGCGCGTGATGCGTCACCGCCTTCGGATCCTTGACAAAGGCGCGATAGCGCTCGACGAACGCCTTGTTGCGGTCGGTGTCGATGGCCTGGAAATACGGGAACGATGTGTAGCTTCCGACCGCATATTCCGGCCCCATCGCAGCGATCTCGATTTCCGAAGTGACGGTCGCGCAGATCGGCAATTTGTCGTGGGTCAGGCCCTGGTTCTTGTATTCGCGGTAGAACGCGACGACGGAGTCGCCGACGACGTTCGACAGCACGACGTCGCAGCCCGATCCCTTGATCTTGTTGACCATGGATCCCCATTCCGAATGGCCGAGTTCGAGATATTCGTCCGCGATCCACTCGCCACCGTTTTTCTCGATGAGGATCTTCGATACCTTCGCCATCTCGCGCGGGTAAATGTAGTTCGAACCGACGATGAAGAATTTCTTCTTGCCCAGTGTCTTGATGATCCAAGGGATGAAATTTGAAAGCTGCTGGTTCGGAACGGCACCGGTATAGACGACGTTCTTCGAGCACTCGAACCCCTCATAATAAGTGGGGTAGAAATACAGATTGTTGCGCTTTTCGAACACGGGAAGAACGGCCTTGCGGCTGGCCGAGGTATAAGACCCGAACACCGTCGGCACGCGATCCTGAATCACCAGCTTCGAGGCTTTTTCATTGTAGGTTTTCGGATCGGACGCGCCGTCCTCGACGATGGCGTTTATCTTCATGCCCTTGGCGCCGCCGGAAGCATTGATCTCGCTGATCGCCATCAACGTGGCGTCGTGCAGCGATTTTTCGATGATCGAAAGGCCACCCGTGAGCGAGAACAGCACGCCGACATTGATCGTTCCCGCGGCGCTCACCGGATTGATGATGTAGGGCGATGCAAGCGCTCCGGTTGTCGCAAGCAGGCTACTCTTCAAGAATTTACGCCGATCAATCGACATAGTGACACTCCCCATTTGGCCCCTGCAACGACAGGCAAGCCGGTTCCGTTCACGCCCAAGCGCGCTGTTTCGAACTGAAAAATTCCAGATTCATCCGAGGCCCGCGGACCTGACCCGATCCGTGCCGATACTCGGTCGCCAAAACAAAAAAAGCCCGACAGATCCTTACGGATCTTTCGGGCTAACCTAGCCACGCCTGGCCAACGTCACTGGTGGTCAGGCAATACTACGACCAGAACTTTATTGTTCCATCGCAACTCGAAAAACTAAACATCTTTTGCACGGTACTGCAAGAGTTCATTTGCGTGGATGATCGCTGTGGCCATGTCATCCATCGACAACCGCTTCGCCATCGCCTGGCGGCGAATGCTTTCGTAAGCCTCGGCTTCGCTCAACCCCTGGCCGTCCATCAAGACCGCTTTCGCCTTTTGGATGCGCTGCAGGCCCGAAAGTTTGCGCTCCAGTTTGCGGATACGCTTTTCCGTTTCGCGTTTCTCAAGCCAGATGCTGCGGGCAATCGTCAGGTTGGTGAGCAGACCAAAGGGCCGGATTGGACGCTCGATGACGGCGACAGCGCCGGCCTCCAATACCAGCTGGAGCGTGGATGGATCTTCGTAGCCGACGACGGCGATGAGTGTCGGCCGCGGCCCGTCGCCTGACTTGAGAAGGCGCTGAATATCTCCTCGGACGTCATGCTCGACGGCAAGCAGCATCACATCGGAACTGCCGGTCCAGCATTCCGGGATCGGCCAGTGCGTCTCCACCATGCAGCCGATGCGGCGCAGATGCTCGACGAGCCTGACGCGTTCACTATCCGGCGGATGAACCACCTGGACGCGTAGGCCACGAAGATCGCGAAGGATTTGGATCGCCACCGCCTGCTCCCGCGTTCAGAACCTCAGTGGCTGACTGTCTGAAGGTCGTCAGCCGACCAGTCGTCAAGGCTCTGTACGACACAGTAGGGGTCCGGTTTGATCCGAACACCAGGATTCCAGACCGTCTGGAATCGACCGAACTTGTCCAGTCGCGCGATCCGCGGCCAGAGATAAGTGTGATTGTTTTCCGGATCGATCCTGACGCGTCCCTGTGGTGCGTCAAATTCGGAATCGCGCAGCTCTTTCAGCACCCTGTCCGGATCGTCCGATCCACACCGCGCAAGCGCACGCATGGCCAGATGCAACTGGAAATAAGCAGCTTCCGCCGCCGCCGTTACCGGCGCATCGGGCCCGTATTTGTTCTTGAAACTGTCAACGAAACGCCGCGCCGCCGATGACGAAGACGTTTCGAAGAACGGCGCCGCGGTGATATGGCCCTCGGCGGCCTCGCGATGCATCTCTGCGACTTCGGCTTCGCTGGTGGTCAGGCTCGCGATCGGCATCTTCATCGGGTCGAACCCGGCCTTCCGATAGGCCTCGTAGAATACCGACGTGCTGCGGCCGACCACGGTCGAAAAGATGACGTCTGGAGAGGTCTTCTTGATCCGGCTGATGACCTTCTCGAAATCCCGCGGACCGGCCTCAAGCGGAACATAAATTTCGTCCAGCACCTCGCCCCGACCCTGCACGACGAAATCGGCCATCAGGCGATTGGATTCGTAAGGATAGACGTAGTTCGAGCCGACCAGCAGAAAGCGATTGCCATAAGTGGCCAACAGGAATTTTGCGAGTTGAAGTGAATTCTGGTTCGGCGCAGCACCCGTGTAAATGCAGTGCCGCGAATATTCAAAACCCTCATAGAGGGTCGGATAAAAAAGCAAACCGCGGTGACCTTCGACAACAGGCAAAACCGCCTTACGGGTGCTCGACATATAGCAACCAAACAGCAACCGGATCCGGTCAACCTGGAACAAACGTTCGGCGAGAGCACGAAACTGCTTGGGGTCGGACGCAGGATCGTAGATGACGGGCTCGACCATGCGATCGAGCACGCCGCCGCCGGAATTGATCTCCTCAATTGCGAGGAGCGTCGCGTTGAGCTGCGATTGTTCGATGGCCGAAGTAACTCCCGTCTGGGAGAAGAGCACTCCCACTCGCCATGGGCCGCCGGTATTTTCGCTGAAACTCATGACTCTGACTTGAACCATCGCTCTGGTGAGATTTGAGCGACCTTACGTCAGATTGCAGGAAACTCAAATTGCCTGGCTTGAGGTACTGCATGCCGCGCGGTTTCAAATCGACGGAGGCATCCTCCAGCCGCCAAAGGTTTGTTCGAGATGCTGAACGAGCGCCAGCGCCACATCCTCTCGCCACGGCCGGGCCGCCACCTGGACGCCAATCGGCAGGCCTTCCGGCGAGGTGCCAATTCGCACCGTCGCTGTGGGCCAGCCGGTGAGGTTATGCATCTGCGCGTAACCGAACCCGATCCGCTTATCGTCGTCGAAGCCGGTACCGTGCAGCAGCGCCGGATATGGCATCACGGGCGACAGCAATGCATCGTAGCTTTCAATGAAGCGAAGCATCGAATTGCGAAACAGATCCCATCTGGCGAACGCGCTCAGGGCCTCCGTGGCGTTGGCCATCGCAGGCGCAACGGCAACCGCCAGCGCCCTCTCGAACATCGGCGAGATTTCGTTGGATCCAATGCTCTTCAGGAAGCCACGCGTGCCGGCACCGCCATCACCGCGGCTGATATCGAAATAGACACCGCCAGGTTTTGCCGCGTCGGGTGGCCGGCTTTCTTCGACCTTGACCCCTGCATCCGCAAATGCAGTGGCGGAATCGCGAACCGCGGCGACGATTTCCTTTGTCGGCGCAGCAACGCCATCATCATCGAAATAGGCAACTTTCAAATCACGTAACACCACCTTCGTCGGATCGCGGAGCGGCATTCCCACGATCGAGTGATCACGGAAGTCGGGACCGGAGATAATCGGCAACGCCAAAGCCAGGTCCTGAACCTTTCGCGCAATCAGACTGACGTGAAACACCGGGTTGCGCGCGCCCAATGGCATCGGAAATTGTCCGGTCCGCGGAACGCGGCCCGAGGTCGGCTTGATGGCCGCCAGGCCGCAATAATGCGCGGGAATACGAATGCTGCCTCCGGCGTCGGTGCCGAGACCGAGTGGCGAACCGCCGGCGGCAATAATCGCGGCCTCGCCACCGCTGCTGCCGCCCGGCGTGCGCGTAAGGTCGTAGGGGTTATTGGTCCGCCCGTAGACCAGATTGTCAGTCTCGGCCGCGCCCGCGAGTTCCGGCACATTGGTCTTCCCAAGAATAATGCCACCAGCCGCGCGCAGCCGTGCGACCGCAGTGGCGTCCGCCTTGGGCACGAAATTGGCTCGACCCTTGGTGCCGCCGGTGCAGATAACACCAGCCGTTTCCAGCGTGTCCTTGATCGTGATCGGCACGCCGTGAAGCGGACCTTTGATTTCGCCGCGGGCGAGCGCCGCGTCAGCTTCATCGGCCTCTTTCTGCGCCGCCTCCGCGGTCAGTTGAACGACGGCATTGAGTTTTGGATTGACCTTGGCGATCCGCTCCAGATGCGCTTCAACGATCATCCTGGAGCTCAATTTCTTCGACCGAATAGCGTCAGCGAGTTCACCGGCCGATGCCGAAGTGATGTCGTCGCTGGTCGCCGTGGCGGCCTCGGCGGAATTGATCAACGACGTTCGTCCCGCCGCCGCTGCCGCCGCCCCAATGAACGCGACCGTGCCCAGAAAATCCCG